>Ga0129311_1002651_pt1 | contig 10476 bp, 12 predicted proteins | sample Go1ome_FD_94435 | JGI IMG/M metagenome (GOLD analysis project Ga0129311, IMG submission 94435) | Western lowland gorrila individual fecal microbial communities from Wisconsin, USA - Go1022B metagenome | ecosystem: Host-associated > Mammals > Digestive system > Large intestine > Fecal | place... | reverse complement strand
GAAGATGACGGCTCAGGGCGAAAAGTTGAACCGTTACGGCTTCGTCGTCAGCGGCGATGCCAACAAGCTTCAGATCAAGGATGCCGTCGAGAAGATGTACAACGTCACCGTGGCTTCCGTCAACACCATGAACTACGCTGGTAAGAGAAAGAGCCGCTACACCAAGGCAGGCCTCCTCTCCGGTCGCACCAATCACTTCAAGAAGGCATATGTCACTCTTGCAGGTGAGGACAAGATCGACTTCTACAGCAATATCTAACAGGAGGGACAGACAATGGCAGTTAGAAAATTCAAACCGGTTACCCCCGGTCAGCGCAACAAAGTAATCAGCGCTTTCGACGACATTACGGCCAAGAAGCCGCAGAAATCATTGCTTGAACCCCTCAAGAGCACGGGCGGACGTAACAACACCGGTCAGATGACCGTTCGTTACATCGGTGGCGGCCACAAGAAAATGTACCGCGTCATCGACTTCCGCCGCAACAAGGACGGACAGACCGCAGAGGTTCTCACGATCGAATACGATCCGAACCGCAGCGCGCGTATCGCCCTCGTGCAGTACGAAGACGGTGAGAAGAGATACATCATCGCCCCTAATGGAATCAAGGTAGGACAGAAGATCGCGTCCGGCAGCGGTGTCGCTCCCGAACTCGGAAACTGCCTTCCTCTGAGTGAAATTCCGGTTGGTACCCTCGTTCACAACATCGAGCTTCGTCCCGGTCAGGGAGCCGCAATGGCCCGTTCTGCCGGTACTTTCGCACAGCTCGCAGCACGTGAGGGCGACCACGCCGTTCTCCGTCTCCCTTCGGGCGAGACCAGAATGGTTCTGGTTTCCTGCCGTGCAGTTGTAGGTACGGTTTCCAATCCTGACCACAACCTGGAATCTTACGGAAAGGCCGGTCGCAGCCGCTGGCTCGGACGCCGCCCGCACAACCGCGGTGTCGTCATGAACCCTCACGATCACCCGATGGGAGGTGGTGAAGGACGTGCTTCCGGTGGACATCCCCGTTCCCGTAAGGGTCTGCCTGCAAAGGGATACAAGACACGTAATCCTAAGGCAGTGTCCAACAAGTTCATTATTGAAAGAAGGAAGAAATAATCGGAATTAAACAAAAAAGTTATGAGTCGTTCACTTAGAAAAGGTCCCTATATCCAGGAAGCACTGGAGAAGAAGGTTCTTGCTATGAATGAAGGTAGCAAGAAGAAGGAGGTAGTGAAGACCTGGTCACGCGCCAGCATGATCTCTCCTGACTTCATCGGCCACACAATCGCAGTTCATAACGGAAACAAGTTTATTCCGGTTTATGTAACTGAGCAGATGGTAGGTCACAAGCTTGGCGAGTTCGCCCCCACCAGAACATTCAAGGGCCATTCGGGCAACAATAAGAAATAAAAAAGAGATTAATTATGGGAGCTCGTAAAAGATTAATGGCTGAAAAGCTTAAGGAAGCTAAGAAAGTCACAGCTATCGCAAAGCTTAATGATGTTCCGACTTCCCCCAGGAAGATGCGCCTTGTCGCTGACACCGTGAGAGGAGTCGAGGTAAACCGTGCGCTTGACCTCTTGAAATTCTCCAAGAGAGAGGCGTCTATCCGTCTTGAGAAGCTGCTCCGCAGCGCCATTGCCAACTGGGAGGCGAAGAACCCCGAGAAGTCAAAGGATCTCGACAACGGAAACGTATATGTTAAGACAATTATGGTTGACGAAGGACGTACGCTCAAGCGTCTCCGCCCCATGCCTCAGGGAAGGGCCGGCCGCATCCGCAAACGTTCCAACCACGTCACCATTATTCTCGATGTCAAACCCGCGGTAGAAAACAAGTAATATGGGACAGAAAACAAATCCTATCAGCAACAGAATCGGTATCACACGTGGTTGGGATTCCAACTGGTGCGGTGACAACTTCGCGGAGAAGATCGCAGAGGACTACGAAATCCGCAAATACCTCACGAACCGTCTTGCAAAGGCAGACCTCAGCAAGATCGTCATCGAGAGAACTCTTAAACTCATCACTGTGACGATCCACGCTGCACGTCCCGGCTTCATCATCGGAAAGGGTGGCGCAGAAGTTGACAAACTCAAGGAAGAACTCAAGAAGGTTACCAACAAGGATGTTCAGATCAACATCTTCGAGGTGAAGCGTCCTGAGATTGATGCCAACATCGTCGCCAACACCATCGCCCGTCAGATCGAGGGCCGCGTTTCTTACCGTCGTGCCATCAAGATGGCCATCGCCAACACCATGCGTGTAGGTGCGGAGGGAATCAAGGTTCAGGTCAGCGGACGTATCGGCGGAGCGGAAATCGCACGCAGCGAGATGTTCAAGGAAGGCCGTACCCCTCTTCACACTTTCCGTGCTGACATCAGCTATGCGCTGGCAGTCGCCAACACCAAGGTCGGTGCACTCGGAATCAAGGTGTGGATCTGCAACGGCGAGCGCTACGGCAAGCAGGATCTCTCTCCTAACGCCGGAACCGCCGCTTCCGCACAGGGTTCTCAGAACCGTGGCGGACGTTCAGACCGCAGGAACGATCGCAGAGGCGACCGCGGTGACCGCAGAGGTGACCGTCGTCCCCGTCGCGACGCCCAGAGGTAATTCTGAAATAATGCTTATATTTACAGTCGGTTACGGAATCCCCGCGACCGACTGTTTTTTAAACCGGTTAAATTGTAAGATAAAATGAAAAAGATCATCATCGCAGCATCGGCCGTTCTTATGGCCGTAGCCTGCAACAGCCAGACTCTCGAACAGAAGATGGAGGCCTACAACGAAAAGAACACGGCCATTTATGAGAACTATCAGAAAGAGTGCGAGAGCGTCCAGAACGATGCGAACCTCACCGACGAGCAGAAGGCCGCCAAGTACGAGGCCGCCCAGGACAATGCTGTCGGGGAACTGCTGAAACTCGGAAAGAAGACCATCAGCAAGAACGCTGACAACGAACTTGGAGTCAAGGCTCTGCAGGATATCTACTATATGCTCGAACCCGAAGAGGTTTCCGCTCTTCTCAAGAAGTTCAGCCCCGAGAACCGTGAGAACGATTTCGTGAAGAGAATCGCCGCCAATCTGGATGCGAAGATCGCGACCGGAGAGGGCAAGATGTTCACTGATTTCGAGATCGTCCAGTATCCTGACGCAGAGGACAAGGGCGTTGTGAAACTCTCTGACTATGTAGGTAAGGGCAAATATGTGCTCGTCGATTTCTGGGCATCCTGGTGCGGCCCCTGCAAGAGGGAGATTCCCAACATCAAGTCCGTCTACGAGCAGTTCAAGGGCGAGAACTTTGACGTGCTCAGCGTTGCAGTCTGGGACGATCCCAAGGCCACTGCCGACACCGCTGCGGCATACGGAGTGAACTGGAACCAGATCGTAAATGCGCAGAAGATTCCTTCTGACCTTTACGGCATTGAGGGTATTCCCCACATCATCCTTTTCGGCCCCGACGGAACCATCGTGAAACGCAACCTGCGTGGCGAGAAGATTGCCGCCGAAGTCGCTGCGTGCCTTGGACGTTAGAGAAAAAATAGCATTATTCCCGCATTCCCCCGGCGTCTACCGTTATTACGACGCTGCGGGGAATGTGATTTATGTAGGCAAGGCCAAGGACCTGCACAAAAGGGTCGCGCAGTATTTCGTCGACCCGTCCAGGCTCAACAACAAGACCCGCATCCTCGTCTCGAAGATTGCGGACGCGCAGTTCTCCGTGGTGGATACCGAGGCGGACGCCCTGCTCCTGGAGAACAATCTCATCAAGCAGTACAAGCCGAAGTACAATATCCTGCTCAAGGATTCCAAGACCTATCCCTGGATCTGTGTCACCTCTGAAGAGTTTCCGCGCGTTTTCCTTACCAGGCGTCTTATACAGAACGGTTCCCGCTATTTCGGTCCGTACAGCTCCGTGATGCACGCCCGCTCCCTCGTGGAGTTTTTCCACCGGACCTATCCCCTGAGGACCTGCAAGCTGAAGATCGACTCGTCGGCCCTGCTCAGGAAGAACTTTCGCCCCTGTCTGGATTTCCATATTGACAAATGCCGCGGATGCTGCATAGGTGGTGTCTCTAAAGAAGAATACGGTCAGTGGATTGATGAAATAGTACGTCTGCTGAAAGGCGGGGCATCGGAACTGATACGTCTTTGCGAGGAGCAGATGATGGCGGCGTCCGATAGACTGGACTTCGAGCAGGCGCAACTCTTCAAGGAAAAGGCGGAGCGACTGCGCGGGCACTACGCAAAATCGCTCATAACCGCGGCGGGGGAGCGCGACGTGGACGTTTTCTCCCTGGTTTTCGACGGGCCGGAGGCTTTCGGAAATTTCCTTCGCATACGCGGCGGCGCGATAATCCAGTCCCTGAACCTCGGATTCAAGATGAATATCGAGGAGGCGCAGGACAGCGTCCTGAGCACTTTCATCGCCGAAATCGAGTCCAAGTTCGGAGACCTTGCCAAAGAAGTTGTGGTGCCTTTCCTTCCGGATGTGCAGATTCCGGGAGTGGAGTTCAAGATTCCGGTGAAAGGCGACAAGATGGGACTGCTGGAACTGAGTATGAAGAATGCCCGCGAATTCCAGTTCAATTCCTTGAAACAGCGCGAGCATACCGATCCGGACGAGTTCCACAGGGCCGTTCTCGAGGAACTCCGCAAGGCTATAGGGATGAAGGAACTGCCGGTCCATATCGAGTGCTTCGACAACTCCAATATCCAGGGAACTAACCCGGTCGCCGCCTGCGTGGTTTTCCGCGACGGAGTCCCCTGCAAGAAAGATTACCGCAAGTTCAAGATAAAGACCGTCATAGGCGCGAACGACTATGCCTCGATGAAGGAAATCGTAGGGCGTCGCTATTCAAGGATGCTGGAAGAGAATCCGGAGGACCTGCCGCAGCTGGTCGTGATAGACGGCGGAAAAGGTCAGCTGAATTTCGCCTGGCAGGCGCTGTGCGAGCTCGGAATCCAGGATAGGATGTTCGTTATCGGCCTTGCGGAGCGTCTGGAACTCGTCATCAGGATAGGAGATCCATATCCCTTGTTCATCGACCGTAACTCCCAGGCGCTGCGGGTGCTGCAGCACATCCGAGACGAGGCGCACCGTTTCGGCATCACTTTCCACCGGCAGCTGCGCCGCAAGGCGGAGGTTGCGTCCGTGCTGAGAACGGTCAAAGGCGTGGGCGAAGCTACGGAGAACCGCCTGCTGATGCACTACGGCAGTGTTCCGAGAATTGCGGCAGCACCTTTCGAGGACCTTTCCGCCTTTGTAGGACCTGCGCTTGCAAAGCGGATAAAAGACAAACTCAATGAGAACGACCAAGTTTGACATAAACAAAGCCATAAGCGCCTTCCTTATAATAGGTATGGCAGTGGCTATAATTCTTACGACCGCCATACGTATCCGGTCCGGCAGCGACCGCGTATGGCTGCTCCTACTTGCGGCTTTCGGCTCCCTTATGGGAATTCTGAGCACGGTAAGTTCCGCGAACGGCAGGATTTATACTTTCCTGTTCGGCATTCTCGACGTCAGCATTTATGCAGTGACCTGTTTCATCGGGCAGAAATACGGCAACGCCGCCCTGCATCTGCTGTACTTCCTCCCTATGCAGTTCATAGGCTATGTCCAGTGGAAGAGAAGAGGCGCCGCCGGGAGCAGACCGCTGAAAGCAAGGCGCATGAGCTGGAAGCTAAGGGTCTGGACCGGTGCGGCGCTGGTGCTGTCCTCGACGGTGCTCTTCCTTGTGATGAGGTTCACGGGTGCGGGGGACACTCCGCTGTTCGATGCGATCTCGGTGGTGTGCAACATTATCGGACAACTTCTGATGACTGCGGCGTACGCGGAGCAGTGGCTGCTCTGGATCGGCGTGAACATCTCTACGATAGCGATGTGGTCGATGACGCTCGCAGCTAACCCCGGAGACAGCTACGCGGTCATATACGTCATCAAGTACAGCTTCTATCTTGCCAATGCCATAAACGGGCTCAGGCTCTGGATAGGTCTCAGCCGGGAGGGGTAGTTTGGATTTCCCATTTATTTTTGCTTACTTTGCACCCGACAATTTGAAATTCAGATAGTACTAATATTATAAACTTTAATTATTTTCGTTATGGAATACGAAGAAATTGTAAAGAAAGTCAAGGACATCATCGTTGACAAACTTGGCGTTGAGCCCTCTGAGGTTACTGAAAAGGCAAACTTCACCAACGACCTTGGCGCAGATTCTCTCGATACCGTTGAGCTCCTCATGGAGTTCGAAAAGGTTTTCGGCATCAAGATTCCCGATGAGGAAACCAGCAATATCGCTACCGTAAAGGATGCTTGCGACAAGGTTGCAGAGAAACTGAACAACAAGTAAGATTTCCATACAACAAACTGAAAGCCCGGTCATCAGAAATGGCCGGGCTTTTCATGTATAGGGTGTTTCCGGTTATTTCTTGGGAATCGAGAAAGTCAGCTTGAACATCGGAACACGTCCGGACGTTGAAGCGGGACCGTTCAGGACGGCGTTGTAGAAACGGTCTTTGTCAAGTTTCAGCTGCTGGCTCGACGAAGTCGTGGACTGGCTGGCGTACTGGGCTGCGAGCATATAGCTCGTATAGTTGGAATAGGGGTCTCCATAGTAGGAGCCGTAGCCATATCCGTAACCGTATCCGCCGCCATAACCTCCGTACATATCTCCATAGTACTGGGAATAAGCTAAGGCCTTGTAGTAGTCGCTGAGCTCGCTGTTTCCGGAGGAAGTCGTGGTTACGGTCTCGTAGGCCATGTTCAGCAGCCAGATGTCATAGTCTCCGCTATTGATTTTATCATCATCCATCTTCAGTATTTCCTGCAGATGGTAGGTGATGTCAGGTGCGTACTGCGAAAGAGAATAATTGATGTCCCCCTGGTTCTCGCTTTCGGATGATGCGTCGGTCAGTCCCATGAATGTCGTGCTCTCGTCCGAAACCAGACGGCATGTCGGGCTGAGCATCACCGGGTATTTGGCGTAGTCCATTCCGGAGCTGTACTCGAACGGGAAGATGATGGAGGCCTTGTTGATAACGACTCTGGACGGGTCTCCGAACTGGGAAATCTGTTCCAGGGCCATCTTCTTCAGGGCTGCCGCCGATATGCGGGGTTTCAGTCCGCCGCCGCCCTCGACGAGTATCCTGTCCGTAGCCTTGCCGGCCATAGAGACGCTTTCGTGGCCGGCGATGTTCAGACAGTACTGGGGGAAACTTCCGAAGCCGGAATTGGTCCTCAGCGAGTCCAGATCGTAGAAATCGGTCGCGCTCAGGTAGAAGAAGAAGGCGGAGTCTTTCTGCACTCCGTCATACTTGGAGCGGAAAGCGAGTTTCGCGTAGTTTCCGACTATGTAGCCGTAGTCCGAATCGTAGTTGAACTGCAGCTCGAACATATTGATTCGTCCGCCGTCGGAAAGAGGTTTGCCGGTAGTGAGGTACAGGCCGGGAACTTTCTTCATGTAGGCGTCGAAATCTTTCAGATCCTCTTCCGTGAGTTCGAAAAAGCGTTTTCCGTAACTTTCTTTCAGATCGAAGGAGAGCGAGTCCCTGCCGTTAAGAATGGGCGCACCTGCCGTCAGGATTTCCGATCCGTGGGGGATATCCTCGTTGATGTCAAAGTTCTTTTCGTGGTCGAGCGGTTCGTCGGGTTCGTAGACAAGCAGGTTCTGCAGGATATAGGCCTGGTCCTTCGTGTTTACGGAGACGGTGTCGAACGCCGTGCTTACGTGGAACCTGAGGAACTGGGGATCTTCTCCGAAGTCCATCTCCTCCTGCAGGGGGACGAGGGTGATGACGCTGGAACGGGTGGTGAGCCCGAACTCGGGTTCGCGTATCGCCCCCAGGGTGATTCTCGTGGAGGAGTAGCCCGAAAGCTTGTCCGCCATCACCATGTCTATGTCGGTGATGGGGCAGCTGGTGGAGTAGATGTCGTAAGTCTCGTCGACAACTATGAGGTTGCCTCCGAGTTCACTGTTAGTCTTGATGCAAGAGATGCAGCACGCAATCCCTGCGATTGCTGCGAGTGCTTTCAGTTTCATTTCAGATCTGCTCGTAAAACGCGTCGTACTCATCGATGTATGTCCCTGAGGCCATGGATTCTGCCGAATACGCCAGAGTGGGGAGTCCGAGCTTCCTGCTCTCTGCGATCAGCTCAGGCGCAACATTATCGCTTCCGAGTATAACGCCGTCGGAATACTGAAGAGCCGTTTTAGCAAGATTTATGCCATCGGCCTCTTTCAGGAAAGGCACTGCGTCAGCCGTGAGACCGCCGTAACTGACCTTGGACGCGAAGTCGGGGCTGAACTTTTCCCTGGGGGTGTCATCGTACAGGGACAGCACCACCTTTCCGGAAGAAAATACGGGGTCGTCCTTGTATGCCATCTTCAGATAGGCGGGCACCAGATGCGAAATCCAGCCGTGGCAGTGGATGATATCCGGCGCCCAACGGAGCTTCTTCACTGTTTCAAGCACGCCGCGTGCGAAGAAGATCGCCCTTTCGTCGTTGTCCTCGAAGAAACTGCCGTCTTCCGCGCGGAAAGTCTGTTTGCGCTTGAAGTAATCCTCGTTATCAATGAAATAGACCTGGATGCGTGCTGCCGAGATGGATGCCACCTTGATGATGAGCGGCCGGTCGACTTCGCTGATGATTATGTTCATCCCTGAAAGGCGGATGACTTCGTGCAGCTGATTCTTGCGCTCGTTTATGCATCCATAACGCGGCATGAACGAGCGGATTTCCTTTTTCCGCTCCTGTATTCCCTGGGGAAGATACCGTCCGATGTCTGCAATTTGAGATTGCTCCAGATACGGAAAAATCTCAGAGTTTACGAATAATACTTTTTTCATTTCCTGTCGGTCTTTACAAAGATAACATTTTTTTTTGATATTAGGATATTTAATTAACTTTGGCGTTTATTCGGACTATGGCTTCACAGGAAAAAAGGATGATAAGAAGGCGTCTGGCGGGTTCGTACATCTCGTCGGTCGTCAGTATTGCGCTCGTCCTTTTCCTGCTCGGAACCACGGCTCTGCTGATAGGCGGGGCGCGCAATGTGACCGATTTCTTCAAGGAGAGCATGCGGGTTTCCGTTATCCTGTCCGGAAATGCTTCCGAGGACGATGCGAGGCAGTATAAGGCCGCAGTGGACACCCTGCCCTGTGTGCGGGAGAGCCGCATCGTCACCAGGGAGGAGGGCGCCCGTCAGATGAAGGATATGCTCGGGGAGGATTTTCTCGACATCTTCGAGGACGTGCCGATTCCCGTTTCCGTCGATGTCTCCCTGAAAGCGGAATATGTCAGCGCCGACAGCCTTGAAAAGGTCCTGCCGCTGCTGGAGGCTTCCGTTGTGGATGAAATTGAATACCAGCAGGCTATGGTGGAGAAGTTCAGCAGCAATGTCGGAACTGTTTCCGCCGTGCTCGGGGTGGTGGCGCTCGTCCTGCTCTTCATCTCTTTCGTGCTTATAGCCAACACTGTGCGTCTGGATGTATTCGCAAGGCGTTTCAACGTGCATACCATGGTCATGGTGGGAGCGACGCGCTCGTTCATCCGCAGGCCTTTCCTCTGGCGCTCCGTGCTGCAGGGTTTTGTGTCGGCTCTGCTCGCAGCGGCTCTGCTCTGCCTTTCCGTCTGGCTGGTGTTCAGGATTTTCCCAGGGCTTGCAGGAATATTCGATGTCCATCTGATGGCTGCTACAGCGGTGCTGATGCTGGGGTTCGGGATCCTTATCTGTGTAGTCAGCACCTGGTTCGTAGTCAACGGGCTGGTCTCCCTGGACAAGTCCAAACTTTATGTTTAGAATGGTGAATAACGAGAATTACGACAAGATGCCGGTTACCCGCAAGGGCTTGAAGCTCATGGTTGCGGGGCTTATCGTGATGATAGCCGGTTTTATCCTGATGATGGGCGGCGGAGTCAAGGATCCGCAGGTGTTCAATTACGATATGTTCGATTTCAGGCGTCTGGTGGCGGCACCGGTCGTTATTATAGCCGGTATCGTGGTTGAGATAGTGGCGATTATGGGTGCTTTTAAGGATAAAAAGTGATGGGTTGGATTGAAGCGCTTGTGTTAGGCCTGGTCCAGGGGCTTACGGAGTTTCTTCCTGTAAGCAGCAGCGGACATCTGGCGATAGGAAAGGAAATTCTCGGCGTCGAAGAGTCCGGGGATCTGGTTTTCGAGGTGGTGGTGCACGCTGCGACGGTGCTTGCTACCATAGTCGTTTTCAGAAAGGAGATATGGAGGCTTCTGAAAGGCCTTTTCAAGTTCAGATACAACGACGAGACCGACTATATCTGCAAGATTGCGGTTTCGATGATCCCTGTGTTCATAGTCGGTGTGTTCTTCAAGGATTACGTCGAACATTTGTTCTCTTCGTTTGTGGTCGTGGGAATCGCCCTGCTTGTCACGGCGTCCCTGCTCTATTTCTCGGACCGGAGCGCCCCTGCAAGGAAGGCCGCTCCCGCACGTAACGGTCTGTCGTTCCTT
>Ga0129311_1002646_pt1 | contig 10493 bp, 8 predicted proteins | sample Go1ome_FD_94435 | JGI IMG/M metagenome (GOLD analysis project Ga0129311, IMG submission 94435) | Western lowland gorrila individual fecal microbial communities from Wisconsin, USA - Go1022B metagenome | ecosystem: Host-associated > Mammals > Digestive system > Large intestine > Fecal | place... | reverse complement strand
TATGGTGCCAACGATGTGAAGCCCGGCCTTTCCGGCTGGGCGCAAATCTGTGGACGGGACGAGCTGGAGATCGCAGACAAGGCGCGTCTGGATGGCGAATATGTGCGGCGCATGAGTTTTGCCTTTGACTGCCGCTGCTTTTTCGGAACGGCCATTTCTGCCCTGCAGGGTGACGGTGTGGTCGAGGGCGGCACGGGAGAGCTGCATAAGATGGAGAACAAGAAATGAGAATTCTGATCGCAACCAATCATTCCTATATGTTCTACCGCTTCCGCAAGGAACTGGTAGAAGCGCTGATGCAGGAGCATGAGGTCATTCTCAGCACGCCCTTTATGGGTCATGAGGACGATTTGCAGGCCATGGGCCTGCGCTGTATCGACACGGAGATCGACCGCCGCAGCATCAATCCCTTCAAGGACATGAAGCTGCTGGAAACCTACCGCAAGATGCTGGAGGAGATCCAGCCGGATCTGGTCATTACTTACTCCATCAAGCCCAACATCTACATGGGCAGCGCCTGCAAGGCCAAGGGTATTCCCTATGTCACCAATGTACAGGGTCTCGGCACGGCATTTGAAAAGCCGGTGCTGTCGAACGTAGTGTCCGTGATGTACCGCAGCGCTCTGCGGAAAGCCAGAACGGTATTCTTTGAGAACGAGGAGAACGCGCAGTTCTTTCTACATAAAAACATCATCTCCGCCCAGCAGATGAAGGTGCTCCCCGGCGCGGGCATCAATCTGGACGAGTATCCCTATGTCCCCATGAAGGATGACGGCGTGTGCAGTTTCCTGTTTGTAGGGCGAATCATGAAGGAAAAGGGCGTGGACGAGTTCTTTGTTGCCGCGAAAACCATCAAGGCGGAGTTTGGTGAAAAGGTTGCCTTTGACGTGGTGGGCTTCTACGAGGATGCCTACAAGGAAACCGTCGATCAGTTAGTCTCTGATAGCGTCATCAAGTTCCACGGCTTCCAGACGGACGTTCATCCGTTCTACGAAGCTGCGGACTGCGTCGTGCTGCCCTCTTACCACGAGGGCATGTCCAACGTCCTGCTGGAGGGTGCCGCCACCGGTCGTGCGCTCATCACCAGCGATATCCCCGGCTGCCGCGAGGCGGTGGAGGACGGTGTCAGTGGCTATCTCTGCCCCGCGCAGGATGCGGAAGTATTGACTAATCTCTTCCGTGAGTTTGCTTCCAAAACGCAGAGCGAACAGGAGCAGATGGGGCGCTGCGGACGCGCCCTCATCGAGCGGAAGTTTGACAAACGCATTGTGGTGGCACAGACCATAGAGGGACTTATGTTTCCTGTGACAGCGAGGAACTGAGGATGCGGCAACTGATTTTACTCTACTGGGGCTGCGTCTTTCTGATGTATCTGTCCCAAGTCTATTATCCGACGTCTGTGCAGTTAGATGGGTCTCAGACCGGACGTCGGCATTTCATGCTGCGCAAAGCGGATATCTTCATGATCGCTGTGATCGTGTGGATGACGTGCTTTTCATTCTTGAGGACAAGTTACAATGACACATGGAACTATATCTTTGCATGGAATAATTCCGATGGTGCGCGAGCATTTCTTGAAAGCGGAGGACTGTTAGATCTGACGAGCAACCCGCTATCAAATCTATGGAGAGACATCTCGCACGACATCTCGGATAACTATCATATTTATTTTCTTCTTCCAGCTCTTTTGAGTAGCTTCGCCGTTGTAAAGCTATTCAAGAAATATTCTGTTAATCCTGCATTCAGTATGCTGATTTTTTTCTCCCTCGGCACCTACATTGTATATGTTGCCGCTCTGAAGCAATGCTTCGCAATATTTTTCCTTTTATTGAGTATTCCCTATGCCGAGGAGAAGAGGTATGTGCGTTTTTATCTATTAGTTGCAATCGCGATTCTGTTCCATACGCACGCCTTTATGTTTTTGATTCTCCCACTTCTATTCGGACGGCCATGGGGGAGCATTACCTACCTTGGCCTACTGGCAACCATATTTGCGATGTTGACCTATGACCGGACACTCGGCGCGTTCATGGAATACGCGCAGTCCATTGGTGCGCTGGTCGATGAGGGAGAGGTCTTTGACGGCCACCAGATTAATTTGATGCGAGTTGCCGTTTATTGGATACCGTCTATATTAGCCTTTGCATTCCGCAAGCACCTCTTCCGAGAATCCTCTCGCAGCGAGAATCTGTTCGTTAATATGAGCACTGTCTGTGCGATGATTCTGACAATTGGAACTGTGCAGGCTGCAAACCTGTTTGCGCGTATGGCAGCTTATTTTGAGATAGCCACGGCAATTTCTCTCCCGTGGATGATAAAAAAGTTATTCACCAAGCGCTCAGCACAATTTATTATGATTTGTGCAGCTGTGCTGTACTTTGGATATTTCCTGTATGAATTCGGTGTTTCAAAGGATTTTGGGAATGACTATTCGGCAATTTCACTGTGGCAGTTTATCACCAGCCTATTTGGAGGTTAATGTATGTCCACTTCTTCTATCCCCCCAATTAGCTGAATCATGTGGCTTTAGGCTGGTAGATAAAGCGGAAATACTTCTTGAGTAAAATCTCATCCTTGAGGTGGGAACTGAATGAAAGGAAGAATAGAATGCAAGCAGTAATTTTGGCAGCAGGGATGGGAAAACGCCTAAAGGAGCTCACAAAAGACAGAACAAAATGCATGGTCGAAGTAAACGGAGTAACGTTAATTGATAGGATGCTCCACCAAATTGAAGCGCATAAGCTATCCCGGATCGTCATTGTTGTTGGGTATGAAGGCGAAAAACTGATTGACTACATTAAAACTCTTGATATTAAAACGCCGATTACATACATAAATAATCCAATTTATGACAAGACGAACAACATTTACTCTTTAGCATTGGCAAAAGATTATCTTTGCAGTGATGATACGCTTTTGTTTGAATCGGATATTATTGTAGAAGATTCTGTTATTGACTTACTGCTGAATGACAAGAGAGAGACTCTGGCGTTAGTAGATAAATATGAGAGTTGGATGGACGGAACATGTGTAAAACTAAGGGATGACGATAGCATAGAGGCCTTTGTTTCGCGCAAGGATTTCAAATTCAACGAAACGAATGAGTATTTTAAAACAGTAAATATCTATAAGTTCTCTCGCGGCTTTTCTCAAACACATTACGTGCCGTTCTTAGACGCCTATTCAAAGGCGCTTGGTAATAATGAGTACTATGAACAGGTGCTCCGTGTTATCACCATGCTTGACGAGCCCGCAATAAGAGCGAAAAGGCTGGACGGACACCTCTGGTATGAGATAGACGATATCCAAGATTTAGACATAGCTTCCTCCATGTTTGCTGATGATCCTGATGTCAAGGTGGAGCTTATGCAGGGGCGGTATGGCGGCTACTGGAGATATCCTCAACTACTTGATTTTTGCTATTTAGTAAATCCCTATTTCCCACCACAACAACTAATTGATGAGATAAAAGCAAATTTCAAAACGCTTTTAACACAGTATCCGTCTGGTATGCGAGTAAACGCTCTGCTAGCATCAAAGAATTTTTCTGTTCATCAGCAAAACATCATTGTTGGCAATGGCGCGGCTGAACTTATCAAATGCTTGATGTCTCATTTTGATGGCGCTACAGGATTTATTCGCCCTACATTTGAAGAGTATCCAAATCGATATAAAGATAAAGCAAATATTGTTTTTACACCGACTAATCCTGGCTTTACATATGCAGCTGACGATTTGATAAACTTTTTCAATGCAAACCCAGTTAGAAATCTTGTTTTGATTAATCCCGACAACCCTTCTGGCAATTACGTTCCGATGCAAGATGTGCTACGCATAATCAAATGGGCAAAGGAAAGCGGTGTGCGTCTCATCATAGACGAATCATTTGCGGATTTTGCCGACGAACGGAACAACACTTTAATCAGGCAGGATATTTTGGACTCCAGCAAATGCCTCTATGTAATCAAAAGCATATCGAAGTCTTATGGTGTACCAGGACTGCGCTTAGGCGTTATGGCTTCCGGTGACGCAGAGTTGATTTCAGCATTAAAAAAAGATGTGTCGATCTGGAATATCAACTCATTTGCCGAGTTTTATATGCAGGTCGAAGAAAAGTATAAAAAAGACTATGAACGTGCTTTGGAAAATATCCGTGCAGAAAGAACGAGATTTCAAAATGCGCTATCCAGAATCAACGGCATCAAGGTGTTTCCATCACAGGCGAATTATGTGATGGTTGAGCTTGTTGATGGCCTCTCATCTAAGGCGATAACAAGAGAACTCCTCATAAAAAAGGGGATATTTGTAAAAGATTTGGCCGGAAAACTTGGAGGCAAGCAATATCTGAGAATAGCTGTACGCAATTCCGATGATAATGACATGCTTATTTCCGCATTAGAGCAATTGTCCCTCTGCTGATGTGTTTTCTACAGCATTTAGGTGCTCGCTGTTGGGCCTGCTGATTTGAAATAATTCGATAAAAATCAGAAGTTTGCACTAATCATTGCGTCATAGCCCTTTGCGCAATACTGCGAAAGTTCTCTTTGCGGACGTGCTTGATCACTTGTACGAAAGAAAGGATATCTAAGTCATGGATCAGTTAAGCCAAATTCAAAGACGCATCTGGGCAACAGAGCAGGAGATATTGGATGTGATCCATCAGATTTGCACAGAACATGGTCTGCGGTATTCTCTGGCCTACGGCACCTTGATCGGTGCTGTGAGGCATAAGGGTTTTATCCCGTGGGATGATGACATTGACATAATGATGCCCAGAGAGGACTATGAAAAACTGATTGCTGTCTGGGTTCAGTCTGCGCCGAAGGGATATATTCTGCAAAACACCAGAACGGATCCGGATTTTACGCAGAACTTCACGAAAATCAGAAAGGATCATACGACCTTCCTGCAGGACGAGGCGGAACGGACGAAGCATTACCACAAAGGCATATTCGTTGATATTTTCCCTGGTGACCGTGTTCCGTCTGGAAAGATCGGTCAGAAGATGCAGTACATTGCCTGCGCTGTGAACCTGCTATACAGCCGCGGACATACCAGCGGCTCGGGCGGAGTGATTGGCGTAACCGAGAATATCCTACTCAACGCTTCGAAGGAGAAATATGTCACGCGGCGGGAGTACGCTGAAAAGAAGATTCGTTGCTGGAATGGAGACGGATCCTTGCAATATGTATTTCCAAACACTATCGGATGTAGCCGCAAATTTTATCCTGCGAACCTGTTCGAAAACATGAAAACGATAGAGTTTAACGGAAACCAGTATATGTGTGTTGCAGATGCAGATACCATTCTGCGTATAGAGTACGGCGATTACATGCAGCTTCCTCCAGAGGAAGAGCGTGTCTGGAAGCACCATCCGCTTTTAATCGATTTTGAACACAACTATGAGGAGTTGAACCATCAGACGTGAAACAGGCGACGTTAATTGTTTCCCTTGATTTTGAACTGTTTTGGGGTATGCAGGACAGCCATACGTTGTCAGAATACGAGAATCATGTTCTGGGCGGACGGAAAGCCATCCCTCGTCTTTTGAAACTCTTTCAGAAGTATGAGATCCATGCTACTTGGGCCACCGTCGGATTCCAATTTGCGGAGGACGAACAGAGTCTCAGAAAATATTTTCCTGCGTCAAAGCCTACATACGATCATGCGGAGCTGTCCAGCTATCGATGCTTTGGGCAAATCGGGAAAAATGAGGCAGAGGCACCATGCTTCTATGCACCCAGTCTCATCCGGCAGATTGCGGATACACCGAATCAGGAAATCGGAAGCCATACGTTTTCACATTACTACTGTAGAGAACCGGGGCAGACCGTTCAGCAGTTCCGCGAAGATATGATATCCGCGCAGGCAATCGCCGCTGAAAAAGGATATCGTTTGACCTCTGTCGTTTTGCCGCGGAATCAGTGCGAACCGGAGTATACCCAAGTACTGTGTGAGCTCGGCTTTTTGGCTTATCGAGATGAAGAAAACGACTGGATTCACGAAAAAATCAAGTTCAGGCCGCTAATGAGACTTTTGCGGCTGGCGGACGTGTATCTCCCGCTGACAGGACAAGGGGGATACATCCCCAGGGTGGAGAATGGCATCGTAAACCTGGTGGGGTCACGAATGTATAAACCGTACTTCCGCCCACTCGCTTTCTTGGAGAATTTGAAGCTCCACCGCATCAAGCGGCAGATGCTCTATGCGGCGAAAAACGGGCTGACGTTTCATCTTTGGTGGCATCCGCATAACATCGGCGTTCGCACAGACTTCCACATGCAGCAGTTGGAAGAAATCTTTCGCTATTTTGAAGAACTGAGAAAACGGTACGGAATGCGCAGCCTGAATATGGGCGAAGCTGCGCAGGAAGTGTTGGGCAGGTGAGAGAATGTATCAATTCTACTACGCAGATCAGAAACAAACATGGGAACGGAGCTTGTGTAAAGAAAACATCCGGGAGCAATTTCATATTACCGCAATTCGTCCTGCAATGTGGGAAGAGCACTGTTTGGAGTGCTCTGCGCCAGCATGCTTTGAGAGCTGTGCGCATTACCAAAGCCGCAGTGATGGACGCTGCAAGCGATTTGAGAATGGCCTCCACACATTTGCGGATGAGAGAGCTTGCTGTGGTCAAGGTGCTCATGTGAAATTCCGCAAGTGGGGAAACATGATGACTGTCTTGTTTCCTGCCATGCTGGATGAGGCGCAATATACTTCCTTGTGGGAAAAGAACGAGTCGCTGGGTAAATTTCTCGGAGGTGTTGAGCACAGTCATCTTCCGCAGGCACTGCGCTGGCAAGGTATCCGTATGCCGGAGTATATTCGTCGCCGCAGTCTGCGTAACCTCCAGGGAATGGACAACCATGCGGATGCATTTCTGTTCCAGGGCTACAGCTATTTAAACGAGAGTTATCGGCTGATCATCGAAATATATGAGGATCATGATTCAGTATGGAAAACCTCCATCACCATTCAACCGGGAGAAAATTTGGCGATTGTCTCGCCGCTTGCAGACGCATGCTCCAAACCGGGCAATCTCGTCAAGGTATATCCGGAAAACAATGTAGAAGCGGAGCTGGACATTCTTTGGTGTGATTTTGTTAAGGGAGTTCCCGCTGCCGCAGAGCAGCCAGCCGTCAAGGTGAAGTGCCTGGTGTGGGATCTTGACAACACCTTATGGAACGGGACACTGATTGAAACAGAGGATCCCTCCGCGCTGGAGCTGAATCCGCAGGTTCTGGAAACGATAGAAGAACTGGACCGTCGTGGGATTCTCCAGTCTGTTGCCAGCAAGAACGACTTTGAACCGGCTATGGATGTCCTGCGGAATCTTGGCATTGCGGATTACTTCCTCTATCCTCAAATATCGTGGGCACCGAAAAGCACCTCTATGGCCCAAATCGCCAAGAGCCTGAATATTGGGATCGATGCTCTGGCTCTGATCGATGACTCCGCTTTTGAACGTCAGCAGGTGCATTCGGAATGGCCGCAGGTTCGTACATACGATGTAACAGAACTTTCGGGGCTGCTGGAGCGGACAGAATTTGATGTTCCGATTACTGCCGAGAGCCGTCAGCGCCGTGAGATGTACCGGGCAGAGGAACAGCGCAACACGCTGATGCAGGCAGAGCATACCGACATTCTGGCATTCCTTCGCCAGTGCAATTTGAAACTGCATATTTTCTCTCCTGCGACAGAGGAAGAAAAACTGCGTTGTTATGAGCTGATTCTTCGCACGAATCAGTTGAATATGTCGGGCAGAAAGTATTCGGCGGAGGAGTTCGACGAAGTCCTTGCCCGCTGCGGCCATACGAATTTCGCATTTTCCTGTGAAGATGACTTTGGATCATATGGCATTGTTGGTTTTGGACAGTATCGTGTGGATCATGGAGTCATGGTTTTTACGGAGTTTGCCATGTCCTGCCGCGTAGCGGGAAAGTTTGTAGAGAGCGCATTGTTCTCCTATCTACTGAAAAGCGAGGACTGTCAGGTGGGCAGTTTCTGCGTTCGGAAAACAAAAAAGAACGCACTGCTGCGCAGGACATTGGAGCAGATTGGGTTTACCCCGGAGCAGGATTCTGTGGAACAGGTATCCTATCGGTTTACGGACAACCTGCTGAATAAAACGATTGTAAGTATTGAGTGAGGGAGAATCTCCTGATGGATGGAAGAATTTCAGTGATTATGGCGGTCTACAATTGCGAGGACACCGTTGGAAAGGCGATAGATTCCATTTTAGCTCAAACATATACGGACTGGGTCATGATAATCTGTGATGATGGCTCTACGGACGGAACATGGAACGTATTGGAACGGTATCGGGTGGAGCACCCTGATCGATTTGTCTTGGTAAAGAATGACAGGAATCGTCAATTGCCGTATTCGCTGAACCACTGCCTGCAATATGTAAATACAGAACTTGTGGCACGTATGGACGGAGATGATTGGTCTGCCCCTACCCGTTTTGAAAAGCAGGTGGCTTTTTTGCGTGAGCATCCCGAATATGATTTGGTAGGAACGGGCGTTTCGGTATCTGATGGGCAAAAACAGTTGGCATCTATTATTAAAACGCCCATGCCGACCAAAGAGACCATGCTTCGGCAGAATGCATTTTCACACGCGACGATCATGACCTATAAGCGGGTATATGAGGAACTCGGCGGGTATTCGCTCGATCCTACCGTCCTTCGGGTAGAGGATGTGGATCTATGGTGCCGCTTTCTTGCGCAAGGATTCAAGGGGTACAATTTGCCGGATGAGCTCTATACCATTTTGGAAGATACAAGTGCAGTAAAGCGGCGGACGCTGAGGGCGAGAATCAACAGCGCCAAAACCCGCTGCAGGGGTTATCGACTTATGGGATTTCGGGGACTTGTGTGCTATCGACCATACTTAATTGTTTTAAAGGCATTTGTGCCGACATTCCTGTATCGAATCGCTCATACATGGAAGCTGAATCACAGCAACAACACATAAGAGGATGCGTTTTGTGAAAAAGGTATTATTTCTCATCCATGACCTTGGCCAGGGTGGTGCCGAAAAGGTATTGGTCAACTTGGTCAACAACATGGATCGATCCAAATTTGATATCTCTGTGACAGCGCTTTTTGGCGGCGGTGTAAACGAGCAGTTCCTTGTGCCGGACATCCACTTCCGCGCAGTGTTCCCAAAAGAAGTGCCGGGTAACAGCAAGCTAATGAAGCTGCTGACACCGGCACAACTGCACCGAATGTGTGTGAAGGAGCATTACGATATCGAGGTCTCCTATCTGGAAGGCCCTTCTGCACGTGTCATCAGTGGTTGTAATGACGCGAATACCAAACTCGTATCGTGGATTCATGTGGAGCAGCATACGATGGAACGCCTGTCAGGCTCGTTCCGCAGTGAGCGCGAAGTGCGCAAGTGCTACGACCGCTTTGACCAGACTGTGTGCGTTTCGCAGTATGTCCACGATGATTTTTGCCGCATTCTGGATTTTCAGAAGCCATGTCGTGTACTGTACAACACAGTGGAATCCGAGAAAATCCTGGCTAATGCACAAGATGCCGCGCCGGAACTGATGGATGACGGGAAAATACGACTGATGGCGGTCGGAACACTCAAGGAATCCAAGGGCTATATGCGTCTGCTGTCCATCATCAAGCGCTTGCATGATGAGAAATATCCAGTCCATCTCTACATTCTTGGCATTGGCCCGCTTCAGCAGGAAATTGAACGCTATATTCAAGCAAATGACCTACAAGAAGCTGTTACCTTGCTTGGCTACCAGACTAACCCATACAAATACGTCTCCAAATGCGACCTTTTCGTCTGCGCCAGCTTTGCAGAGGGCTTTTCTACCGCCGCCACTGAGGCACTGATCGTAGGGACGCCGGTCTGTACCGTCGAGGTCTCTGGCATGAAGGAGATGCTGGGAGAGCACAACGAATGGGGTGTTGTGACTGAAAACAGCGAAGAAGCGCTGTATCAAGGAATCAAGGATTTGCTCGACCATTCGGACAAGTTCGCCCACTATAAAGAAAAAGCTGTCGAACGAGGCAAGACCTTCAGCACGGAAAATACTGTCCGTGCTGCGGAAAAGATGCTGTTGGGATTGTGAGGAGAATCATATGCGCAAATTCCTAAGAGAATTAGTCTACCGCCTACGCGGTGAGTATACCACAGAAAAGCTGATATCTATGGGAATGGTGGTAGGGAAAAACTTCAAGCGTTTGAACGGTGTAATTCTCGATCCGTCTCATTGTTGGCTTATTGAGATTGGTGATGATGTGACGATGGCACCAAGGGTACATATTCTCTGCCATGATGCAAGCACGAAAACATTCTTAAACTACACCAAAATCGGTCGAGTTACGATTGGAAGTAGCGTGTTCATTGGCGCAGAAAGCATTGTGTTGCCCGGAGTCACGATTGGAGACAACGTCATTATTGGTGCTGGAAGTATCGTGACACATGATGTACCAGATGGAGTGGTAGCTATGGGAAACCCT
>Ga0129311_1002643_pt1 | contig 10518 bp, 7 predicted proteins | sample Go1ome_FD_94435 | JGI IMG/M metagenome (GOLD analysis project Ga0129311, IMG submission 94435) | Western lowland gorrila individual fecal microbial communities from Wisconsin, USA - Go1022B metagenome | ecosystem: Host-associated > Mammals > Digestive system > Large intestine > Fecal | place... | reverse complement strand
CCCCATAAGAGAGCACCTCCGATATGTTTATTTTTGGTCATTTAAACAATATCATTTTTGGTACTCTCTTTCAATATTTTTTCAATCTATTTGTGACATATCTATTTTAAACCTATATTTCAGTGCCTTTATATAAATTGTAAACATTAGTGTAACCTAATCTTTGAAATTTTCTAAGTGAGCTGTAACTTCTTGAACCTGTTCCACAATATAGAATAATTGCTTGTTGCTTATTGGGGAATATTCTTATTGCATTTCTAAATATATCATATTCTGGAAGTAAAATTGCTCCCGGCAAATGTCCTTCATTGTATTCTTGTGGACTCCTTATATCACATACTATTGCTCCTTGTGCCTGCATTAATTTTAGCTGCTCCATTGTTATATCAAATTTATCCATGCTTCTATTATAACATTCTCTACAATATTTTTTATATTGGCAATAATTTTTTTTACAACATTTTTTATTAAACATAATAATCACCTTAATATATAATATTACATTTTTGTAATAAATTTGACATATTGTTTTGTTTTTTACTTCGAATTATGTTACTTTTTGTTTTTTATTGTTGTTGATATTATGCACACGCTTTTTATGTGGATAATGTGGAAAAGTGTGTGAATAACTACAAATAGTCATAAAGCGTTCATTTTTTGTTCACATTACATTGTTTACAATTTGTATATTGTTTTTTATTATAATTATTTAATATTATTATGTGTACTTTTCTATTTTTTTACATTTTTATTACAATACAAAAATAAATATATTATTTTTAGACCTTGTCGTCGCAACCTTCAATCTAAAAATTACCACAAACTGCCAATTTCTAATAGCTCGTTGCTCGCTATAAGAAATTGTATGTTTGTGCTAATTCTGCTGAGGGTTGCTCCAGTTCGCACTCACTTCGTTCGTTTGGCGCTTTCGCGGTCTTAAAAATAATATATTTCTTTTGCAATTTAATAAAATAATAAAATTAAATAAAACAAATAGAAATAACTAACGCAATATCAAGTATTAGTAAAAATGGTAAACCATATTTAAAAATACCTTTTTTAGTTTTATGTCTAAATTTATACATTCCAGCAATTGTGCCTATTCCTCCACCTATTGCTGTTACTATAAAAATTGTTTTTTCAGGTATTCGCCAACTTCCTCTTTTGGCCTTTTCCTTATCAATAAACATTATGACGAATCCTATTAAATTAATCACTACTAAATATATTATAAAATTTTGACTCATTATTATTTCTTTCATTTTCTTTATTCCTTTTTAATTAATATTAAACATATTCTTAGCACTACCCGTTGGGACAGAATTAAATTTTGGCAAAGAGAACTTTCTCAACGCATCCGGTTGCGAAAGAATTGGATGAATTTCCAGGCGAACAAATGAGATAACCGGAGGCGCGCTAGTTCATACATAACTCCCCGTTGGAACAGAATTAAATTTTGGCAAGGCAAACGAACGAGAAGAATCCGAGGCGTACTGATGTACGTCGCAGGATTTTCGAGTGAAGTTTAACACAGCCAAAATTGTAATTATGTTTCAACTCAATCAAACAAGCTCATCTGATTCGACTGACTCATCCCCTCCAAGCATCCAAATTTTTTAAGCAATTCTGCACCAGAGTCTCCAATCTTTGCTCTTATTTTTAATTCATCTATTGACATGAAAGTTCCATCTTTTCTTGCATTTACTATTCCTTGTGCTGCAACTGTTCCAAATCCTGCAATACTATTTAGTGGTGGTCTTAATTTATTATCTTGTATTTTAAATTTTGTTGCGTCTGATTCATATATATCTACTGGAAGGAATTCGAAGCCCCTTTCATACATTTCCAGTACAATTTCTAAATCATCATACATATCTAATTCTGCATTTGTTGCTTCCTTTTTCTGATTTTTTATTTCTATTTCCTTCATTTTGTTTTTTACTTTTTCTTTTCCATTTATCATAAATTCTGCATCAAATGCTTTTGCTCTTATTGAATAATATGCTGCATAATATGCAAGTGGAATATGAACCTTAAACCACGCTATTCTGAAGGCATTTGTAACATAAGCTGCTGCATGAGCTTTAGGGAACATGTACTTAATTTTTTCACAAGATTTTATATACCAATCTGGCACATCATGTTCTTTCATTATTTCCTTAAATCCTGCCCATTTTTCTGGGTCTTTTAACGCTTTTCCTTTACGAACTGTTTCCATTATTTTGAAAGCTTTGTCTGGTGGTACTCCTTTTTTTATTAAGTAAATCATTATATCATCACGACAACATATTGCTTCTTGAAGTGTAACTACTCCTTGTTCTATTAATGTTTGAGCGTTTCCAAGCCATACGTCTGTACCATGTGATAAACCAGATAAACGAATTAATTCGTCGAATGTTGTTGGTTTTGTATCCAAAAGCATTCCTCTAGCAAATTTTGTTCCATATTCTGGTATCCCATAAGTTCCAACTTCTGAATGTATTTGTTCAGGTGTTACTCCCAAAGCTTCTGTTGAATTGAAAATTGACATTGTTTCTTTGTCATCTAATGGGATTTCTGTTGGTGCTATTCCTGTTAAATCTTGAAGCATACGAATTACTGTTGGATCGTCGTGTCCAAGTATATCTAGTTTTAAAAGGTTTGCATCTATTGAGTGGTAATCAAAGTGTGTTGTTATAATATCTGAATTTGGATCATCTGCAGGGTGCTGAACCGGAGTAAATTCATATATTTCTCTACCTTTTGGTACAACTATAATTCCACCTGGATGCTGTCCTGTTGTTCTTTTTATCCCTGTACATCCTTGTGAAAGCCTTGCAATTTCTGCTTTATTTATTGGTATGCCTCTTTCTTCAAAATAGTTTTTTACATAACCAAATGCTGTTTTATCTGCAACTGTACCAACTGTTCCAGCTTTAAAGGTTGTTCCCTTTCCAAATATTACTTCTGTATATTTATGGGCTTTTGCTTGATATTCTCCTGAGAAGTTTAAGTCTATATCTGGCTCTTTATCTCCGTTAAAGCCTAAGAAAGTTTCAAATGGTATGTCCATTCCATCTTTTACAAGCATTTCTCCACAATTTGGGCATTTTTTATCAGGTAAGTCAAATCCATTTTGATAGCCATAATCTGTAAAGTCTGAGTATTTACATTTTTTACATCTATAATGTGGTTGAAGTGAATTAACCTCTGTTATACCTGTCATAAATGCAGCTAAAGATGAACCAACCGAACCTCTAGAACCTACTATATATCCATCATCATTTGATTTCCACACTAGTTTTTGAGCTATAATATACATTACGGAATATCCATTGCTTATTATTGAATCTAATTCTTTTGCTAGTCTTGTTTCAACTATTTCTGGTAATGGATTTCCATATAATTCATACGCTTTTTTGTATGCTATGTTTTTTATATCTTCTTCACAACCTGGAATATGTGGTGGACATTTTTCTGGTGATATTGGGCTTATTTGTTCACACATATCTGCTATTTTATTTGTGTTTGTTACAACTACTTCATAAGCTTTTTCTTCACCTAAATATTTGAATTCTTCGAGCATTTCTTCTGTTGTTCTTAAATATAATGGTGCTTGATTATCTGCATCATCATATTTTTGACCTGCTTCTAATATTCTTCTATAAATCTCATCTTGTGGGTCCATAAAGTGAACATCACATGTTGCACATACTGGTTTTCCTAGTTTTTCTCCTACCTCAACAATTTTTCTATTTATATCTCTTAATGCTTCTTCATCTGGAACCGTACCATTTCTAATTAAGAAATTATTGTTTCCAGTTGGTTGAATTTCTAGATAGTCATAATCGTTTGCAATCGCTTCTATTTCATCATCTGTCTTTCCTAATTCTATTGCTTGATATAATTCTCCTGCTTCACATGCACTTCCTAATATTAAACCTTCCGAATATTTTTTATACAAGCTTTTTAGAATTCTTGGTTTTCTATAAAAATAATGTAAGTGCGAAAGTGAAACTAATCTATATAAATTTCTTAAACCAACATAGTTTTTAGCTAAAATTATTGCATGATATGTTTTTAATTTTTTGTATTCTTCTTTCTTTGTTTCTTCATCAGCTGCCATTAAATCTATATCATCGATTGTTTTTACACCTTTGTCTTTTAACATATCTATCATTACATTAAACACTTTAACTGTTGTATCAACATCATCCAATGCACGGTGTGCTACTTCTACCTTAATTCCCAGCCTTTCTGCGATTTTTCCTAGTTTATAGGTTTTGTAATCTGGGAATAAATCTTTGGCTAAACTTAATGTATCTAAATATGTATAATCAAAGTCTAAACCTAAATTTATTGCATTTTGTCTTAAAAATCCAACATCAAAATTTGCATTATGTGCTACTATTACAGTATTTTTAGTGTCTCCTAAGAAATCTAAAATTTTCGGAAATACCTTTTCTATGGTTTCTGCATCTTTTACCATTTCATCTGTAATATGTGTAACTTCTGTAACTCTTTCTGGAATATGTTTTTCTGGATTTACAAAACAGCTAAATTCATCTACTACTTCTCCATTTTGTACTTTCATTATTCCGACTTCTGTTATTTTTTCTGTTTTTGCTGAAAAACCAGTTGTTTCCAAGTCTAATACACAATATGTTGTATCTATATTTTGACCTTTTGAATTGTAAACATTTTGAGTATTATCTGGTGCTAAATAAGCTTCTACTCCATACAACACCTTCATATCCGGATTATCTACGCCAAGTAATTTATGTGCTTCAGGGAAGCTTTGAACAACTCCATGGTCTGTTATTGCTATTGATTTCATGCCCCATTTCATAGCTCTTTTAATTAAATCTTGTGCTGATGTCATGGCATCCATTTGACTCATTTTGGTATGCATGTGTAACTCAACTCTTTTTACAGGTGCGTTATCCATTCTTATTTCTTTTTTCAAGCCTTCTGTTTCTATTATTGTATTTGCCATTACAGAAAGTTCACCAGAAAAGTTGTCCATTCCAGCATTACCTTCAATTTTTATTCCTTTAGCTTTCTTTAATCTTTTTGGAACCTTTTTGGCTTGGTCTTTATTTAAAAATGCTTTACATGTTAATGTACTTGTACCATCATATAAGTCAAAACTTAGCAATGTTTTTCCTGATTTTAATTCTCGTGGCTCCATGTTAAGCACTTCTCCTTTAAGTACAACTTTTCCATCTTCTGGCCCTAAATCAGTTATTTTTGTTATTTTTTCCCCAACATTTTGGTCAAAACCTAAAATTAATGGTGTTTCTTCTTCTTCCACATCTTCTTTCTTAGGAATTGAATCATTATTGGTTTGAAAAATTGTATTTGCAATTACTGTTACATCTCCTGCATAAGCATCAAGATTTGCTTTTCCTATTAGTTTTACTGTATTTGCTTCTTCTAATTTTGCAATTACAGCTTCTGCTTCATCTGGAATTGTAAATGATTTACAAGTTATTGTACCAGAGCCATCAAACAATTCAAATATTAATAATACTTTTTCTGATTTTGTAAGTCTTTTTTCTACATTACTTACTCTTCCTTCTAGTGTAATTCTTGCATCGCTTGGAGTTATTTCTTTTATTTTAACTCTATTTTCTTTTGCTTTTGTTGCTTTTCCTAAAATCAGAGTTTGCTCTTGTTCATATTCTGGTAGTTCTGGTGGCATATAATCTTCTGGCATTCCTTCGCCTCCCATGTATGGCATATCGCTATCAGATGGAGGCATATAATTAGGGTCTACACCATTTGCAGCTTCATTTTCAAACGCCATTTCTTTACTTGCTTCTTGCTCTCTTTTAGCACTTTCTAGACTTTCCATTACTTTGCTTACAACACTATTTTCTGCTTTTCTTGCTTCTTCTTCTATTTTCTTTATTGCGTCTTGATTTAAATCTTCTATAATTTCAATTTTATATTCTTTTCCCATTATATTTTTTATAAGCATTTCTAAAGTTTTATCAGACTTTTTAGCCCTTAGAAAATCTGCACCTTTTATATGCATTTTTACATTTATTTTATTATCTTGAACATCTATATCGGCATTCATTAAAAGCATTGGCTTTGCTAGTGGATACTTATGTGCCATATAACAAATAACGTTTTTCCATTCTTCTTGAATGCTTTTTATTTCAACATTGTCTGTATATTTAATATATGTATCAATATTTCCAAAATTAAAACGTTCCATTAGAAATTTTTCTAAAAACCAAATTTCTTTTACTTCGATATACTCATCTATTCCTATCATAATGCATAGTGTATTGGTCTTTTTATTTACCTTTAAAGCCTGAACATATGCATATTTGATGTTACTGTTTGTTTTATAATCTGGAAAAACCTCCCCTATTTTTTTGTTCTTTTCTGCCACATTTATCTCTCCTTTTTATATAGTCGAATTTTATCATATTTTGTTTTTAAATTAAAGCGAACAAATGAAAATTTTCAAACAATTTTGAGACACTTCCTAAGCAATTCGGGGACACTTCCCAAAATGTACAAAATTTGTACATTTTGGGAAGTGTCCCCGAATTGCTCATTTTTATTTTTTCTTCTTTTCTTCTTCTAGCTTTAGTTGTTGTGCCTTTTTTTCAAACATTGTTGTAACAACTAACATTGCTATTGCATAAGTTATATAAATAATTGATACTATATTTTGTCCTACTGGTATTCTAATTAAAGCTATAATGCTTGATACTAATAGTTCCAAAAGTCCCAATCCTATAATTGCTGTTAGTAATACTCTAGCTACACCTTGTTTTTTATATCTTATAGCAAAATATACAAATATTATTATTGTTGCAATTATAAAACTCCAAATTTGTGGCATAAACATTTCTGATACTCTTGCTGCTGGAACATCATTTATTGTTATGCTTCCATCTGATATTTCTTTTCCATATTTTTCATTTATTTTGTTTACAATTTCAGTAACTTGCTCTTTTGAAATAGTTTCAGCTGAAATAACTGCTTGATCTTCAAAGTCTCCTGTTTTTTGTACTTCTATATCATTTCCAATTACTTCTTTTGCAAGTTGTTTAACTTCTTCGTTTTTATATTCTTCACCTATGTTTACTAGTATTTCTTGATGAGCTTTTGTTGTAACTTTTAGGTTAAATCCTACTGTAAAGATTACTATTAAGCCAGCAATAATTGATACAATTAAAATCAATACTAATGATTTTTTCATCTCATTCCACCTCTATTTTAATATATTTTTTGTTATGAATAAATTATACAACTCTATTAAAGTTAATCCCCAGAACATTACCATTCCGAAGCTGCTTGCTGCTTCCCATGTTCCAAATGCAAATACTACAGCAAATATAAATAATGGAATTACTTTTAGTGTAAAGTCTTTTATTGCCATATTTATTGCATGTTTTGTTTCTCCCTTTTTATTATCTTCTTCTTTCCTTAAACCATTTAACATTTTATATACTAAGATAAAGTTTAAAACTAATACAGCAAATATAGCAACAATGCCTTCTTTTGATAATTCAACATTCCAATATCTTACTGTTAATAATAATAATGCTGATAATCCTGCAAAACAAATTCCTACAAATAATCCTTTTACTTTGTATTTAGCTAATAATATTACAACAGCTATTGCTATTACTATTGCAACTCCGATTAGTATTTTATTTGTAATATTTTCTTTTAAAGCTCCTTCTACAAATGTACTGCTATCACTATTATATGTTAATGGCATTGGTTTTGTAGATAATAATGTTGACATTCTTTGAGCTTGTGTGTAATTACTTTCTAAATCCTCAGATGTTGTTGCAGCTTGTCCTACTGTTAAATACATTTTTCCTGTTGTTACTGGGTCGTCAAAACTTGTTGACATTAATTCTGTATCATCTAATTTTAAAGATACTTTTTTCTCTTTCTTTTCTTCTGTTGCAGTTTTCTCATTATTTTCACTTACTGTAGCCTCTTCTGAATTTTCTGATGTTTCTCCTGATTTATTATCTTCTTTTATAGTTGCATAGTTTTTGCTAACTTCTTCTAACTTTTTCGCACCTTCAGAAGTAAACTCTATTGAAAATGACATTTCTGTACCATAAGAAGTTGTATTTCTATATATATTGCTTGTGCTGATATCATCATTATTTAATAAAACTTCTTTTGTATCTGCATCAACTATTTCAAATTTTCCAACTGTTGAAATAATATTTATAATACTATCTGTGTTGTCATTTTCTGGAAGTTCTACAATTAGATTTCCTGTTTCTTCATCTAATCTTAAAACATAACTCTTAACTCCCATTTTATCTAATCTTGATTTTATAATTTGTTTTGTTAATTCGTAATTTTCATGTGTTTTATTTTCATCTTTATTTACAGGTTCTTCTTGTTTTGTGTAACCTTTTTCAGCTATTTCCTCTTCTGTAGCATCTTCTATAACTTTTCCATCAGCATCTTTTATTGTCTCTTTTGTTGATGTACTAAGTTCAAATTTTGCAATTCTAGCCCCATTTATATTTGTAGCATATTCATAGTCTTTTACATTGTTTTTAGCAATTCCTTTTTCTCTAGAATACACGCCAAAAAATCCTACCATTATTATTAATATTACTAATAAAATAAGTGTGATTAGTTTTAATTTGTTTTTCTTCATCTTTTTCATCCTCTCATTTATAATTTTTTGTCCATTTGATTTTATATTAAATGTAAAAAAATATCAACCATTTTTTCAAAAAATTATTTACTTTTTATTTATTCCAATTATACCTCCTACAATTCCAAATAAAACCCCTGAAATAATAAATATCACAGAATAAAGGTTTAATCCAAAATCTGAATTTAATATACTTGAAACCAAATGAATAATTATCATATATGTAAAACCAATAAAAGCTCCATTTATCAGTCCATTTTTCTTAATTTTGTTATTTCCTATTGAACTTCCTATTAAAACGCTAATAGCCAGAACTACTATTACTACCGGCTTTATTACTTGTTCTGAAATATTTGTATATGCTAACATTGCAGAGAAAATCAATAAGAAAGCTGTTGTTGAAACTAGTGATATTCCAACGCCTTTCATTATATTATTGATTGAATTACTTTTTGTTTCCATTTTATTTTTTCCTCCAAATATAAATTTATGTATTTTACTATACAATTTATATTTTGAAGCATAAAAAATAGAACTTTAAAGTTCTATTTTTTATTCGTTTGTTACAATTGTACTTGGATCAATTCCCATTTGCTCATATAATGAAGAATAATCATAAGCAGGTTGTGGTGCAATTGTATTTGGCATTCCATAATCTATTCCATTTGTTTCAACTCTTATTGAAGTTATTTTTACTGTATTTACTGGTGTGCTAACTTCTGCATTTTCTCCTGAATTATCTTTCGCTTTTACTTCAACTTCTTCTATTTTATGAACTATATCCATTCCTTCAATAACTTTTCCAAAACCAGCATAAGAACCATTTAGAGATGCTGTATCTTTTGTTACAATAAAGAATTGTGATGATGCTGAATCATAAGAATTTGATCTTGCCATTGCAAGAACTCCTTCTGTCATCTTTAGCTTATTTTCAACTTTATTTAATAAGAATTCACCTTTTATTGTATATTCTTCGTCAGCTTCGCCTTCTTTTAAATCTCTTAAATTGCTTAATTTTGCTGAACCTGTTCCATCTCCAGCTTGGTCTCCACCTTGAATCATGAAGTCTTTTACTATTCTGTGGAATGTTAAACCATCATAAAATCCTCTATTAGCAAGTGTTATAAAGTTTGCTACTGACTCTGGTGCAATATCTGGATATAATTCCATTTTTATTGTTCCAAAATTTTCAACTTCCATTGTTGCAATTGGCTTTTGGTCTTTAACTGTTAATTTTTGAAAATAGCCAAATGCTACCATTCCTATTAAAACTACTAAAATTACTAGTGCTATTGTCCATATTATTTTACTTGATTTACTCATTTTTTTAATTCTCCTTTTAAATATAATCTATTTATATTTTATTATATTATTTTTGAATTCCGCGTAAGCGACCAACCGAAGCGAAGCGCAGGGCGACTGGAGCAATTTACATACTAGTATTTTAAAATATGGAAATTGCGACACCAAGGAATTAAAAAAAATATAATAAAATTATAAAAGCATTGTATTACTAAATTAATAAATTGTCAAATACAAATTGTTCTTGCATTCTATTTAAAGATTGTTTAATTGTACGAGCTCTAACTTCTCCAATCCCCTCAACTTCGTCTAAATGTTCAATATCGGCTGCTAAAATATGTTGAAAAGATTTAAAAGAAGAAATTAAATTTTCTACAATTGAACTTGGCATTCGCGGAATTTTATTTAAAATTCTATAACCTTTTGTATATACTCCAACTTCGTCAAAGTTTTCAAACATTTCATACCCTAAAATTTTTGCAATCGAATTTTCATTGTTTAATTCTTCATATGAAAGATCTGATAATTTTTGTAAAATATCTTCTATTTGTGATTTTTTTCTTTTTTTAATCATG
>Ga0129311_1002642_pt1 | contig 10520 bp, 4 predicted proteins | sample Go1ome_FD_94435 | JGI IMG/M metagenome (GOLD analysis project Ga0129311, IMG submission 94435) | Western lowland gorrila individual fecal microbial communities from Wisconsin, USA - Go1022B metagenome | ecosystem: Host-associated > Mammals > Digestive system > Large intestine > Fecal | place... | reverse complement strand
CGAGATGAACTATTCGAAGGGATACGATCCGGTCTATAACAACGAGGAACTCACGGATTTCGTATTCGAGACCTTGCCGGAGATAATCGGTGACGATAAAGTGGTGTATCTGGAAGAACCGCTGTCCTTCAGCGAAGACTTCAGTTTCTACTCAACGCTCACCGGCGTTCCGCAGGTATACATGCTCCTTCAGGGAGGATATGAAGGCGACAAAATGGTACCTCTTCACAACGCGGGATGCGCCGTAAAAGAAGAAGCGGTTCCGTATGGAGTTGCCGCAGCGGTCGGCACGGTAATGGCTTATCTTACATAGGGAAGATTCCATATGTAAATTATATTGAAGAACAATTTGAAAGGAGAAAGCATATGGTTTTGTACAATGCATTTCTGGCAGTCGTGATTGTATGCGTATGTTATGTCATTGGAGAGTGGGTATCGACGATTTCCAAAGCGTGGATTCCTTCGGTACTGGTAACCGCAATCCTGTTTCTGATTGGTTATTGGACCATATTTCCGAAATCTCTTAATGATGATACCGGCCTTGCAGCATTTGCAGGAACGATCGGTGTATTGATGTTCATCACCCACATCGGTACCGTCATCAGCTTGAAGCAGCTCATTGAGCAGTGGAAGACCGTAGTGGTTTGCCTGGTGGGTCTGACCGGAATGGTTCTTCTTTGCTGGTTCATCTGCCCGCTTCTCATCGATAAGACATTGATGATCGCCGGACTTCCGCCGCTGACAGGAGGTATTGTCGCAGCTCTGACCATGCAGAAAGCCGCAGCAGCTGCAGGTCTGAAAGAAGCCGCTGTTTTCGCTATTGCCATGTACAGCGTACAGGGTCTGGCCGGATACCCAATTACCGCCCTTTGCCTTCACGCGGAAGGAAAGCGCCTGATCAAGGAATGGCGCTCCGGCAGCCTGAACCTGTCTGAGGCCGAAATCGCCAAAATGAAGACCATCGGTCTGTCCACCATCGGTGACGACAGCGATCTGAAGAAACTGATTCCACCGGTTCCGGAGAAGTACAATACTCCGGTTCTGATTATCGGAAAAGTCGCTCTGAGCGTATGGATTTCCAGCTTGGTTGGCCAGCTGATTCCTCAGATTCCAACCATCGTATGGTGCCTGATTATCTCCGTTATTCTCACAAGAATCGGATTCCTGGACACCAGCTCCCTGTCCAGAGCGAACACCTACACCATCTTCATGTTTGCCGCAATGCTGAGTGTATTCTCCGGTCTGAAGGACTGCACCCCGCACATGCTGAAGACCCTGATCGGTCCGATGCTCATCATGATTATCATCGGTGTTATTGGAATGGCTATCGCCGCATTCGTTATTGCTAAAATCTTCAAGATGAGCTTCCCATTGGCATTGGCCAACGGACTCACCGCTCTGTACGGATTCCCTTGCGATGCAATCATCACCGAGAGCACCTGCAATTCCCTGACAGAAGATCCGGACGAAAGAGGATATCTCATGAGCCAGATGTTCCCGTCCATGGTTGTTGGCGGATTCGTAACAGTTACTATCACATCTGTTATCTTCGCAGGATATTTCGCACAGTTGCTGGGCGGCGGCGGAGTTGTATTCTAGGAATAACAGCTTGGTATTACAGACTTCCATACAAAATACAATACCTAAGGAAAGGAGCTCTCACAAGAGGGCTTCTTTTCTTGTGGGGAAACTTTGCTGCTCGTTTTCCAAAAAGAGAATTTGTGCAAGAGGCGCTTGCACAAATTTCATCGTCACAAAGTGAGCTAGCAGTGCAGACAAAGAGAATTTAATAAATCGTGCAGACATCATCTGCACAATTTAAAAATACATTCAACGCATTCAACGACGAACAGATTTACGGACGGTTATTCCATGGTATAGCGGCCATAACGGTAAAAACATTTCGCATTGCAGCGGTCCACGACCGATAAAGGTTTCCGACTGGGAAGGGATGGGGTAAAATGAAAGCGAGGATTATTCGATAGTACAGGCAAAATAAAGATGCGTTGTATGATATAATCAAAAAACAATGTAACGTCCGTATGAAGCTGTGAGGTAAAAAATGCTTAATCATGTTTGTGTTTGGAGAGATGGAAAATGGAAACGCATAACTGAAGAAGAAGCGGATGAAATGTTTCCTTACAGGATTTCTTCTGACTCCGGTTTATTTATGTGTGAATTATGCGGGCAATTCGTATCGTTTACAAAGGGAAACACACGAAAACGTTATTTTAAACATAGCCGAGGAGAAACGAATAAGGAATGCGAGGACCGTTCAATTGGGTATTATAATCCAGAGTCGATTCAGAAGAAAGACTTAGAATTGCCAATTAGAATAATCCAGTATCAGGATGATTATTCTTTTCAAATAGGGCTGCCGGAAATTCCGGAAAACATTTTGGAGAAACAACAGACAAATGAAGTGATAATAGCAAATGAATATGAAGAAAAACGAATATATTCATTTGAACGATTGGCTTTTCGGGGAACAACGTATGTAGACGTAGGCAAACGGTTGGCCAGTCGATATGAACTTAAATTAGGACAAGATACAGAAGATATCTGGGAGTTTTGGCCTAAAAGAACGATTACAAATGGTAGGGAAGGAAGACTCTTTGATGTAAAAACGGGAAAAATGTTGCCGTTTGATACGGATGTAGAAGTTGGAAAGTTGTATTACTATTTCACAAAAGAATTTTTAGTGCCTAGAGTTTCCCCTTCTTTAAAAAGGATTTCGAAACTTGATAATGGAAATTTGTATATGGTGAGTGCTACGAATTTGGATGAAGAAAATGCAAAGTTCTTTTTAAGCATACGAGCACGACTTACGAATACACCTCTCAAGACTTTAAATATATGGCCGCCAAGTGTTAACCAGGACGGAGTTGTTAGACATACAAGTCATGCTGTCTGGATGTATCTACCGGGAAATGCAAGAGTAACGGTAGATGATAGATTGGTTTCACCGATAGGAGAAGAGAAAGATAATTGGTCATTACATAGAATACCTATTCGGCATAATCGGCAATTTGTACTGATTGGTCGAACTGGGGTATTGGATTATTGCAGGCTTCAACGTGATGAGAAAAAATCTGAAGTTGAAGATGCGAAAGTGGAGATAACGGATATTAATAAGAATCCTATAGAGGGATATAAGCAACAAAAATTGCCACCGGAGAAAAAGATATATATACAGGCGGAGTATGATGGAATTGCTATTATTCAGGGAAAAGAACGTTATTTTAAGAAGAAAATTACTGCGGACCGTGTGACACCTATTGAAAATATTGACTTTGGAACTTCTATTACTGTTACTGTGGGATGCGATCTTGTTCGACAGATTTGTTTTGAACCGAAGGAAAAGAACAGAAATTCTGAAGTGAATTGGTCAGATTTTTTGCATAAAATTCGAGATGCTAAGGGGCGAGATGTCAAAGTGGATAGTACGGAATCCGCAATTTATTGTTCGATTATTGCAGATGAACGAGTGAGAGCATTTATAAGGAATGCCGCCTCTAGAGGCACTCTTCCATCGGAAGCAGTAGCATTATTACGCAAAGAGACTATGAAAATTAGGAGAAAATGATGGACAATAATATAAGAGTAGAGAAGTGTTCAATATGTAAAGTAATTTCTAGAGACAGCATCGGGATGGAAGGCGATACATATTTGGAGCGTCTCTTTGATATCGAAGATAATCGTCTTTACATTCCGATTATTAATGAAGATGCTCCTAAAAAATTCGAAAATAGGACGTGGATTTATAAGAATGATGGACCCAATAGCATCGGATACATAGGGTGTTGGAGATGGTCTGCCAAGCCGAACAAGAATAATCCGGAGTCGGATTACGTTCAATCTACTTTCATTCAGGAAATAAAACCAATTTTCGTAGATTTTATTACAGTACAAAATAATGAGAAGCTAGTTTCCACATTGAAAAATGAATATCGGATTTCTGCAAATGCGAGGAACGGAAATGGAATAATCCTTACATACAAAAGTAATTCGAGATGTTATCAGGGGGTGTATATTCCTCCAGAAAAAATGATTGAGATTGAAACAGGAGATTATATATTAAATCCAGATACAGCTTATTTACGGACTGTGGAGATTGACCGAGCAGATGTATTATCTTTTGAAAATGAAAAGGTTTATAGATTCCTAAGTGTTAATCGAGGCGGCACGTTACTGATAAAAAGTCCATTTGAAGTCATTAAACAGTATTTCTTGAAGAATGCGACCTGGAAGACATATAGCCGAATGGTAGGAGGAACGCATGCTGAACACAATGAATTGAAAGCTTTTATTGAAAGCATAAATGAAAGCATTGAAGTTCAAATTGCACGAGAATGTGGAATATCAGAAGATGACGCTTCGGGTTACATTAATAAGTTTATGAACGAAATCGAAAAATACTTTAGTTCAAAAGATCTTGAAACTGAGGCGTTACACCTTCTCCTAACAAGGGATGAAAATCTTCGGACAAAATGTGAAAAAGTGGCAGAGGCATGCTGGAAAGAAGAAAATGCAAAGATAGTAAAAAACGCAAAAGAGAATATAGGTATTCTTGAAAAAACTCTGGAAGAGATTAAGAATGAACTGGAACAAAAGCAGATTGAATTGAGACAAGCTAACATTGATTTAGAAAAATGGAAAGAGAATCACCGTCAGCTTGAAGAAGAGTTTGATGAAGAAATTCAAAGAAAAATTCAAAGTGCGAAACACAGTGTTGGCGGTTTGTTGGCAGATACTATTTATGTGAATGAACTGCTTGGAGCTTCTGGAAGAAACGCAAATAAAAGCACTGAAATTAACTATTGTAGAGGAGAATTAAAAGAAACGGAGGAAACCTTCAGTAGGATTGAAGATGCACATGATTTGCTGACTCATAACCTTCATGAGTTTGCGGGCGTAAATGAAGACTATGCTTCAATATTGAGTTCTATGTTGTTGTCCACTTTCGAAAATCATATTCCGATGGTTTTGGCTGGGCCGAATGGTGAGGCGATAGCAGAAGCTTTTTCGCATACGTTGTTTAGCTCTTCTTGTGGATGCCTCGAATGTAATGAGGAATATAGTAAGGATGTGAAAAAATACATTTTTGACGCACCCGATCCGGTCATATGCATTGATGGTTTTACAAATTTCAATTGGCTGCACAATGTACCGGATATTTGTTCGTGCCGAGAAAAAATATTATTCTTCCTCACACCGTATTTTGAAGAATTATTTTTGGCGCCAAAAGGATTAGTGAGTTATGTATTCCCAATTTCCACAAGTGAATTTGTAGAAGAGCTGCCAACGGAAGATTACATAGCAGGATTATATAATAGTGGACAAGAAGAAGTCCGTTATGCCGAAAGTGAAAGAAAAATCTTAGAGCTAAATGATTTAGGAATGGCTCGGACGTTACAGAAAAAGTATCAGAGAATATATGCTTCGGCGAAAGCTATTATGGCGGATCGAAGAAAAAATACATTGATGCGGTACATGACTTTGTTAATTCCATATGCAGTTCTGACTGGGACGTCTGAAAAGTTAAAAGAAATAGCTTCTACAGAAAACCTATTGTCAGACGAAAATAAAAACGATTTGGTGTATTTTTTAGGTGTAGAATAAATGATAAATCTTGATACTATTGCAAAAGAACTAAACATAGGAAAAGATAAGTCTGAAAAAGACGTGGAATGGTACCGCCGTGTTGTGTATAGTGCTGTGGGGCGAATGGCGTTGGCGACGTTATGGAATGAAAACGATAAAGGGGAGATTTCTGTCAGAAGCTTAAAAAGAACGACGTACGAATTGCTTAAAGCCTATGAATCAATAGTTCCTGAAATAAACAGTGCGTCGAATTACGGAGAGTGTACAGACATGCTTTGTGATTCCATATTATCTACGATGGAAAGTGCGGGATTCTTCTATCATCGAGCAGATTACTACAGAATTGCGAAAACGAAACACATTAAAATGGGAGAAGTGAACTTCTGCCGAGGTATCTATGCAACGGAGTCTTGTTACATGAGCGGTCTTGGAGCATATACAAAAGTGGCTAATGCAGAGGAAAACGAGGTGGCCTTTTTAAGTCTTGAGAAACCGCAGTTTGTTTTGCAGAAGTTAATAGAATCTGCATCTTGGAGAGAATGCGATTTTGAAAAAGAAAAGGTTGAGTATCTGAAAATGGAGGAACCATTTAAAAAAGGATACTGGATGGACCAACCCAATTTTCAATTTCAGTATTCATTGGCTCGGATAAAAAAAGAACGCGAAGCATTTCTTCAAACCTATTATTTGATAAGAAATACATCTGATGGGATGAAAGCTGCAGAATTACCAGCATGGGTATCAGAAGACCGAAATTATACTTTATTATCTACGGCTTTGCTTCAATATTATAAGCAAATGCCTCCCATTATAATTAAGTATGGAAACGAAATTGTAAAAATGGAAATTGGGTATAGATTATATCCGGATGCAGAGAAGCTGATACTGGCATATAGTTGGCCGAAACGGTATGATGGGGAAAATAGTCCGTTTTCTAGGATAATACCGAAATCTTTGTCTGGAACGCTTAAGAAAATCCTTGTTGATACAGGGTACAATGTGAAAGAGGACTTTTAATGAATCAAGGTGCATATTCAGTTCATAAGAAAATTCGACAAGAATTAGAAAACTATATTAAAACACAATACTTTGGAAAGTCGCCGTTGCTTTTTGATGCGTTGAAGGACGAGCTATCTAAAGAAGGGGTTCTGTACAGAGAACCATATATTGAATCGTTGCCTGCGTATACGCAAGTTGGAAGTATTGAAAATTTGACGCGGGATGAAATTGACAAGCAGTTTTTTCAGACTCTAGCAGAAAATGAAATGGGAGTTTATCCAACGCCGTATGCGCATCAGGTTAAAGCATTTAAGAATGCAGTTGATGGAAGAGATATATTTGTTTCGACGGGTACCGGTTCCGGAAAAACAGAATGTTTTATGTGGCCGATGATTTCAAAACTGATGAAAGAAGCAAGGAATTCAAGTACTTGGAATCAACGTGGTGTGCGGGTAATGATTATGTACCCGATGAACGCATTGGTTTCCGATCAGTTGAGTCGGCTTCGACGACTGATTGGAGATCCGGAAGGAAAATTTGCAGAAATCTTTCGAGAGTGTGCAGGTGGCAAAGTAAGACGTCCACAATTTGGAATGTATACGGGAAGAACGCCATATTCCGGGGCAAAAACTGATTCTTCGAAAGACAAAAATCTTGCTGCCACTTACGAACGAATGATAAAACCGGAAAGTGATGGAGAAGAATTACAGTATTTCTTAACACTTCAAAAACAAGGAAGAATACCGGCAAAAAAGAACTTAAACGAGTATGTAGCTGCTTTAAGAGAAGGAAAGCATATTACGGATCCGGAGGATGCGGAGATGCTTACTCGCTTTGAGATGCAGAAATGTTGTCCAGATATACTGATTACAAATTATTCTATGCTAGAATATATGCTGCTTCGAAATACAGAACAACGCATATGGGATGAGACTCGTCGATGGTTGGCAGAAAGAAAAGAAAACAGACTCCTGTTTATTATTGATGAAGCACACATGTATAGAGGTTCTTCCGGAGGAGAAGTTGCCCTATTGATAAAACGATTACTTCATAAATTACAAATCGGAAAAGAAAAAGTGCAGTTTATACTTACAACCGCAAGTATGCCAAGTTCAACTGACGAAGACTGGGAAGCGGTACGTAATTTTTCCCTTAATTTAACTGGGAAAGAAAACTTTGAATATATCACAGGTGAAAGGAAAACAATAGAGGTTGAACAACCGAAAAGATTAAAATACATAGAACCGACACAAGACTTAATCACAGGTATAGAGAACTCTGAACTTGAGAAATTGAATTACTTTTGGCAGAAATCTTGTGATGAGAATATTGTTTTTAATTCAACAGAAGATGCAAAGATTTGGATGTACCATCATTTATTGGATTATGAACCATTTGCGAAATTAATCAAGAAGTGCAGAGGGGATGCAATAGCATTATCATCCTTAGGGGAAGAAATATATCCAGATCTTGATGGAGAAAGTGCTGCAAAGGCGGTTAGTCTATTGATTTCGATTGCTCAACTGGCAACCTCAAAGAAAGGAGAAGTGCTTTTTCCTGCAAAAATGCACCTTCTATTTAGAGGTTTGAAGGGCGTATTTGCTTGCGTGAATCCAAAGTGCAAAAATCATCATACAGATCATGGGATTACAGTAGGTGATGTATTTATAAACAATCAAAAACAGACTTGTCCAAGCTGCGGAAGCATGGTTTATGAATTATATGAAGATAGAAGATGTGGAGCTCTTTTCTACAAGGGATATATAGATGAAACGGAACTTAAAACAAAAACGAATAGAACCTATTTGTGGCATTATCCAGGGCAAAAGCCGGATACGAAAATAAGAGAAATTCATCTCTATATTCCTGAAGAAGGTTTTACCGCGCCACATACGAGTTCCCCAAATAGAATTAAACCGTGCTATATGAATATGCAGAATGGGTTTATTGATTTTGCAGATGATTCCCATAAAAACGATCCTTCGTATCGAAAACTATATTATTGCGCCTATGCGTCAGACAAGATACCGGAAATACGATCTTTCGCCAAGTGCCCGCATTGTGCTAGGATGCTTTCAAATTCTCGTTTAATCAGTTTCTCCACGAGAGGAAATCAATCATTTAATAACTTGATAAAGGCTCAGTTTGATGCGGAACCTCCGATAGAGAGTAAAAAAGATATTCAGAAATACCCGAACGAAGGAAGAAAGGTATTGCTTTTTTCAGATAGCAGACAACGGGCAGCTGTTTTGGCGCGAGACATGTCCAATGAATCCGATATGAATGCAGCACGTCGTTTATTCATGTGTGCTGTGAGTAAAATGAGCGATTCTGGCGAAAAGTCGTTGGATGATATCTACGGATATTTTCTAGAAGAGGCGATACATCACAAGACACAAATCTTTGACGATGTCTTCCGAGCGGAGTGCGAAAAATTTAAATTAAAGAGCGGTAATACAAGGAGAAGAAGACGCAATAAAGAATCAGGGGCGAGCGATAAAAAAAGCGAATTCACAATATCAAAAAAAGCGGATAAGAATATGATGGAGACTATTCTGCGACTTTATTGTGGAAACTATAATACGTTGATTGATGATGCACTCAGCTGGGTAGAGCCGATGCCGAATATTAAAAATGATATCTTTGATTATATTGCGGAGAAAATAGATTTACCAGAGGAGGATGAACTAGAGGCCGCGTTGGATGATAAGATAGACGATGTCTTCAATGCATGGTTTATGGATATTTGTGATGCGCATCAAGCAATCGGTCAGATTATACCGAATACGGTTCGAAATAGAGTTCGTCGAAACTATAAGGAAAGATTTGGTTTATCTACAGATTGGGATTTTTCAAAAACAATAATTGAAGCGTGTGGCTGGAATGAAAATGAAAAAGAACATGAGGCTTTTAAGGGGGCTTTTCAAGAGAATTTGCTGGAACAAATGAAAGATGGAGATTACCATTATTTTATTGGATTAGATAAAGTAAAGCCGGCATTTGAAAAGAATCATGAATGGTTTCGGTGTCCAGTTTGTTCTGCCGTTACTCCAAGATTATTGCAGAAACTGTGTCCTTGCTGCGGTTCCGACAAAATAGAATTGATGAATCAAAATGGATATGAGGCTTTGGACTTCTGGAGAAAGCCAGTCTTTGACGCATTAGATGGAGAAACCATAAGAACTATAGCAACCGAAGAACACACCGCGCAGCTTTCGCATAAAGATCAACAAGACGATGTTTGGTCCAAAACGGAAGAATACGAATTGAGATTTCAAGATATGGTGAAGCCGGGAGAAACTCCGGTAGATATTTTGAGCAGTACGACCACGATGGAAGTGGGAATTGATATAGGATCCCTTGTTGCGGTGGGGCTTAGAAATATTCCTCCGATGCGTGAGAATTACCAACAACGTGCAGGTCGTGCAGGACGACGTGGATCGTCGCTCTCAACAATCGTAACCTTTTGTGAAAATGGCGCGTATGACGCTTTGTATTTTAAAGATCCAACCGATATGTTTCGCGGGGATCCTCGTCGCCCGTGGATTGATGTTGAAAGTCCTAAATTGCTTCAGCGACATCTGAATATGATCATTTTGCAAGATTGTTTGCGGGATGAATATAAACTGGGACTGGATGAAATGCCGACCTTAAAGTTCATGGAAGGAAACGGAATCTCCAAATTAAGGAATTATGTTCTGGCATACGACATCAATGACGAAGCGTTACTGTATGGAAAAAATATAGATATTACGGAAATCTATAATAATTTGATTGATGCAATGTGTGATCTGGAAGAGAAAGTAGCAAGGCATCGAGAGTTGTACGAAGGGGAAAACAAAAGTGATTGGAAATCACTGCTAGATGCTCTATACGAAGAAGGTATTATTCCGACGTATTCATTTCCGAAGAATGTG
>Ga0129311_1002640_pt1 | contig 10528 bp, 8 predicted proteins | sample Go1ome_FD_94435 | JGI IMG/M metagenome (GOLD analysis project Ga0129311, IMG submission 94435) | Western lowland gorrila individual fecal microbial communities from Wisconsin, USA - Go1022B metagenome | ecosystem: Host-associated > Mammals > Digestive system > Large intestine > Fecal | place... | reverse complement strand
TCCTCAAGGGCGTAACGTGGCAGGCGACGCCGGGTCTGTTCGCCTATCGCCGCTCCATCGCCAAGGATGTTCTCGGCACGGACGATCCCGCCGAAGTGCAGACCTATTTGAGCGATTGGGATAAGTTCAACGAGGTCGCCGCGAAGGCAGCCGAAAAGGGCTACAAGATGCTCTCGGGCTATGACGACAGCTACCGCACCTTCTCCAACAACGTATCCGCTCCGTGGGTCGATGGCACGACCGTCAAGGTTGACCCGAACATCATGAAGTGGGTCGAGCAGACCAAGGAATTCACCGATAAGGGCTACAACAACAAGTCCAGCCTGTGGAACGACGTCTGGGCTGCGGATCAGGGCCCGACCGGCAAGGTCTTCGGCTTCTTCTACTCCACTTGGGGCATCAACTTCACCCTGCTGGGCAACTCCCTCGCTACGCCGGTCGCTGAGGGCGGCAAGGAAGAAGTCGGCAACGGCATCTACGGCGACTATGCTGTCTGCGAAGGACCTCAGGCTTACTACTGGGGCGGCACTTGGATTTGCGCCGCTGCCGGCACTGACAACACCGCAACCATCAAGAACGTCATGGAAAAGCTGACCTGCGACAAGGACATCGACAAGCAGATTACCCTCGATACGCAGGATTACACCAACAATGTCGAAGCCATGAACGAAATCGCCAACAGCGACTATCAGTCCGCTTTCCTCGGCGGTCAGAACCACATCGCTCTGTTTGCCAAGTCTGCTGAAAAGATTGACATGAGCAACGCCGGTCCGTACGATCAGGGCTGCAACGAGGGCATTCAGGCTGCTTTCAAGGATTACTTTGACGGCGCCGTTGACATGAATGGTGCGAAGGCGAACTTCGAAAAGACCATCATGGAGAAGTATCCGGAACTGACCGAGGTTGTCTGGCCGGAATAATCGTAAACCCACATGAACAATGGGGCGGGCGTTCTGCCCGTCCCATTTTCCTATCATGAAAAAAGGAAAGGTGATTCGTATGCAAGCGCCCGCGAAAGAAACCAAGCGTCGCTCGGTCAGCTACGCAAAGTGGGGGTATATCTTCATCGCGCCGTTCTTCATTGTCTTTGCTCTCTTCCAGCTTATCCCGCTCGGCTCGACCATCTACTACAGCTTCTTCGAGTATTACCGCAGCGGTTTGAAGATTATCGGACCCACCTTCAAGGGCGTTGATAACTATATCAAGCTGCTGAGTCTCGATTTGCCCCGTTATCTGGGCAACACCATGCTGATGTGGATGATCGGCTTCGTGCCGCAGATTATCATTTCGCTGCTTCTGGCGGTGTGGTTTACGGATAACCGCCTGCGCATCCGCCTCCAGCCGTTCTTCAAGACCGTGATCTACATGCCTAACCTCATCATGGCGTCGGCTTTCGCCATGCTCTTCTTTGCCCTCTTCTCGGATAACGGTCCCGTCAACGCCGCGCTGGTGTCCGCCGGCATTCTTTCGGAACCGTTCCGTTTCCTCTCCAGCGTCGCAGGCACGCGTGGACTGGTCGGCTTGATGAACTTCCTGATGTGGTTCGGCAATACGACCATTCTGCTGATGGCTGCCGTCATGGGCATCGATTTAAGCCTCTTTGAAGCGGCAGAAATCGACGGCTGTACGCCGAAACAGACCTTCTGGAAGATTACCATGCCGCTTATCCGTCCCATTCTGGTCTATGTGCTGATTACCTCGCTCATCGGCGGTTTGCAGATGTTCGACGTTCCGCAGATTCTGACCAACGGCAAGGGCAATCCGGATCGCTGCGCAACCACCATGATTATGTACCTGAATAACCACATGTACAGCAAGAACTACGGCATGGCAGGCGCGGTTTCGACCATCCTGTTCATCATCTGCGCGGTTCTCTGCGTCATTATCTACCGCACGTTCAATGACGAAGAAGGGAGGAAAAAGAAATGACTACGCAAGCTGTAAAGGATAAGGGTGCAGAACACAGCAAGCATGAGCTGATTGCCCGCCGCATCGTCAGCTATCTCGTCCTGACGATTCTCTGCTTCCTCTGCCTGTTCTTCTTCTATGTGCTGATTATCAACGCAACGCGCAACCATTACCAGATTCAGCGCGGCTTCTCCTTCCTGCCCGGCAAGTCCTTCATGACAAACCTGAACAACGTGCTGGCAGACGCCAATATTCCGATTCTTTCGGGCATTAAGAACAGCCTGTTCGTTTCTGCCCTCTCTGCCGCGCTCTCCATCTACTTCTCCGCGCTGACCGCATACGGCGTGCATGCGTATGACTTTAAGCTGAAGAAAATTGCGTCCGCCTTCATCATCCTCATCATGACCATGCCGACGCAGGTTTCCGCGCTGGGCTTCGTCCGCCTCATCACCAGCATGAAGCTCAATGATACGCTTATCCCTCTGTTCCTGCCGAGCATCGCCGCGCCGACGGTCTACTACTTCATGATTTCCTACATGAAGAGCAACCTGCCGATGGAAATCATCGAAGCAGCACGCATCGACGGCTCCGGTGAGTATCACACGTTTAACTACATCGTCCTTCCGATTATGAAGCCTGCGCTTGCTGTTCAGGCAATCTTCACGTTCGTCGGCTCTTGGAACAACTACTTCGTTCCGGCTCTCGTGCTGACCAGCAGCAAGAAAAAGACCCTGCCGATTTTGATTGCCCAGCTCCGCAGCGCAGACTTCCTCAAGTTCGATATGGGTCAGGTGTATATGCTCATCGCAATCGCCATCATGCCGGTCATCGTCGTCTACCTTTTACTGAGCAAGTTCATCGTCGCGGGCGTTGCCTTGGGCGGCGTAAAGGGCTGACCGCGCAAGGTTATTTCGGGCATTGTCTCTGCGATTACACTTTTCCTCAAGACGGCAAAAGCGCTGCAAAACCGCTTATATGCCGTCTTTTTATCTTTCCTTTTTTCTCCGTCTGCGCTATGATATTGAGTACAAAGAAGAATATGGAGGTTCACCGACATGAGCTTTCGCGAGGACTTCATCTGGGGCGCGGCGACCGCGTCCTACCAAATCGAGGGTGCTGCTTTTGAGGCTGGAAAGGGTGCTTCTGTCTGGGATACGTTCTCCCATTGGGACGGAAAAATTCTTCACGGCGATACCGGCGATATCGCCTGCGACCATTACCACCGCTTCCGTGACGATGTTAAGCTGATGGCGCAGCTCGGCATCAAGAACTATCGTTTCTCCCTCTCGTGGCCGCGCCTTCTCCCCGACGGCACAGGCAGGGTCAGCGAAGAAGGCGTCGCCTTCTACAACCAGCTCATCGACACTCTGCTCGAAAACGGCATCCGCCCATTCGTCACGCTCTTTCATTGGGACTATCCTCAGGCTCTTCAAGACCGCGGTGCGTGGGCGAATCCGGACAGTCCTGTCTGGTTCGAAGAATATGCCGCGCTCTGCGCACGCCGCTTTGGCGATCGCGTTAAGGATTTCATCACGTTCAATGAGCCTCAGTGCTTCATCGGCTTGGGCTGTGGAACGGGCGTGCATGCTCCCGGCATGGTTCTGCCCGCCAGCATGACCATCCCCATGAGTCATCATGTGCTGAAGGCGCACGGTCTGGCTGTCCGCGCCCTGCGCACGCTCGTTCCGGACTGCCGCATCGGTTATGCTCCCTGCGGCGATGCGTGCGTCCCTGCCGGCACGAATGAGGCTGACATCGAAGCCGCCAGAAAAGCCTATTTTTCCGTTCCGAACAGCGATTTCTGGGCGTTTAACGTCGCCTGGTGGAGCGACCCCGCCCTGCTCGGCAGCTATCCCGAGGACGGACTCGCCCACTTTGAACGCTTCCTCCCCCGCCGCTGGGAAAGCGATCTGCCCCTCATCCATCAGCCGCTGGATTTCTACGCGCAGAACATCTACAACGGCCGTGTCATCCGCGCCGCAGACAATGCTCAGGGCTATGAGCAGCTGCCTGAGCCTGTCGGCGTTCCGAGAACCGCGATTGGCTGGTCGATCCATCCGGACGCGCTGTACTGGGGTCCGAAATTCCTCTATGAGCGTTACAAGACGCCCTTCATCATTTCCGAAAACGGCATGTCCGCGCATGACGCGGTTTCGCTCGACGGCAAGGTTCACGACCCGAACCGCCAGGACTACATGCACCGCTATCTGCTCGCCTATAAACGTGCGGCGGAAGACGGCGTCGATGCACGCGGCTATTTTGCATGGTCGCTGATGGACAACTACGAATGGTCTTTCGGCTACACCGAGCGTTTCGGTCTGGTTTATGTCGATTACGCCACGCAGAAGCGCACGCCGAAGGATTCCGCGCTTTGGTACCGCTCTATCATGGAAAGCAACGGCGAAGCCCTGTAAGTCGGAAGCCGACTGCCTCGCCCGCAGAAAGAATGACAGTCAAAAGGCTTGCTGAGCAGAGAAGCTCAACAAGCCTTTTTAACGTATAGAAAATTGCGTAAAACCGATGTCGCAAAGGACTTTGCTCGGCAAATCCCCAACGTCCCCGTCACTCCAACCCGACTACGCTATCCACCGGAATCGCAAGCACGATGCCCTGCGCATCGCTCTGCAAGCCGCATTTTTCACAGATTGCCTGCATGATTGCCAGTTTCTCTTCCTTACGCGCCAGGATCATCACAGCCTCTTTTTCCTGCTGGATGCTGAATCCCCATTGCTGAAGCGTCTCCTCCGCGCCAACGCGGCGGCTGTGCAAAACCGTTCCGCCTGCCGCGCCCGCCGGTCTGGCGGCAGCCATAACGTCCTCGCTGTATCCCTGATTGACCAGCGCGACGATCATCTGATATTCGTTCTCCCGCATGTCGATCCTCCTCTTTTCCGGTTCATGATGCTGCTCTTCGCAGATCTGCTCAACCATTTGCAGCATTCGCCGATTCGTTCCGCTCAGCGGTATCGTAAAGGCAATGCCGTTTCCGAATGCGCCGAGCCGCAGCTCGCGCCTGAGCTGTTTGAGCAGCTCGTCCGCATTCGCCTTGGGCATCATCGACAGCAGCAGGCTCTTCTCGCCGCTGTCCAGTCCCAGCATATCCATCATTTCCCGCGAGGCTGTGCCATGGGCATACGCCTGACACTGCATCGGCAGTTTTTCTCTTTCAAACAACGAAACCGCCTTGTCTCCAAGCTTCGGCGTTGTAATCAGCATCAGCATGCGGAATGACGCACGCATTTTTTCGTTGCTCATACGCCCTCCTCAAACTCGATAATATCGTCCCGTCCGTCAAAAGCAGGCACGACAACCCGCTTCATACGGCTCGTCTTGATTCTGTACATCACGCCCATGATCTGCACGGCAATCAGCGGCGTCAGCGCAACCAGCGCGACCACGCCGAACGCGTCGCTCATCACGTTGCCGCCCATCGTCTCGCATGCGCCGATGCTCAGCGGCAGCAGGAAGGTCGTCGTCATCGGCCCGCTCGCCACGCCGCCGGAGTCAAACGCGATACCGACGAAGATCGGCGGCACAATGAAGGACAGCGTCAGCGCCAGCACATAGCCCGGGATGAGGATATACTGAATCGGCAGCCCCGTTACCACGCGCAGCATCGCCATCCCGACGCTGACCGCCACGCCGATGGACAGACATCGGTTCATCGCCTTGGCAGATATGGAACCGTTGGTCACGCCCTGAATCTGCCGGTTCAGAACCTGAATCGCCGGCTCTGCCTTGACAATAAAGAAGCCGATGAGCATGCCAATCGGCACAAGCAGCCACTTGTGCGACCGCGCCAGCTCGCGTCCCAGCACCGTGCCGACCGGGCCGAAGCCCACGTTCACGCCGCAAAGGAACAGCACCAGCCCGACATAGGTATACGCAAAGCCGACCAATATGCGCGTTCTCTGGCGCTTCTGATAGCGATGCGTCGCAAATTGGAAGATGGCAAAGACCGCGATGATCGGCAGGATGGACATCGCAACTTCCAGCATGTAATGCGGGAGACCATGCATGAATTCCAGCGCGACATCCTGCGTCGTAATGACCTGCGGAACCTCCGTCGCCGTATACACGGTATTCTGCGGATTGTAAAAACAGCCGAGCAGCGCAACCGCCAGAATCGGTCCTACGCTGGAAAGCGCGACCAGACCGAAGCTGTCGTTCGCCGCGTTCTTATCGCTTCGAACCGCCGCCATGCCAACGCCCATCGCCATGATGAACGGCACCGTGATGGGGCCCGTCGTCACGCCGCCCGCGTCATAGGCGATGCTCAGAAAATCCTTGGGAACAAAGATTGAAACGAGCGCCAGCAAACCATACAGCACCAGCAGCATCTTTGAAAGGCTGATTCGCTTGAGAATGCGCATGACAGCCAGCGCCAGAAACGTGCCGACACCGACCGCGACCGCATAGATCAGGACTTTGTTCGGCACAGAGGGAACCTGCTGCGCCAGCACCTGAAGATCCGGCTCCGCAATCGTGATGATCACGCCCATCAAAAACGCGATTCCCACGATCACAGGCACCCGTTTGACGCGCTCCATCTCCACGCCTATGCCCTCGCCCAGAGGCGTCATCGCGATCTCCGCGCCAAGCTGGAATAAGCCCATGCCGAACACCAGCAGCACCGCGCCCACCGTAAACATGACCGATGTTCCCACGTCCATCGGCACGAGTACGACGCTCAGCACCATCACAATCAGCGTGATGGGCAGAACCGCCGCCAGCGATTCGAGTATCTTCTCCTTGAGTTTGGGGTTCATCTCACCGCCGTCCTTTCCAAACGGGCAGGCACCCATGCCGCGCCCGAGAATCTATTTATATCATTATATCGAATTTGAAAAGCATTTGTCAATCCGAAAGCGTATTCAGTCAGTCCCGTTTTCCGTTAAGATGATGTGAAGAATTCTGTATGCATGACCCCAAAAGCCCCAAATATGCAAAAACAGCTGCCAAGCCGAAGCCTGACAGCCGTTTTCGATTGAATTAAGCCTTGCCGTTGCAGCCCATGACGTTCACGATCTTGTGACGCACCATGTCGCGCAGCGCGATACGCGCCGGCTTGAGGTACTGGCGCGGGTCGAACTGATCCGGATGCTCCGCAAACTGCTTGCGGATGACGCCGGTCATCGCCAGACGCAGGTCGGAGTCCACGTTGATCTTGCAGACCGCCATGGACGCAGCCTGACGCAGCATCTCCTCCGGCACGCCCTGTGCGCCCGGAATGTTGCCGCCGTACTGGTTGATCATCTGCACATACTCCGGCATAACAGAGGACGCACCGTGAAGCACGATCGGGAAGCCCGGCAGCTTCTCGGAAACTTTCTCCAGAATGTCAAAGCGCAGGTGCGGCTCGCCCTTGAACTTGAACGCGCCGTGGCTGGTGCCGATGGCAATCGCCAGAGAGTCAACGCCCGTCGCCTTCACGAACTCCTCAACTTCGTTGGGATCGGTGTAGAGCGCGTCGTCGTCGCCGACCTTGACGTCGTCCTCGACGCCAGCCAGACGGCCCAGCTCGCCCTCGACCACAACGCCGTGATCGTGCGCATACTCGACAACCTGACGGGTCAGCTTGATGTTCTCTTCAAACGGCAGGTGAGAGCCGTCGATCATAACGGAAGTAAATCCGCCGTCGATGCAGGCCTTGCAGGTCTCAAAGTCGGGGCCGTGATCCAGGTGCAGCACGATCGGCAGATCCACGCCGCTCTCCTGAGCGTCGAGCAGAGCCGCTTCAACCAGCTTCACCAGATACACATGCTTCGCGTAGGCGCGAGCACCCTTGGAAACCTGAAGAATCACCGGCGCTTTTTCCATCGTGGCAGCCTCGGTGATACCCTGAATGATCTCCATGTTGTTGACGTTGAAAGCACCGATGGCATAATGTCCTTCGTACGCTTTCTTAAACATCTCGGTAGAGGTAACAAGACCCATTGAGAATCACTCCTTCGTCAATCAAGCACGGCTGAGCCGCGCTATTATTAAACAAGATTCTTCCTTTGTTAGTATAGCAATAATTTCACGGTTTGAACAGCCCCCCGAACCGACTTTGTGCATTTTTTTACTTTTCGGCAAGAAAATCGTCACTTTTTCATCGTTTTGAGCACGCAAAAAAGGCATAAAACCACCCGCACGCGCAGAATCCCGCCGTTTTGCCGACTTCGGCAGAGAAGAATCCGGTTGTCTGTTTCTGAAAGCCTTGACGCCCTGCCGAAAAAACTGCTATACTATATCAGTTTCAGACTGTAGACAAAAAGCTATTCTCCCTCTTCGGGGGAGAATAGCCCTTTTCGCAAATGAAAGAATCGCTGAATTTCTTGATTTTGCTGTTCAAGCCAAGTTTTCTTATGTCAACAAGCTGAAACCGCCATACTATATCAGAGATTTTTTGCGGATACGCCTGCCGCGGGTTCATGTTCCCGCCCGGCATCCGCTTGTCAGCGGAGGAATATATGGAAAGATACGAATGGATCGCAACCGCCGCGTTCGGTCTGGAAGGCGTTGTCGCCCGCGAACTTGCGCGTCTGGGCATCGATGCCAAAGCCGAAAACGGCGGCGCACGCTTTTTCGGCACATTTGAAGACGCATTCACCGCCAACCTGCACGCACGCTGTGCCGACCGAATCCTGCTCGTCGTCGGTCGGTTTGAAGCACGCAGCTTCGAAGAGCTTTTCGAGGGCGTCCGCGCACTTCCGTGGGAAAACTTCATCGGCGAACACACCCGTTTTCCCGTCAACGGCAAGTGCGCACGCAGTCAGCTGATGAGTGTGCGCGACTGTCAGGCGATCACCAAGAAAGCCATTGTCGAGCGCCTGCGCAGCCGCTATCATACGGATTGGTTCGTCGAGGACGGCGAAACCGCTTCCATCGATGTCGCGCTGCATGGCGACATTGCCCAGCTGACGCTCGACGCCAGCGGAACGGCGCTGAACCGCCGCGGCTACCGCACATGGAACGGCGAAGCGCCTTTGCGCGAAACACTCGCCGCAGCGCTGGTCACCCTCAGCCCGTGGCGCCCCGGCATGCCCCTGCATGACCCCATGTGCGGCACGGGCACGCTGATGATCGAAGCCGCCATGCGCATGGCACACCGTGCGCCCGGTCTGACGCGCTCCTTTGCCATCGAGTCTTGGCGCGATATGCCGACCGACGCATTCGAGCGGATTCGTGAGCAGGCAAAAGCCGATTTTGATCCGTCGCTCATCGAGGGCATTTCCGGTTCGGATATCGACCCGGAAGCCGTCGAGCTGGCGCGTCGTCATCTCCGTCAGGCAGGCTTGGAAGGACGCGTCCGCTTTGAAGTCGCCGATATGCGCGATTGCAGACGCACGGAAGAGCGCGGCGCCTTCCTGTGCAATCCCCCTTACGGCGAGCGTCTGAGCGACCGCAAGGCATGCGAAACGCTCTATCATGACATGGGGCAGATGCTCCGCCGCCACCCCGGCTGGTCGCTCTCCGCCATCACCTCGCATCCCGGCTTTGAGCGCTGCTTTGGACGCCGCGCCGACAAGAAGCGCCGCTTCTACAACGGACGTCTTGAATGTGAGTTCATGACGTTCGGATTGCCGAAGCCGAAGAAGTAATTTCCCATACATACAAAAGCACCTGCATCTCTTCTTTGAATGCAGGTGCTTTTCGTTTATTCGGTTACATGTGATCGACAAAATAATTCTGGATGGCAGCGACCGCGGCTTCCTCGTCCTTTCCCTCGACGGTTACGGTAATTCTGTTGCCGCAATTCATATCAAGACCCATGACCGCACGAAGCTCTGAAAGAGCCGCGGTTTTCACGCCGTTGCTCAGGCGCACTCTGCTGCTGAAACGGGAGGCTTCCCGCATCAGATTGCCCATGGGTCGAGTCTGCAACGCGTCCTGATTGGTCAAAACGTAGCTGAACTGTTTCATGAGCATTTCTCCTCTCTCGGCAGGGTTTTCCCCGCCGCAATTCGGTATTATATCCCAACCTCCGCCCGCTTGCAACACCCCTGTTTTCCGCAAAAAAGCCCGGATACGGTATTCCGACGAATTCCGTGTCCGGGTTTTGTGCTATCTTGGTAATTCTTTTTTCATTCCGCATGAGTACTGTCGGAATCTTCTCTAAAATGACGAAAATCGGGCATCAAATTCTCCTATCCTACCGATTTTTGCATATTGGAAGATTCAATCAGTTATTTTAACATATCCGTCATTTTGATAAAAATCAAGACGGGAGCAAGTTTTTTGATGTCTTGCGCCCGTCTGTGGATTATTCAAATTGCAGGTATTCCGTCATAATATAACCGCGTTTACCATCCTCAAGCACCACGCCCGTCCACTGATTGCCGTAATCCGTGACGCGCAGGCGTTCTCCGGTACGCGCCTTGCCGATGATCGCGCCGCTCTGGCTGTTCGGCTCGCTGCGCAGGTTGACCTTATCCTTGGTCACGAAGGCGGTCAGGTGCGTCGTGCCCGCCGGTGCGCTCAGGCTGCTCAGCCGGATAAAGCCCGCGTGATCTGCCGACGGATCATTGACATCAAACGCAGGCGTATCGCTTGCACGCACATACGCCCAATCGCCGAATTTGCCGAACATGTACACACGCGTTCCCGCAGTGATGCTCTCGTTCACCGCCGCCTT
>Ga0129311_1002638_pt1 | contig 10532 bp, 9 predicted proteins | sample Go1ome_FD_94435 | JGI IMG/M metagenome (GOLD analysis project Ga0129311, IMG submission 94435) | Western lowland gorrila individual fecal microbial communities from Wisconsin, USA - Go1022B metagenome | ecosystem: Host-associated > Mammals > Digestive system > Large intestine > Fecal | place... | reverse complement strand
TCCGGCCGCATACGAAGGGCCGCCCGGATCAGCTCCCCGATTCCAATAGCCCCGGCACCTTCCGCATTGGCTTCCCTGGTCTCCATCCGCACCAGGTTTTCGATGTGGTTTAACTGCAGCTCCGCTGCGTCCTCGATCGTGATCACGCGCTCACCGGGCGGGATAAACTCTGAGAGTGCATTCAAAAAGGTCGTTTTTCCCGCTCCGGTTCCGCCGCTGACGAAGATGTTGTACCGGGCTGCTACAAGTGTTTTTAAGAGATCCGCGGCTTCCGGGGAAATACTTCCATAATCCAAAAGGCGTTCCATCGTCATTGGCTCCGGGAATTTCCGGATCGTCAAAATCGGACCGTTTAACGCTATCGGCTCCAGCACCACATGAACTCGGGATCCGTCTGAAAGCCTGGCGTCCGCCAGCGGCATCGACGTGTTGACGATACGGTTCACACTGCTGACGATCTGCTGGATCAGATCTTCCAACTGCTCCCTGGATTCGAAAGACTTTTCCCACCGCCCGATCTTTCCCCCTGTCTCTACGAATACCTGGTCCGGCCCGTTCACCATGATCTCCGTCACCCTCGGATCGTCCACCAGCTCCTGCAGGATATCCAGACGTCTGAACGAATCAAAGAGTTCCCGGTGAAGCTTTAGGCGCTCCTCAAGTGTCTGCGGGAATTCCTCCGGCTGTCCCTCCATACAGGCATCCATTTTCCGATCGATAAGCTCCGCGATCTCCTCGTCCGACATCTGCCGGTCATATGTCATCTCTGCCAGGATCTGCTCCCGCAGCATCTGTTTCAGCTGTCCCATAAGTTCCTCTGTCCTTTCAGCAGGCTCCTCACAAAATCACCCATATCACCCCACAGAAGTTCCTGGGGAAAGTGCTCCATTCTTCTCCCGCCGGTCACCATCGGCACATGGATCTTCTGGATCTTTTCCATGACCGCGCCGTTTCCCACTGCCTCCAGGTATTCCTCAAACTCCCGCATTTTCTCTGCGGAAAACGGGTCCTCCCGGATCGGCGTGTAGACCACCTGGCATTTTTCCAGTAACGGCAGCGCATCCCTCCCGTAATCCCCCACATCAAGAACCAGTGTCGTATAATTTCCTTCCTGCAGGATCCGTTCTAAAAGGTCCGCCATCTCCTGCACCGACAGCTGCGTATAGTCCTGTGGAATGCGGATCGGCGGGATCCACGCCATGTCCCCGAGATAATAGACGATGGAATTCAGCCGGATCACATGAAAACGATCCTGTTTATAGTAGTAGATGAGGTCAGAAAGATCCCGTTTCCACCGCTCATTTAAGAGGCCTGTAAATCCCGTAAAGGTATCCAGTGTCACAAACAAGACCTTCTCCTCCTTTGCAAGGACCTGTCCGATTGCTAACGCCAGGCATGTCTTCCCGCATCTTCCGATGGGCGAGTAGACTCCGATGATCCGCCTGGACTGCCCCATAGCTCCGGCAGTATTGGGCCTGATCCCCGGGATCTCACTGTAGGCCGCCATCACCTCCCGGATAATATCGTCCCCGGATTGGAACTTATAGATCTCCTTTCCAGAATCCATCTGCTTCTCTGTCTCCTCGGACATGTAGATCTTCTGGGCCGACGGGATTCCGGAAATATCCCCGGAATCTGTCCGTTCCCCCGAGAGCAGGACGTCGATCTCATGCTTTTTCGCGTACTCCGCCAGCTTTTCCTTTGAAGTAAACGCCTGGGCGGTAAAAACTCCCTTTTCCTTTCGGTTTACATAATCAGACAACCGCTCCGCATACCTGGTGTCCGCGTCATAAACCGCCATCATCTTTTTCATGTCTTCTCATTTCCTTTCCCCCGCCGGAATCAGACTCCGGCATACGTTCGATCAGACCGCTAAGCAGTCCTGTAAGATATGCGTTCCCGTCCCTTCACTGGATCAGTAAAAACAGACAGTATCCCGCAAACAGATACGGCCCCAGCCGTAAAAGACCTTCTTTCTCAGAATACCCCGGATATTCCGTGAGCCGCCCTTTAATTCCAGTCTCCACCGCAAATCTGGCGACCCGCTCCAGGCGAAACCAGACGGTTCCCTGCTTGATCATCCGGTAAGATGCCGCCACGGCAGCAAAGACCATTCCAAAACCAATTACAAGCACGCCATCCCAGACTCCCAGAAATCCAGTGATTACTCCCATAAGCTTGATATCCCCCGCGCCGATGCTCCGGCACAGGAAGAACGGGTAAAAGACCGTGCATGTTCCTACAACCCGCAGGATAAAATATCCTGCCTGGATAATCGCCAACGCCGCAGAAGTCTGCGTCTCCCCTAATCCTTTGCTTTCCGTGCAGGATAAGATCATTCCAGCCGCGATCCCTGCTATGATCTGAATGTGAAAGATCTTTCCTTTCTTTCAGTCTGTCACCGCCGCGGACAGCAAAACTGCAAACAATACCACGATAAGATCACCTCCCGCACAGCCATCTTTTCCAATTACCTTCCCCGAAGACCAGAATTCTTCCGAAAGGATCAAAAAAGAGACTTTTCCCAGTTACTGCAATTCAAAAATTAATACGTTAAACGGATTTCATGCCCTGAATCCGGGCATCCGGCGAAGCTGCCGGTCATACATCTGCTATCTAGAAATGAAGAACTCATTTCTGAATGTGTCCCTATTATCTCTGAATTTCGGCCAAAAGTCAATTTCAGTTTCGTAAAATCAAGGCACCCTTTTTCGTCAAATTTCACCAAAAATTATTATGTCACCCATCATTTTCCAGAAATGTTGAACAATTCATTGACGCAATTCAGGAAAAATGGTAAAATGCAATTAAGTTTAAATTTTTAAACCAAAACATTTCAGGAAGGAGAGAATTCATGATCTCAGAAAATCTTCTGGGCGATATCTTTGAAGAGTGCATTCCTTTATTTATTGCGCTCGGTGACCGAACAAGACTGACGATCCTACAGTGTCTCTTTGAGACACAGACCACTGGTGAAGGACGGATCCCCGGCTTAAATGTCAACGAGATCACGGACCGGACAAGTCTCTCCCGTCCTGCTGTCTCTCACCATTTAAAGATCTTAAAAGATACCGGCCTGATTGATGTTTTAAGAAAAGGCGTGTGCAATTATTATTATCTCACAAACAAAAGCGCCATCGACAAGCTCGGCCGGCTGAAAGAAGAGCTTGAAAAATATCCGGAATCCTGAATATTCCGGGTGAATGATCCTCATACTACCAATTACAGAAACTTCTGGTTTTCTCCACAGACAGACGCGCTGCAATCCGGCAAAGCCCATCTGTGGACAAAATTCGGCAGAACAGCCTTCGGCCGCCTGAAACAGACTGCTGTTGGCTCTATCCGTAAAGAATTGGGGTATGATATTTATGTTTTTTTCGAAAAAAAATGCTTCCAAACAGGCTTACCGCCGGGAAACAAATGAACTGAAGCGCCAGATCGAGCTCAGCAAAACGGCGATCTTATCCGCCCAGAACCAGTTCGAACAGGTCGTTGACCCGACCTTAGTAGACTGCTATATCTATGAACTGAACGCTGCGCAGCTCCGGTATCAGTTTCTTCTCCGACGCCTGAAAAAAAGGGAGCTTCAGGAGGTCTGATAACCATGCATACCTGGTACGAACAGGCTGTCTTTTACCATATTTATCCCCTTGGACTTTTGGGGACAGAAAAAACAAACACACTCACAGAGACCGCCCACCGGCTCACGGAACTTGAGTCCTGGATCCCGCATATCAGAGCCTTAAATGGCTCTGCGATCTACATCGGACCGCTCTTTGAGTCATGCACCCACGGCTACGATACAAAAGATTTCCGGCTCGTGGACCGCAGACTTGGTTCCAACGAAGATTTTGCCCGTTTTGTGCGCCTCTGCCATGAAAACGGGATCCGCGTTGTGGTGGACGGTGTCTTCAACCATACCGGACGTGAGTTTTTCGCTTTCCAGGATATCCGCGAAAAGCGGGAAGCTTCCCCGTATAAGGACTGGTACCGCGGCGTAAACTTCGGCTGGGGAAGCCCTTTGGGTGACCCCTTCGGCTACGAAGCCTGGCAGGGACATTTCGAGCTCCCCTGCTTAAATCTCTGGAACCCGGAGGTCCGCCAGTATCTGTTCGACTCAGTCCAGTTCTGGGTCGACAACTTCAATATCGACGGGATCCGCCTGGACTGCGCGAATGTCCTGGATTTTGGGTTTATGAAAGAACTCCGGGAAAAGACCTCCGCCATGAAACCTGATTTCTGGCTCATGGGCGAGGTGATCCACGGCGAATATAACCGCTGGGTGAACCCGGAAATGCTGCATTCCGTGACAAACTACGAGCTTCATAAAGCGCTCTACTCCGGTCACAATGACCACAACTACTTTGAGATTGCCCACAATGTGCGGCGTCTGGAGGCGGTGGGAAGATCGCTTTACACCTTTGTAGACAACCACGACGAGGACCGGATCGCAAGTAAATTAAACAACCTGGCAAACCTGTTTCCGGTGTACCAGCTTCTCTTCACTCTCCCCGGAATTCCTTCTATCTATTATGGAAGCGAATGGGGAATTGAAGGAAAGCGTTCCAGAACATCCGATGAGGTCCTTCGCCCGGCACTCAACCTGTCTGACATGTCTGGAAAAGCTCCGGAGCTTGTGTCCCACATCGCGGCACTCGGAAAAATCCACACAGAAAATGACGCGTTCCACAACGGCTCCTACAAGGAACTTCTCCTCACAAACCGCCAGTTTGCTTTCAGCCGGTCCGGGGAACATGGAACCGTGATCTCCGCTGTCAATAATGATGAACAGCCGGCATCCATCTCGATCCCGCTGCCATGTACAGCCTCAGATGCCGTATCCCTGCTGCCCGGAGAAATCCCATTCTCCCTCGAAAACGGCAGACTTTCCGTCACGCTCCCGGCAAACGGCGGCGCGATCTTTAAACTTCAGGAGGTTTAAGTGATGACAAAAACAAAGAAAACTACGGCTCCTGCCAAAACAAAAGAGATCGGTCTCGGCTTCATCACCGAACTGGACCGCTATCTCTTCGGACAGGGAACCCATTATAAAATCTTTGAAAAACTCGGCGCACATCCAAAGACCTATAAAGGAAAAGCCGGAATGTACTTTGCTGTCTGGGCTCCCCACGCAAAAGCCGTCGGCGTTGTGGGCGATTTCAACGGCTGGGATCCGGACGCCGCACCGATGTCCCCGTTAGCTGACTCCGGAATCTACGAGGCATTTATTCCTGGCGTCGGTCTCGGAGAACTCTATAAATTCGCGATCACCACGCAGGAGGGAATGATCCTGTTCAAGGCCGACCCGTATGCGGTCCATGCGGAATTCCGTCCGGGAACTGCTTCGATCACAGAAGACATTAACGGCTTCAAATGGGATGACGCAGCCTGGATGGAGACAAGAAAAAAAGCTGATCCGGTGAAATCCCCGATGGCAGTCTACGAGGTCCATCTCGGTTCCTGGCGGAAGAAAGACCGTCCGCAGAAGGAAGGTTACTATACATATATGGAAGCCGCCCACGAGCTGGCTGATTATGTAAAAAAGATGGGCTACACCCATGTAGAGCTCATGGGAATCGCGGAACATCCATACGACGGTTCCTGGGGCTATCAGGTTACCGGCTACTATGCGCCGACTTCCCGTTACGGCACTCCAAAAGAGTTCATGTACTTTGTGAACTACCTCCACAAAAAAGGCATCGGTGTCATCCTCGACTGGGTTCCGGCCCACTTCCCGAAGGATGCCCACGGACTTGCCGACTTCGACGGTCAGCCGCTCTATGAATACGCGGATCCGCGAAAAGGCGAGCACCCGGACTGGGGCACAAAGGTCTTCGATTACAGCAAAAATGAGGTCAAAAACTTCTTGATCGCTAACGCTCTCTACTGGGTAGAGAACTTCCATGTTGACGGTCTCCGTGTAGATGCCGTCGCGTCCATGCTGTACCTGGATTACGGCCGCAGCGATGGAAACTGGGTTCCGAATAAGTACGGCGAGAACAAGAACCTCGAAGCCATCGAGTTCTTCCGCCATTTGAACAGTGTCCTCACCGGACATCTCACCGGTGCCATGATGATCGCTGAGGAGTCCACCGCATGGCCGGGTGTCACAAAACCGCCGGAAGAGGGAGGTCTCGGCTTCACCTTCAAGTGGAACATGGGCTGGATGCATGATTTCCTGGAGTACATGAAACTGGATCCATATTTCAGAAAATTCAACCACAATAAGATGACATTCGGCATCACCTACGCCACCAGTGAGAATTATATCCTGACGCTGTCCCACGACGAGGTCGTTCACCTGAAGTGTTCCATGATCAACAAGATGCCGGGCTTAAATGGCGACAAGTTTGCGAACCTGAAAGCCGGATACACCTTCATGATGGGGCATCCGGGAAAGAAGCTCCTGTTTATGGGCCAGGATTTCGGTCAGTACCATGAGTGGGATGAGAAAGTTTCCCTCGACTGGTATCTCGCCGACGAGCCGCTTCACAAAGACCTGCAGAAATATTACAGCGACCTGCTGCATGTATACCAGAAATATCCGGCACTGTGGCAGCTGGATTCCGACTGGAACGGTTTCCAGTGGATCAACGCCAACGACGGTGACCGCAGCATCTTCAGCTTTATCCGCCGTGATGAGACGGGCAAGAAGAATCTCTTATTCGTCATTAACTTTACACCGGTTGCCCGGGACGATTACCGGGTAGGCGTTCCGAAGTCCGGAACCTACTCCCTGATCCTGGATTCCGATCACGGGCTCTACAAGCGCGGCGAGCATGCGTTCTCCGCCCGCTCCAAGAAGAGCGAGTGCGATGGCCAGCCATACTCCTTTGCGTATCCGCTGCCGGCATACGGGGCTGCAATCTTTAAATTCAACTAAAAATATATGTTTTGCAGGTAACACATCCGTCCTGAATCCACTAAAAACAGGTTCAGGACGGATGTTCTGATTTCCACATAAAAAAGGCACTGCCCGCCTTCCATTCTCCTCAGAAAACGGTAAGCGGGCAGCACCTCAATCATCACCTATATTTCTTGCATTTATTGACCTTGCTTACTCTTACTCCACGTTCTTCGTCGCCACAACATCAACTCCCGTTCCGGCAACGTCCTTCATGATCACATCCCCGATATGCACCGGGGCCGCAACCTCAACTGTCTTTAACGCTTTCACACAGTCAAAGATCTTTCCCTTCGGGATATCTTCCTTCGTCTTCACCGACACCATGTCGATACTTCCGCCGGATACCCGCACTGTGGAAGTCACGATCCTTGTCGGGTTTGTCACCTCTTTCCGTCCATAGATCTCGCCGCGCTTACAGGTATTTCCCGTCACGCTTACGACCTCACCGCCGTCCATCGTCACGACAAGAGGACAGCCCATCGGACAGCCGATACAAGTTAGTCTTCTTTCCTCCATCGCTTACGCCTCCTCGATTTTGACCGTGATCGTCTCAAGATCCGGATATTTCAAAAGATCTGCCTTTTTGAGTTTCAGTTCCTCCATCTCCCCCGGTGCCACTACCGGACGTTTTCTGTGGATCACACGCTCGTCACCGAAATACGCGCTCACATAGCAGTTCTTATAGACACCGCCCACGCGGAAACGAACGGTCAGCTCCTCGTCCATTCTCGCCGGATCGATGATTCCAGGAACTGTGTAGCGCACACCTTCGATCGGATTTAAGACGATCTCATGTCCGCCAGACGGACGGTTCTCGCCCTGTTTCACATAGGATGCCGCATTCTTTCCGGCAATCGCCGCTTCCTCGGATACAAAGTCTACGAGATCATGTACATGAAGCACATTTCCGCAGGCGAAAACACCTTCAATATTTGTTTCAAGGCTCTCATTGACCTTCGGACCGGATGTCACCGGGTTCATGTCCACGCCCATTCCCCTGGAGATCTCATTCTCCGGGATCAGTCCAACAGAGAGAAGCAGTGTATCACAGCTGTATTCCTCTTCTGTTCCAGGAATCGGCTTTCCTTTTCCGTCTACCTGCGCTAACGTAATTCCCTCCAGTCTCTCTTTCCCCTTGATGTCCACAACGGTGTGGCTCAACTTTAACGGGATTCCATAATCATCGAGACACTGGACGATATTTCTCTTTAATCCGCCGGAATACGGCATCAGCTCCGCGACAACCTTGACCTTTGCGCCCTCAAGCGTCATTCGTCTCGCCATGATGAGTCCGATATCTCCGGAACCCAGGATCACAACTTCTCGTCCCGGCATATAACCTTCGATATTGACGAGTCTCTGGGCCGTACCTGCGGAGAAGATTCCCGCCGGGCGGTATCCAGGAATGTTTAAAGCGCCTCTCGACCGCTCTCTGCATCCCATTGCAAGGATCACTGCCTTTGCCTGGATCTCGAAAAGACCTTCTTCCCGGTTCATGGCTGTCACGATCTTCTGCTCACTGATATCCATGACCATAGTGTTCAGTTTATATTCGATATTTAATTCTTCTGCCTGTTTAATAAACCGTCCCGCGTACTCCGGACCCGTGAGCTCTTCCTTGAAGGTGTGGAGTCCAAAGCCGTTATGAATGCACTGGTTTAAGATTCCGCCTAACTCCCTGTCACGTTCCAGGATCAGAATACTCTCGATTCCGTTTTTCTTCGCGGAAACTGCAGCGGCAAGACCCGCTGGTCCGCCTCCGATAATCACAATATCATACGATTTCATGCTCTGTCACCTCCCTTTTATAACGAATCCTTATTGATGCCCTTGACGATCTGTGAGTTTCCTCCGGATTTTGTGATCTCAAACATGCTCTTATGGCATTCTCTCGCAAGGATCTCCATCGTTCTCGGGGAACAGAAGCCTGCCTGGCAGCGCCCCATTCCGGCTCTCGTTCTGCGTTTTACTCCATCTAAGGATTTTGCGCCTAAAGGTCTTCGGATCGCATCGATGATCTCGCCTTCCGTGATCATCTCGCAGCGGCAGATAATATTTCCATACTCCGGTTTCTCCTTAATTAACCGGATCCGTTCTTCCTTACTTAAAGTATTCGGGTTCAGAACGCCTTTTCTCGTTGCGATAAAGTTCTCTTTTTCCCTGAGATCCATCTTCTCTTTCAGGATATCCGCCACCATCTCGCCGATCGCCGGGGAGCTTGTCAGACCCGGAGACTCGATTCCCGCACAGTCGATAAAGCCTTTCGCGTCCTCCAGCTCACCGATCAGGAATTCATGTCCGTCCTCATGGGCACGGAGTCCGGCGAAGGAAGTGATCACCTGGCGCATCGGAATGTTCTTCACGTTCATCTCCGCCTTTGTGATAACCTCATTTAATCCCTCTCTCGTAGTGTTCGTTCCCTCTTTATTCTCAATATCGATCGCTGTCGGTCCCACTAATAGATTTCCATGGACCGTCGGAGTCACAAGAACGCCTTTTCCGTATTTTCCGGGAAGCGCGAATACCGTATGGCTCACATGATTTCCGGCAGTTTTATCGAGCAGGCAGTAATCTCCACGTCTTGGGGTGATGTGGATCTTCTTTTTGCTCACCATGTTGTGGAATTTATCCGCGTAGACCCCCGCCGCATTCACGACATACCGCGTCTTATATGTGCCCTTGCTTGTCCGGATCTCCCAGCCGTCTTCCACCGGTCTCAAGTCGGTGACTTCCGTATCAAAGTGAAATTCTACTCCATTCGCGTTGGCATTCTCCGCCATAGCGATATTTAAGTTAAACGGACATACGATTCCGCCCGTGGGCGCGTAGAGAGCTGCGCATGCCTCATCGGAAATATTCGGTTCCATCGCCCGGAGTTCTTCCCGGTTTAAGATCCTGAGACCCGGAACTCCGTTTGCGATTCCCCTTTTATAAAGAGCTTTCAGCCCCGGCATCTCGTCTTCATGCAGGCAGACCACCAGTGAACCATTTCTCTTGAACGGAAAATCCAGGTCCTTCGACAGTTGTTCCATCATTTCATTTCCGCGTACATTGAGTTTTGCCATCAGGGAACCTTCCGCCGCGTCATAGCCCGCATGGACGATGGCGCTGTTTGCCTTGGAAGTGCCGCAGCAGACATCCTCCTCTTTCTCCAGCACGCAGATCTTTGCCTGATAGCGCGACAATTCTCTCGCGGATGCCGCCCCGGCCACGCCTGCTCCGATTATGATCACATCATACATTTACCGTTCACTCCTTTACATCCTGTCTCTTTTTAGAAGTTTTCCGCCATTTCTGCCGTTTTTGCAGATCCAGCGGCGTTCCGGCCTTAAGAGAAAAGAGCCCGCCAAGTAAACGCATACCCTTATGCGGTTATCCTGTCAGGCTCTCTCATCTCATGCCATAATTATCTGATTGTTAAGCTGCACTGCACCTGGCACAGCCGTCTGTTATTTTATCCTACCACGGGATCGCTCCATAAAGGAGAACCGCTACGATCGCACCGATGATCGGTCCAACGATCGGAACTACGAGACCGTAAGAGAAGTTGGAATCGCCTTTGCCCTTGATCGGAAGGACTGCATGTGCAAGACGAGGTCCTAAGTCTCTTGCCGGGTTGATCGCG
>Ga0129311_1002637_pt1 | contig 10532 bp, 8 predicted proteins | sample Go1ome_FD_94435 | JGI IMG/M metagenome (GOLD analysis project Ga0129311, IMG submission 94435) | Western lowland gorrila individual fecal microbial communities from Wisconsin, USA - Go1022B metagenome | ecosystem: Host-associated > Mammals > Digestive system > Large intestine > Fecal | place... | reverse complement strand
CTCCATGCTGTCTCATATTTTGCTTGCAGCAGACACTGATCCTACCATCAGCGTGGGCGGTATCTTAAAAGCCATTCACGGCAACATCCGCGTAGGTCACTCTGACAACTTTATTACAGAAGCCTGCGAATACACCAACAGCTTTCTGAAGTTCAATCCGAGCCTTGAAATCATCCTGAATATCGAAGAGGATCATCTTGATTTCTTCAAGGATATCAACGACATCCGTCATTCTTTCCGCAAGTTTGCAGAGAAGCTTGACGCAGACGACATTCTTGTTATCAATGGTGAGATCAGCCATGTATCTGAGATCACAGACGGTCTGCCATGTCATATCATTACCTACGGTCTGAAACCGGAGTGTGATTATGCTGCTGAGAATATTACATTTGACGAATTTGCCAAAGGCAGTTTTGACCTGATCGCTTACGGCAAGAAGATTGACCATATCCAGCTGAATGTGGCAGGTATCCATAATGTATCCAATGCGTTGGCAGCTATCGCCTCCGCACGCGAATTACATATTCCTATGGATATCATCAAGAAAGGCCTTATGGCTTTTGAAGGCACTGACCGACGCTTTGAATACAAAGGCCAGTTTAACGGTGTGACCGTCATTGATGATTATGCGCATCATCCGACAGAGATCAAAGCGACCCTGACTGCGGCACAGAAATACCCGCACCGTCAGATCTGGTGCGTCTTCCAGCCACATACTTATACACGTACCAAAGCCTTTTTCCACGAATTTGCCGATGCACTTTCACTAGCTGACAAGATTGTCCTGGCTGATATCTATGCTGCCCGAGAAACCGACCCGGGTGACATCCATTCAAGGGATATCCAGAAGCTTCTCCTTGAAAAAGGCAAAGAAGCCTACTATTTCCCTTCATTTGAGGAGATTGAAAAATTTTTACGTGAAAAATGTATCAACGGCGACCTGTTGATAACTATGGGAGCCGGAGACGTTGTTTTAGTAGGCGAAGCGCTGATTAAGTAAAGTTATCCACAATATCCACCGATTTATCAACAAAATTTTGGGATAAATCCGGTGGATATTTTTGTTTACATAATTCCTACGCAACCGCCTTTCTTTTTTCGTCTAAACTCCGCTTTTTATGGGCTTTTTCGACATTTCAAAAATTTTATTCACCTTTCCCGCCCACCAGTTATCCACATTATCCACAACTTTCTCCACCAAAATATCCACATTTATTCACAAAACCCCCGGTATTCTCAAATTTTCAGCTTTATGTTATACTTAAAAAAAAATCCGTAACTGTATCATCACCTGATTGTTACCGGAATTGAATCTGGAGGTGGCTTTATGCCGAAACCTATTACCTTATCTGCTGGTTATTCTGATGGCGTGACTGTCATCCCGAATACCTTTTTTGATGAATATCTGCCGAGAGCCAACGGAGAATTTCTGAAGATTTATCTTTATCTGCTCCGCTGGCTTTCTCATCCGGATCATGCCCTCTCCCTGAGCGGCATCGCCGATATATTTTTTATGACTGAAAACGACGTGACCCGTGCACTGAAATACTGGGAAGCCGAAGGGCTGCTCCGACTGACCTTTGACCGTGACGGTACAATTGCAGGTATCTGCCTGAACGCTGTCACTTCAATCAGCAGTCAGAAGGATACTCCGGCTGCTCCCCCCGAGCAGCGCCGTCCCGCGCCGGCACAATCTGCAGCTGCTGCGCAGACAGGTACCGGTATCACCGGCACTCCGGTCGGCACAACCCCGGCCGTTTCAATGCATCCTCGTTCCACACAGGAACTGCACAGCTTTTCGGAATCAGATGACGGCGCACAGCTGATCTTCATCATTCAGCAATATCTCGGCCGTCCTCTGAGTGCATCTGATTTGAACACGATTTATTACTTTTATGATGATCTCGGCTTTTCAAGAGATCTCATTGAATACCTTTTTGAATACTGTGTCTCCAATGGGCATACTCATATGCGTTATATCGAGAAAGTGGCTTTATCCTGGGCCGATCTCCATATCACCACTGCCGATGAAGCCCGCACCCAGAGCGAAACTCACCAGAAAGCCTGCTTCGCTGTACTGAAAGCCTTTGGTCTCGGCGGACGTATGCCAGCTGCCGGAGAAGCAGAATTTATCAACAAGTGGACCCGCACCTACGGTTTCAGCCTCGAGCTCATCCTTGAAGCCTGCCGACGCACCATGATGGCTGTCCATACGCCGAGTTTTGAATATACAGACAAGATTCTGAGCAACTGGAAGTCTCTCGGTGCCTATACTATGACAGAGGTGCTCGCCGCTGACAAGGCCCGAAGTGCCGAGAAGGCAGCTGCACCGGCTAAGCGCCCGTCCGTCAAACAGGCAAGACCGTCTTCCAATAAGTTTCATAATTTCAATCAGCGCAGTTATGACTACGCTGCTCTTGAGAAGAAACTGGCCGCGAAGATTCAGAATGGTTCCACCAACAAGTAGTTCGACTGAAAAGGAGACGTCATTATGAACTTGAAGAATTCTCAATATCAGGCAATTATGCGCCAATATGATCTCCGCCAGCTGCAGCACCGACACCTTCAGAGCCAGCGTTATCAGGAGATCTGCGATCGTCTGCCTGCCTACCGGCAGCTGGAAGAAGAAACCGCCTCTTTCTGTGCAGACAGAGCCCGGGCTGCTGCCCTGGGCCGGAAGGATGTTCTGCAGGATATGCAGCAGCATCTGCAGGAACTGCAGGAGCAGAAAACGCTTCTGCTGACACAGGCCGGGTATCCTGCTGATTATCTGGAGCTGACCTATTCATGCCCGGATTGCCATGATACCGGTTTTATCGGTGACAAGAAATGTCACTGTTTTAAGCAGGCCATGGTCGATCTTCTCTATCGCCAGTCCAACATCCATGATGTACTGAAACGCGAGAATTTCGATACCTTTGACATCCGATATTATTCCGATACGAAGAACCGCAGCCTCGGCATCAGTCCCCGAGAGAATATCCAGGCCGTTCTCAGTACCTGTCACGATTTCATTGATCATTTCGATGAGCAGTCCCGGAATCTTCTCTTTTACGGTGACACCGGCGTGGGCAAGACTTTTCTGACAAATTGCATTGCCAGAGAATTGCTGGATGCCTCTCATACCGTGATTTATCTGACCGCTTTTCATCTTGTGGACATTCTTCAGAACAACACATTTGGGAATGATGATATGGATGACACTGATGAGAATATGTTTCATTATATTCTCGACTGCGACCTTCTCATCATTGATGATCTTGGTACAGAATTGAATAATGCTTTCATTACTTCACAGCTTTTTCTTTGCATCAACGAACGGCTGCTGGCAAGGAAATCCACCATTATTTCAACGAATCTGTCCCTGGATGAATTGCAGAACGAATACAGTGAACGAATATTTTCCAGATTAGTCAGCAATTATGAGATCATGCTGATCCTCGGCGACGATATCCGCATTAAAAAGGCAATTTCCGAGTAAGACGCCTTGACATCCTATGCCGGATACGTTATAAATAAAGTGGACGACAATGTCGTCATTTGTTTGATTTAGTTAACATATGATGGAGGTATATTATGGCTCAGAACATTGAAGAGTTTAGAAACTCAATTCCAGTAGGCGATTTAGGTATTATTCCGCTTCAGAGCTGCAGTGAACTTGGCAATATGGTCAATGAATACATCGTTGACTGGAGAAAAGAACGTGAAAGCGTTCTTCATCAGGATGATAAGATTAAGGATTCCTATATTGTGAATACCAAGTGCTCTCGTTTCGGTTCTGGCGAAGCAAAAGGCACAATCCTTGATTCTATCCGAGGCAAAGATTTATATCTACTTGTTGATGTCACCAATTATTCAATCGAATATTCTCTCTGCGGTCACATGAACAAGATGTCACCGGATGATCATTATTCCGATTTAAAACGTATTATCACAGCAGCAGCAGGCAAGGCCCGTCGTATCAATGTTATTATGCCATTCCTTTATGAGAGCCGTCAGCACAAGCGTACATCCCGTGAGTCACTGGATTGTGCCGTTGCACTGCAGGAACTTCATGCTCTCGGTGTTGAAAATATTATTACTTTTGATGCTCATGATCCACGTGTTCAGAATGCTATTCCTAACAGTGGTTTTGACAGCATTCAGCCAACTTATCAGTTTATCAAAGGCTTATTCAACAACGTCCCTGACCTTCAGGTAGACAGCGATCATATGATGATCATCAGCCCGGATGAAGGCGCTATGGGCCGTGCCGTTTACTATTCCAACGTTCTCGGTCTCGATATGGGTATGTTCTATAAGAGAAGAGACTACTCCAGAGTTGTTAATGGCCGCAACCCGATCGTTGCTCATGAATTCCTCGGTTCATCCGTCGAAGGCAAGGATGTCTTCATCATTGATGATATGATCTCCTCTGGTGAAAGCATGCTGGATGTTGCCAAAGAGCTGAAGAAACGTAAGGCAAAACGTGTTTTTGTTGCAGCAACATTCGGTCTTTTCACAAACGGTCTGAAACAGTTCGATGAATATTATGAACAGGGTCTTATCTCTAAGGTTCTGACAACCAACGTTATTTATCAGACACCTGATTTATTATCCCGTCCATACTACATCAATGTAGACCTGAGCAAGTACATTGCGCTCATGATCGACAAGCTGAACTATGATCATTCCATCAGCGAACTGCTCGATCCTAATGCGAAGATCCAGAACGCACTTGCTTACTACCGCAAATACCACAAATAAAACCCGCACTATCATTACGGTTAAATAAAAGAAGCGGAATCAATCATTTTCAAAACATCTTTGAAATATAATTGATTCCGCTTTTATCAGGTATTTAAATTTTATCCTTTTCTAAATCACTATTGTGCAACAAGACTTGATACAGATGAAATATTAACGATACTTCCACCGTTCTCTTTCATATAAGGAATCGAACTGTACATGCCGTAAAATGTACCATTTAAATTAATATTAATCAGCAAATCCCAATCTCTCTTTAAATCCATTTCTTCCATCGGTGCGCCTGTCTGAACCAGTCCGGCACAATTTACCAACACATCTATTCTCTTATGGTTCATCACAATATGCTCTACAGCCTGTTTCCAATTATCCAGACTGGTTACATCTAATTTCACATACTTAGAATTCTGCACCTGCTTCTCAAGACTTGTTCCTCTTTCTTCACTTAAATCACCGATATAAACAATTCCGCCTTCTTCGGACAACTTTCTTACAATGATTCTCCAATACCTGCGTAATTTTCCACTAAATTCTGACTATTTTTTATACTCTTCATATAATCGACTACTTTTTATACCCTTCTCACCCTTTATATCCCAGAGTTTAAATCGCGATCATAATTAATTTACTGGAGTTACTCAGAAAGGCGAAACTCACAACCTGCTGATAAAAATGCCGCCAATGAACGAATTCAAATGCAGGTGCTTATAACGCGGCCGGTACTTAGGCATTGTCCTTTAATGCCTTATGTACCGCTGCCAGCGTTATGCAGTGCGAACATGCCTGCATTGAATCGTTCATTGGCGGCATTTTTATCGATACATCTGGAGTTTCGCCCCCCTATAACTCCACATAATTATAATCACAATTTAAACTTTCCAGCATCTCAGCCTCTCTGTGATGGCATGTAAATATCAGAATCTGGCTGAAAGCTTTCTGCTCTGTCAGCCATCTGAGTGTATTTTTCAGACGTTCATCATCATACAAAACGAAGCTGTCATCCAATATCAACGGCATCGGTTCATCATACAGCATCTGACTGACAGCCATTCTCACAGAAAAATAAATCTGATCAGCCGTTCCCGCAGAGAGTTGCTGCGGCTGCAGCAGTTTTCTGTCATCATCCACCGTCACCTGAAACTTCTCATCAATGTTCAGTTTCTTATGTGCGCCGTTTGAAATATAAGAAAAAAGCTGTGAAATATAATCTGCCAGCTGAATACCAAAAGATCCATGGATTCTGGCCGTCATTTCCGTAATCGCATTCATGCTGATGTCAATGGCCTGCATATCTTCCTCACTTATCTTTCGGTCCGCATCAAGCACCTTCAGCTGTTCTTCCAGCTCACTCAGCTCAGACTGTTTCATATTCAGCTGCTCCAGCTGCCAGTTCAGCTGTTCCGATTGTCTCAAAAGTTCCGATGCCTGACCCCGAAGCTTTTGAAGTTTCTGTTTCTGCTCCTGTCCCGCAGCCGATTCCAAAGTTACACTATCCCCATATTTCTCAAGATACGGTGCCAGAGGTTTCTGTAGCTCATCATACCGTTTACGCAGCTGCTCAAGTTCTCTCCGAAGTCTGAGTACCACATCCTGATGGCTTCTCTGATCCTGGCTCTTTTCCATGAGTTCATGGATATCCTCAATCTGATATTTATCCAAAATTGCCTGCTGCTCATTCTCCAGACGATCCATATCGGCTTTCAGCTGCTTCATTCTGCCTTTTCTGCCGCCGGATGACCGAATCAGAAATACTGCCAGTCCTACCGCCAGAGCTGTCAGCAAAACAGCGGCAAGAATATGTGTAATGCCTTTCAGACCCACAAGACCGCCGGCAATCCAGACGATCACAGCAAGCGCAGCCACAGGGAATATCAATGCCAGATTGCGAATGCTGTTTCCTTCATTCTGTTCCTCCAGTTCACTGTATCTCGACTGATAATCCTCCAGCTTCTCCTGTCGGGCCTCGTATTCTTCCACGACACCACTCATCTGCTGCTGATACTTCTGCCCGCCTGTCTGTCCCTCAAGTTCTCTGAGTTCTGCTTTTTTGGCTTTGTACATGGCCGCTACATCATTATTCTCCTGGATCAGCTGTATGGCCTTCATTCGTTCCTGCCGATCTGCTTTCATAGCGCCATCTGCATCATTTTCCAATTGCTGTATCTGCTTTAAAATGCTTTCACGATTCTGTTCAAGGGCTTTCTGCCGCTCTGCAATGCCTTCTCTGGCTTTCAATTCGTTTCGAAGCATTTCTGCTTTGTCACGGTATTGACGATAAGTCTCCTGAGAAAATCTTCCGGCTGCCTTTTTGCGTTCATCCTTCAGATAAGCCAGGGCCCGTCCCACATCCACACTGTCCGTAGCTCCCATAGCCATATTCGCCATATAAGACTGCATATTGGTCGTAAACTGCCCATCCGGCTGGACCGACAGCTGGCCGGTACTGATTGAATTCCGATAATTAGAAAGCTGCATTCCCGGTATCAGTGATGAAATATCATCTGATGCGCATGCTTCCTGCCGTCCGCTCGTCTCATCGACCACCTCAAAATGACTGTCATCTTTATAGAAATTCCTGACAATCCGCCAATTTTTATCCTGATAACTCAGGCGCATCCGTCCTTCATAGCTTGCTCCGCCTTCCCACGGCTGATATTTGGAATATGCATCCCGTCCGGCACCGCGCCCACGAAGGCGCTCCGCACCAAACAGCATACTCTGAATAAACGCATGCACTGTAGACTTTCCCGATTCATTGGCCCCATAAATAATATTCACTCCGGGATTCAGATCAATCTCCCTGCCGTGAAATTTGCCAAAATGGTCCAGATTCAATTGTTTTATAATCAATGCCCTGCCTCCTACTTCGTCTGATAAAACGCTTTCATACCATAACACAGCGCCTTCGCCTTCAAATCGTCACTGATCTCCATTTCCGAAATGTGCCGGATATACATGCCGATGATATTATCCTTATTCTCATCATAAATCCGCTGAAAATCATAATCCGGAACAGAGTGATCATGAACTGCCAGCACCCTTCCCAAGCGCATCAGCATACGCTCATCCAGCTCAAAATCCACATCTCTGAAACCACTTATTGCTATCTGAAACATGTTTTGTCTTCCGTTCTGCCCCATCAGCGCTTTCACCTGCTCAGCCAGCTGGCGCATGGTCATCTCCGGTGCGACAGCTACATTTAATGTGATATAAGACCTGGACGCAAAAGGAACAAAATCGATCTTTGTCTCACTGTCACCGAGAACACCGCGAATATACCCATGAGGTCCTTCATCATTGCGGTCGATCGGTTCCAGTGCACCGGCATAAGCCATCGGACTCCGATCATCAATCCACGGTTTGTGAATATGACCCAACGCAATATAGTCAAATCCCGCCTGGCGCAGCTTCTCCTGATTGATCGGAATGTGACTGCTGTCCCCGCCATGAGCCAGCAAAATATGCCTGCATCCATCAGGCAGCGGCCTGCCGTCACGAAATCTTCGCATCGGTTTGAGGCTGTCATACATGGCCTCCGTGATCTCCTGTCTGTCATAACTCATTCCATATACAATCAGATTCAGTGACTGAATATAAACATAAGATATGTGATTCTTCCTGAAAAATACAACATTATCTGCCCATTCAAAATCTTTATAAAATGACTGATTGCCGATATAATCATGATTGCCCGCCACAATAACAACCTTGGCATGCGTCAGCTGCGAAAATCGATAATTCAGCTCCTTCAGCTCACGTTTCAGCGGCTGCCTGTGAAAAAGGTCCCCTGCGATCAATAAAAGATCGGCACCGGATTTCTCTGTTTCGTCAAGCAGTTTGTAAAAAGAATCCCATATCTCTGTTCCTCTGTCCGTCGCCCAGGTCATTGTACTGTCCGGTGCTGCACCTAAGTGAATGTCTGCTGTATGTATAAAATTCAAAATGTCACCCCTGTCTCCTATGTGCCTGACGCGCCGACCGCGCGTACTGCTTATTGTTTTATCCAGTATACCATATATATCCTTTTCTGGCCACTCTGCCTCCTGATCTTGCTTTGCCATCAACTGACCATATGAAATAATATGAAACTGGCCATTTCAAAAATGTCACATTCACAGTATGATATCAAGTAATGTTAATACAGAAGAGAGGTTTTACTTATGAATAAGTTAAATTCCAGAACAATCAGCATTAATGCACTTGCCATCGCGCTTGTGTGTCTTTCTACAATGTTTTTACAGTTCCCTATTCCACTGGGATATGCCCATCTCGGCAATTGTTTTATACTGATCTCTGGTGTCTTTTTTGGCCCTGTAACAGGTCTTCTTGCCGGCGGTATCGGTTCCGCATTGTCTGACTTACTGACAGGTTACGCACAGTGGATCATCCCAACACTGATCATCAAAGGCATCATGGGCTTTGTCATCGGTTATATTGCCAACCGCACAGGCCTCACTGTCAACATGTTCAAGATTCGTACAGCCGCTGCCAGCATTGTCGGTATCATTATCATGGTTGTCGGCTATTTCATCGGCGGCTCCATTCTTTACGGCAGCATCTATACCGGTGCGACTCAGATTCCGGGTCTTGTTATGGAAGGCATTGTCGGCATCGTTCTCTTCTATGTCATCGGTTCCGCTCTGCAGGCTGCACATCTGCCAAAGTATATTCAGCGGCTCACTCAGCGTTAGTCGCATGTATTTATTTCAAGAAAGGAACTGAATATGTCAGATTATCATAATCACCAGAAGAAAATTGCATTAATCAATGACATGACAGGATTCGGCCGCTGCTCGATCGCAGTGGCGCTTCCTGTCATTTCCATGCTTCGTGTTCAGTGCTGTGCCCTTCCGACAGCTATTTTTTCAAATCACACCGGTTTTGAAAGCTTTTACTACCAGGATTACACTGATCATATGCAGCCTAGCATCAACGAATGGAAGAAGCTTGGCCTTGAATTCTCCGGTATCTGCACCGGTTTCCTCGGATCCGCCAGACAGATTGCCATCGTATCCGACTTTATCCGTGATTTTAAGCGGCCGGGCAATCTGGTCATCATCGATCCGGTTATGGGCGACTACGGCAAACCGTATCCGACCTACACTAAGGAAATGTGCGATCACATGAAGGATCTTGTCTGTTATGCTGATATCCTGACCCCGAATATGACCGAGGCCTGCATCCTGACAGATACCCCTTATGAAGATAAGAAGTGGCACCTTTCCGAGATTGAAGCCATGGCGGCCAGACTCTCCGAAAACGGCCCATCCAAGATTGTTATCACCGGCATCACGCAGGGCCAGTACGTGGCCAATTTCTGCTACGAAGCCGGCAAGCCATCCAGAGTACTCAGAACCCACAGGATCGGTACATCCCGCTCAGGTACCGGCGACATCTTTACAGCGATCATTGCTGCCGATGCCGTTAATGGCGTTCCTTTCGACCACTCGGTTAAAAAGGCATCCAACTTCATCAAAAAGTGTATCCAGCGCTCCATTGAACTTGACATTCCACTGACAGATGGTGTATGTTTTGAAGAAGTACTGCATACATTGAAATATAACTAACTGACAATTTGAATTAGAAAACTGCAAAGGAGTGTTAAATATGACTATTCTTTATAAAGTACACAACAATCTTTATGTCAATCTTACGAATAAATGTCCATGTTCCTGTACTTTCTGTCTGAGACAGACAATGGATCATGTGGGAGAATCCGATTCCCTGTGGCTTACCCGTGAACCGGAATATGATGAGATTATCGCCGATTTCGCCAACTTTGACGT
>Ga0129311_1002635_pt1 | contig 10544 bp, 8 predicted proteins | sample Go1ome_FD_94435 | JGI IMG/M metagenome (GOLD analysis project Ga0129311, IMG submission 94435) | Western lowland gorrila individual fecal microbial communities from Wisconsin, USA - Go1022B metagenome | ecosystem: Host-associated > Mammals > Digestive system > Large intestine > Fecal | place... | reverse complement strand
GTCCTCGACCTCGGGGTTGAATGCCGCGCCCCCGAGAATGACCTCCTCGAAGCTGCCGCCAAACGCCTCCACGAGCCCGTCGCGGAATTTCTTGTATATCGCCTGGTTGAGCAGAGGTATGTAAGTGAGGGCTTTCGTCCTGTCAACCAGAGGTTTGACCTTGGATTTGTAGACTTTCTCGATAATCAGCGGCACTGCGATGATGATGTCGGGATGCACCTCGCTGAAAGCGTTGAGAATGACCTTCGGGCTGGGAGTGCGGGTCAGGAAATAGACGTGCGCTCCGATGGTCATCTCGAACAGAAGCTCGAACATCATTCCGTACATGTGCGCGGAGGGAAGCATCGCGACGACCTTGGAGTTGCAGTCCATCTGCGGTTCCGCCCCCGCCGCGAACATAATGTTGGTATATATCGCCCTGTATGGCAGCATCACGCCCTTCGAGAAGCCGGAAGTTCCGGATGTGTAGTTGATGATGGCGAGTTCGTCCGCCTTGTCTTCGTAGTAGTCAACGTCGTCCGGTCCGAAACCGTCGGGATACAGGGACGCGAAAGTTCCGGCAAGATTGGAACGGACGTCCTGCAGTTCCTTGTTGGCTGAATAAAGATATTTCAGCGTATTCATCTGCACGATGACCGACAGGCCCGGCATTTCCTCCGCCGAAAGGCCCTCCCAGATGACCTCGTCCACAAAGAGCACTTTCGCTTCCGAATGATTCACGAGGAAGTGGATATTGCCGGCCTTGAATTCGTGCAGAATAGGCACGGGGACAGCTCCGTAAGTCATTGCCGCAAGGAAACATACGGCCCAGTTAGCCTGGTTGCGGGAGCACAGAGCTACCTTGTCGCCCTTCTGCAGTCCGCAAGCTTCGAAACTGATGTGCAGGTGCTTGATGCGCCTTGCCACATCCTTGTAGCAGAGGGTCATCCCCTGGTAATTCGACAACGCTTCCCTTTCCCAGTTTTCTTTGAAACTCTTTTCGAGAAGTTTGTTTACTGATTGAAAATCACTCATAATTATTTAGGTTATACACGGTCAATTTTGTTTCCTGTCTGGTATCGCGCAGGATGCTCACGCGGTCCTCCTCCCTGTTGTAGAGAATGTACCGCGACGGCTTCGAAGTCCATTCTGATGCATTGAGACGTTCCCGCACCTCCGCAAACGCATCCACGTCAGCACGGCTTCCGATAACGAGCCAGCGTCCGATGTTCGCCACAGACGATTCGTCTTTCAGGGCGAAAGCCTTGCCGTACAGCACTCCCAGGTAGCCCGGGCGCCTGTTCTGCCTGGTCTTGAACGCCACTCCGCTTTTCGCGGGCCGCACGAGCAGGACCTCGCGTCCGTCCCAGCAGACGCGTGCAACTTCCTTAAAGTCCTGTTCCGTTTCCCAGTCCTGCGGGCTCTGCGAATAGGTCTTTTTCAGAGCAGCGGAGGCATTCTGATATTTTGTCAGTTTGACGGTCGCATCCAGATAGCGCTCGTAAGCCGCTCTGAACGCGGTTTTATCCGCGATAGGCATAGTCAGGGCGAAGGTCGTCCCCTGCGGCAGAACTGGGGCAAGCCTGCTGTCGGAGGGGGTCTGCGAAGAAAGCAGGTTGCAGAACCAGGAATCACCTGCAGGCCGGGATGTGACAACGGTAGCCGACCTGCCGGAATCGGAGTCAGAGTCCAGCGAGACCACGGTCCATTCCGCCGCTTCCCGGATGAATTCGCATATATCCGGACGGGAGAAACGGTCGTTCAGACAGTCCTTTCGGAGCCATTTCGCGGCTGCCGCGTTGCTGAAGAAAAGCAGGGCGTCGCTGTCCGGAGCTGTTGCCAGAGCCTCCGGGAAGCCCTTTGCGTCCAGTATCGAAGCGCCGGAAAGCAGATGTCTTTTTGCCGACTGCGTCACGCTTTCGGAGCGGCTCATCAGGAGCACTCCCCTGCCGGAAAGGCTTTTCACGCCGGGCAGGTAAGACGCGGATATCGAGTTGCCTGCCGCAAGTTCAAGAGCTTCCCTTACGGCGGCGTTCGTATCTTTCGGGGCGCTGAGAGCAAGCAGCGGAACGATGCTGCCGTTGTAGCACCAGGCGATGACGGCAGGCGCGTTTTCGAGACGGGAGGGAACGCTGGCACGCAGGGCGTCTCCGGAGTCCGCCATCAGGGCGAGTCCATCAGAGCAGGTCCCGAAGCAGAATGCAGCAGCCGCATCCGACGGCACGGCACGCAGGAGTTCGGTTTCCTTGCGCAGTTCAGGTTCGGAACTGCCGCCACCGCGCCCTCCGCAGGATGCGAAAACAAGGAGCGGAGCGAGCACTGCGATTATGGTTCTCTCAAACAAACGCATATTCTTCGCAAGATACGAAAAATTTTGCAGAGATATGTGCGCGGACTGTGCCGCAGGTCCGCAAGCGGCACCGTTCCGGCCTGAACATCAAAGAAAAAAGGACAAAGCCTTTCAACTTTGTCCCGACTTAAAGTAGCCCCTAGTGGAATCGAACCACTATTTAAGGTTTAGGAAACCTCCGTTCTATCCGTTGAACTAAGGAGCCGCTATGAGAAAAAGAGCGGATTACTCAGCGCTCTTCTCGATAATCATACGACCGCGATAGAAGCCGCACTCGGGGCAGACACGGTGATAGATCACAGTTGCACCGCAGTTGGGGCAAGTTGCAAGCGTAGGAACGGGCGCATGGTCGTGCGTACGTCTTTTGTCTCTTCTCTGCTTGGAGAGTTTGTGTTTAGGATGTGCCATAATACTTTATACTTTAATTTCTATTTGCTCAAATATCTTACCGTCTCTTCGTCGCATCCGCCGTCCTCGTGGACCTTCGACATCGGGAGCGAAAGGCAGACTTCGTCGTAGAAGTCCTGGGAGAGGGTTTCGACCTCGTCAGTCTCGAAAGAGAGACTCACGGGCAGTTTCAACTCGCCCAGGCATCTGTCGCAAAGCACCGTCACAGTGCCCTCGACCTGCACTTTCACTTCGATATTCCAGCCCTCGTACAGGACTTCAACCTCAGCCTCGAGGTCCGCATCCTGAATGTCCGGATTACCGAATGTTGCAAAGAACTCACCGTCAACGTGCCAATGAAATTCATTGGTCCCCGTCTTAAGGTCTTTTAACGATAATACAAAGGGTTGCAAAGGTAGCAATAATTTTCTTAAAATCAATCCTCGTTATCGCTATTTCTTTTACGGGCAAGCGGATCGAGCAAAATCTTGCGTATCCTCATGTGGTGCGGCGTAACTTCCACAAGCTCATCCTCCTGGACGTATTCAAGCGCCTCTTCGAGGGAGAACTTTATTGCGGGAGGGAGGATGATCTTCTCATCCGAACCTGCGGCACGCACGTTCGTGAGTTTCTTTGTCTTGCAGATATTGATGTTCAGATCCCTTTCACGGGTATGCTCTCCGACGACCTGTCCGGCGTAGATATCCTCGCCGGGTTCAACGAAGAAACGTCCGCGGTCGAGGAGTTTGTTCATGGAATAGGCGATAGCCTGGCCGGTTTCAAGCGACACGAGCGAACCGTTGCTGCGGCCCTCGATATCGCCCTTGTATGGCTGGTACTCCTTGAAGCGGTGGGCTACTATGGCCTCGCCCTGGGATGCGGTCAGCAGGTTGCTGCGCAGTCCGATGAGTCCGCGGGTGGGAATCTCGAACTCGAGCAGGGTCCTGTCGGTGCGGGGTTCCATACGCAGCAGTGCTCCCTTGCGGCGGGTAGCAATCTCGATGGCGGCACCTACGAACGCCTCTGGAACCTCGATGGAAAGTTCCTCGATAGGTTCGCACCGCTGGCCACCTATGGTCTTGTCGAGCACTTTCGGCTGGCCGACCTGAAGCTCAAAGCCCTCGCGGCGCATTGTCTCGATGAGAACGGAAAGGTGCAGGACGCCGCGGCCGTAGACCACGAAAGAATCCGCAGAAAGGCCGGGTTTCACGCGCAGTGCAAGGTTCTTCTCCAGCTCCTTGTCCAAGCGCTCCTTAATATGCCTCGAAGTCACGAACTTGCCGTCTTTTCCGAAGAAAGGCGAGTTGTTGATCATAAAGAGCATGCTCATGGTAGGCTCGTCGATTGCGATGGGAGGAAGTGCCTCGGGCTTCTCGAAATCAGCGATTGTGTCTCCGATTTCGAAACCTTCGATTCCGACCACCGCGCAGATATCGCCGCACTGAACCTCGTCCACATTGGTCTTGCCGAGGCCCTCGAACGCCATAAGCTGCTTTATCTTGCTCTTCTGCACGACGTCATAGCGTTTGCAGAGGCTGACCTGCTGGCCTGTCGCGAGATGTCCGCGGGTGACTTTTCCGACTGCTATACGTCCCACATACGGGGAGTATTCAAGCGAGGAGATCAACATCTGGGGCGTACCCTCTACCACTGCAGGTGCAGGAATTTCTTCGAGGATGGTATCCAGGAGGGCGGTTATGTCGGTTGTGGGTTTCTTCCAGTCAGTGGACATCCAGCCCTGTTTCGCCGATCCGTAAATCGTCTTGAAATCAAGCTGTTCCTCGGTGGCGTTCAGGTTGAACATAAGGTCGAACACCTCTTCCTGGACCTCGTCGGGGCGGCAGTTCGTCTTATCCACCTTGTTGATGACGACTATCGGTTTCTTGCCCATCTCAAGCGCCTTCTGCAGCACGAAACGGGTCTGGGGCATACATCCCTCGAAAGCGTCCACGAGCAGCAGCACGCCGTCAGCCATATTCAGGACACGTTCCACCTCTCCACCGAAATCACTGTGGCCCGGAGTATCGATAATATTGATTTTCACTCCCTTGTAGGTCACGGAAACGTTCTTTGCGAGGATAGTGATTCCCCTCTCCCTTTCCAGGTCGTTGATGTCAAGGATGAGCTGTCCCAGATTTTCGGGCTGGCGAACGAGATTCGCCTGATAGATAATCCTGTCGACCATCGTAGTCTTGCCGTGGTCAACATGGGCGATTATCGCAATATTTCTGATGTCCTGCATAGTGATGCTGCCAAATGTTCCAAACAATAGCCGGCAGTCAATGCGGCTGCCGGCTATTCGTGCGCGAGATGAGACTCGAACTCACACAGGTTTTACCCCACTAGCTCCTGAAACTAGCGCGTCTACCATTTCGCCACCCGCGCAAAGTGGACTGCAAATATAGTAATTATTTTTGATTTGCAATATCTTTACGCGTGCCGATTTGCGGTTTTCGGCGTCAGATTCAGTCAGAGCGCGTCAGAGGTTCTGCGGATGCGGTCGGCGAGGTCGTACAGTGCGACCTTGTGCCGTCAGAAAATATACGACAAAGAGAGTAGTATGTCATTGGGAAGAACGAAGAATTCCTTGCCCGAACCTTTTATCCGCCCGCAGCGCGGACAGGAATAGTCTACATAGGAAGAATAGCCGAGCCACGCCCCGAGGCCAAGGTCCAGATTCAGGTGCTTCGTAATCATCATCGAATAGCCCGCACCGATCCCGCCTCCGATCCTGTCGCCCTCTTTCGTCAGGGGCGAGGAGAAGCCTCCGCTGTTAAACTCCTGATACTGGCACTTGGCGGAAAACCACCAGCCGGACCAGAGATGCCAGGGCCAGAAACGTGCTCCGAACGAAATCAGGCGCTGCTTGTCCTGCTTCTGCTGCGGCCCTCTTTCTCCGAAAACGAAAGGGTTGTATTTGGCACCTGCATTCAGACTCCAGTGCCGGGCAAGACCCATGGACGCCTCTATGTTGATCGTTCCGCAATCCGCCCAGTCCGCCAGGTTTGAAGCCAGGGAGAAATTCTGCGCCCGGGCAGAAAGCGCCGACATTGCAAGCAGCACCGCCGCCAGCGGCAAAATCTTCGCTCTCATGGCTACATATACCTTACAAAGGCCTGCGTGATGACGCTTCTGCTTTCGGGATACAGGCTGAGCAACTTCTGTTTCAGAATATCCTTGTCCGTCACATCCGCCCCCAAAGAGGAGAAAATGCGGAAACGGTCGATTCCACGCTCGTCCAGATACAGGAAAATCTGCGGATAGAACCAGAACGAAGTGCCGAAACTCCGGTCATCATCCGGATAGCGCTCCCTGAACAGTTTTGTCTGCACATAATACGCCCACATCTCCCCTATCTCGCAATAGCCGTGGTCCTTCTCAGTTCCGACTCCGTAGGTGATACCTCCTGAAGTGATGAAAGAGGTCAGCACGAAGAGAATGTATTTCTCCCAATACTCCCTGCCGACCTGCGCAAAATGGCTAGCATGCGCGCACTCGTGGATCGCGGAAGCGTAAATCGAGGAATAATCCTCCTTGCCCTCGAGTCCCAGGGTTATGTCCGGCAGAAACATCTTTACGAGCGGAGCGAAAACCCCGAGGAACTCGCCTATCTTGTTCCCGTCGATTCCGACACCCTGCTGCATCATGACAGTGCTGCTCGCTTCCATTTTCTGGAACAGCCAGATCCTCAGATTCGACGGAGGTGTGCGCATGGAGCCTGTCCCCTCCGAGCATTTCTCGAAATAGTCGCGGCAGGCGTTGTTCACGACGCAGCGGCAGAACAGTTTCCGTTCGGAATTCCTGTCTACGGTTATACTTACCCCGTCGGGGCTGTGCTTGCCGAGTGCGGAGGTCGAAGCGGGCGTCAGCAGCAGATTCATCCCGATGCTGAAACCCTTGCGGTTCTTGAAAACCAGCCTGTAGCGTACTTTAGAGGTAAATTTGCGGTCCATCTGGTAGTATCCGCCGTCGTCCGTGTACGCCGTACAGAATTTCACGAAACTGTTCCCCACGACACGCACGCCCTTGACCCCTATAGGCTCGCTGTCCAGGTCTTCGTCCACTATCGCAATCCTGCCTTTCGGTTTCGTCGCATCGTAGTTGTCCCCTCTCAACATAGGAATCAGATCCCCGTTGCCGGTGATTCGGTACGCCTCCCGCTCCACTTCGCTCCAGTCTATCCCGTCCGCTCTCGTCGCAGGGTCGTTGTCGGAGATGTAGCAGGGGTCGAGTTCCTCGTGGCGGATACCTTCAGGAAAGGAGAAATCCGGCGGAACCACGGCATATTGCCAGGTTATGGCACCGTCGGGCAGGTCAGGATCGTGGTAATAGTCTCCGTCCCGCACGATACGGTAATCCAGAGGGTGGTCCATCAGCACTATCCCGAGACTCTCGAGGGTCTGGTACTGTTCGTCACTCTCCGGCAGGAAACGCACGTAAAGGTCAGTAGGATGTACGTCGATGCGCCCGCGCGTAGGATAGAGCGACTGCAGCGCTGCCTCGACATTGGTAACGGAATAAGGGTTCTCCAGCTGCTCCCCGAGCACCATCATCTCGTGAGACAGATCTCCCTCAACATCAATTATTTCGCCTCTTTTCCCGAAGAAATCCAGAGGCGAGCAGGAAGCCGCCGCCAAGACGGCCAGCCCGGCCAGAATACGAATCATTTTACACATAAGCCCTAATTGTTTCTTCAGGGCAAAGGTAAACGAAAGAAGCCGTGGAAAAACTTTTTCCACGGCTATCTGCATTCTGCGTTTTTTGACTAAAAGAAAACGACCGTCTTCTGCTCGATTGCGCTCATCAGAGAATTCCCCAACCTGCTGACTCCCAGTCGGAAAAACTCCTTGTTCAGCCATTCCCTGCCGAGTATCGACGAGACAATCGCCCAGTAGCAGAGAGCGTCTTTTGCGGTAGAAATACCCCCGGCCGCCTTGAAGCCGACCTTGCGCCCGGTCTGTTCGTAGAACTTCTTGATGCAGGAGCACATGACGTAAGCCGCTGTCGGAGTGGCGTTGACCTCAACCTTGCCGGTGGAAGTCTTGATGAAGTCCGCACCGGCCTCCATTGCGAGGAACGAAGCGACCGCAATGTTTTCGGGAGTCTTCAGCTCGCCTGTTTCGAGTATCACCTTGACAATCACCGCGCGTCCGGCCTTCGCCGCCTCGTCGCGCATCGCGTCAATCATTTCACGCATTTCCTCACGGGCCCTGTCATAGTTTCCCGCAAGGAATTCAGCCAGCGGCAGAACGATATCGACTTCGTCCGCACCGCCCTGAACCGCCATACGGCACTCCATGACCTTGACCTCCTGAAAACTCTGGGTCGAGGGGAAGCAGCTCGCAACCGTAGTCACGTGCAGTTCCTCGCTGCACCTCTGCGCTCTCACTACGCCCCCGAAATTGGGATAGACGCAGATGGACGCGGGTAGCGGATAGTCGGGGTACTCTTCCTGCAGGCGGGTGACTTTCGCGACCAGCTTCGAAACCGACGCGTCAGTATCGCCGGACTTGAGGGTCGTAAGATCCATTGTCGAGAAGAGGGTCTTGTATGTCTCGACGCTGCCGAGCGAGTCAAGAGTTCCTGCGAGGTGTTCGAGGTTTTCGCCTATCGACTCCTCTGACGGCTTATAGCCATATTTGCTAAGATAATCCATAATTATAGTAGTTCAGTTTTTATTATCAGGGAATCTCGCAGCGCGAACAGAGCGGAGTCTGACAAGGCGGCAACGGTGGAATCCTGCAGAACTTCAAGCAAAGAATCCCGCAGCGCAGTCATAATGGAATCCGCCTGTTCCGAAACCGCCAACGTATCCTCAGGTGCCGGGCGGACCCAAAGAACCAGAGAATCGGCCCAGACTATTGTGTCAGAGCGGAACTCGGAAGGTTCGTAGCCCTGAGGCTCATGGTAGTTGTTGATCGCCTGCCGCACCTTTTCAAGCTCTTTCGACTTCTTGTCCAGTCGTTTGGAGACCTCTTTCAGCATCTTCGAATACTTCTCCGGATCTTTCAGGTAATGCGAGACGCTGTGGTCGAAATCCTTGAAAGTATAGCCGTGCTTCTCGAAAATGGGCTCGTAAAAGAACGTGGTGTCAGCCGTCTTGCGGGCCTGCGAATGGTCGTTCAGCCACTGGTCCGCGAGGAACATGTCGTAGTAGATGTCCATCATGGCCTTGCGCGGAATCACCTTGCCGTTCCTCGCGCAGGAAGCGAAGAGAACGGCTCCGATGAAGAGCAGAGTCAATATGTGGAACACCTTTCGCATCGGCTGGGACTATCTCAAAACGGCTCCGAAGTTGTTCTGGAAAGTCCTCAGCAGATTGTCCATAACCCTTTCCACATCCGCGTCCGTAAGGGTCTTGTCGCGGTCCTGGATGGTGAAGCTCAAGGCATACTGCTTCTTGCCTTCGGGGATCTTGTCGCCGCGGTACACGTCGAAGAGGGTGACGGCGGTGACGAGTTTCTTCGCAGCCTTGAACGCAGCGGCGCGCAGGTCCGCGTAACTCACTTTCTCGTCGAGCAGCAGCGCGAGGTCGCGGCGCACGCTGGGGAAACGGGGCATTTCCGTGAATGCAACCTTGTCGCGGCGTACCAGCTCGAAAAGAGTATTCCAGTCTATTTCAGCGGCGTACACGCTCTGGCGGATGCCGAACTTGCGTGCCAGCGCCGGAGCGATCGTGCCCATCACAGCCATCTGTTTCTTCCCTCCGGGCAGCATATAGCGGACGCCCTCGGAGAAAAGGTCAGCGGGTGCGGGCTCGGTCCACATCTGGTAAATGTCGGCGCCATAGCGCTTCAGCAGCAGCTCGACATAGCCTTTCAGGGTGAAGAAGCCGGTCTTGCCCGAAACGGAGTTCCAGGTCTTGTCCTGGTTTCCGGTCATCATCAGGGCATAACAGGGATGCTCCTCGTAGGAGGCGAGCTGAGTCGGGTCCTTTTCCGGAAGCAGCTGATATACAGAGCCGTACTCAAAGGTACGGATAGTGTTTATCTGGCGGTTGCTGTTGTATGCGATGACTTCAAGGCCTCCGAGCAGCAGGGTCTGGCGCATGACGTTCAGATCTGAGCTCAAGGGGTTCACGATGCGCACGCACCTGGACGCCGGGAAGGTCTGCAGGTTCTCATAGTACTCACCCTTGGTCAGGGAGTTGTTCATTATCTCAGCAAAACCGTTGGATGCCAGGAAGTTGCCGATATGGTTGCGGATCGCCTCAGGCTCAGGGGTCGGGGTCGCGTTCACTGACATCTTCATATGCTTGGGCAGCGCGATGTTGTCGTAACCGTAGATTCTCAGGATTTCCTCGACCACGTCGCACTCGCGGGTAACGTCAATCATATAGCTCGGTGCCGCCACCTTGCGCTGTGCACCGTTCTTTTCCAGGAACTCGTAGCCGAGGGCCTCGAGTATGGCGTCAATCTTCTCGAAACCGATTTTCTGCCCGGTGAAACTTTCGATGCGCTCATAATCGAGTTCGATCTGCTTTTTCTGTGCGGGCTCGGCACAGACTTTCTGAATCTTGCCGATAACCTTGCCTCCGGCGCACTCAAGCACCAACAGGGCGGCTCTTTTCAGCGCGTACTCGGGGATGAGCGGATCCGCACCTCTCTCATAACGGAACGACGCATCGGTCTGCAGGCCCTGGGTCTTCGAGGTCTTGCGGATGGAACCGGGATCGAAATATGCGCTTTCGAGGAACAGCGTGGTCGTGCTTTCAGTCACACCGCTTTCCAGACCGCCGAAAACGCCGGCGATGCACATAGGGCCGTCCGCGTTCGCAATGACCATATCATTCGCGGAGAGTTTGCGGTCGACCTCGTCTAGCGTCTTT
>Ga0129311_1002632_pt1 | contig 10557 bp, 10 predicted proteins | sample Go1ome_FD_94435 | JGI IMG/M metagenome (GOLD analysis project Ga0129311, IMG submission 94435) | Western lowland gorrila individual fecal microbial communities from Wisconsin, USA - Go1022B metagenome | ecosystem: Host-associated > Mammals > Digestive system > Large intestine > Fecal | place... | reverse complement strand
CAGTCAAGAAAAGTAGACACAAAAAATATTTTTTCTTATTTCATTTTTTCAAAAGTGGACATACGCCACATTTTGGGCCGTTTGTTTTTTTCAAAAGTAGACATGACATGCATTTTTTGCTATGTTTCTTTTTTGGATATATGAAAGAAACGAAGAAACACATTGATTTTCGGTAAGCGTCAAACCATGCCCTATGTGCGCATGGTTTGATGCTTACTTTAGAATGAAAAAACATTGCACATCAGAACACAACCCCTTTGCATGTCTGCTTTCATCAGACATGCAAGGGGGTTGTTTGGATTATTTACAGGGCGGCTTCGTCCTTGGCCTTTTGGATTTTTTTGAGCTGACGGCTAAAAATCATGTCGGAGACGAAGTCCGCAAGCCCGCTGACAAAGAGACCGAGGCCGAGCATGAAGAACAGTACCTTCGCGGTTGAGAACGGATTCATCATGACTAAAACGCCAAACAGCGTGATGAGAACGGAGATAATCAGCACACCTTTAGAGGTATCGTAGCCGAATTTTTTGAAGTTGATGACATTCTGCATGCCTTCCAGACCTTTGTAGGTGATCATAAATCCGAGGATGAACGGGATCAGCGCGATGATGATCGTCCCCTTGAGCCAAAGGAAAATTCCGAAGATGACCAGACTGATGCCGGCCGCGAAGCCGTTGGTGTCATTCATGATGCGGCTTTCTACCTTGGTGACGCTGTAGCTGACGAGTTTCAGCACGCCGAAGACGATGACGCATACAGCCAAAATGGTGCAGATAACATTTTCTACCTGCCGCGGCCAAAGCATGAGCGCGAGACCGAACAAGATATACATAAACGAAGTAACGAATTTCATCATACCGGATTCTTTCATAATATTGTGTCCTTTCTTCAAATAGATCTTTGCAAACAGTGTGTGCCTTTGTCAACGGAAGGTACTGATACCGGAAGTCCTGAGTCCCTTCTCCGCGCGCCGTTTCGCTTTCGCGCTCGCTTTGCGGCCCATCCCGCGAAGTCTCGCGCTTTTGGCGCATGCTCTGCTGCGCCTTCACAGCCGGCTCGCGGATTACGGATCGCCGATTGACGATCACTAAGAACTTTGGGTACTGTTTTTTAGCAGCGATGCCGTCGTTGTTTGTCCGGCAATTGCTGTACAAAAACATTATACTATAACCGAAAAAAAATGCAATGCGTAATGCGAGAGGCAGCGCGGTAAGCTGCTGCGGAGTTTTTGCCGCAATCAGCAGGCGAAGAGAAACGATCCGCCTGCATAGGGAGATCATCGCTTGCAGGCAGCCGCGCGATTTGATATAATGTCCTTGTCACAGCGAGGCCGAGCCGTAAGGCGAGAGCGGAGCTGATGAAAGACAGATGCACGAGCGAAGGCGATTGCCGAGCCGCAAGGCGAGAGCAGAGCCGCTCAGCGTCTGTGCCAATGTCCTTGTCACAGCGAGGCCGAACCGCAAGGTGAGAGCAAAGTCTTTTTGCGGTTGGGACAACGTTCATGTAACAGTTACGGAGGTTACAAGCTTACTATGGAACAAACCACAATGTTTGACAACAAAGCAGAGCAGCCGCTGGCGTCCAGGCTCAGACCGGAACGCTTGGAGGAATTTGTCGGACAGAAGCATCTGATCGGCGAGGGCAAAGTGCTGCGTAGATTGATAGAGAGTGACCATATCTCATCCATGATTTTTTGGGGACCGCCGGGTGTCGGCAAGACAACCCTGGCGCGCATCATCGCGAACCGAACGAAAGCGACGTTTATCGATTTTTCGGCGGTGACCAGCGGCATCAAGGAAATCAAGACCGTTATGCAGCGCGCGGAGAATAATCGCCGTTTCGGAGAAAAAACCATCGTTTTTGTTGATGAAATCCATCGATTCAACAAGGCACAGCAGGACGCTTTTTTACCGTTCGTGGAAAAAGGCAGCATCATTCTCATCGGTGCAACCACCGAGAATCCTTCCTTTGAGGTCAACGGCGCGCTTCTTTCTCGTTGCAAGGTGTTCGTGCTGCAGGGCCTTAAGACCGAGGATCTGGTCGAGCTTTTGGACAGAGCGCTGACCGATGCGCGCGGCTTCGGCGGACAGAACATTCGCATGGAGGGCGAAGCCCTGACGATGATCGCAAACTTTGCCAACGGCGACGCGCGCATGGCGCTTTCGACACTCGAGATGGCGGTACTGAACGGCGATCTTGTGCAGGAGAACGGGCAGGAAGTGACGGTCGTGACGCCGGAGACCCTGGAACAGTGTACTTCTAAAAAATCATTATTATACGATAAGAAGGGTGAAGAACATTACAATCTGATCTCGGCGCTCCACAAATCCATGCGCAATTCTGACCCGGACGCCGCGGTTTATTGGCTGGCGCGCATGCTGGAAGCAGGTGAAGATCCGCTGTATGTGGCGCGGCGTGTGGTGCGCTTTGCCAGTGAAGACATCGGATTGGCAGATCCGCGGGCATTGGAGATCGCGGTCGCGGCATATCAGGCTTGTCACTTTATCGGGATGCCGGAGTGTTCGGTGAATTTGACGCAAGCGGTAACCTATATGGCGATGGTACCAAAGTCGAATGCCATGGAAGTTGCGTATTACGCGGCACGACAGGACGCGCTCGCGCAGCTGGCTGAGCCGGTGCCGCTGGTGATTCGCAACGCGCCGACCAAGCTGATGAAAGACTTAAACTACGGCAAGGGTTATCAATACGCACACGATACCAGGGAAAAAATCACCGCTATGCAGTGTCTGCCGGATTCCCTCGCAGATCGTGAGTATTATCAGCCGACGGATCAAGGTCTGGAGGCACGTTTCAAAGAACGCCTCGCGCAAATCAAGGAATGGAAACGCAAACATCGTGAAAATCCATAAGAGGCAAGAGCCGTACACTTTGGGATACAAAAACTGATTCCGATGCGGCAGCATCGGAATCAAGATAAAAGCAGCCGGCGGCGCTGCGTGCGCCGGATTTATGCGCGCTTTTGCCTTGTCAGTAAAAACTGTGTAAGAAATCTTCTTTGAGAAGGACTTCTTATGCAGTTTTTTTATGATTCCGGAAATATCACTTACGATGTTTCCGGACTCTTTTGTCAGTGTTTGCGAATCTTCCTTCAGGCTTTTTTCTCCGCGCGCCGCTTTTTGGCCTAAAATGTGCCCAAAGATGTAACGCGTCAGACTTGACTGCGGATGACACAGGAGGAAGAAAGCGCAAAATGACTTGGTTTTGTTGTGAATAACAAAAAAATTATGAAATATCATGCTAGAAAACAAAACGAGAGGATGAATACAGGAAAAATTATCCATTCACACAACAAAACCAGATAAGGGAGCGTTGAAGAGGTCGAAGCATTACATCTTTTTGCTCTTAACCTACGGAAATGGGAACTTTGACTTGTTTTGTCCTTGTCAGGGAGAGAAAACGCGCGAATTGAAAAAGAAGGGCGCTGCGTATCGCCCTGCGAACTGCTGCGTTGGGGCTTTCGCCGCCTTCTCTGCCATACTCGCGTCCGCCGCAAGCTCCCGCACGGGTTCTTGATCCGGCGCCGGTTCGAACGCCGCCTTCTTGCAGCCTGCTTTGCTGAAACAGGTACGAAAAAAAATCCTGTCACTGGCGTATTTCGACAGGAATCGCGGGTTATGTGCGTTATGATAAGCAGGTGAGGTTGAGATGATGGTGATTTATGGGGAATATCTGTTTTTGGAAAATTTTATAACGGGGATGCTGCTCTTGATTTTGACCGCAAAACTTTTGGGCGAAAAAATACGAAGGTGGAGACTCGCGGCAGCAGCGAGTCTATGCGGCGCTGGCGGTTTTTTAGTTTTTGTGCCGACAATCGGTACTGCCGGCACCGCTCCACCCGGCGAGGCCGCTGCCTCAGTGCCGGAAGCAGCGGCCTCAGGCACAGGCGCTGCCGCGCCTTGGCTGCCTGTGCTCGGAAATTCTGAAGCCGGTAGCCTGATTTTAGCATTGCTGCCGACAGTCAGCGGCGTCGCAATCAGAATTCTTATGGCGCTGTTGATTCCCTGCCTTGCCTTCGGAGCGGAGAATCTGCGAATCCTAATAAAAAAAGGTGTTATTTTTTTAGCGCTTACGTTATTGTCGGGCGGTGCCGTCATGGCATTTCTTTTGTGGCAGCAGATTCCGGCCATCAGCGGCAACGGCAGTATTTACATAGAGGCGGCGACATATCTGCAGCTTTTATGCTGGGGAGTGATTGCCTTTGGATTGGTATGGTGGTTTGTCAGACTAGTGCGCCTGCTGCGGCTTTCGCGGTGGACAGAAGGTGAACTGCAAGTACAGATGCAGCAGGACGGGCCGCTTTATATTCTGCACGCGGCCATCGATACCGGGAACTGCTTGCGGGAACCTATCAGCGGAAGTCCGGTGATTTTGCTCGACCGCAAAGCTAAGCAGAAAATGGGGATCAAAACTTCCATCGCTGCGTCGCAGTACGCAAATCGATTTACAGCTGTTCCCTATCGAGCAATCGGTACGACGCTGGGTATGCTGGAGGGCTTGCGCGCAGATGAGATAACATTCCAAAATCGAACTTTGCGCGCAAGCGTGCTGGCCTTTTATGACGGAGATTTTGGCGATGTCGAGGCACTGGTAAACAGAGAGGTGATACATGATGAAATTCTTCAGACGCATACTGTGGGGATGTGAGTCTCCCACGCGTACATTCGTGTGCAGAGAAGAGGCTGCCGCAAAAAAGCTTGCAGCAGGCGGGAGCATAGCAAAGAAGGCAGAGCGTGAACCGGAGGCGGATCAAGAACCCGCGCGGGAAGACGCGACGGACAGGAGTGCGGCAAAGAAGGCGGAGCATGAACCGGCGGCGGATCAAGAACCCGCGCGGGAAGACGCGACGGACAGGAGTGCGGCAAAGAAGGCGGAACATGAACCGGCGGCAGATCAAGAACCCGCGCGGGAAGTCGTGACGGACAGGCGTGCGGCAAAGAAGGCAGAGAACAACCCCGAGGCGGATCAAGACGTGGCAGATGAAACACAAAAAAGCGCGCGGAAATTTTCACAGAAGCTGTGTGAAATTCGAGAGAGAGTGAGGCTGCTTGTAAATTTAAGCGAAATCCGAGGCGTGTTGAAGCTGCGCATGGATTTACGCGAAATTCGAGAGAGAGTGTGGCTGCGCGGAATGCTGCGCAAAGCCAAAGGGATCTACTATATCGGCGGCAGCGATGTGCTGCCGGAACCGCTGGACAGCGAAGAGGAACGCAGATGTCTCGCAGCTTACGCGGCGGGCAGCGACGAGGCGCGGAGCATGCTGATTGAACACAATCTAAGACTGGTCGTGTATATTGCCAAAAAATTTGAGAACTCGGGCGTCAATGTCGAGGATCTGATTTCAATCGGAACCATCGGCTTGATCAAAGCGGTCAATACCTTTAAGACCGACAAGAACATCAAGCTCGCCACCTACGCCTCACGCTGCATCGAAAACGAAATTTTGATGTATTTACGGCGCAGCACAAAACTTAAGAGCGAGGTAAGTCTCGATGAGCCGCTGAATGTGGACTGGGACGGCAACGAGCTGCTGCTCAGCGATATTTTGGGAACCGAGCATGATACCGTTTCCCAGCATTTGGAGGAGGAAGTCAACCGCAGCCTTTTGTACAGCGCGATGGCAAAACTCACACCGCGTGAACGGGAGCTGATGGAGATGCGTTTCGGCCTCAAAAATGGTAAGGAAATGACCCAAAAGGAGGTCGCCGACAAGCTGGGAATTTCACAATCCTATATTTCGAGGCTCGAAAAACGCATCATCACAAGGCTGCAGCGGGAAATGCGCAAACTCGGGTGAGCAAAGCCGATAATTGGCAGGTATGAACGACTGCACCATAGTACATAACAATCTTATACATTACATATGCAGGACAGACCTCGCACGCGGTATGCATATCGTGTGCAGGGCCTTCTTGCATCAAATTGCGAATGAGGATCGGTGTGACAATGGTGAACAAAGTGGAAATCTGCGGTGTGAATACCGCGAAACTGCCGCTCTACAAAGAAGCGGAAATGATGCAGATGATCGAAAAAATTCAGGCGGGAGATAAGCAGGCGCGCGACGAGTTTATTCAGGGAAATCTCAGACTGGTACTCAGCGTGATCCAGAGATTCTCCAACCGCGGAGAAAATCCGGATGATCTGTTTCAGGTTGGCTGTATCGGACTGATCAAGGCCCTCGACAATTTTGATTTGAGTCATGGCGTGAAGTTTTCGACTTACGCGGTACCGATGATCATCGGCGAGATTCGCCGCTATCTCAGAGACAACAATACGATTCGGGTTTCCCGCTCCATGCGGGATCTGGCGTACAAAGCACTGCAGACCAAGGAACAGCTTTCCGGCAGCCTGCAGAGAGAACCGAGCGTGGAGGAAATCGCGAAAGCTATGGATATCGACCGTGAGGACATCGTGCTGGCGCTGGAGTCGATTCAGGAGCCGGTTTCCCTGTTTGAACCGGTCTATCATGATGACGGCGACGCGCTGTATGTCATGGATCAGGTGCAGGACACCAAAAACACCGACGTGAACTGGATTGAGAACCTTTCTCTGTCGGAAGCCATGAAAAAACTGACGCCGCGCGAGCGTCACATTCTGAACATGCGATTCTTTGAGGGCAAGACCCAGATGGAAGTCGCCAAAGAAATCTCCATCAGCCAGGCACAGGTCAGCCGCCTCGAAAAAAACGCGCTCAAATATATGCGAAAATATGTGTGATTGAGAACACTTCCATTGAAATCTTGTCGGAAACATGGTAACATAGGAATACACGCAATTTGTTATCAAATTCCGCGCGCCCGTGGACAAGCCGATACGCGACAGCGAGCGGCAGAACGCCGCGCGGGTTAACCTGACAGGAGGATATCATGATTTATACAAAAGAAGTGGAGCAGATGTGTCCGGTCAATAAGGGCGCTTATCATGGGCCGGCTCCGATCCCGCAGGAGGGAAAGTGGACACAGGTCAAGGAGATCAAGGACATTTCGGGACTGACGCACGGCATCGGCTGGTGCGCGCCGCAGCAGGGCGCCTGTAAGCTGACACTGAACGTCAAGGACGGCATCATCAAAGAAGCTCTGGTGGAGACGATCGGCTGCTCCGGCATGACGCATTCCGCGGCGATGGCCGGAGAAATCCTCATCGGCAAGACACTGCTCGAAGCGCTGAACACCGACCTCGTGTGCGACGCGATCAATACCGCGATGCGCGAGCTGTTCCTGCAGATCGTTTACGGCAGGAGCCAGTCCGCGTTCTCGGAGGGCGGTCTTGCGATCGGCGCCGGCCTGGAGGATCTCGGTAAGGGAACCCGGAGCCAGATCGGAACGATCTACTCCACCAAGGCCAAGGGACCTCGCTATCTGGAACTCGCGGAAGGCTACATCACCGAAGTCGGCCTCGATGAAGAGGGAAACATCATCGGCTACAAATATGTCAACATGGGTAAAATGATGGATGCCATCAAAGCCGGCACTGACGCGCGCGAGGCCATCGAGAAGGCAAGCGGCAAATACGGCAGATTCGACGAGGCGGTCAAAAAGATCGACCCGAGACAGGAGTAGGAGGCGCGAGGATGATCACATTTGAAAATTACGACAGAAAGATAGAAAAAATCAACAAAGCCCTTGCAGCTTACGGTATCACTTCTCTTGAGGACGCGGAGAAAATCTGCAAGGATAAGGGGATCGACCCGTATCAAATCGCCAGGGGCATTCAGCCGATCTGCTTTGAAGATGTATGCTGGGCTTATGTCGCGGGTGCGGCAATCGCCATCCAAAAAGGATGCAGCAAAGCAAACGAAGCAGCCAAAGCCATCGGTGAGGGATTGCAGGCGTTCTGTCTGCCGGGGTCTGTGGCTGAGGATCGCAAGGTCGGTCTCGGACACGGCAATCTGGCGGCGATGCTGCTCAGCGAGGAAACCGAATGTTTCGCGTTCCTGGCAGGTCATGAATCGTTCGCGGCCGCGGAGGGCGCGATCGGTATCGCCAAATCCGCGAACAAAGTACGGAAGAAACCTTTGCGTGTCATTCTGAACGGCTTAGGCAAAGACGCGGCGCAGATTATTTCCCGGATCAACGGCTTCACCTATGTGCAGACACAGTTTGACTATTATACCGGCGAACTCGCGACCGTGCGTGAGATTCCGTATTCCAAGGGCGAACGCGCGGAAGTGCGCTGCTACGGTGCGGACGACGTGCGCGAGGGCGTTGCCATCATGCACAAGGAAGGCGTGGATGTTTCCATTACCGGCAATTCCACGAACCCGACCCGTTTCCAGCATCCGGTCGCAGGCACATACAAAAAGGAATGTATCGAACAGGGCAAGAAATATTTCTCTGTGGCCAGCGGCGGCGGTACAGGCAGAACGCTGCATCCGGATAACATGGCGGCAGGACCTGCTTCCTACGGCATGACCGATACCATGGGCCGCATGCACTCCGACGCGCAGTTCGCGGGCTCATCCTCCGTACCGGCACACGTCGCCATGATGGGTTATGTCGGCATGGGCAACAACCCGATGGTCGGCGCGACCGTCGCGGTGGCAGTCGCGATCGAGGAAGCGATGAAATAAGCGGCTTTGCCGCATTCCTGCTGCAAAAGTCCAACTTGCGTCAGAATACAATCAGACCCATCCTTATGCGTAAAACGCGCGGGATGGGTCTTTTGCGTGAGAACCTTGTGCGAAAAAACGCAAACAGGGGCACCGAAGCTGCCGCGCGCGCATAGTCTGATCATGGGCAAAATATCGATGCGCAGGGAATCCTGAGACTTCGTATTTTCGTCCAAAATCAGGGAAAGGGGCGTTACGATGGCAAGGATCAAAGTTTCCGGCACCAACCTGACGAAGCATTTTACCTTTGCGGAGTATGCCAAAAATCAGACCGGAACGGTCAAGCTGGCGGCGGCCGCTATGCTGCAGGCACAGTGCATGGAGGAATTCCGGCAGTGGCTCGCAAAACCGATGACGATCAATTCGTGGTTCCGCACCGCGGCCTATAACAAAAAAATCGGAGGGAACGCGAAGTCCTCTCATCTGCGCGGCTGCGCGGCGGATTGGAGCAATCCGGGCGTCAGCGCAAAAGATTTTATCCGTTACGCGAAAAAATGGAAGGAGATCTGCGAGACGCATGGCGTTGTCGGAGAAGCAGGACTCTATACGTGGGGCATCCATCTCGGCAGCAGCATCTCATACTCCAAGGTGTTTTATCATTGGGACATGCGATCCGGCAGACAAAAGAATCAGCCCTTTTCGATTTAGAGGGGGATTCAGATGAAAATAAACTGGAAAGTAAGAATGAAGAACAAAACCTGGCTGTTGGCGTTCCTGGGGACGGTCGCGGCATTTGTCTACCAGATCCTCGGTCTTGCGGATATCGTACCGGCGATCGGTGAGGACCTGACGGTTCAGCTGATCGGCATCGCTGTGAATCTGCTCGTTACGCTGGGAATCGTGCAGGACCCGACGACCGCAGGCGTGTCCGACAGCGCGCAGGCGTTGGAATATACTTGTCCTGCGGATAATTGCAGGATGCATAAACATGCTTGAATTGCCGGGCTGATCACCCGGCTTTTTGCTTCAGCGAAGAAGCGGATCTTCCACAGCGTCTGCCGGTTCGGAAGCTGCGCCCATCGGGGCAGGAATTCCTTCTGTCCGGTCGGAAATCGACACAGGCGCGGTGTCTCCGATGCCGCTTTCGGAGATCAGGATGCCGGCGAGAATGCAGAGACCGCCGAGCCAGCCGCCCGCGCCGAGGGTTTCATGCAGAATCAGCACCGAGGCGAGGGCGCCGGTTGCGGGCTCCAGCGTCAGGATCAGACCGACGCGCTGGGCGCTGACATGCTGCTGTGCGGAGGTCTGCAGGATGAAGCAGAGGGCGGAGCAGACCAGACCGAGGATGATCAGCGTGATCAGTTCTTTCGCCGTCAGCGAGGCAGGAATCGGCTCTTTCACGACGAACATCCCGATCGTGCCGAGCAGGGCGATGACCGCGAGTTCCACGATGGTCAGGGCATAGACGTCATGATTCCTGGCGAGCTTTTCAATCGCGATGACCTGCCCGGCACCAAAAAAAGCAGCACACAGACAGATGGCGTCACCGAGATTGAAGCCGAATTCCACGCCGCCCGTCATTGAGATCAGATAGATACCGACGACACAGAGCAGCACGCAGAAACAGGATTTTTTGGAGAGCCGAACGCGAAAAAGAATGAAATTGATAATCGGCACGCAGATAACGCCGAGGGTTGAGAAAAAGGCGGTGCGCGCGGCGGTCGTGTACTTGATGCCGAGCGTTGCGCAGACATAGCAGCAGAACATCAGCAGACCGATGCCGAAGGCAGCCTTGAGCAGCTGCGGCGTGATGCAGCGCAGATGCCTCCAAAAGACCAGCGCCAGGGCAGCGGCGGCAATCGCGAAGCGGATCGACTGAATATACAGCGTCGGCAGCGCATCCGTATAGCGAAGTCCCAAAAATCCGAAACCCCAACAGATACCGACGATGACGAGCCCTAAGATGGCAAACCGTTCTTCTCTGCTTTTTT
>Ga0129311_1002631_pt1 | contig 10559 bp, 16 predicted proteins | sample Go1ome_FD_94435 | JGI IMG/M metagenome (GOLD analysis project Ga0129311, IMG submission 94435) | Western lowland gorrila individual fecal microbial communities from Wisconsin, USA - Go1022B metagenome | ecosystem: Host-associated > Mammals > Digestive system > Large intestine > Fecal | place... | reverse complement strand
CGGTGGGCTTCCCTCTCTGTCAGGAAAATAGAATCTTACTGTGCACGTTCATTGCCTTTACCTTGATATGATAATACCGAAATAGCGGAAATGTCAAGGTCTTTTAGTTTATTGCGCCATCACTGAAAATTATACAATAGTCTTGTGATAAGGAAATGACACGAAAATCCGATCACAAGGCTATTTTTTATATCGGTTAGAACGTTCGAACCCCACACACAAGGAGGACAAAAACATGATAGTAAAGAGTAAAAGAGATGCATGGAGAATAGCAGAACTGATTTTTCCCGGTGATTTCAGACTGGACACAGCGGCAAGCTTACGTGCCGGGTATTCTATTTATAGTCCTTGCGACATAGAAGAGTTACCGTTCGAAAACGATGACGAAAAATTCTAAAATTTTGAACCCAGAATTTGCGATCTTGGCATCCGTCTTGAGGTAGTTTTGGAAGATAATACCGTGAATATCTGGGTTGACGATTCCACTCCTACCCCGGCAGATAGAAACAAGCAGATTGCAGAATGTAAGCAACGTTACGGCAAACAAATTTCTGACCGGGAAGTTGATCCGTTCAGCACATCTATATTTTTTGCCATTGGTGGCTATTATCCCGATATTAGTATCGGGGATGCATTGAAAATAGTTGATGATTTCAGAACGGATTATATCGAACAATTACAAGCTATTATAGATAGCGAAAACAAGGAGGACAAATAAATGAGTACAACAACCATAGAGAAGAAAACCGCAACCCAGACCCCGGCAAAGACAAAGACCACCAGAAAGAAAGCTGTTGCCGCTCCTATGAATCCCCCCACCGCCCCGGCGGTGGAGGACACCAACAAGACAGAAGTAGAAGCCAAAAAGGCGCAGGAACTGAAAGACATTGAGACCTTGAAAGAAGCCAGAAAACGTAATGCATCTATTAGCAAGTCTTTGAACAATGTTCAGAGTTCCTTTACCCGGATTGCTTTTGATCTCTACTGGATGTATTCGGCATCCGCTTTCGGTCTGTTAGGCTACAAGAATATTTACGACTACGCCGCAAAAGAACACGGTATTGCGCGAGCAACGTGTAGTGATTTTATTCACATTGTAGAACGTTTCGCAATGCGTGACAATGCCGGGAACGTTTTGGAAGAAATCCGCCCGGAACTGAAAAACTACCAGAGTAGTAAGCTTATCGCCTTGTTGGGCGTGACGGATGCGCAGTTGACGGATTTTTCCGTTGATATGTCCGTCCGTGACATCAAGAAAAAAGTAAAAGATATTCACGGAGAATCTGGAAAGCCTGACAAAAGACCAAAAGCGAAAGCTTCCGATTGTAACGCTCCCGGCGGTGATGGCACTTACAACGGTAAAGAAATCATAGACGGCAACTTTACGAAGGTAAACAGTCAGACGCTTGTTACGTTCCACAACATTGACGAATACAATAAGTATTTTGACGGTCTTAACGATCTGATTGAAAAGGCTTTGAAAAGCAAGAACTTTGAGACTGATCACAAGCGTATTGAAATTGTGGTGAAGTGGTGAGGGTGTCGGAACTGTCTGTCGTAGGTGGTGTGATCTTTGACAGTGGAATGAATTGTATTTCCGATTTATTCCACGCCACCACTTACAAGGAAATAAGGAAGATTCTGGAGGACTTGCTTACCCAGTCGGATAAACTCCAACAGTTAAGAAATGATGGCATTATCCTTAATGATGAATTTTCATTGCTTAACAAACATTTACTTTCCATAGGTTCATACGCAATCAACCGATACTTTCACATTCAAGAGGAGTAACGGCTGACCATATAACAAAATAACATCACATCCACGGCAAAAACCACCGTGTGTAAAGAAAGAAGAGGTAAAACTTATGAAATTAGCAACACAGTTTAGAGGTACTTTAGTAGCGATTGAAGAAAAGAGCATGACCGGAAGCAATAACAAGTATTTTCAGCTTGCTGTTTTACAGGGTTCAGAAGCAACAAGTTTGTCCTGCACAGAGGAAGTCTACAAGCAGAACAAGGAACTTTTCAAGGACTACGTGTTCGGAATGCAGATTAGTGAGTATGAGGGTAAAAAGTCTCTGCGTGTGACTGGTATTTATGATCTCCCCGGAACTGCTACCGCCCCTGGTACTGCCGCCGCTGATCCCGGCAAGGATAAGGACAAGAAGTAAGCCGCCCAGAACATCCGGGTCTAGGGAGTAAAGAGAAGCAAGAACGGTATCCCTTGGTTGTGCCAGTGTGCCGCCACTGTGAACTATGCCTTTAAATCTTCTCCCCGGTACGTTCTCCGTTGTGATGCCCGGTTAGTCACCCTACGGACTGCCGGGCAGGTGTGAAGTGAAAAACGCCGGGAGTGTTCGAACGTTCGAACTTTACCCCTTATACATTGTATGCGCTTTTTACCCAGAAGAACCGAACGCCATACGCCCCGGCTTTTTCTATAAACTGTATGCTTCCACCCTCCCCCTCTTCCTTGGTAATGCCCCTTTTCCTTGGAAACTACGCCGTTGTGTTATCTGTGGCAAGGGTGAAGCCCGGAGGGTTCAGCCCGACTATAAGCAATTATATCTTTACCAGTCCCCGGAGCAAGCTTTCGCCCTTGGTCTTTTGTCCCCTTGGGAGGGGGCAAGGGGACACCATAGAAAAACAAGAAAAGTGCATTTTGCTTTCGTAGTTTTTCATGGGAGGGGTTCGGAATGGTACACAAAGTATCACCCCCCCCACCTATGCAACAGCAACACATAACCCAACAACCAAAAATAATATGGGGAAGTATCTCATGGTGTGAGTGGCGTGCGCACGGAAAACAACAACGACAGCCGGAGTGGGTTCGATCCCCACACTTCCCCCTAAAGTTCGAACGTTTGAACTTTTACCCCGGTAATTTCAGCAAGCTGATTTTATAAACAAAAACATTTATAGATAACTAAACCCAGAGCATAGACGTATGTATTCGGTATTATCTATAAGAAAGGAGAAAACATATGCCCGGTTTAACAATCATTGCGGCGGCAGAAGCCGCTCCTACTTTCGATACTGCTATCGTTACTACTCTGATCTCTGTATGTAAGTCTATCATGGGTCTGTTCGGAGAGTATCCGCTGAACATTCTGTTGGCTGTTTCCGTAGCTTGTGCTTGCTTCGGTCTGTTCGGAGTTGCAAAGCGTTCCGTATAACCCGGATCACGGCAGTATTAGAGGGATGCAGAACGATCTGCACCCCTCTTTTTTCACGAAAAGGAGAACACAATGGAGCAAATTTTCAAATATTTAATATGTGGTTTTTTTGGTTTTCTAACTTTCTTACTAGGAGATTCACTGCACGAGTGTCCGCTTTTATCTGTTTTTTTAATGCTTATAGGGTGTTTTTTTACAGTGTATCCATTACTAACTGTTTTGAAAATTTTGTATACGCTTTTGTGAGGAGGTGATTCCTTGAAAGAGATTTTTTCTGTATTTGTATTTCTTATCGGCTTAATGGTTTCAAAATGTGTCTTATTCTTTCCACAAGAAACCGTCCGCCAGAAAGCTGTTAAAATCGGTTGCCACATGGGTACGATTGGCGCTTTCATTTTTGTGATTGAAACCATTCAAAAATTCTTTTCATAAGGAGGGAAAAAGTTGGAACAAAAAAATATCAATCAAAACAAATTGCAGACACTTCTCTGCATTATTGCCTTAACGCTTGGCGTTCTGGTATCCGCTGTGCTGTTCAGTGTAACCCCGGTTTATGCTGAGGAATCTGTGTCGTGTTTTGTAACTTCAAACAGTGGCACCTATGATATTCACGGACAATACATTGATTCTAAAAATAATATATGTGAGTATGATTATCATTGTGTATTAGATGATACTAGTAGATTTTACGGTCTTGTAAGGCTTCCGTCATCGTCCGGGGATATAAAACTCAATATTTATTTTTTATCCGCTTATGTTATCGGTAGTAACGAGCAAGCACGTGTATATCATAACTATAATGAATACCCACATTATTTTACAGAACACGGCGATTATAGGTCGGATCTTAAATATTATAATTGTCAAGGTCTACATCATTATTTTTCTAGTATCGGTACTAGTGCTTATGAATTGACTTCACACGGTACTGCCGGTTTAAGTTTTTTTGATAAAGCCAACGACAAAATCACTAATAATAGTTTAGTGCATGATATTTCTTTTGATGATTTCCCTTTACCTGTTTTTGATTCTTACGAATCAATGACTAATTATTGTAAAACTGGTGATAAGGACGGCGTTGTGAGTGAACCGCAAGTCCCGAATCTTACGGATGAATCATATACTTACACCGGCTTTTCCATTAACGGCAAAACAGCCCGGTGGACTGGCACAACAGAACGTTCTCACGCTAAAGAAGTTGATGTGGAAGAATATGTAAAAGTCTCTTATGCGTGGGCTACCACAACAGAGCCGGACAACCTCGGAGAGTTACAACCCTATGACGGTGAATTTCCCACAAGTGACAAGCAATTAACTTTACCGTGGTCTGATATGGAAAAAGGAAAAACCAACTTTCAGTTCATTCGACAAGTAAAGATTTTTCCGTGCTACCGTGTGCCGCACTTGGCATATTACTTAGGGCAACCAGTAACGATCTATTACAATGCTGACGGAACTATTGATAAAATAGAGCAAACTTCAATCCCTACTGATTCTGAAACAATAGGTAACGATATTTCACTTATTGGTTTTAGGTATGATAATTCGTTTCATGCGGAATGGGTAGACGTTTGGGCGAATGGTGTAAATAAATCTGCTTTTGATCTCTCTGGTAGTCAATATCTTTCTTTAGGTGTCAAAGCTGTGTATTATGACGGTTCTAAATCTGATATTGATTTTTACTCGTTGGATAGAAAGAACTTAACTTGGAATAAATTATTTTCAGATTTCAAAGATAATAATGGTTCACCTATAAAAAGTTTGTACTTTACACCCTACACCAAAACCGGGGTAAATAACCCTTGGAACAAAGGCAATTCTACCGTAGTAAATTTTGACGAAAACGGAAATGCTTCATCATCCTTTGACACTGGTGATGATGGTACGGTACATCTTGATGATTTCAAACTAACCGGCGTAGTCTGGAATAAGCCAGTTGTTAAAAACGGAACTATTACATGGACTGGCACAACGCCTAATAGTGATCTTCTTTTTGTTCCTGATTCTGACACCTTAGTTACTGCCACTTATCCGCGTTATGATGTTGATTTGAATACATCATATGAGACGTGGAGCACAACCACGATCGGTAAAGGTTCTATGAAAGTCAATGTTGATTATCTTATTGATTACTATAAGAATAGTGAACTTGCTTGGAATGGTGAAATTTGGCTCACGCCTTGTTATAAAAAAGGCGGTGTGCTTTATGTGGGTGATCCGGTTATTATAAATTGTCTAAAGGGTACTGTTAGCGACATTGTAGTTGATAAAGATAGCGGAAAAGCTGAACAAGTAGATAAAACCGATCAAAATAAATCCGATGCAGATTCTATATTAAATGTAGGTAATCAGTTTTATTCTATTATCAATGGTTTGATTGGGTCATTGCAACAACTCCCGGCTCTTTTAACTGCGATTTTTGGCTTTCTTCCCAGTTCCATTATAAATCTGCTCTATGCTTCGTTTGCCGTCATTATTATTTGTCGTATTCTGGGGAGGTAGCAATGTATATTTTGAAAGCCTTTATAGATTTATGTTTCGGTATTTTGAATATTCAAATTGTATTATTCGGCTATGCATTTACACTTTATTCGTTGTTTTTATACTCTATTATTGGCGGTTTGCTGTTGTACCTTATCCGTAGGTTATGGGAATAATTTATTGATTACTTCCATAATAACCGCCCCTTTACATACAAAAATAATTATTGCCACAATGATTTTTACAAGAATGTATATTCCTATAATCATCACCCAGAAATGGATCTTGTCTAATACGGACAATATAGCATCTGTTCTGCTGTCGGCTTTATCGTCATTATATCGTGTTAGGTTTATGTAGTCGTTTTTCTGTAATGGTTCGGAATTGTCTTTCTCTGTATCTTCCATATAGGTATATATAGCATTATGTTCTTTTTCATCACGATATTTTGCATAAGCATAACCGCAAATAATTATAAGTAAAGCAACCCCAAAAATAATTATCATATTCATTTGTAACCCCTCCTATGTGTTTTACTCAATTCTAACACATGGGATCATTTTTCACAAGAAAGGACAAAACATGAATGAAAACATTACAATTCAAGACAATTTGCAAGAAGATTTACAAGTCGATTCTATCAACTCTGGCTCTGATGATAACGGAATTTATACCGTTGATGATGATGCTACTATTGTCATGTCTGGCGATCTTCTCCCCGGAGGAACTGACGCAGACGTTGACACGTTGCAACCCTGTGATGATACAGAACTATCTGACACTACAACAAGCAATAGCTCCCTTTCGGTCTCTTCTGGTGATGTGGTTGGTACTGAACACGTTTATATCAGTTTGGCAGATCTGGAAACCTATCAAGCGGACACTGTGGAAAATCAGATTGATTACTCCGCTTCTCTGGAAAGCATTGAAGCAAAAATTGATGATCTGAATTACAACATTACGGCATTGTTATTTTTTATCGTGTTCGCATGGTGCTTTGAACGTATCAAAAACGCCGTTCGGTCTTTTAACGGCGTAGGTCTTAAATAGGAGGAAACAAACATGGATAGCCTTATTCAATTTATCATAGGTGGTGCAACAACATTTACCCCGGCTTGTATGGTCGGATTGATCGTCTTTTGTATGGTTCTGGAATGTATCGGTTCTCTTGCCTATAACATTCTGAAAAATGGGAGGTGATCAGCTTGGTATATCTGGTACTGTTAGCATTTATAGTAATGATGTATTTTAGTGTATGCTTTCGTATTGCCGTATTACATCCGTTTGCAACGGTCTTTAATCTTATAAAAGATCTCCCGGATTACATTATTCATAAGAAATGGCGCAATCTGAAAACCGGGATTATAGAATGTTTTGTAGCGTTGTTCGGTAAGGGAAAAACCCTCTCTGCTGTGCATAAGGTGATAAGACTGTATAAAAAGTATAACAACAAAGTTGTATATGATGATCTCCGGGGGAAATGGGTAACACAAAGAATCAATATCATATCAAATGTGGATTTAATCGGAACGCCCTACACGCCTTTTGTCTCCTTGCGGCAGATCGTTGACGTTGCCGAAACTGTCCGGGCATATGATGAACAACACGATACATTGACTTGCACTCTTGTTTTGGGTGATGAATTTTCAGTACAGCTTAACAGCCGTACTTTCAAAACAAACATAGACCCCTTGTTTCTCAATACTCTGTTGACGTGCCGCCATCATCACATCAGTTTATTTTACACTTCACAACGGTTTAATCACGTAGACGCATTATTGCGACAAGTGACAAGCCGGGTAATATCTTGTGACAAACAATGGCGGTTTCTGGTACATAGAGAATATGACGCCTATCAATTAGAATATGCTACTGACCCTACGTTGGTACGCCCCTTGCGCCGGTTCGGTTGGTTCGTAAGGGATAAAGATTACCATGCCTATGATACTTTGGCTTGCGTGGACAATCTTGCAAAAGACTGTAAAGCTGGGAACATGATCCCGGAATCAGAAATTATCATGTTACAGAACAATACGCCCTCTGATATGGAAGCCGTTACTACACCGTCAAAGAAGTATACCAGAGCGCAGAAGAAAGCGCAGAAGTAAGGGTGAAACGGTGCGCCGTGGTAAGCGTTGCGCACGGCGCACCGTTCGAACGTTCGAACTTTCACACACCACACACAAGGAGAAAAAACAATGTTTCAATATATGCATTATCTGTTTAATGAAACAGAGATCAGATTCTATAAAAAGTATAAACTATTTCCAGACGAATTATTTCAACAACTTCAAAATCTGGGTTTCTCCAGAGAATCTTTCAAACCCATTCAGAAAGAAATGGATAGATTATTTCTATTACAAAAAGAAGAAAGCACATGGACAAAGACAGACTGTGACCCGTTCTCTGGGTCACCTACTTGACAATAGCAACACTTTTAAGGCACTTCGTCAAAAAAATAATAGGAGTGTTGAAATATGGAAACAGTCTATAATTGTCGGCGTTACCAGTATGAGACCGGGGAGCACATCACATTCTACCACCGTGCAATTAACGCCGGGAAAGAAAAGCCAGAGGACAGCTTATTAAACAAGACCCATGATATAAGTGATCGTACCCCGGAAGCCGAAAGACACGCCATGGCGGTTTCAGCATCCAGAGCCAAAAACAATGTTTATAGGATCGCACGATCTAATAAATGGGATTGGTTTATTACTCTTACATTTGACCGTAAAAAAGTAGATTCTTCTGACTATGATTCGATTGTGTATAGGTTAAACATTTTTCTATCTGATCTCAGGAAACGCAAGTGCCCCGATATGAAATACATCATAGTTCCAGAATTGCACGCAGATAAGGAGCATTATCATTTTCACGGATTACTTGCAAACGTGGACAATCTTACATTTAAGGCGTGGAAAATTGATCGTAAGAAAAACCAGATCATTTATAATATAACAGACTGGTCATACGGCTTTACTACCGCCACAAAAGTCTTGGATACTGGCAGAGTGAGTAGTTACATTACAAAGTACATCACGAAAAGTGTTGATGAACACTTGAAAGAAAAACGCCGCTATTATTACAGCCGTAACTGTCACATTGCAGAGGAAGAACACTTTCTTATTGATGAAGAAGATTTTCGCAAAATCTACGCAGACCGCATTGTTTATGTTAAAACCGTAGACATACCACAAGCAAGTCAACAAATAACCTACTACGAACTAAAGTATTAAACAGATCACCCCCGGACACCCACAAGGAAACTTTACTCCCCTTGAGGGGTTGGGGGTGATTTCATCCCACCTCTGTAAATTTTTCCGACCACCCCACATAAAAATTTAACACGAGAGTCCAGAGAACTGTCTGTTCTCTGGAAGCCACCTCCCCCACAAGCCCCATACAGAGCCATAAGCCCCGGATAGCTATATTACAAGCTATTCCTCACTACCGCCGCCAGAAGCCCCACCAGAGAAGCCACAGAGGGTCAAGGCACAGCCCCATAGATGTCACCCTCCTTGACGCTCCGGGGCTTGCTCTGGTACGGTTGAATATAGGCAGACTACCGCCAGAGAGGGAGGAAACCATGTCAAAAAATATGACTTATGCAGATCGTCTTAAAATAGAAATGTATCTCAATGATGGCAAAACCCAGAGAGAAATAGCCCGGTTGATGAACCGACATTACAACACAATTAACTATGAGGTAAAGAGAGGGCGCACGAAACTCCGTGATGGTCAAACGTGGCTTGAATACGACTATTACAGTGCAGAGATCGGACAGCAGAAACATGATTATCATGCAGAAAGTAAAGGGCGTGACTTAAAGATCGGCAATGATTACGATTTTGTGAAACACGTTGAACATTGTATTATTGATCTGAAATACAGTCCATATGCCGCGTTACAGTCCGCTAAAGGTAAGTGCCGCACAGAAGTTTGCGTAACTACTCTGTACCATTATATAGATCGTGGATTGTTTATGAACGTGACCAACAAAGATTTACCGTGGCGCAGAAATACGCCGAAACAAGAATATAATGGAGTGCGTCCGTCTTATAAGAATCTAAAAGGAAGATCTATAGAAGAACGCCCACGTGAGATCAAGAAGCGTAAGACCGCCGGACATTGGGAACTCGACACCGTTGTTGGTGGACAAGGAAAAAGTAGTAATTGTTTACTTGTTCTCACAGAGCGCAAGCACCGTGACGAAATTATTATGTCGATACCAGACAAGACCGGGAACGCTGTTTCTTGCGCCCTTGATGATCTGGAGCGTGCTTACGGCTCTGATAAGTTCCGGGAGATATTCCGCTCGATTACTTGCGACAACGGCACGGAGTTTCTCGATCAGCAAGCACTTGAAAAGTCTATAAACGGTGGTAAACCCAGAACGACAATATATTATTGTCACCCTCACAACCCCGGAGAGCGTGGAAGCAATGAGAACCAGAACCGCATGATCCGCCGTTGGTTTCCTAAAGGCTGTGACTTTGCAGAGGTTACCCCGGAGCAAGTCGCAGAGGTACAAGAGTGGTTGAACAATTACCCCCGGCGTATGTTCGGCGGTAAGTCCTCAAATGATATGAAAGCTATGTAAAAGTTCGAACGTTCGAACGGCAATACAAAAGACGGCTACCATTGGCAACCGTCTTGTTTTGCTGTCTTTTTTGTGCATCTTTCACAATTTCACCAGTCACAACCATATATAAAATTATGCAATATGATGAATTTACGGTTTTTCGGAGAAAATCACAAAAACTTATTGACATTTACATTATTGCGCCATCACCATTTCCAATAATTCCGGAAGTTGTCATTTTTAATATTATCCATATATCTTTATCCCATCTTTTAAGATCTCTTTTGTCAGTTCCGGATTATCCATCAATTGTTCCAT
>Ga0129311_1002628_pt1 | contig 10569 bp, 14 predicted proteins | sample Go1ome_FD_94435 | JGI IMG/M metagenome (GOLD analysis project Ga0129311, IMG submission 94435) | Western lowland gorrila individual fecal microbial communities from Wisconsin, USA - Go1022B metagenome | ecosystem: Host-associated > Mammals > Digestive system > Large intestine > Fecal | place... | reverse complement strand
GCTTTTATTTAAAAAAGAAATAATGTATAATAGTCCAAAGGAGAGATAGCAATGTTACACAAAATGAAATTAAACGAAGCTCCATTTAATAGAATAAAAAATGGAACAAAAACAATAGAATTTAGATTATTTGATGAAAAAAGACAGCTAATAAAAATTGGAGATCAAATTGAGTTTTCAAAATTGCCTGATTTACAAGAAAAACTATTAGTTGATGTTATTGAATTATATAGAGAAGATACTTTTGAGAATTTGTTTAGAAAACTATATACTGATGAAGAAGAAATAAAAAGGAAGACTAAAGCAATGTATCAAATTTATTCTCCTGAAAAAGAGCAACAATATGGGGTTTTAGGAATCAGAATAAAAATTAATATAGATAATTTAAAAGTAAGTCTTGAAAAATTTAATCCTTATAATGAGCAAGAAGAAGTTGATAGAAAAATAATGTTAAAATATATTAGGGATTTTGACGATGTATTAACTAGAGAAAATGAATATGGTCATTTTACAAGTTCTGCATTTGTCCTTAATAAAGAAAGAACTAAGATTTTAATGATATACTATAAAATATATAATTCATGGGCATGGGTAGGTGGACATGCTGATGGTGATAGTGATCTTTTATATGTTGCAATGAAAGAAGCCAAAGAAGAGACAGGAATTAAAAATGTTTCACCAATTTATGAAGATATCTATTCACTTGAAATAATTAATGTAAATGGTCATGAAAAAAGAGGAAAGTATGTTGGTTCACATGTTCATCTTAATGTTACATATTTATTAGAGGCTAATGAAAATGAAGAAATACACATAAAAGAAGATGAAAATAGTGGCGTAAAGTGGGTTCCAATTAATGATATTTTGCAAGTAACATCTGAAATATGGGTGAGAGATAGAGTTTATACAAAAATATTAAATAAGATGAGAAAAGACGGAATTATATAATACATTATTCAGATAGGAGGTAAATTACATGAAAGAAAAAGATTTAACATTAAATGTTTTAGGCCAAAAACTAAATGTAAGAGCTGCAGGTATAATAATTCACAATGGAAAAGTACTTGTACATAGAAATGTAAATAGTGATCATTACGCTTTGGTTGGTGGAAGAGTTGAAATAGGAGAAGATTCAGCAACAACACTAAAAAGAGAAATAAAAGAAGAAATGGGCAAAGAAATTGAAATTACAGGTTATGTATCTACAATAGAAAATTTCTTTGAAATGAAGGGCTCAAAATTTCATGAGATAATGTTTGTACATAAAGCTGAATTTGTAAATGAAGAAGATAAGAAAATAGAATACACAATTAAAAATATAGAAGGCGAAGACTATCTACAATATGAATGGATTGAAATGGATAAAATAAATGAATATCCAATAGTGCCTAAAATTATAAAAGAAATACTACATGAAGGAAAATTTCCTGTGCATAAGATAAATAAAGATTCTACGTTCTGGTCCAATATCTCTTGAAATAATTTTAGATGTTTTAAATAAACAATGGATTATGCAAAAAGGAGGTTATAAATAAATTACATAGGTAAAAAGTATTTAAGTTAAAAAAATAAACAAGACGAAATGTGTAAAGAATATTGTATAATAAAAAAATAATAATATGGAGGAATGATGTATGATTGATTTAAAGCAATTACAAAAAGAAATTTATCAAAATAAAATTAATAAAGGATTTAATACAACAGATATAAATCAAGAATTTTGTTATATTTATGGAGAGACCTCAGAAGCACATGAAGCATGGAGAAAAAAAGAAGATACATTAGGCGAAGAATTGGCTGATATTGGAATATATTTACTTGGATTATCTGAAATATTAGGAATTGATCTTGAAGAAGAAATACAAAAAAAGGTATATAAAAATTCAAAAAGAGAATACAGAGTTATTGATGGTGTGTTAACAAGAGTAAAGGAATATGATGGCAAGGAAAATTGAAGTCCATTGTTAAGGTATATTTTAAGAAAAAAAGTAGAAATTCAAATTTCTACTTTTTTATATTAAATATATTTCCTTAATATATTTTCATTTTTAGTAAATTTCTTCAACCATTTATTTAAATCTTTTTGTTTCTTGAATATCAATACATTTTTACTTGAAATGCTTTTTATTATTTTTAATACTTCAGGCCTCTTTTTTCTGTTATATGAAATTACATATTTTAGAAATGTAAAATTAAACCTTTCTTTACATCCAGGTAATTCAGGTTTTTCCTTATTTGAATATTTTATAAGTCTTTTTAGAAATCCCTTTAAATGAGCCAAGCTTGAATAATCTAACCATATTATTAAATCTGATTTATCTAGTCTTTCTTTTAAGGTTTTATTATAATTTCCATCAATAATCCATTTTTCTTCATTTGATTTCTTTTGAATTATTTGTTCTCTTTCATTTTGGTCTATTTCAACCCAATTAGCATTATAATTAATTGCATCTAAATGAATAGCAGGTATATTTAATTCTTTGGAAAGGATAGTAGCTAATGTACTTTTACCACTTCCAGAACCACCTATAATTGAAATTCTATTTATTGGAATATCAATAGAATAAAGCTTTTCACCATTTTTTAAAGTTTCCATATATTTAACTCCTATAAAATAATAAAATTCTGTTAAATTAAAATGTTAGAAGTATATTAACATAATTTTTAAGGAGTGTCAATATTGAGATGGAATTTTATAATTTTGGATCTGTTCGCTTTTATTTTTTAGATATTTAATGTATAATACTAAATTGTAATGAAAGATCATATTGGAATCATATCAGATAAGAGGAATAAGAATGGAGTTCCATTTTTAATACATCATCAAAGTCCTGAACAAATAAATTATGAAGAAGATGTATTAGAGCTATATGGACAAGATTCTATAGTGGGACATTATAGAATAAGTTAAAAAAATAATACAATGAGCAAGTAAACAATACTTGCTCAATTTTTATAAAAAATGTAAAATTATTGTAGCTTTTTTTATTGCTAAAAGGTGTTAATAGTAGAAAGGAGTTTTTATGAGCTTGCAAGCTAAAGAAGAAATGAATTATCAAAAGACTGTAGAAAAATACAGTAATATGGTATATAGACTAGCATATTTCTATACAAATTCAAAATATGATGCAGACGATATATATCAAGATGTATTTTTTAAATATTTACAAAATAAAAAACAATTTGAAAATGAAGAACATAAAAAAGCTTGGTTAATCAAAGTTACTATTAACAGCTGCAAAAAATTATGGCTTTCATCTTGGAAAAGAAAAATCACTTCACTTAATGATGATGAAATAAAATTTGAAATGGAAGAGGATATTGGTTTATATAATGAGATAAAGAAACTTCCTAAAAAATATAGAGCAGTTCTACATTTATTTTATTATGAACAATATTCAATAAAAGATATTAGTAAAATTCTAAATCAGAAAGAATCAACAATAAGAACTTGGTTAACTAGAGCTAGAAAATTATTGAAAAATCAAATTAAGGAGGAAGATTTTAATGTTTAGTCAAAGATATGAAAAATTAAATAATTATGTAAGTCCAAGTTCAGAATTAGTAAATAAAGTAAAAAAATTATCTGACATAAAGGAGAATAAACATAATAGAATTTTCTTAAAACCGGCTATTGTTATTATGACACTTATTACGACTTATTTTAGTATGCCTGTTTTAGCTGCAAATGTACCAATTATTTATGATTTGATGTATCAAGTATCTCCATCAGTTGCACAATATTTTATGCCAGTTCAAAAAACTTGTGAAAGCAATGGAATTGAAATGGAAGTTGTTTCAGCTTATATTAAGGATGATACAGCTCAAATATATATAACTTTGAAAGATTTGAAAGAAAACAGGGTAGATGCAGATACAGACTTAAATGATAGTTATTGTATAAATAGAGCTTTTGATTGCGTAATAGGACATTGTGCAAAAATAGGATTTGATGAAAAGACGGGGAAAGCTACTTTTTTAATAACAATAACAAATAATGAAAATAAAAATATTGCAGGAGAAAAAATAACATTTATGTTGAGCAATTTTATGAGTCATAAAAAAGAATGGAATAATATAGCTTTACCAATATCCACTATGGAACTTGATAATGACGTAAAAACAAATAAATTATATATTTCAGGAAAATCTACAACAAATAACAAGTATAATTATATATTTAATGAAAAAGAACAAGTTGTTATTTCACCAAATAAAGAAATTGACTTTGGAGTTGCAGATATGAAGGTAACAGGAATTGCGTATTTAGATAATAAACTTCATATACAAACATCTGCTAAGAACAATTGGAAAACAGACAATCAGGGTGATGTTTATCTAGTAAAAAATGAAACAAACGAAAAGAAAATGTCAGATTATAATTTGCATTTTAGCCTAAGAAAAGAAGGCGATGAATATGACTTTTCATCACAAGATTACACTCATAATGAAAACAGAATGGATTTTACAGAATATGTATTTGATATTCCGAAGGAAGAATTAAAAGATTATAGTATTTTGGGCGATTTTAGTGCTAACACTCTTTATACAGAAGGAAACTGGAAAATAACTTTTCCTTTAGAAGCACAATAAAATAATATAAAGAAAGCAGCCACCAATAGGTAGCTGCTTTTATGGATTACATTGTTTCTGACTCTCCACAAGAATCATAAGGGAAATTGCGGAGATAAATTGTCTGCATTAACGGAGATCCTGAGTATTCCTCCGGTTTTGAAGATGCAACGATTGTAGTTGCTACTTCGGGAGATGCAGATTTATCAGCTCCCTCTTTTTTCGTTACCACATTAAATGTGGTAATGATTGTTAGCGTTGTAGCTAATGATAAGGCTATTGTAAGTCTTGTGAACTTTGCACAAGACTGCTGACTGCGTGCGTCTCCAGCAAATACCCCTGTCACTACATCCTTGTTTTTCCGTCTCATCATGTTTCCACAATCCTTTCTGCTGGGAGCTACCCAGCTAAAAATAAATTTGGGCACTTACATGCCGCAAACGACATTATAGCACAAAAAACAACATTAGTCAATTTCTCTTATAGATAAGTTAAACTTATCTTCAAAAACTTTCTTTTTAGCAATATATTCTTTAGTTTTAAATCCTTTTACATCAATTATTTCATAAGTATTATCATCATTAAAAACAACAAAATCAGCTTTATACTTTAAACCAGGAGCTAATATAAAAGTAGGTTGCAAACAAAAACCTTTAATTTCTTTAGCTTGTAATTTAAGCTTTAATTCACAATAATATTCAGCTTCTTTTTGGCTATCAAAGGTATGACCATCAATAGAGGTCTTAGTAGCTCTATATTTGCTTTTTCTTACTTTATTTGTATTTTTGTAATTATTATAATCTTCAATACTCCAATGTTCCATAATTTACCCTTTGTAAAATAAAATTTAGGCTTTTAAAGGGAAGACCTATAAACCTATGTTTTACTTATAATATCATTAAAAATAATATAAGTCAAATTATTAAAAAAAGTATTGTTAAACTTTTAATAATGTGATATATTAATAAGTGTCATGCCACTATAGCTCAGTTGGTAGAGCAACGGATTCGTAACCCGGAGGTCGGCAGTTCGATTCTGCCTAGTGGCACCAAAAAAGGTTGCTTTTAAGCAACCTTTTTTTAGTTTTTTCTACTTGCGATTGCGAATAATCTTAGCAATTTTAAGAAAATGTTAATAAAATCTAAATATAATTCTAAAGCACCATATATATATAATTTCTCTTGTTCTAAGCTTTGATCTTGTGCAAGTTCTTTTAATTTATTCATGTCATAAATAGTAAATGCTCCAAATAGAATTAAAATTCCCCAAGTAAGTATAATATCAAGTGTTGAATTATTTAAGAAAAGATTTATAATACTTGCGATAATTCCAACTACTAATAGAACAGTTAAAATTGTACGCCAATCTGTCAAACTGCGTTGTGTTTTATAGCCTATATATGCTAAAATACCAAATATTGCGGAAGTTGCTATAAATATAAGTACAATTGAATTTAATTCGTAAACTGCAAAAATAGTTGATAAAGTTATTCCATTTAAAAAAGCATAAATAAAGAAAATAATTCCTGCCACAGTAGGTGAAAGCTTTCTAAATAGGAAAGAGAAAACTAAAACTGCAATTAATTCAACTATTGCAACAACTGCAAAAGAATTTGATAAAAGCAATTGATAGCATAAACCGCTATAAAAAGTATAAGCAGCTATAATTGCTGTACCCAATAAGCCTAAGGACATCCATAAAAAAGTTTTTGCAAAAAATGAATTTTCTGTTTGTGTATCCATTCTTAACCTCCTTTATATTTAATTAATATTATTATACTATTTATTAAAATAAAATGCAAATATTTTGAATACTTCTCAAAAAAATATTGACAAATTATTATTAAAGTAATATAATGTTAGCCGAAGTTAACAAAAGGAGAAGATGATGATTTCTAAGGCGTTAGAGGAATATTTAAAAACAATTTATGTGCTGAAAAAGCAAAATGGAAATATCCGTGTAACTGATATTGCTAACAAGATGAATTGTAGTAAACCAAGTGTAAATAAAGCGATAAACAATTTAAAAGAAAATAATTTAATAAATTATGAAACTTATGGAACAATAGAATTGACAGAAAATGGAGAACAACTTGCCAAGAAAATTCTAGAAACTTATGATATAGTTTATTTGTTTTTTAAAGACGTAATTGGTTTAAAGGAAGAAAGTGCAAAGCAAGAAGCTGAAAAAGTAAAACTAGTTATTACAGATGAAACAACCAATAAATTAGCAAAATACACACATAAAGTATTAGATTTATATGATTTAGATTGCAATTATGATGTTAACCAAGAAAGGTGTAGAAACTGCAAAAGAAGAACATTAAAAAAATAGAAGTTAATAACTAACTTCTATTTTCAGGGGAAAATGCTATTTTGAACTATTTCTGAGATGTTCTAGATACTTCATTCTGTCTCTTATTTTTTTCTCTTTTCTATAATGGCATAAATTATTAATAGATACACACAAAAGAGATGATAGTATAATGAGCAAAATGATAACAAACTCTGGTGCCAAAATAATCCCACTCCTTCCTATAGTATAAATTAATATAGTTACTATATTATATTATAAAAACTTAAAAAAGTCAAATAAAAAATAAAGAAAGGATGCTAAAAATGAGTAATACATTAATAGAACTAAAAGATTTGCATGTAAATGCAGGAGAAAAAGAAATATTAAAAGGAATAAACCTAAAAATAAATAAAGGCGAAATCCATGTAATAATGGGACCAAATGGTTCTGGAAAAACAACAACTGCAAATGCAATTTTAAACAATCCAGAATATACAAAAACAGCAGGACAAGTTATTTATGAAGGAGAAAACATAAACGATTTAAAACCGGATGAAATCGCAAGAAAAGGAGTGTTTATGTCATTCCAATTACCAGAAGAAATTCCTGGAATTTCAGTTACAAACTTTTTAAAATATGCAAAAAATAAAATAACAGGCGAACCAGTAAAAATATTTCAATTTAAAGATGAATTAAAAAAATACATGGAAGAGCTGAATATGAATCCTAAAAATATGGATAGAAGCTTAAATGTTGGCTTTTCTGGTGGAGAAAAAAAGAAAAACGAAATATTACAAATGCTTGTATTAAATCCTAAACTTGCAATTTTAGATGAAACAGATTCTGGTCTTGATGTTGATGCAATTAAGACTGTTTCTAAAGGAATTGAAATGTTTAAAAATGAAAACAATGCAGTTTTAATAATAACTCACAATAATAAAATCTTACACAATTTAAAAGTAGATTATGTTCATGTGCTAGTTGATGGAAAGGTAGTAACTACTGGAACACAAGAATTAGCAACTGAAATCGAAAATAACGGCTATAGTAAGTATAAAAAATAGAAAGTGAAAGGAAAATACAATGGCTAAAACACAAGTTGAAGAAATTAATAGAAATGTTTATGATATAGTAGATAAAGATAATTATGATTTTAAAATAGAAAAAGGTATTACTAAAGAAATAGTTGAAGAAATATCTAAACAAAAAAATGACCCAGAGTGGATGAGAGAGTTTAGATTAAAGGCGTTAGAGGTTTATAATAAATTAGAAATGCCAACATGGGGACCAGATTTATCAGAATTAAATATGGATGAAATTGCAACATATGTAAGACCTAAAACAAAGTTAAATAATTCTTGGGATGATGTACCAGAGGATATAAAAAATACTTTTGACAGATTAGGAATTCCAGAGGCAGAAAAAAAGTCTTTAGCAGGAGTTGGAGCACAATATGATTCAGAAGTTGTTTACCATAGTATGAAAGAAGATTTAAAAAAACAAGGCGTAATATATACAGATATGGAAACAGCAATAAGAGAATATCCAGATTTAGTAAAACAATACTTTATGAAATGTGTTCCAGTAAATGACCACAAATTCGTGGCTCTTCATGGAGCAGTTTGGTCAGGAGGCTCTTTTGTATATGTGCCTAAAAATGTTAAGTTGGATTTCCCACTTCAATCATACTTTAGATTAAATTCACCAGAATCAGGTCAATTTGAACACACATTGATAATAGTAGAAGAAGGAGCAAGTCTTCATTTTATTGAAGGATGTTCAGCACCTAAATATAGCAAAATAAATCTACATGCAGGTTGTGTTGAATTGATAGTTAAAGATAATGCATATTTAAGATATTCAACAATAGAAAACTGGTCAAAAAATATGATGAATTTAAACACTAAAAAAGCAATGATAGGGAAAAATGCTCAAGTTGATTGGGTTACAGGGTCATTTGGCTCAAAAATATCAATGCTATATCCATTAAGTCAATTAAATGGAGAAGGTGCAAAAACAGAATATACAGGAATTTCATTTGCAGGAGAAGGACAAAATTTAGATACAGGATTTAAAGCAATACACAACGCACCAAATACATCTAGTGTTGTAAATGCTAAATCAATATCTAAAAATGGAGGAAAATGCACATATAGGTCATTAATAAAAATATCTCCAAAAGCAAAAGGTTCAAAGTCTTCTGTATCTTGCGAATCACTTATGCTAGATGATATATCAGTTTCAGATACAATTCCTGTAAACGATATTCAAACAGATGAAGTAGAGTTTTCACATGAAGCTAAAATCGGTAAGATTAGTGATAAAACAATATTTTATTTAATGAGTAGAGGGCTATCTGAAGAAGATGCAAAAGCCATGATTGTTAGAGGTTTTGCATATCCAATTTCTAAAGAACTTCCTGTTGAATATGCTGTTGAAATGAATAACTTAATTAATTTAGAATTAGAAGGAACCATAGGCTAAATTCGAAAAATAAGCTTCGTCTTACTGTGTTAAAATTTAGTCAAAAAATCCTCAACGTACTTTAGTACGCCTTCGGTTTTTTGCTAAATTTTGCCTTGTAATACTCGCTTCTTTTTCGAATTTAATACAAGGCTTACGGAGTTAAAGAAAGGATAAAAATGTTAAGTATAAATGAAACACCAGTTAGAACTTCTAAAAGTTTTAATATAAACAACATAAATATAAATGAAGATGAAATTCCAGATAAGACATATGAATTTAATAATGTAGAAATAATAGGTGAATCATCAAAAATAAAAATAGATAAAATACAAACTCCAATTGATTTGAAATACGGCTTAGGAGAAGAACTTACAAATCAAGTAAAAACTAAATCAAATCAAAATTACCAAATAATTGTAGATAGTAAAACAAATAAAGAAGTTACATTTAATTTCAATTTTGATAAAGAAAATGCTTCATTAGTTGAAAATATTGATATTACAGCAAATGAAGGAACTTCAGCAAGTTTTATTTTTAAATATGAAAGCTCAAAAAGTCTAAAAGCATATCATAATGGAATAATAAAACTTAATGCTAAAGAAAATTCAAAAATAAATATAATAATTATAAATTTATTAAGTGATGAGTCCAATAATTTTCTAACTATAGATAATACTATAGAAAAACAGGCAAATGTAGAATATACAATTGTTGATTTTGGTGGAAAGAAAACAATAACAAATTATTACTCAAACGTAAAAGGCGATTTATCTGAAAATAATTTAAATACAATTTATTTAGGAAAGGATAATCAAGTAATAGATTTAAATTATATTGCAGAATTATATGGAAAAAAATCAAATGTAAATATAGAAGTTCAAGGAGCTTTAAAAGATAAAGCCAAAAAGAATTTTAAAGGAACAATAGATTTTAAAACAGGAGCTAAAAAGGCAAAAGGAGAAGAAAACGAAAATTGCATGCTTTTATCAGATACAGCAAAATCATTAGCTTTGCCAATGCTTTTGTGCTCAGAAGAAGACGTAGAAGGAGCACATAGTTCATCTGCTGGAAAAATTGGAGAAAAAGAATTATTCTATATAATGAGCAGAGGTTTTGAATTAAAAGAAGCTCAAAAACTAATGGTAAGAGCTAATTTTAATAAAATTATGGAAAATATTAAAAATGAGGATTTGAAAAATCTTGTTTTAAAAAATATTGATTTAATATTAAATTAAT
>Ga0129311_1002626_pt1 | contig 10572 bp, 14 predicted proteins | sample Go1ome_FD_94435 | JGI IMG/M metagenome (GOLD analysis project Ga0129311, IMG submission 94435) | Western lowland gorrila individual fecal microbial communities from Wisconsin, USA - Go1022B metagenome | ecosystem: Host-associated > Mammals > Digestive system > Large intestine > Fecal | place... | reverse complement strand
TTTCCAGACCATCAAGGTCATTCTTTATTCTAAATTGCATTTCATGTTTTCACATGATTTTTTTCATTTCACTGGCTGAAAGTTCTGCCCTGAAACTGAATAAAACTGTTTGCCCTGAAATATAGAGAATAACCTTGTTTTCTATATTATAGACAGGACATTGATTTTTTGCAATCAGAAATTTTCATTTTCTATCTTTAGTTTTTCAAGAGTCCTTTGCAATTTTTCTCTCACATATTCATTTTTACCGTAAAATTCCGTTTCAGGATATTTTTCACATTGAAGATAAATCATACTTTCTAATGATTCATCTCCCCTTAATATTGCCTGTGCATTATCAAGCCAAAATTGTTCATCATCTTTTCGCCTTCTTTCCAGAATTTCTTCTGTTTTAGGAATATAGTTCTTAACAATTCCACAAAAATACATAAACTTTGCATACTCTGAATCAAATGGTGCTTTTTTACGAATGGCTTCGATAATCACTTTTTTATTCCATAAGCAGCACTGAAAAATAACATTAGACCTGTTTGGCTTTTCTAAAGATTTTAGTTTCTTTTTTACTGTATCTGTAACAGTTATATCAAGACATTCCTCAATCCAGTTACATAATTCCATAAATCCTTCAGATTCAGAAACTACAGCTTGCTTTTCTGGAATAATCCTTTTTTTATCCTCTAACAGCTCGTCATTATCCTTATAATGAATCATTCTATCTGGAATAAATCCCTGTACAAAAGAATAATCATTATTTTCTATTATTTGTGCTATTACCACAATCGTTCTAAAAGTCGGATAATCCTTTCGTGATACAGTTCTCATTTTCTCTAAAAGAGTTTCTTTTGCAATCCTATTTTTTAATATAACAGCAGCAATAATATTTCTCTGCCTTTCCAATTCAACCAATGTCTGTTTTGAATATGTAATCTTGTCGTTTAGGCAAGCCAAACACAAGAAGCAAAGATTCTCTGATATTTGTCTTGTTACTATTGATTCTTCTATCTTTAATCTTAAATTTCTATTCATCTTTATCATTCCTCATGTGATACGTATAATTTGTTACGTTCCGCTTTGCTACACTACACAAATTTTCCTTTTTAAACAAAAAATAAAACTGTAATGTAACGAACATCTACGATGTGAGTGGAATGGAAGCTTTATACAAAAACTCTAACAACCTCATGTTTTCCATCTACTGACGCACAACCTATGGTTGTTTGTCTTTTCCTATTCGCTATCGCTCATACGGAAAAATAGCCCTTATTATCTATAATAATATATTGTTTTCTTTTAGGGATAACACCTCTAAACTACCTTAAATCAAGGTTGTTTAGAAAGTGGTTTAGCAGTTTTGATATTGCTTTATTTGCTACTTTATATTTTTCCAAGAACCCACATTCCCAAAAGTTCTCTCATTCTTACAGAAGGCAAATACAAATCAATACATTCTCCATCTCTTATGGCACTTCTCCATATCCATTGTAGTAGTTCCGAAATTGCATATAAATCTTGATTTAATTCCACTCCATTCATCTCAAAAAACTGAATTAATTGAGGATATGGATACAGATTAATCAAATATGCCAATGTCTTTTTATTTCTATAATCATTTGTTGCTTTTGCGTTACATGACACAAATCCTTTTGTATAACCAGCAGCTTTTACATATTTTCTATAATCCTTAAATGTCGTATACATATTTTCTGAAGAAGCTGTTTTTGCAACATTTCTAAAATAGTTGTATGTATTATTTTTCAATATCGTAAGATAATTGCGTCCTGTCTCCGTTCTTGATTTTCTTTGATACCATGTCGCTGTAAGAGGATTATCCTTTCCTGATTTTTCTCCGATTTTATTCAAACTGCCCTTATACAGATTTATCAATTTCCAATATTTTTCTCTATATATAAGTTCTCTAGTCGGATTATAAATATCCAATTTTCCATTATTTAACGTCATATGTAAATATTTAATCCCATGTAACTTAAAATATGCCATCTGTACAGACCCATTCCATAGATATGTACATATATAACATTTTTCAAAAAGTGAAAAGAAAGAAACAGGAAAATTCCATATCAGAACTTTATCTGACCATTCTCCATTTTTATTTTTTAATCTCATAAGAGAATGTAAACTGCATAGCTGTTTTATATCATTATACCGCCCATCATATTCTTTTTGCTTCTCATTATTCCAAATCAAAAAACCTTTATCGTCAACAGTTACATATCCATCCTCAAAAAGAGTTTTTAAATCAGAAGTCTTAAAATTACTTTTATACTCATGAACCACATCAAGACATTCATCTATCACTAACACATAATTATTTAGCCTTAGTAATTCCATTGTTATATCATCAATATTTTGGATAAGTGCATGAGTGGTTGCAATATTTCTTCCATTTGCAATCAATTCCCTTAATCCTCTTGTTTTTGTTCTTCTGTTCTTAGGTTCAAATATATCTGCATCAATATTCTGCACATACCTTTTACATTCATCTAAAGTCTTTAAAACACATAAAAATCGTTGTTGTGGATTCGTATTAATTACTTTATCAATGATATATGTGCTTTTCCCAGTTCCCATAATCGCATCAATAACTGTTATTTTTTTACTCTTATTCAGACTATCAATAATTTCTTGTTTCTCTCTCTGATAGTCCTTCAAAATTTTATCACATATATCCAGTGCGGTATCAGTTGATATTATTCCTTTTTCCAGTTTACTATCTACAGATTCCAACGCAAATCTGTATACCTGTTTCTCAGGCAATGTCCGTATTTCTTCTAATAAATCTCCTTGTAGCATACATTTTGTTTTTCCTTTCTGTTCTGTATATTTTTAATGCTAAAAGCTGGTACAAATCTTGTACCTGTTCTGATGTTTTATTCCTTTCACGTTATCGGTACAAAGAATCCTACTATTATTATACAACTTTTTTCTTGATTTTAGGAACTACGGACACACCGAAATATTATGATATTTTCCGTTTCCACCTTAATTTCTGACACCGTTTTTTATTTTGCTACTTTCCATTAAATTTTCCAGCCACAAACCATTATCAAGTAATTTTCAGATGCTTGTTTTAAGGCTTTTTCCTTTGTATCCATCTACATGGCAGCAATATTTGAACAACATACTGTAACGGTAAAGTCAACGGACATCCTAAAATCCAGCCTACAAACAACCTTGTTTTTAAGCCTTCTCTCAACTACATACAAACAACATGAATTTATATTTCTGCATATTACACCGTAAATCACAGTAAACAGCCTTATTTTAAGGCTTCCTACCGTTGCCACTGTCCGTTACTAAATATTCTGCCTTAAATCAAATACTTTTATCTTTTCTACCGTTGCCAAAAAAATAGCGGTTGTGAACCATAATCGGAACACAACCGTTATTCTTAAACATGCATACATTCAATCTCAGAATCATAGTACCGCCATTTACCGTCTATATCCATAAATACTCTTGTAAATGTATTATTACCTGTTGCAATTATTTTACTATTCAAGTCTTTATATCGCTTTCTTTTCTGCTGCTCCCTCTGCATCTGTGATTCTTCAGCAGTCAGATTATATCTCCCTGATTGCTTAAATCGCTCTATCTGGGCTGTAGAATATTGATGTGAGTTTACGTCCTCCCAGAACAACACCGTATTATCAATGATAATATTACCAGCACTATCCCTGTGCGGTTCTGCTGCCTGTTCTGGCTTTCTGTACTTACCATTAGCAAGATTTCTCATAAGTTGCTTATTGCTGCAATCAGGATTTAGTATATCCTTTTGCATCAATTCTCTGTTCTGCCAGTTCTCCGCTGGTATCACTGGTGTACACTTTTCCTGTATCAGTTCTTTACCTGTTAGGACTGCTGCCACAGCTCCCAGTATATTAAGAAACATATCCCTCACACCTCCAGTACAATGACTTTACTTAAAAATTAATATTTAAAACCGCTGCTACGATGTATAACATTAATTGTTTACACCCTCATCAATTCTATTTTTGATTGCTTCAAATGATAATTCAGGTTTTAATTCAACCTTCCAATCAATAATATCTTCTGGCTGACACTGAAGCAACTGACAAACATCCTCTATTGTTTTTGTTGAAACATCAACCTTAAAATCTTTTCCATTCTTTTCTTTGTATTCCTGTAAAGCCTTTTCGATTTCTTCATCTGTTCCAGAACACATTTTAAATTTTCTCAGTATTTCCTGTCCAAACAAATTGTATTTTCTGATTGCATAAGTTGTAATGTCCTTTTCTTTTAGCTTTTCCATCAGTTTATTATAATTTACCATCGCATTACCTCCACTTTTATTTGTGTATACTCCTATATTTGTGTATATTATATCATATTGTAATAAAAGAGTCTACCCATTCTGATAGACTCTTTTGTGTTACAAATTACATTCTCAAGACCTTTATCATGCGTCATAATCAAACAAATGAATGTCATACTGTATCTCTCTATCTGATACTAATTCAAAGAAAACTCGATATATTATTGTATAACATTTCTTTGAATGTCCTTCTTGAATATTCATCATAAGGTTTTGAATCTCATCCAATGGAATATTTAACAACATTGTGTTAAATCGGTCTTTATTCTGAATCTGTATACGGTTATCAGTTATTATTACTTCTGCCTTATTATTTTTACTTCGCCCCAATAACATGAAAGGTCTATTTATATACGAATTAATAGAAACATTAAACTGCTTGCCTTGAAGCATCTGCAATATTTCCAATGTTTCCTCCTGATTAAGACCATTCCCTAATATTTTCTTCATTTCTTCGTATGTCATTTTTATGCTCCTCCTAGCCTACAATAAAATCTGTAGATAAATATATCTGTGTGTTATATGCCGTAAATTGTATTTCATAGCATTTATTCTCAATCAATCCTCTATTGAAAAGACTTTTCTTATTATGTTTGATAAACTCTTTTATCTCTGGTATTTTCTGGATTTCCGAAAATATGTAATTTATTTTTTCTATGCCTTCTAACTCATCCTGTATAACCATAATCAATACTTTTCCATTATGATTTAATTTCATTTTTACCTCACTTTCTACGGTTTAACCTCCCACCGTAAAGGATGAATGATTATTTAACATATAGCCTTCTGTACTGGCTGATTCTCTGGTATTCTGCAAGACTTCCTAAATCTGCTTCAAGACGCTTGCTGTCAAGTGTTCTTCTCTCACAGGTAGAGAGTTTAATATTGAAATCTTTTCCTGTTTCTGTGAGTTTTTCGTTAATATCCATGTAACCAATGATTTCACGCTCAACAGCTTTTAATTCTTCTTCTAATTCTTCTTTCATTGCTTTAAGATTTCTGTAATCTGCTACCACCTTTTCAAGTTCGTTCATTGTTCTACACATTTATTTATCCTCCCATTAAATTTCTTTTTAAGCATCAGCTCCGATAGGCTTTAAAGCTATCTAAGGTTTCTTGACCATCTCATTATCCCCTTATCCTTTTTCGGTATTACGTCAGTGTCTCCAGTACGCTTTCGCCACATTGTTTTCACTTTTCGCTTTTGCTTTCTTGTTTGATTGTGATTTTATTATACACAAATATTTGTGCATTGTCTATTGACTTTATACACAAATAAAAGAGTATATTTTTGTGTATTTATGCACATATTTTTGTGTATATTTTTATTGACTATACACTTATATTTGTGTATATTTATATTAGAAAGAAACAAGAAAGAAAGTTAAATAATCAATTTTAAATGAAAGTGAGGACACGCAAATGAAAGAATTAACAAGTTATAACAGGGTTACGCAGTATCTTAATAAGGTCTTTAAGCTCATCAACACAGAATACTTCAATAATGAATTGGAAATGCCGACTATCACAATTCAAAGTACAGTCGGGGCTTACGGTCATGTAACAACTTCAAAGGTATGGAAAACAGAATCAGGAAAAGCAAGCTATGAATTAAATATTGGTGCTGATTACCTCAACAGACCGATAGAAAACATAGTAGCAACACTGATTCACGAAGGTTGTCATTTATATGCAATGCAAAACGGTATCAAAGATACATCGAATAAGGGTGTTTACCACAATAAAAGATTCAAGGCTCTGGCAGAGGAAAGAGGATTGATAATTGAAAGACACGATAAATACGGTTGGACAATCACAACACCTTCTGAAGAAACAATCAACTTCTGCATCAATAACGATTTACAGGAAGTGCTTATTACCAGACATACAGGAATTACCTTTACAGGTGTAGGCACTGGCAAGAACGGAAACGGTACACCAGTTAAACCGATAGCACCGAAGAAAGGAAACTCTATAAAATGGATATGTCCTTGTTGTGGTGCTATTGTAAGGAGTACAAAGATACTCAATATTGTTTGTGGAGATTGCAACGAAAACTTCATTCAGGCATAACACAGAGAGGGAGCATCGTTCTCCCTCTCATATCTGTATCAAAAGAAACGGTGTATCAAAACAGCCCTGAATTATGACTTATTTCCATGATTTTTAATACATAATTGTGACGGTCGTATGTTTTGATACAATTTTACAAGAAAGGAATCCGAATATGAACCAAAATAAAACCTATGCTTATGCAAGAATCAGTACACCTAAACAAAACATTGACAGACAGATTAGAAATATAAAACACGAATACCCAACTGCTATTATTTATCAGGAAATATTTACGGGCACAAAAATGTTAAGTCGTAAGAAATGGCAGCAGTTGTTAAAGGTCGTAAAAGCTGGAGATACAATCGTATTTGATTCAGTAAGTAGAATGAGCAGAGATGCAGATAGCGGTATACAACTGTATCTGGAGTTATTTGACAAAGGTATCAATTTAGTATTCATCAAAGAGCATTTTATTGACACAGACACATACCGTAAGGCAGTAAGCGAGAGTATTGATACAACTGGAAATGAGATTGCAGATATTTATATTGAAGCAACAAATAAGGTTATAAAGTTACTTGCTACAAAACAGATACGACAGGCATTTGAACAGGCAGAAAAGGAAGTAACCGATTTACACCAGAGAACAAAAGAGGGCATTGAAACCGCACGTTTAAGCGGTAAACAGATAGGATTGAAAAAGGGAACAAAATTAACCACGCAAAAATCTATTGTCACAAAAGAAAAGATTCTTACATATTCAAAAGACTTTCATGGAACATTGAATGATACCGACTGTATTAAGCTGCTGGGAGTCGCAAGAAATACTTTCTACAAATATAAAGCAGAACTGAAAGAAAATTAAAAATTAATCTTTAAAAATGAGAGGGTAACAAGAGCGTTGCTCTCTTTTTCTATGTCAGGCAAATTTTTTTATATCCGCTTACCCTCCCCCTATGGGGCACATTTACAAATTAAAATCCTTTTCGTTGTTCCGCTACCTATCCACCTGACCAATCTATTCCCGACCGATAAAAATATCCATATTTTACAACTTTTCTGATTGCCTATATCCTCATACTCTCATATAATGGACAACGTGTGTGTCTTATAGCAACTATAAACATTTTCAAATACCGCATAGAAAGAAGGTGGAACATGGCAGCGGAACAAAACGATAAAACTCAGAAAAAGAAACCTTTCCTGATTATATTCATATGCATCATTATGATTGCTCTGGGTCTGATAGCAGGCATTTTCATTTCTAATCTTCTCAACAAATCCCCTGACCTAACATATGACAACAATGCAGAAGATATAAAAGAAAAAAGTGATGATTCTTCGACTTCTGAAGAAGTTGCTGACAATATTGCTATTCCATGCTGGGATACGCTCATCATGGTAGCAGATTCAAAAGAACAGGAAGTAAATTTCTATAATCCTGAGAAAAACAAAAACTGTGACTTCCAGTTCACATTATCACTTGAAGATGGAACGAAGCTTTGGAAATCACAGCTTATCCCAAATGGAAAAGCAATTTACAACATTACACTCAATCAGACCTTGGAAGCTGGCACTTACAAGGCAATTATGAAATACGATTGCTTCTCCAGAAATGGCTCACAACTGAATGGGTCAAATTTAAATTTCAACCTAATTGTAAAGGATGGTACAACGAATGAATAAAAAACATATTCGCTTATATGTAGCTCTTTTTCTTGTGTCAATGCTTATTAGTGCAACATTTATTGTTGCTCATGCAGATTCACAACAATCAACAACTATCACTTATACCGCACTTTCCCCTGATGAAAAGAACCATTATACAATCAACATTCCAGCTAATATCGAAATTGATGAAAATGGTGGTTCTATGAAAGTAAGTATTGAAGATGGGTATGAATTTGAAAGCGATTATCAAGTTTCTGTATATCTAAATTCAAATTCCTTTTCATCTTACGATTCTTCGCTTAATAACAATCTTGGTTCATCTATGCATAACATCATTAAACTATACCTAAATGGAGATGCGAACAGTTCATATTATTTGGGTTTGTCTGCCCGTGCAAAAGATGGCTCACTTATCACTACTGTCGATGATATGGTCGCACGTTTTAGAGCAGATGGAGTAAGTAAGACACACGATGGAACTATCACATTATCACGAGTAGACAGTTCATCGACAAATAAAAAATATAAGGAAGCAGGAGCATTTACAGGCACTTTAACATTTAACATTATTGGTTCATATTATTAACAAAAATGTTATTACCGACACACGCAATTATCAGGGATACCTTTTTCATGGTATCCCTTTTGTCTTACCACTTATAACCACAATTATTACATTCAAATTGTGAACGTGCTGTTTTGCTAAATAATCCAAACGCATACCCATGTACAACTTTTTTAATACCAGATATTTTATGTACGTTTGTTGAACCACAAGTAGGACATTTTGCAGTACATTGATTTTTAGTTGCTAATTTTATATCATACAGTGAAATTTTTTCTCCTTCTTCCTCTTTTTTCTTTTTTAGAAAATCATCTTGCTCACTGTCGTATAAAGGATTCTTTACTATTTCTTCTTCCCACAGAAATTCAAAATCGTCCTTTAACAGACTATATTTTTCAATGCTTTCAGCACTTTTTTGACGATAATATTCTGTTTTATGTTCTGATTTTACAAGTGCCATTTTCTTATGTCTAGGACATACTTTGAACGATGGAAGGTGGGTATCTCCACAAATCGGACAGTAATACCAATAATCAAGGTCATTTCCATATTTATCAAGCATATTTTCGCCTTTCTCATCAATACGAAACTGTCAAACACATATCTTTTGAATCGCACTTGAACAAAGTATCCGCATCTATAATTTCTTTATCTGGTGTAGTAACAGCTCCTTCTGTAGATTCCTTTATCGCTTCCTCATCAAGCTCAGGATTAAGTGCTTTTGCCATAGCATAAAAGCATTTCTGAAATGATTCATCAGACATTTCTTCTACTGAATCAGTATATACAGATACGCTATATACTTTCTGATTTTCTACCATGTACTTTACTTTGTATTCATCTTCAGACCCTTTTGCGATAGCTGTAATATATATATCCTCACGCTTAGGATTGGTTATCTCATACCCATTATCAGAAGCAGCACTAAGAAAATTCATTAAGGTTGTTTTTCCTTGTGCTACAAATTTCTCTGATTCTTCTGTTATTTCTGATTCAGACACTTCTGCTTTTTCTGAACTATCAGTAGTTTCTGTCTGCTGGCTAGATTTCACTGACTTTTCAGTTGTTCCATTATCTGCTCCCACATTTCCACAAGCTCCTAAAACTAAAGTTGTAAGTAATACTGTTGCAATAAGACTTTTCTTTTTCATGGAATCTCCCCCCTCTATTTTACTATTCAAATTGCTTTTCCTGTTTCTCTGGCAATCCGTTCTTTGATAGCCTTTATCCCAGCTTCCGCTTCCTCCTCAGAGAGTGGCACTATATCATCATCTGTTAAACCCAATTCATCCATGATGTTTTTCGTCATTGTGTCTGTAAACTCTGGATACTCCTCCATAAGCTTCATACAGGTTTGGATTGCATCAACTGACATTAACGTATCAAAACATGATTCAAATATTTCCTGTGTCATAGGAGTTATATGTTCAAAAGCTGCTGTCTGCTCATCTGATAATGCAAATAAAACCTTGAAAAACTCATTAACTTCTTCTGGGTATTTCTCCATAACCTCTTGTGGACTCAACATAATATTGCCCTCCGTTTATCAAAGTATAAGTACACTATTTTGCTACTTTTATTCTAATACAGAACACCATTTTTGTACAGAATATAAGTAAACTATTTTTTGATAGGAGTGGTAAATAAGTGGATTTTGGAAATAAATTAAAAGAACTCAGACTACAAGCTGGATTGACTCAAAAACAATTGGCTGATTTGATTGGTGTAACAAAATCTGTCATTTCATTCTATGAAAGACAAGAGAGGACACCTTCTCCAGATGTATTAAAAAAACTGGCAGCAGTGAGTTTGTCAAGCAAAGTGTGTAAATTTTTTGATTTTTTATCGGCGGTCAAATTAGACCGCCGATTTTGCATTATTTTTGTTGATTCGCATATTATTGGAAGGGCAAGTCATCGTCTTCTGC
>Ga0129311_1002624_pt1 | contig 10577 bp, 3 predicted proteins | sample Go1ome_FD_94435 | JGI IMG/M metagenome (GOLD analysis project Ga0129311, IMG submission 94435) | Western lowland gorrila individual fecal microbial communities from Wisconsin, USA - Go1022B metagenome | ecosystem: Host-associated > Mammals > Digestive system > Large intestine > Fecal | place... | reverse complement strand
TACAGCAATCTCTCCCGCTTTCGACATGATGGTTGTTCCGTTAGCTTGGACAGGGGGGTGCGTCAGCTCTTATGACCGCCGCACCACCTGCAGTCGAACGCCTGCCGGATCTTTTTCAGGGGGGTATCGTATTCCGTTTTGGTCTTTTTAAGGCATCTCCGGTTCTGGAGCAAGGCGCACGGTAAAGTCCTGCGCTACAGCACCCTCCGGCAGCAACTTCGCCATGAGGACGAGTCGCTGGTTGCCGGTATTGTACTCATCGTACTTCCGGCAGCAGGTGGAAAGGGTCAGCACGGTGTCCTCCTCGCCGAAGGTTACACCGTCAAATTCCAGCCAATTCTTCTTTGCCACCTGCTCAAAGAAGTTTGTCAGCTCCTCACCTGTGGGGTCGGGATCGATGTAATCAAAGTCAATATCCGTGATGAAGCAGGCCGTGATCTGGAAGACCATGTCCTCTCCCTTCACCGAGAGGTAGACATACGGGTTCTCCTTCACATAGTCCGCATCCATATACCGATGGAGCTTCGTGAGCTTGGGCCCGTCCTGGTCACAGTTGCTGGCGGAGTGACCGAAGATAACGGTATTCCTGTCCAGCTTGCTCCGGCTGCTCAAATGGTTGTCACAGTGGGCGTAGTAGCAGCCCCATTCACTGTAGTTCCCGTTCTCGTCCTTTTGCAGGTAGTAAGCGTTGTCCTTCGCCTGCACCACGGGGTCGTCCACCTCGGCACCGGGCATATACAGCCACGCCACGGCGTCAGCGTTTTTCTTTCTTGCGTCCTTCAACTCCTTTTGCCGGTCCACGGTGGGGATGATCTCGCCGGTGGGCTGTGGCTCGGTCACTTCGGGTACGCTGGGATATTCCTCTTTCTGATGGCAAGCGGTGGCACTGATCGCCGTCCCCATCAGCATAATGGCGACGAAGGTACAAAACAGAAATCGAGTGATTTTTTTCATGATGGTTCTCCTACCGCATGGGATACGGTCTGGCTCAATGTTTTTTATCGTACAGTTTGTTTTGAGTAAGTATGATTCCGTTGTTATCTATTTCCTTATGGCAGACTGTCTATGGTAGAGGAAAGACCCGCTGCTTTGCGCTGAATCTCCTGCGCGTCCGCTTATGATTGCAATGGATAAGACTAACGAAATTATTCTTTTTTTCATTTACATCCTCCTTTTAAGCAACAGGGATTGTTGAAATGTTACCTTTGAAATATTGTCTGAGTATTGTGATATCAATTACTTTAATTGCACCATCACCATTCATATCCATTACGGCAATTTGTTCATCTGTCAAGGTGAGATTTCCCTTGAAATACTGTCTTGCCATCGTAATGTCTATTGTTTTCACTGCTCCATCGTAGTTCACATCCCCATACAGCCACAGCTTGAGCTGGCCGCAGGTGTAGTCGGTCGTGCCAACGGTGATGGAAACGATCTTGGGCACATACTTGTCGGGCTTGAAGATTGCCAGCTTGTAATCACCCGCTGCGACGGTATCGAAGGTAAAGGTCTGCTCGAACTGCTTGCCGCTGGCTGTGGGCGTGCCCTTGCTGGTGCAGGCTGTGCCGGTATAGCTGCCGGACTTCCATTCAGCTTTGATGGCCGCATCCTCCATCGTGGACGGATAGAGATAGTACAGCGCATCATTCGTGTCGTTCCAGCTCACCGCCGTCCCGCTGACAGTCAGCCCGGATACGCTGGTTGGACTGTAGGGCATCTCCTCCAGCCTCAAGTCCGATGAAGCGTAGTCACTCAGCGTATCAGTATCATATTCATACACGATGCTTTGGCTGCCAGCGGTGGCAGTGTATTTTTCGCTGGGCACATTCTCTGCAGCTCCGCAGAGGAACAGCTTGTCCGGCGCGCCCACTGCGTCGGCATCGCAGTTGGTCACATCCACCAAATAGTTCCTACCGCCAACGGTCACGATATTCCACATATGAGGGCCTGCACTGGTGCCGACAGTCATTGTGCCGGTCACCAACGAGCAAAACAGGTCGGACTCACTGAACGAGGACAGGTCGCACAGGTACTTGAATGCTTTTGCATAGCCCTCGCAGACCACATTGGTGGATGAATCGTTATCGAACACATAGATAATCTGCCATGGGTCGCCGTAGGGAGTCGCATTATTGTTGGCAGCCTCATTGTTGTAGGATACTGCGTCCTTGATGTAGTCCAGGTATGCCTTGAGCTTTTCGTGGTCGCTCTTGGCGGTGTTAGCAGCAACCACTTGCGTGGCTTTTTCAGCTGCACGCTTCGCTGCAGAGGTTTTTGCGGTATCCGCAGTGAGAGGATCGTATGTTGCTCCGTCTTCATTGATCTTGGCGTAAGCCGGAGAGATGTACATGGATAGCTTCAGGTTTTTTACAGTGAGGATCTCGCCGGAAAGGGAAACACCATAGCTCATGCCAATGCCCTCGGTCTTATCAAACCAGTACAGTTCATACGGCATCTCCGAGAGCATTCTCTGCATCAGTGCGTCCAGATTAAACGCTGCCTCAATTGCAGCTGACGCCTCCGCTGTCAGTGTGCCTGCACTGATGACTGCTCCGGTAATGCCCCACTCAGACTTCGGTTTTGTCCAAGTGCCTGGAATCTCAAAAATTGTAGAGGCGCGTGTGCCATCGGCCACCAGCTTGACCATTGGCTTCACTTCGTTGTATACAGACGAAAGCTCTCCCGGCAGCGGCGGTCTGGGAGCGAGGAACGGTGAGGAATTATCTTCGTACAGCCCGCTGACGGAGAGAAAATAGCCCTCCAGTAACTCCGCTTCGGTATAGCCGTCATCCTCCGGTACGGTGTGATTGGTAACGAACACCTCACACTCGCCGACCACAGGTTGGGGTTCTTCCTGTGAGCCCTCTGCTCGAACGGTCGATGGCAGTATGGTAAGAAGAAGTGCAAGGCTTATCAGCAAACTAAGTAATTTCGTCTGTTTTTTCATGAAAATCTCCTCTCAAATCAAATTCTTCCCAAGGGAAACTCCTTCTCAAAACATTCCCCCAAGCGACGGAACGCTTTGAGAAAGGAGGGGGACGGGAAACCCGTCCCCCTCATATTATGGTAGGTTATTCAGCCATGGCCCTCCAGAGGAAGGTCACGATCTGACCGCGGGTACAATCGTTGTCGGAGCCGAACAGTCCGCCGCCGATGCCGGTGGTGATGCCCTTCTTCGCTGCCCATGCCACTGCGTCGGCATAATAGGCGTTGGTTGCCACATCGCTGAACTCGGCACTGCCGCTGACTGCGGGGCTGCCGGAGGCACGATAGAGGAAGGTCACCGCCTGCGCACGGGTGCAGGTAGCGTTGGGACTGAACTTGCTCTCGCCTGTGCCGCTGGTGATGCCGTTTTCGACAGCCCAGGCAACAGCCTTGGCATAGAAGGCATCAGCGGGAACATCCGTAAAGTTGCTCATGCTCTTGGGAGCGGGAGAACCGGCCGCACGCCACAGGAAGGTGACGATCTGTGCGCGGGTGCAGGGATCGTTGGGAGCGAACATATTACTGCTCACGCCGTTGGTGATGCCCTTCTCCACTGCCCAATCAATCGCTTCCTCATAGTAGCTGCCTTCCGCTACATCGACGAATACGCCGGTCTGGGGGTTGCCGTTGGACTTCATGAAGATGGCTTCGATGGTGTGATCCTTCGTGACATTCTTGAAGGTGTAGGACTTCACAGCACCCACGCTCTTGCCGTCCACCAGCACCTTGGCTACGGCGTAGCCCTTATCCGGGGTGATGGTGAAGGTCTGGTCTCTGCCGTCACGGACGGAGGTCCAGCCAGAGGGAGAGATGGAGCCGTTCGTGCCGGCCGTTGCCTTAATGGTGTAGTAGGTGTAGTACCAACCGCCACCACCGCTGCTGGACTTGTGATACAGCTCAATGGAGCCGGTCAGCGTCGTGTAGTTGGCGTCGGTGGGAGTGAAGAGCCACTTGTAGGTGGTATTGGCCGCCACCGCAGTGGTATCGGGCAGGATGTTGCCTGCGTTATCCACCCACACCAGCGTACCGGCATTGGGGTTCAGCGTGCTGCCGGTGAGGGTCAAGCCGGCGTCCGCCAGCGTCTTGCCGCTGGTGGTGATAGCGGTGTACTTGGGTGCGCCGGTGGGGGTCGCTCTGGTGATGGTGATCTCCACCTCTGCGCTGGTGATGCTGTTGTAGCTTGCATCTCCAGCCTTGGTGGCCGTCACCTTTACGGTACCGACCTTGACGGGAGTCAGCTTGCCGCTGGCATCAATGGTCGCCTCGCCGGTGCCGTTGGTCACAGCGTAGGTCACAGCACCGGTGCCGGAGCCGCCGCTGGTACCCAGCTGCAGGGTCTGACCGTAGACCACGGTGGTTCCACCGGTGAGGGTCAGAGCCGCCTGGTCGTCCTTGTCAGTCAGAGTCAAGGTAACATCCTTGGTGAAATCCGCATAGTTGTGGCTGGAAATCGTCACCGTCCACTTGACGGTATCATCCTTCGCGCCAGCAGTCAGCGTGTAGGACAGCACACCGGTATCCGCACCAATGGAAGTGCCGGTGACCGCAGCGGTTCCGGAAGTGACGGGGGTGGGAGTGCTATAAGTCCATGTCTGACCAGCGGGGAGGTCGGAATAATCGGGTGTGATGGTTTTTGCGCTCAAGTCGGTGTACTTCTGCTGGAAGTTGTACGCCGCCAGTGTGCCGCCTGTTGCCTGGTTGATGGTCAGCGTGCCGACTTCAATGTCCTTGGCGTTGTAGTTGCTGCCAGCGGCCACGGAAGCAGTTACCTTGTAGGTGCCCACATCGGTGGGGGCCGTTTCGCTCTTGGGATAGGTGATGCCAGCGGTGGCCTCATAATACACCTTCACGGTGCCCATGCCGTTGACGCCGGACTTGGGCACAACGGTCACGGTCTTGTGGGCTCCGTCATAGGTCTGCGCCGCGGGGAGGGTGGGCGTCACATCGAAATTCGCCAGCACGGGGTCAATGGCGGTGATCTTCCATGTCGTGGTAGCGGTGCCGGCGTAATTGCCATTGCCCTGAATGGTCAGAGTGGTGCTGCCCACATTGGTGGCCTTGTCGCTGTTGTCGACAATGTCATAATCGCCGGCGGTGATCGTCCAGCCCGTCAGCGTCACGGAGGTGATGCTCACCGTCTGCTCCGAACCGGTATAAGGCAGGCTTGCAGAGGTCAGGTTGATGGTTGCGCCGTTGATGTTCTTGGGGGAAATGGTGAAGGTTTTGTCAGCCGTTCCCTTGTAGTTGCCCTGGCCGGTGATGGTCACTTTACCGCCGGTAGCCACATCGGTATTGGCATCATAGCTGTAGGAAAAGTCAGTACCCTCAGACAGAGCCGCATCGTCTGTAACAGCAGGCTTGGGCTGGATAGCACTGCCGGTATAGGTCTGTGCAGGAATGCCGGCGATCATGGTTGCGGTGACATCCTTCTGCGCCACATTTACGGTGCCGGATACAACGACCACATTGGCATAATTCGTGCCGTTGATGGTGCCGTTATAGACCAGCTCATAGGTCTGGCCATTGCCTGCATTGGGCTTGCCGGTGGGCCGCAGGGTGAAGTGGCTCTGTTCAGTATCGATAGCCGCTCCAACCTTGGCGGTGATGGTCACGCCGGTTTGCTTCTTCACGATGTCGCCCCAGTTGTCGCCATAGACGGGGCTGCTCTTAACGGTCAGCGTGTTGGCGACAGAAGCGGGAGCGGTACCGACCAGGAACTCAATATCCTTGACGGTGACCTTGAAGCTGCCGGCCTTGGTTCCGGTATAGTTGCCGGAGGACGGCGTAAAGGTATAGGTCAAAGTAACCACATCATTGGCACTCTTGCCCTTCAGCATATTAACGACATCTGCATGGAACTTGCCGGTCTCGCTATCATAGGCATAGGTGAGGGTGCCCGTCAAATCTTCGCCCTTCACGCCCTTGATGACAGGATCAACGAACTCACCCACGTCCTTGATCGTGGTCTGATCGCCGATGGTAGCGGGCAGGCTGGACACATTCTTGGCAGCGATGGTGAAGGTCTCATTTATCTCCGAGAAGCTGTAGTTGCCATTGGTCTTCGCCGTGATCTTGATGTTTCCGCTGCCTGCGTTGGTGTTGTTGCTGACCACCGCGTCATACTGATCTGCGGGCAGTGCCGCGCCGCCGGAGGCAATCTTCACCGTATAGGTCGGTGTGATGGGTTCGCCGGTGTACTCGTAGCTGCCGGTCACGGTCACCACCGGGGTGATGGTCTTGGCCTTAATCTCAAAGGTCACGGCCTTCTCGCCGGTGAAGTTGCCGCCGGTCTTGGCCTTGATCGTTGCAGTTGCCGTACCGACATTGACATTAGAGGTGTACTCTACCGTGTAATCCGTGCTGGAAGTCAGGGGCGCTCCATTGTAAGTCACGGTCAGGAGAGGCTCAATGAAGCTGCCGGTGTATTCCTGATCGGCGATGGCTGCCACCATCACCTCGGAGATGTTCCTCGGGCTGATGGTGAACTTCTTGGTCACCTCGGCTACTGCGGCGGAGCTGGTGCCCTCAGCGGCGGAAACTCCGATCCAGTAGGTGCCTGCATTCGTGGGTGCGCCGGATAGTGCGCTGCCAACAGAACCGCCGTTGTCAGCGTACCACTTCACGGTCACAGAACCGTCGCCACCGTAGGTGTAGTTCAAATCCTTGCCGGAACCAACTTCCACAGCAGAGCCGTCATAAACGATGGTGCCGGGGGCGGCAATGGTAATTGTGGCCGAGGACTTGAGGGTGGTGAAATCAACATAGGCCGCAGAGCTGCTCTCCATGATGTCAGTCTCGCCAATACGGTACCACAGCCTGTAGCTGGTGTTGGGGGTCAGGCCGGAGAAACCGTCCTGATTTGTCCAGCCGGAGCTGGGCGCAGTTGTTATGGCCGCAGACGTAACAGCATAATAATAATTTTCCGTCTTGGTAAAGCTCACGAAGTTGCTGGTTGGGGTGATTCCTGTGGGTGCTGTGGGGGTAGGCCCGTCATAAGGCTTCTTGCTCACAGTATAGGGTGAGGTTGCCTCCAAGCTGCCGGAGTAATTCTCAGCAGTGACCACGACCTTGATCTTCTTACCCACATCTGCGGCTACGCTGGGGGTATAGGAGCTGCCCGCTGCGCTGGAAATGAGGGTTGCGGCGCCGGCAGTGTCCACACGGTACCACTTGTAGGACAGGGTGCCGGGGGAGGTCGAGGTGATGCCGGAGGTGCCGACAGTCATAGAATTGCCGATCCGCCAAGTGGCGCTATTGAGCGAAACAATGCCGGTCAGCGGGTCCTTATCGGCCGTGGCATCAAAGGTCTTGGTCAGAAGCAGCTCCGTAGCGCTGTTGCGTGTCACAGTATAATCACCTGCGGTCACGGTTTCTGCGAAGTTGTCGCCGCCGGACGCCGTCAGTTTGATTTTGACGGTGTAAGCGGTGTTGGCGGCGAAGTTGCCGGTAACCGGGGTTGCACCGTCATACCACTTGACATCAGCAGCCAGACTGGAAGGGGTCACGGTCACGCTGGTGTCCGGTGCCTTACCCTTAACAGGAGCCTCCAGGCCAGCGATGGTCACGCTGGAGATGGGTGCCTTGGGGACAACAACAGAAATTGTTTTTGGCAAGGTTGCTGCATCACTTGCTGCAATATTTGTCACATAGTCTGTCGCCGTCATGGTGAGTTCGGTCAACTTAATGTCGTATGACCCGGGAGCTGTGCCGTCTTTAATGGAAAATGTCAGCTTAGCATATTCACCTTCAATAGTAGCTGTATCCAAAGTCTCATTACTATGTCCAATCGTTACTTTACCTTTGGTTGTAGCCGTTTCGACATTGGGCTCCTCAAAATCAAGAGGAGAATATGTCCCGCTGGTGACGCTTTCCAATTTAAGAGCATCCGAAAATTCGACAACAGCTTCGGCAGCCATAACTTTTTCGTATTTTGGCAATGTTAGAGTTACAACGATTTTTTCTCCTTCTTTTTCGCTGGAAAATTCAAGTGTAGATGCCGCGAATACTTGATTTGGCAATAACGAGAAAATCAGCGCAAGCGAAAGAATCCACGAAAAGACTTTTTTCATTTTCTTCTCTCCTTCTTTAGGTAATAGGGATTTCAGAAATATTTCCTTTGAAATATTGTCTGAGTATTGTGATATCAATTACTTTAATTGCACCATCACCATTCATATCCATTACGGCAATTTGTTCATCTGTCAAGGTGAGATTCCCCTTGAAATACTGTCTTGCCATCGTAATGTCTATTGTTTTCACTGCCCCATCGTAGTTCACATCCCCGTACAGCCACAGCTTGAGCTGGCCGAGGTTGAGGGCGGTGCTTTCGACGGTGATGGGAACGATCTTGGGCACATACTTGCCGGGCTTGAAGATCACCAGCTTGTAGCTGCCCGCTGCGACGGTATCGAAGCTGAAGGTCTGCTCAAACTGCTTGCCGCTGGCTGTGGGCGTGCCCTTGCTGGTGCAGGCTGTGCCGGTATAGCCGCCGGTCTTCCACTGCGCACGGATGGCCGCATCCTCCATCGTGGACGGATAGAGATAGTACAGCGCGTCATTCGTAGCGTTCCAGCTCACCGCCGTCCCGCTCACGGTCACGCCGGCCACCTTGGTGTAGGTGTATGTTACGGACTCGCTCAAAATACTATTGAGGAAAGAGCGAACTTCCAAGGTGGTCGTTTCGGTCACAACGATGGGCTTGCCGGTGTATGTTGCCCAGGTCGTGCTGCCACCGAGCTTGTAAATTATCTTCGCTCCGGCAGTGTCGCAGGAGAGCATTACGCCGAGCGCCGTGGTGAAGGTCGTGCCATCCTCCCAGTTTGCCGTGGGAGCGAGGGGCCTGTTCACGCTGACATAGGTCGCCTTGGTTTCGTCACTCCACTGATAGTCGTCCTCCGCCGTGGACTGGTAGGCCCGCACCCGCACCGTCACGCTTTTACCGACACCTATGTTGGCGCCGATCTTTACGGTTGCGCCGGGAGCAGCTTCTATTTTCGTGCTGCTGTCTTCCGGATCTGTGCCGTCGTTGGTGTAGTAGAGCTTCACGTTACCGTCCAGCGCGGGATAGTCCAGCTTCAGATCCAGCCCATCACTATAGAGGAAGGAAGCACCGGACGATGTGCCGAGTGCGACCTGCGGCAAATAGCGATAGCCATAGGAAAAAGGCGGGTCCGTGTACTGGCCGTTCACATCCGTGCAGTGGATTCTAACGCTACTGCTTCCACCCGCTGTCAGCGGTGTGCCGGACAGAATGCCGGTGCTGGAATTCAGTGTCAGACCTTGCGGTAAGGTTCCACTTACTGTGTAGGTGAGGGGCGCTTTTCCGCCGCTGAACAGCTCGGAAAAATTTATGGGGGTGATTGCCGTCCCCACCGTCATTTCGCCGAGGCTGAAGTTCGAAGGTCCGTTATACTGCGGCGTGCTGTAGACTGTCATCGTCACGGTCTTGCGATCCTCGCCGATGAACTGCGTCTTTCCGCTGTCGGTGTACTTGCGGCTGACCAGTGTAAAGCTGTAGGTCCCTGCAGAGAGGTTGTTCTCAATTAGAAATTCTCCCGAAGTGTCATAATCCTGGAAGGACATCCCGGAGGGCATAACTCCCTCGATGGTCGTAAAGGTGTAGCCTCTTCCATCGCCGGTGTCGAATATCACATAATCCCCCGATGAGTTGGTGTACGCATCCGGCAAGATATCGGATGGGTATGCGACAAAGTTCCCACTGGAATCTTTCGCCTTCAGGGTAATGGTAGGCTTGTCATATACCTGGAAGTAGAATCTCTTAGTGTCCGAGTCCTCACTGTTGCTTGCTTTGACATAAAGATCGAGTTGCAATTCGCTTTTTTCCGGTATGCCGGAGATAACACCGGTGGCCGAATCCAGGCTCAGCCACGCCGGCCATGGATGGGTAGTCTCCCAGTCCTTCGCCCAGGTGATCGGTCCGGTGCCGCTGGCCTGAAGCTGATACGACCACGGCTTGCCCACCACCGCATAGGGGAGGTTGTCCGTGCCTGTCACCGTCGGGCTCACCACATTTTGGGACACCGTAAAGCTCACGTCGAACTTGGAAACAAGGCTGCCGCTGCTAACCTGCACGGTCGCCTTATGGGTTCTCTCCGGTAGTCCAACCTTGGGCTTAACGGTGAAGGTGGTGCTTGCTCCCGGCTCCAGTGTTTCGGAGGATTTGGAGAGCTCGAAGCTGCTCGGATTTGCTCCGGTCAACGCATAAGTGAGCGTCAGGGCGGAATAGCCGGTATTTTTCACCGTGACCTTCTTTGCGGTCAAATCGGTCTCAGTATAGCCCTCTGTCCGCCCGTAGAAGGTATGCTCGGAGGTCTCCGAGATGTTGAAGCTGTTGTTCTCCGCCACCACCAGCGTCAAATTCTTTTTCGCGAACAATTCGCTGTTCGTCTTCAGCGTTAAGGTAACATCATAGGTGCCGGGAACGGTGGGTGTACCGTAGATCGAGCCGTCCCCGTCTGAAAACTTCAATCCCGCCGGCAGCTCGGTCGCGCTCCAGTCACCGCTTCCCGTGTATGTAGGCTTCCACTGAAAATAGACACCGGCGGTGAGATTCAACGCGGTCTCGGTGGAGG
>Ga0129311_1002620_pt1 | contig 10588 bp, 9 predicted proteins | sample Go1ome_FD_94435 | JGI IMG/M metagenome (GOLD analysis project Ga0129311, IMG submission 94435) | Western lowland gorrila individual fecal microbial communities from Wisconsin, USA - Go1022B metagenome | ecosystem: Host-associated > Mammals > Digestive system > Large intestine > Fecal | place... | reverse complement strand
TGAACCTTTCTTTCATTTTGTCAATGGAATCATCACTTTCAAAAATAGCATTATCCCATTTATCAAAGCGTTCTGTATTTGCCAAATCGTAGAACTCTTTTTTCAATTCAATGCCAACAGCGTTTCTGCCATTTTCAATAGCAACCTTGTTGACTGTTCCTGCACCGGCGAATGGATCAAGAACAACATCTCCGGGACAGCTCCACAGCTTAATACATCTTTTTACGAGTTCTTCTGCAAAAGGTGTTGTGTGACCAATACCTGAGTTACTAATGTTCCACACTCCATCTGCCCAGTCTGCCCATTCTTCGAGTGTGATATCAGATGCTTTAATCAGCTCACAATCTCCGGCTTTTTTATATACATATACAAAGCCCACATTTGCTGCAAGAATTGTATCTCTTGCTTTCATGTTTCTGTAATACAGGTTTCCTTGAGCAAGCATTGCTCTCTGTGCGGAATACTTTCTCCAAAATGCCTTAGTCCATAATGACATATCATGTTCTTTCATAAGCCTGTCGATATCGCCAGTCAAACTTTCCTGCCCCATTTTTCCATCACGACCAAGTGTGTAATTATAATCTTCAAACTGCATTACAAATTTTCCACCTGGTTTTAATACTCTGGAACACTCTGCAATAACAAGACCTAACAGGTAATAATATTCCTCATAACTTTCACAGTTACTTAAATCACTAGGATCATTGCTGTATACCCTCAGATTATGATATGGTGGAGAAGTAATGATTAAATCAATACTTTGCCCCCCCATCTTCTTCAATTCTTTCAAACAATCTCCGTTAATCCATAAATTTTTTAACTTCATTTTTTCTCCTTTTTGCTGGTTGTTACATTTATTATTGCTTGTTTATAATATAAAAGAAAAATAGACTCTATTCTCTTTTCTTTTATATTATATCATCATTTTCACAAATGTCAATATTTATTTTGACTTGTTTATATCATTCTAACTTCATTACTCTTTTTCTTAAAATGTGAGTAGCACTTCCAACGCTACATTCTTCTAATCCAAAACGATTCGTATAGAATTTTGTTATGATTCCGGTATTCAGTCTTGCATCTGTATTTTTCCCATGAATATAAACTACTTTATCTCCAATATTCAGTTCATTCCCATTACAATCTTTCATCTGTTCTATCTCCTAATTCCTAAATAAAAAACATATTTTATTTATATTTTTCAAAGTAATCATGCATCGCATTGTCTGCATTTTTGCCAGCCACGACACAAGCGTATACCCCCACAAATACCACAACTCCAATTAAAGCCAATCCTATCTTAACCATTTGTTTTACCTTCTTTCTTTTCGGCTTCCAGTTCTGCAACATGTTTAAGTATTTCATCACGTTTCTTACAACCAAGCCCGCTGTAGTATGATCTACAGTTATTTGTGTGTTCACATTCTCTACAGTTTTTTACTACCATAATCATTTCTCCCCTATCTCAGTTCAACCAAATATTTGATTGTACACTGATCTTCTTTGTACACAATAATTTCATCATTTCTTAACATGCTACCGGCATGAGCATGTAAGCAATTTGCACCTGGGCATGTCTTCTGCAGCCGTTCATAGTTGAAATCATAATATTTACTATCAAATGAATGTACATCGTATGGTTTTCCATACGCTACATCCATAAGTGCCATAAATGCAGAATTTGAATTTCCTCTTGCCCAGTATGATCCACTTAAAGATGTATAGCCCAGTGATTTTCTGGCTTTTGGTGCATAGTAAATACCATATCCGAACATCTTTCCTGTAATAACTGCATTTGTCGGACGTAACACAAGACCTGTATTGATGATTGACCACCAATTCTCATTTCTACTTCCATGCCATAACAGTTTAGTCTTTGAAATATGTTCTTTGTTGACAAACTCATCAAATCGTTTTTGAGTCTTGATATTTTTGACACGCCACGCTCTATAGAATTTGTCCCGACAATCTCCAAGAAGACTCTTAATCATTCGTACATCTTCTTCTGTTGCTTCTTCAAATTCAAGCCCCATTGCTTCAAGAATAGTCTCTTGCTTCTCTTCTACATCATTTGTATCTGGTTCATCCTGTACTGTATGTGTGACAACCTGACCTCTCATGACATCAAGTAGATCCTGTTCGTCTTTGAGAATGCGTGCGAAATCTTCTTTGCTTCTGGAAAGATAATCGTTGACATTACCCATTTTTCGTGGGATTACACTAAACAGCTCTAACAGAGTATTATTGAAATCCTCTACCTCTTCTCGCTGCATGAGCCTATCAATTACTTTCTGTGCCTCATCAACCATAGCCTGTGTTACTTGCTGAGATGAAACTTTATAGTTTGCCTGGATTTTCTGATGAGCCATATCTTGAAGTCTTTGGACAATTTCTGAAATTACTTTATTTTCAATTTCCTTATAACCGTCTTTCCCTTTTGGTTTCTCTTTCTGAATTAAATCCTGTACAAGATGTGTCTGATCCACATATCCCTTTTTGATTTTCTCATTATACTTTTTATTCCACTGTGACATTGAGTAAGAGGCGTGCTGGCAACTTGCACCAACACGACCATATTCAACCTCGAAAGTATCACCATGCGGAATCATACGATAATATTTATTATTATTGTTTGTTGTTACCATAACAAGGTAAACTGGTGATTTCTCTTCCATAGTTACCTCCTACTGCACACAAACAAGAATCTGGATATCCGCATCCCCGAAAACAAATCCAATCATTGCTTTCACATCGTCCCAGTCAAGACCGCCTCTACCGCAGCAAAGTTTTGGAATAGCAAGTTTTGTAGTTTTGCTATCTTCCATCTGATCTCTCAGATTAACTAGGGCTTCCATAAGAAGATCTCTATCCGGGCTGTCATAGCTGCTATCTTTTACGACCAGTGAATAAACATTATCAACAAGATACGTTTCTCCACACTCAATCTCATCATACTTATCAGTCAGCTTTTCTTTCAGGTCATATGTCTTCTCAAATACTGCCGGAAGACCAACCTTGAAATTAAGATCCCTGGAAATTCCCTGTGCTAAGTAATATCCCTGTGGTACTGCCATAATGTTGATTTCTAATTCCGTAATCTTCATATTGTTTCTCCTTTATTTTTGTTTGTTTATCATGTTTAAAAATTCTTCTTCCGTAATAATCGGCACACCATTCTTTTTAGCATCACGATTCTTACTCGAAGAACTTTCAATATCATTATTGATTAAATATGTTGTTTTCTTTGAAACTCCACCGGCTACCTTTCCTCCAAGTGATTCGATCTTTTCTTGTAACTCTTTTCTGTTTGAGAAGATATTAAGGCTACCAGTAATTACAAAGATATTTCCAGCAAATACATCGGAGCTTTTTTCTTCTTTTACAAAATGCATATATGATACCAGTTCGGAATACATATCATTCTTTGAAAATACATTATCGAAAAATTCATAGATGCATTTATTTACCTCTGTTCCGAATGACTCCAACTCTGTAAAATCAAATCTTGATTTCAGCGCACTTTCAAATGAATTCCAGTCACCATCAAATCTTCTGCTGATAATCTTTGCCTTACTTAATGCGATATTCTGTATTCCAAGCCCGGCAATGAAATTTTCCAATTTTACATTTTTACTTTTCTCAATGGCAGAAAGCAATTTTGCAAATGACTTTTCTCCCATACCTTCAAAGTCCACGATTTCATCATGGTGGTTTTCCAGTTTATAGATATCCAAGATATTCTTGATAATCCCGGCATTAACAAATTTTTCTACTGTTTTTTCAGAAAGACCGTCAATGTTCATACATTCTTTCGATGCAAAATAAGCAATTTTTCTGATATTTTGTGCTGCACAATCAATGTTCCTACAATATAATGATATACTTCCACCATCTGAACACTGAGTTGTAGCACCACCACAAATAGGACATACTTTTGGCACTTCAAAATCTTCCGTTCCACCAACGGCTTTTATTATTTGCGGTATGATTTCATTCTTCTTGACAATAGTTACTTTTGCACCTTTTTTAATTCCAAGTTCTTTAATGATACTAAGATTATGCAACGATGCTCTACTAACATCTGTACCATCAAGAATAACCGTATCAAAAACTGCTACCGGCGTAATCTTTCCAGTTCTTCCGACTTGCCAATCAATGCTATGGATTACACTTTCTTCCTCTTCTTCCTTAAATTTGAATGCGATACCGTTTCTGTAATGGTGTCCTGTTCTTCCCTGTTTCTTCCCATACTCAATATCGTCATACATAACGACCAGACCATCAATAGGTATGTTCTCTTTCTGGGCTTCCATTACCATGCTATCCATCACAGAATCAAATGCTTCAAATTCAACATCTTTTGGATTAAACATTCTGTATTTGCACACATCGAAACCAAACTCTTTAATCCGTGATAATCTACCATTCAAAGAGTTGATTTCTTCTAATCCTTCAAGAACATTGAACGCATAGAAATATACTTTTCGCTTTGCACAAACACCTGAATCAAGCTGCTGCACTGATCCACTTGCTAAATTTCGTGGTGTCTTATATCTATCATCCACATTAGGAATCTGAGCATTTATGGCTTCAAAGTCATCTCTATGGATGATTCCTTCGCCGGTAACTTTTAAATACCCTTCATATTCTATTTGAAGTGGCACATTTACGAACGTTTTTGCATTATCGGTAATAATGCTTCCTTCTTCGCCGTTTCCTCTTGTTGCTGCTCTTACTAATTTGCCATTTTCATATTCCAGGCAAATTGTTAAACCGTCTAATTTATACATGAGAAGTGCTTCTCGATTTTTAGTAAAATCCATTGCAACCTTTCTATCTTTCGTCTTGTCCAGGCTTAACAACGGATAACTGTGCTTAATTTTCGGAAGCTCCGAACTTACTCTAAAACCAACGGTTCTTACTGGGCTGCCAGAGAAAAAGAACCCTGTTTTATCTTCTAAATATTTGAGCCGGTCAAAATTTTGATCGAACACATCATTAGAGACAGACGGTTTTGAAAGTACATAATACTCATAACACCACTGATTCAACTTAATGGTCAATTCTCGTATCTCTTTTAAATCATCTTGTCTTGACATTTTTCCTCCTATAAGTGGGCACTTTGCGCACCCACTTTATTCTTGTTTGTTTTTTATACTATCTGATTTGACCTCTCAAATAATACTGCATAACCCCATAAATGTAGATTGGAGTATACGCACGTTCCTTCATGAAAACAATCTGAAGATCATATTTGTGGTTAAAACTGTGAAGACTTCCAAGATAACTTTTCTTATTATACTGGGTGTCATAATTTCCATTTACCACATCTTCATATCCGGCATTTTCAATAAGCAAATACTTCTTCTTCGCTTTCGCCGTTGCCATTTCTTTCTCAAATCTGGCTCTTTCTGCTGAGAGATTTGCGGACAACTCTTCAAGATTAGCTTTCCTCTCAATGAATATTTCATCATTGAAATAGGTATCTCTCATGATTGATAACTTCTCATTTTTCGGAACGTAAAAACTGTAATCGCCATTCTGTAATGCTTTTTTCTTATACGGAATACCGTGAGCATCAAAGTAATCAGTAATATGGTTGTTTACCTTTTCTTTCGTATCAACCAGAATGACAATTGATGATAGAAGCTCTTTTTCTTCGGCTTCAGTATACTTATACTTTCCTAACATCATTTTTTACTTACCTACCATTTCATATTTTGTAGCCCACCAATCGAATTCACCTTCAACTGGCACAAACTTTCCTTCTGCCGACATTTTCATCCTTGCTTTTTTCTTTTGGTTGGTGATATGTATAATGTCACCTTTTTGCAGCGGATTTCTGTTAAAGTCCTTTTTGGCAACTTTGACTGTCAACGTGTTTCCATTTGCCAATGCATATACCTTAACTTTCGGAGTATACTTAGTTTCAGTTTCCAGAACGACTACATATCCTTTATACTGATTATCCACGATGTCAATATACCCTAAATTTTCAAGCTGATATCCTACACGATCAACGAATGTTGTCCTATCATATGGCATCACGCTTATATAATCATGTAAAACACCCATCATATTCACTTTTGTAAATGTTTTTTCACTTTCTTTTTCAGAATTACGTCTGATAATTTCATACGGAATACCGAGTGAATCAGCTTTATCCTTTTTCATCTGCTTTTTACCATAGAGCAAATCGAAGTAATCATACTGTTTCAGCAGATACTTTACTTCTCCAAATTCTTCAAAGAAGTTTAGCTGTATCAGGATCTTCATCTGTTTTGAATTGACCGGCAACGATTTTTCTTTTACTACAGCCAACAAATGAATAAAGTCCTGGAATTCCATATCTTTTATAGACTGGAAAGCATCGGCTACTTTTGAGTTAAGATATTTAATAGAAGCAATTCCCTTATAAATCACATTCTCTTCCTTATTAAATGTATATTCACTTGTGGAATGCCTGAATTTAACACCCTCAACCTTAATACCTTTTTTCTTAGTATAATTGGTAATATTCAGTGTCTTTTCTTCTTTTCCCTCAAATGTATTTAATGCTGCTGTCAGGAATTCCAATGGGTAATAATACCGCAAATATCCGCATATATATCCAACGCATGAATAAGCGTCTGAATGATTCCATGAGAAAGCGTATCGTGTTGCATCAAGAATACCCTGTTTAATTGGTGGGAAAATTTCTTCAAGCTGCTCTTTCGGCGCACCGTATGTTTCATTGGAATAGCTTATAAATCTGTCATGTATTTCATCAATGAATTTTTCAGTTCCATATTTCTTTGCAATTCCTCGCCGGACTGTATCTGACTCTGCATCTGAATAGCCACAAAAGTTTACCAAGAATTTCATGATATCTTCCTGCATGGTAATTCGCCCGGAAGTTGTTGACAAGAATTTATCCAGTTCTTTGAATCCAGTAACCAATACATGTCCTTCCGCAACATCATCACGGAAACTTGCACATCCAGGTCTAAGCAGACCATTCCCAAATGAAAACCATTTAATATAGGAAAAGTCTTTATTATTGCTTTTCGCAATTGCGATAGTTTCATCTGACATAAAACGTTTGAGATATGCCTGTGCTGAAGTTGACTCCCACTGGAATATCAAAGTTGTGTCTTCCCTAATGTCCCTCCATACATCTTCGTCATCAAGGTCAACGTTATCTGGTGTCATTCGCTCAATCCCGGCAAGTTTACAGGTTTCATTGATTACACCAATGTTATCAAGTCCAAGAATATCTAGCTTGACATACATGAGTGCATCCAGTTCCTTCATATTTAATACGGAAACTGGATAATCAGAAGTTGATAAACTGCACATTCCAACTTCTTCATCAATATTCAAATCACTTACCAAAACGCCAGACGGGTGTGATCCGATAGAAACGATTGTTCCACTTACGATATCTACATATTTGAATAAGTCTGGATATCGTTCACGGAATACATCGTCAATAATCCATTTGCCATCTTCCAGATATACCGCCTCTGATATTGCAGACGTTTCTACGATAGACATTCTCAATGCTCGTCCTACGTCCTTAATTGCCCCTTTTAATGCAATCGTGTTGAACGTGATAATCTCACTTGCTCGAATATTCGGAAGATCCATATGATCTCTCAGAATGAATTGCTTAATGATATCCCTATCTTTTGAAGAATAATCTGTATCAATATCGGCATTTGTAACACGACTTGGGTTCATAAAACGGAAGAAGTTTAATCCAAATTTCTTACTATCCATTTGAGTGATTCCAAGTATGTAGGCAACTTCACTTCCAGATACAGATCCACGACCATATCCACAAAAGATATCATGTTTTGTTTCCCATTCTCTCAAATAGGTCTGCAGCAACATAAAGTCAATGGATTTCGTTTTTTCGTACACATCAACCTCATCTCTTATGATTGGATTTATTTCTTCTGGTTTATATCGTTTGCGGACATATGGATGTACTTTATATGCCTGGTTAATCTTCTGTTTATAAGTTTGAAGCGGATGATCGTATATTTTCGGATATTTTGTGTTTCTATCCAATTCAAATGTTTCAACACAATCTGCCATTCTGTTTGTATTCATAATGGCTTCCATCCACACTTCTTCCGGCAATGAATCCTGTCTCTTATATGCTTCACACAATGCTTCAAAGGACTTAAATGTTAAATCCCATGCGTCTTCTTCCGCAAAATGAACACCCTTACTAAGCTGCAGAATCTTTCTGCCCTCCATATGCGTGTCATTTAATGCATGTGTATCTGTTCCGGCAATCAATGGAATACCGTATTCTCTGCTTAATGCATACAATTCTCTATTATAGTTTATTTGGTCTTCAACATTATGGTGCTGAATTTCCAAGTAGCACCTATGCTTATTTTTTATGCAGAATTCCAAAAACCTCTCTTTTACTTTATCTGTACCTTTCGATAAGATACCACCAAGACAAGCAGATGTAACTATCACATTGTCGGAAGTATTCAGCAAATCATCAAGGTAAATTCTCGGCATATAGTAAAAATGACTATCTGTTCTGCAAAATGATTGTGAAGTTAATCTATTGATTTCTCTGACACCAGCATGATTTTTTGCGATTAAAACACAGTGATAGTTGTCCCTCGTCTTTACAACTTTTTCTTCTCTAATACTTTCTGGATCTATCGGATATGTCTTATCGTCATCTATGCTTTTTGCCAGATATACACCATCTTCTCTCTTGTAGTAGCTTTCAAAAGATATTCTCACATCTTTTTTCGCTGTACTTGAAGTAAATAAATCAATGGCACTGTATACTGTCCGTTTGTGGTCAGAGTTGTTATCTTCGGTTATGTAGGCTTCCACCGCATGAATATATTTCATTCCGGCATTTTCAATAGCTTCCTTTTTATGAAACCACTCAAAAATATTGCCGTGTTCGCTAAAAGCCATAGCTTTCATTCCCAGATTTTTTGCTGCCTCTATGTATTCACCAAACTTTGTAACGCTATCTACATTGGTTACTCCATTCGATAAATCACTATGGAGATGATATACTACATAATTGTCCATACCTACCTCCTAGTAATTCTTATATTCGCAATATGAATTTCTGAATTTACACAGATTGTGGCAGTAATAAAAATCTACAGTTGGTGGGAATTCACTTGTATTTCTGATTTCTTCCAGGGTATCTATTGCCCATTTTTTCGCTTCTTCATAATCTTCTTTATTAAAGTCAAGAAAATCCCACTTTCTATCTCCAAAGTAGTTCCAACCTATACGATCTGGGAATATACCGTACTCATTGAATACTTGTATTGAATAGAGATATAACTGCCTTTTGTACTGCTGAAATTTATCCTTTTCGGATTTCAGTAATTTTCCTTTCTTCCCATAGGGATATTTTGAGGATTTGTGGTCAATGAGAACAATTTTTCCTGTGTCTTTCTCCCTTAAAAGCAAGTCGATATATCCAGTGAATTTATACCCATTGATCTCAAAATCGCATTTCTTTTCGATACCAAGAATTTCGTACTTACTGAAATCTATATCAATGTTATCGAAATATTCAATTGCTTTCTGTTTGTAATTCTCTCTGATGTCTGCTGTTTTGTGATAAACGAACTCTTTTACTTCTTCGTCATAATGTGCAACGAAGTAATCAGACAGTTCAAATAAACCAAGTTCACCTTTTGCATACATTTCAAGAATCTTATGACAGAATTTCCCGAACTCCGCATAGAAGTTGTTTGTTCCTTCTGCTTCTTCTATATACTGCAAATACCATTCATATTTGCAGATGCAAAATGAATTCAATCTGCTAAAAGACCAAATCATGTTATCTATCAAAAAGTTATATTCTGACATTGTTTACCTCATAACTTTATTTTAGTTTGATATAGATGATCCCAAATATCTTTTCCCTTATCTACGGGCGAATTTTTATCACTCACTTTCCCTAATAATCCTTTTTGGTCGATCACAACATATACATTCACAAATCTCATAAGTAACTGAATTGTTTCTTTCTCCATTATTTTTTCAAGTGAAACGTCATTGTCAAAAGCAATTACCACATCACAATGAAGTCTGATAATCGTCTTTACTTGAAAAATCGTAAGCTCACTGGTTTCTGATGAAACTGAATTTGGCTGACCATAACTGTCAAGTTTCATTACAGATTTTAGCGATTCAAAAATGATAATTTCCCTGTACTGCTGTATGATATCTTTTTTAAAATAAAATCCTTGAAGATAATCTAAATCGCCAACTGGATAATAGTTCATATATTTTGGAATCGGTGGATCAAAGTCTTTATAACCATCGTAAAGAGTTCTCCCCTTCACATTTATCAAATTTCCATCATTATCATATACAGGATATACAATACGATTGACTCTTTTGTCGTACCGAACACCATATTTTTCCATGATGCTTTGTGGTATTCCTTCTTCAATCCATTTTGTTATTCGCCGGTGTTCAAAATCATTTAAGATTTTTTTGTCCAGGATTGGATGTGTTACCGGCAGTTGTTGTTTCTTTTTCTTTCTGGCTGCTTTTTTGAGATATTTAACTGTAGTTGATATTTCTGTCTTTT
>Ga0129311_1002619_pt1 | contig 10588 bp, 7 predicted proteins | sample Go1ome_FD_94435 | JGI IMG/M metagenome (GOLD analysis project Ga0129311, IMG submission 94435) | Western lowland gorrila individual fecal microbial communities from Wisconsin, USA - Go1022B metagenome | ecosystem: Host-associated > Mammals > Digestive system > Large intestine > Fecal | place... | reverse complement strand
TCCCGGGCCTCGCCCTGGATCTCTTCGATTTGTTCGCGTGTAAGCATGTCAGTTAGTATTAGTGGTGCAAAGTTATATACCACTTAATCAAACTGACAGTCGTACTTTATCGAATGCTTACTTAGAACAGTCTGAAAATATTATCGCAGATGATGTAGATGCGTGGATGTTGCATTCACAGACTATTGCAACAATTATGTCGAATCGAATGGAGCAGCTCGGTATGACTCAAAAGGCGTTGGCTATGAAGATGAATTGTTCTCAGCAATACATCTCTAAAGTACTGAAAGGACGTGAGAATCTGTCATTGGAAACTCTGTGCAAGATTGAAAAAGCATTGGATGTAAAGATACTGAACAGTAATATAAAAGTAAAGTAACCACTCATAATAAGGCAAGGATATGTCAATACAAAGCGAAGCGGCGTTGGAAGCCGGACTGATAGCCACTCTTAAGCAAATGGACTATGAATATGTCCATATTGCAGAAGAGGATAATCTTTGTGCTAATTTCAAGCGGCAGTTGGAAATTCACAACCGCAAAAGATTGGAGGAACATGGGCGTACTGAGTTTACAGCAGAGGAGTTTGAGAAAATTCTAATCTACCTTGAAGGTGGCACCCGCTTTGAAAAGGCGAAGAAGCTTCGTGACCTCTATCCGCTTGATACCACAAACGGACAGAGGATTTGGGTGGAATTTCTCAATAGACAGCAGTGGTGTCAAAACGAGTTTCAGGTTTCAAATCAGATAACTGTGGAAGGACGCAAGAAATGCCGTTATGATGTGACAATCCTTATCAATGGCTTGCCTTTGGTACAGATTGAATTGAAACGTCGTGGCGTTGAACTGAAACAGGCATACAACCAAATACAGCGTTATCACAAAACTTCATTCCACGGACTGTTTGACTATATTCAGTTGTTTGTCATCTCAAATGGTGTCAATACCCGTTATTTTGCCAATAATCCAAATAGCGGCTACAAGTTTACATTCAATTGGACTGATGTTCAAAATCATCCATTCAATGAATTGGATATGTTTGCTGCATTCTTTTTGGAAAAATGCACGCTTGGAAAAATCATCGGCAAATACATTGTGCTTCATGAGGGTGACAAATGCCTGATGGTGCTTCGCCCATATCAGTTCTATGCCGTAGAAAAGATTTTGGACAGGGTGCAAAACTCCAATGACAACGGTTATATCTGGCATACAACAGGTGCAGGAAAGACATTGACATCGTTCAAGGCAGCACAACTTGTGTCAGAATTGGACGATGTGGATAAGGTTATGTTTGTTGTTGATCGACACGACCTTGATACCCAGACTCAATCGGAATACGAAGCGTTTGAACCAGGGGCTGTAGATAGTACTGATAATACGGATGAATTAGTGAAACGGCTTCAAAGCAATTCCAAAATTATCATAACCACCATTCAAAAACTTAATGCGGCAGTTAGTAAGACGTGGTATAGCAGCAAGATTGATGCTATCCGTCATTCCCGTATCGTTATGATATTTGATGAGTGCCATCGCAGCCACTTTGGAGATAGTCATAAGAAAATTATGAAGTTCTTTGACAATGCCCAAATATTCGGATTTACGGGAACACCTATTTTTACCGAGAATGCTGTAGACGGTCATACGACTAAAGAAATATTCGGAAATTGTCTTCATAAATATCTTATTAAGGATGCTATTGCCGATGAAAATGTGCTTGGTTTCCTTGTGGAGTATTATCATGGCAACGAAATTGTTGATAACGACAATCAAAGTCGTATGGAAGAAATTGCCAAATTCATTATCAATAATTTCAACAAGTCTACATTCGACGGAGAATTTGATGCGCTGTTTGCCGTGCAGTCCGTACCGATGCTTATCCGCTATTACAAGATATTCAAATCGTTAAAGCCAAGTATTCGTATTGGTGCAGTATTTACCTATGGTGCAAACAGTAGTCAGGATGATGACCAGACAGGTATGGGTACAGGGCAATATGTTAGTGAGAGTGTAGGCGAAGCGGATGAGCTGCAAGCTATCATGGACGATTATAATGAAATGTTTGGTACAGCATTTACTACCGAAAATTTCCGTGCATACTACGATGACATCAACCTGCGTATGAAAAAGAAGAAAGCGGATATGAAACCGCTTGACCTTTGTCTTGTCGTGGGTATGTTCCTTACAGGCTTTGATAGCAAAAAGCTGAACACGCTTTATGTAGATAAGAATATGGAATATCATGGTCTGCTGCAAGCATTCAGCCGTACCAACCGGGTGTTGAACGAGAAGAAACGATTCGGCAAGATTGTGTGTTTCCGTGATTTGAAAAGCAATGTCGATAAGTCTATCAAATTGTTCAGCAACTCAGATAATCCGGAAGATATAATCCGTCCTCCGTTTGAGGATGTAAAAAAGGAATATCAAAGACTGGCGGTAGATTTCTTGCAAAAATATCCTACACCAAGCAGCATAGACCTTCTGCAAAGCGAAAATGACAAGAAGAATTTTGTGCTTGCATTCCGTGATATTATCCGTAAACATGCAGAAATACAGATATACGAGGACTACAATGAGGATGCGGATGACCTTGGAATGACTGAACAACAGTTCAACGATTATAAAAGTAAATATCTTGATATTACAGTCGGGTTTATCGATCCGCCTGTAACACCGTCTGTTGTCGCAGAAGATCCTGTGCCTTATGGAAATAGTCAAGGATTGGAAGATATTGATTTCTGTCTTGAATTATTGCATAGCGACATTATTAATGTGGCTTACATTCTTGAACTCATTGCGGAACTTGACCCGTATAGCGATGATTATTCCGCAAAACGCCAGCATATTCTTGATACCATGATTAAGGATGCCGGAATGCGAGGCAAGGCTAAACTCATTGACGGCTTTATCCGGAAGAATGTGGATGAAGACAAGGAGAACTTTATGAACGGACGACATAAGGCTGATGGAACAAATGAGTTGGAGGAACGTTTGAACCAATATATTGTTTCGGAACGCAATAAGGCGGTGAATGATTTGGCTGATGATGAACAAATTTCAGCAGATGTGCTTAATCTTTACATCAAAGAGTATGACTATTTACAAAAGGAGCAGCCGGAAATAATACAGAAAGCCTTGAAAGAGAAGCACCTCGGACTTATCAAAACCCGGAAGGCTTTGACGAGAATAATGGAAAGGCTGCGCAATATAATAAGGACTTTTAATTGGGAGTAGACATGTCAATATATAAAATATATAATGAGCAACTAACGCTTATAAAGGAGAAGCCGTTTAAGTTGGAGAAAGAGATTCAAAACATAGTTGAAAAGAATCTCCAGTCATTGCTTGGGCTTGATTTTATCAGAACGGAATTTTCCCTTGGATCCTTCCGTATAGATTCATTGGCATTTGATTCGGAGAAGAAGTCTTTTGTAATTATAGAATATAAAAGGGATAAGAATTTCAGTGTAATCGACCAAGGTTATGCTTACTTGTCTTTAATGCTAAATAACAAGGCGGAATTCATCTTGGAGTATAACGAATCAAAGTCTGGCATACTCAAACGAAATGATGTGGACTGGTCTCAGTCAAAAGTGTTGTTTGTATCGCCTAATTTTACAACATATCAAAAAGAAGCAATTAATTTCAAGGATTTACCTATAGAACTATGGGAAATTAAACGCTTTACAAATGATACTCTTTCGTTTGAACAGATTGTGAATCGTTCAAGCAAAGAAAGTATTAAAACAGTCTCAAACAACGAGACAATAACAACTGTAAGTAAGGAGATAAAGGTATATAGCGAACAGGATCATTTGGAGAACGTTGAAGATGACTTCCTGAATATATATGCTGAAATTAAAGAATTCTTGCTGTCTTTTGGAGAAGATATTACGATATATCCCAAAAAGAAAACCATTGGTTTCAAGATAGGAGGGAAGGTATTTTGTGATATAGTTATGCAAAACAAGGGCATAAGACTATTTCTAAACGCCAAGAAAGGAACACTCAAAGACCCGGAAGGTATTACCCGTGATGTATCAGAAGTTGGACACTGGGGAAATGGAGCTTATGAGGTTCGTTTTCCTTTGAAAAATGAAACTGAAATAGATTATGTTTTTAACTTGTTACGTCAAACAATAAATAAGAATAAAGAATAAACATATGGCTTATTTTAATACTACGATAAAGGATTTAATCTCCGAAAGAATAGGGAGGAATACTTTTTTACCTGCTATTCAGAGAGAATACGTTTGGAATCCAGCGCAAGTAGAAAAACTGTTTGATTCTATTATGTGTGGTTATCCTATCAGTTCTTTCCTTTTTTGGAAGATTAGAGAAGAAAAGAAGAAAGATTGGACTTCATATGAATTTATAAAAGACTTTGATCAAGAAAAACCGCATAATAAAGAGGCTAACTTGGATGGTGTAAATCAAGATATATATTTGGTTCTTGATGGACAGCAGAGAATAACATCTATAAATATAGCCTTACGTGGTTCATATCGTTTTTTCTATCGAAAGTGGCGAACAACAAGACTATATTTAAATCTTCTTTGGGATAAGGGAGATGACAATCCAGAGGAGATGACATATCAATTTTTATTTAAAGAGGATGAAACACCTCTGCAAAGAACGGATTATCCTCAATTATGGTATCGTGTTGGGGATATATTAAATTATGATGATGCAGAAGATGCTAAAGATTCTATAGAAAATCAGCTTAATGCTTTTGATGAAGAAGCTAAGAAAAAAGCTCGAAAGATGATAAGTAAACTTTTTAGTGTAGTAAATGTATCTCAAAACATAAATTATTATGAGGAAAAATCAGATGACTATGATAAGGTTTTAGAGATATTTATTCGTACTAATACTGGTGGCCAAAAACTAGAGTATAGCGATATTCTTTTGTCAACAGCGACTGCTAAATGGAGGAATTTGAACGCAAGAGAAGAAATCAATGAATTTACAGATGAAATTAACAAGATAGGAACTGGTTATAATTTTGGTAAAGACTTTGTGATGAAAGGGGCGATGTATCTAACTGAAAATCTTCCTATACAGTATAAACTTAGTTCATTCACGAAGAAAAATCTAGAATGTATAGAGGATCATTGGGATGAAACAAAAGATGCCATTGCCAATAGTATCAAATTGGTTAGTCGTTATGGCTTTACAGATAAAAATTTAGTAGCAAGGTTGGTGTTACTTCCTGTTGCTCAATATTTGAGAGGGAAAAACAAAGGCTATCTTACCTCCTCTAATTTGAAAGATGTAGAGGATCAAAATAATATTCAAAAATGGATTATCATGATGCTGCTTAAAGGAGTGCTAGGTAGTGCAACTGATAATAAATTGAATAGTATGAGACCTGTTGTTAAATTAGCAACAGACTATTTCCCCTATGTTGAACTTTGTAGAGAATTGAAAATAGAAATGACATTCAACGATATGGAGATAGAAAATATGCTGAACTATAGTTATGGTACTAAATATAGCTATTTGATTTTATCATTGTTGTATCCAGGGAGAGATTGGAAAGATAAGAAATACAATGAAGATCATATTTATCCACAAAATGAGTTTAAAATAAAAAATCTTCGTGCAAAAGGATATGATGATGCAACTATAGAAAAGTACCAGGCCTGCTATAATTCAATTTTGAATTTAGAATTGTTGGATGACTCAGAAAACAAATCTAAAAATGCTAAACCTTTTGATTCCTGGCTAAAAGATCGAGATGCTAATTTTAAGGAACGTCATCATATACCTGAAATGAACGACTATAGTTTAGACTATTTCCTTGATTTTATCAAAAAGCGTAAAGCATTATTGACTAAGCAAATTAAAGAATTTATTTTACAGTAAATAAAGGTTAGAAATAATGAGCGAAGAATTACAGCAGAAACTCCGTGACCAGCTTTGGGAGGTCGCAAATCGTTTGCGTGGCAATATGTCGGCAAGTGACTTCATGTATTTTACACTGGGGTTCATTTTTTATAAATACCTGTCAGAGAAAATTGAAAAGTACGCCAACAATGCTTTGGTGGATGATGAAATAACCTTTAAGAAGTTATGGGAAATGGAAGATGCCGATGCGGTGGAACTACAAGAGGAAGCCAAGAACCAATGCTTGGAGAATATCGGCTATTTCATTGAACCGAAGTTCTTGTTTTCTTCTGTAATAGAGGCTGTCAAACGAAAAGAGAACATTCTTCCTATGCTGGAGCGTTCACTGAAACGTATCGAGGACAGCACTTTGGGACAAGATAGCGAAGAAGATTTTGGCGGACTGTTCTCAGACATAGATTTGGCTTCGCCTAAGTTGGGCAAGACTGCCGATGACAAGAATACGCTTGTCAGCAATGTTCTTCTTGCATTGGACGATATAGACTTTGGCGTGGAGGCTTCGCAGGAGATTGATATTTTGGGTGATGCTTACGAATATATGATTTCGCAATTTGCCGCAGGAGCCGGAAAAAAGGCTGGAGAGTTCTATACCCCGCAGGAAGTCAGCCGTATCTTGGCAGAGATTGTTTCCATTGGACATCAGCGTTTACGCAATGTCTATGACCCTACTTGCGGTAGTGGTTCGCTACTTCTTCGTGCTGCCAATATCGGAAATGCTGTTGATATTTACGGACAGGAAAAGAATCCGACAACTTACAATCTTGCCCGAATGAATATGTTGCTGCACGGCATCCGATTCAGCAACTTTAAGATTGAAAATGGTGATACGCTCGAATGGGATGCCTTTGGAGATACCCAGTTTGACGCTGTGGTAGCAAATCCTCCGTTCTCTGCCGAATGGAGTGCTGCCGACAAGTTCAATAACGATGACCGTTTCAGCAAGGCAGGACGGCTTGCTCCACGTAAGACTGCCGACTATGCCTTTATCCTGCACATGATTTATCACTTGAACGAAGGCGGGACAATGGCTTGTGTTGCTCCGCATGGTGTGTTGTTCCGTGGTAATGCAGAAGGTGTTATCCGTCGTTTCCTTATAGAAAAGAAAAATTATGTGGATGCCATTATTGGCTTGCCTGCCAACATCTTCTACGGCACAAGCATCCCGACATGTATTCTTGTGTTCAAGAAGTGCCGCAAAGAAGACGACAATATCCTGTTCATTGATGCCAGCAATGAGTTTGAAAAAGTTAAGACTCAAAACAAACTCCGAGAGCAGCATATCCAAAAGATTGTCGAGACTTACCGTGACCGCAAGGAAATAGAAAAGTACAGTCATTTGGCTACCTTGAAAGAGGTGGAGGAGAACGATTACAATCTGAATATTCCACGCTACGTTGATACTTTTGAAGAGGAAGAACCTATCGACATCAAGGCTGTAATGGCTGAAATAAAGGAACTGGAAGCCAAGCGTGCTGAGTTGGATAAGGAGATTGAGGTATATCTGAAAGAATTGGGTCTTGTAGAATAAGCTAACGAGTAATTGCAACATGGGAGAAAATGACAATATACCTCAGATGGTTCCATCATTTGAGAATATACTCCGAAAGGACGAGAGCGGAAATGAATATTGGAGTTCCCGTGACCTTTGTGGTGCAATGGGCTATTCTGCTTATTGGAAATTCCAAAGGGTCATAGATAAAGCCATCAAAGTAGCCGGAGAAAAAGGAATGAATGTGGACGAGCATTTCAACCAAGCGGTTGATATGGTCAGGATAGGAAACGGTTCATTCCGCAAGGTAAACATATTCCGTCTCTCTCGTATGGCATGTATGATTATTGCGGAAAATGCTGATGGCAAAAAGTTGCTTGTTCAACAGGCACGAGACTTTTTCTCGCAATCAGTCTCAATGACAGAACTTATGCATAATTCGCTAAGCGCTAATATATTATTGTATAAAACAGCCCAAGGGGAAGCACGTATAGAAGTCATTTTCAACAGCGAAACATTCTGGATGTCCCAGAAAAGAATGGCAGATTTGTTTGGGGTTGATGTCCGCACCATTAACTACCATCTTGGACAGATTTATGAAAGCGGAGAGCTCACCAAAGAGGCAACTATCCGAAAAATTGGGATAGTTCAAACAGAAGGAGACCGGGAAGTGGAGCGTATGCCGCTATTCTACAACCTCGATGCTATTGTAGCGGTGGGGTATAGAGTAAATAGCTATCAAGCTACTCAATTCCGTATTTGGGCAACTTCAGTGCTGAAAGAGTTTATCATTAAAGGATATGCCCTCGATGACGAGAGGCTGAAACAGGGCAAACATTTCGGAAAGGACTATTTTGACGATTTGCTTGAGCGTATTCGTGAAATACGCACCTCAGAGCGCAGATATTACCAAAAGATAACTGACATTTATGCAGAATGCAGTGCGGATTACGACCCGAAATCAGAAGATACAAAGTTGTTCTTCAAGATGGTACAGAATATGATGCACCTTGCCGTTACCCATCATACGGCTGCGGAAATTATCTATCAACGGGCTGATTCCGAGCAACCTTACATGGGACTTACCACATGGAAGAAAGCTCCTGATGGAAGAGTGCAAAAGTCTGATACCATCATTGCAAAAAATTACCTGTCAGATTCTGAATTGTCCCAGTTGAATCTTATCACAACTGCCTTTCTTGATATGGCAGAATCTCGTGCTGCACGTCATATCGTTTCAACGATGGATGATTGGAAAAGGTTCCTTCAACAATATCTTGCAGCGATGGATTACGAGCCGTGCGATACGGCAGGAAAAGTGACACAAGAAGAAGCAAAAGATAAGGCTTATAGTGAATACGAAAAATATAAACTGATTCAAGATAAATCATACATATCAGATTTTGATCGTTTTAATGAGGGTAATGATGAAACTCCATTGCTTCCATTTGATTTGAATCCTACAAAAGAATGACAACTATGGCAATAGATAATAAAGATAAAAAAGTCCTTAATGTTCCCCATTTGAGATTCCCGGAGTTTAGTGGTGAGTGGGAGAAATGTAAGTTCGGTGATATAGCAACAGGATTCGACTATGGTATGAATGCTTCTGCAAAGCCTTTTGATGGCGAGAATAAATATATCCGCATTACAGACATAGATGAAGCATCGTCAACTTATAATGATACGGATATTGTATCTCCTGACGGGACGCTGACAGATAATTATGTGGTAAATGACCGAGATATCCTATTAGCAAGGACAGGGGCAAGTACAGGGAAATCTTATCTATATAGGAAATCTGATGGAAAACTTTATTATGCAGGTTTTTTGATTAGGGCAAATGTGACAGAGCATAATCCATATTTTGTGTTTTCACAATTACATACTCATAGGTATTGGAGATGGGTTTCAATAATGTCTGCACGCTCTGGGCAGCCAGGAATCAACTCACAAGAATATTCTTCCTTTCCTATATTTACGACCTCATTACAAGAAGAAAATAAAATCTCCACATTGTTATCTCTTCTTGATGAGCGCATCGCTACCCAAAACAAAATCATTGAGAAACTTCAATCCTTAATCAAAGGACTTGCAGCACAACTTACACAGTCAGGTACTCCCAATATACGCTTGTGTGATTGCCTTGAATGCCATTCATCCACATTGCAAGAAAATTGCGTATCTGTGACTGGCTCATATCCTGTATATGGTGCAACTGGACTTATTGGCTATACCAACAACTATGCTTATAATGGCGAATCAATTTTAATAGTCAAAGATGGTTCCGGTGTTGGTTCTTTGTCGTATGTTAATGACCATTTTTCTGTAATTGGAACACTCAACTATCTAACAGCCAAAGAAAATTACTCAATTCTTTACCTGTATTATGCACTTATGGCGTTCAATTTCACTCCATATATAACAGGAATGGCTATCCCTCACATCTACTTCAAAGATTATGGGAAGGCAAAATTATTCTACCCATCCATTGAAAAGCGAATAAGGATTGCATCATTGCTACATAACATCGATCAAAAGTTAGTTGCGGAACAAAACCTTGTTATATCACTAAGCGCACAAAAATCTTACCTGTTGCGTATGTTGTTTATATAAACATCATGCGCAATAGATATTGTTTCTGTAAATTCAAGCACCTTAAAAGTTCCTGTTCTATAGACAGTTTTTCCTCTATTGAGGATGTTAAGTTTGTTATATTCTTTTGTTGTGCCATAGATGGTAAAGGACATTTGATATGATTGATGTCCTTAAGATATGCAGTTTTCATTGTTCCCTCTGTAATAATTCTGCTTATTTCTTTTGAGAAGTAAGAAGAAGACATCAGCAAATACAAATACTCTACATTGATATTTGTGTTCGGAACAATGCCCAATATACCTTGCTTGGTACAAACTGGATACTCATTTATAGATATTGCACCTATGGTAGCACCATTGGAGTATATAACAGACTTTGATGGAATAAGCCATGCTGATGATTTTTGCATACCCAGTTCTGTTATAAAGTCTTTATTATTTGTCAGATATTTACAAGACAAGTCTTCAATCTTAATAAATGGAATTGTACCTTCTGTATAATATTCAACTACCGATGTCGTTGGAGTGCCACCTTCACCAGCTTTGATATAGAAAGAAGAAAACGGATAAAGTTTTCCTTTCAAAAGAACTGTCAT
>Ga0129311_1002618_pt1 | contig 10592 bp, 11 predicted proteins | sample Go1ome_FD_94435 | JGI IMG/M metagenome (GOLD analysis project Ga0129311, IMG submission 94435) | Western lowland gorrila individual fecal microbial communities from Wisconsin, USA - Go1022B metagenome | ecosystem: Host-associated > Mammals > Digestive system > Large intestine > Fecal | place... | reverse complement strand
GTCAGCGTCATGATCACCGCCATTGCCGCCTTTGCGCTGAGCAACCTGAGCTTCGCCCTCAAGGATCATATCTTCACCGAACTGCTCGGCACAGGCGTGCTTTACTCCCGAACGCTCGTCGATTTCGGCGGGCTTGCCATGCTCTACGCGCATGACGAATCGCAGGCGGAAATGAACCTGCGCATGGAGCTGAAGGCGATGGAAAACCTGCTGAATCGGCAGTATGAGCAATACCGTCAGTTTGAAATCAACAACAAAGCGATACACCGGGTCTATCACGACCTCAAGCATCAGATTGAATTCATCCGCAATGAGCCCAACAAGGTCAAGCGCGATTCCTACCTTGCCGAGCTGGATCGCGTCGTTTCCGTTCACGAGGCGCAGGTGGACACCGGCAACTCCGTTTTGGATACCCTTCTGACCAGCAAAAGCATGACCTGTCTGGAGCAGGGCATCACGCTGACCTGTTTCGCCGACGCGCATGATCTCGGATTCATCGACGTGATGGATATTTGCAGCATATTCGGCAACGCAATCGACAACGCGATCGAGTGTGTTCAGCAGATCGAAGACAAAAGCAAGCGGCTCATCAAAGTCAGTGTCCGCACGCAGAACCATTTTCTCCTCATCCGCATCGAAAACTATTGCGAAACGCCGGTAGACCTGCGCGACGGTCTGCCCCGAACGACGAAAGGCAACCGCTCCCTCCACGGTTACGGCATCAAGAGCATTCAGCAGACGGTCGAGAAATACGGCGGCTGCTTCACGCTGGAGCAGCCGAATTCGTGGTTCACCGTCACCGCTCTGATTCCCGTGCCGGAATAAAAAGCGGGCTGAGCCCGCCTTCACCTCCGCCGAAGTCCGCCACGCATCAAAGTCTTGCTCACGCGGGCAGTTTTGCGCAGTTGCCCATGCGTGAGTAAATGGGCTGAGCCCGCCTTCACCTCCGCCGAAGTCCGCCATGCGTCAAATTCTTGCTCACGCGGGCAGCTTTACGCAATTTCTTATGTGTAAATTTAAGCGGATCGTCTGATCCGTTTTTTAAAATACATAATTCCCAGAGGAATACTTTCAATTTATCTCTTGACAGATGGCTGAAGATCCATTATAATGATCTTGTTGTTAGATCAGTCTAACTTCCTCCCGGAATCCTGTTTGTGAATGAGTTTGACGCACTCCTCCGCAAATCTCATGCAGGATGGACGCTCCTGCATGACCCGCTCTTTGGGCGTGACGCACCCAAAGAAGCAATGGACTCCCTTCTTGGTTTCTCCCTGTTTCTGAAGAAAAGCCCCTGTCGGCATGGACGCTGCCGAACAGGGGTTTTTCATGTTATCTTTTTCCGCAAATGAAAGAATAGCTGAATTCCTTGATGTTGCTATTCAAACCAAGTTTGCTTATGTCAACAAGCTGCAAAGTCAGATGTTTTTATTTTTTCGTGCTGAACGCCGCAATTAGGATGACAATTTCCAGCAGCACAGCTCCAACCACCATAATCCCGAAGCCACTGGATGTCAGCCATATCCAGATTGTTGCCGCCCAAACCATCCTTCGTTTTCCCTCCATTCTGACTTTGTTGATTTCGCTCCCCTGGGGTGAGGGGAGACTGCTTGGCACCGGTGGCGGGGGTCGAACCCGCACGCACGATTTCAATCCACTCCCCTCATGCGAGGGGAGACGGCAAGCACATACACCACGCTCAAGTGGATGGGATTTCAATCCACTCCCCTCATGCGAGGGGAGACCCGATTCAGCGGATGTATATCCGCCATGGACATGCGCTTATCGTTCCGCCAGATCCCCCAGAATCGCCTGCTCAGCGAACAGCGCCGTCGCGCCGCCGGTGTGCCAGAAAACGACGGTTTCTCCCGGACGGATTTTTCCCGTACGGATATGGTCAAGCAGACCCGCAAGCGCCTTTCCCGTGTAAACCGGATCGGTCAGCAGCCCTTCCGTTCGCGCAAGCAGGCGAATCGCTTCGTTCGCCGCTTCGTTCGGCTGCTCATATCCCGGCTCGAAATAGCCGCGATCGACGGTGAAATCATCTGCCGTCACGCGCACATCGCTGCCCAGCCACGCCAAAGACGCATCGGCAAGCGCGGCGCAGCGCCCCTCGTAGCCTTCGTCTTTTCTGCTGACAGCAACGCCGACGATTTCCGGACCCGCCTCCAGCGCCCGATGACCCGCAACCAGACCGGCAAGCGTTCCGCCCGTGCCCGTCGCCGCATAAACGTGCGTCGGCGCAATGCCCGCCGCTTCGCACTGCTGCATCAATTCCAGATAGCCGCCGATAAACGCCGCCGAGCCGACCGGGCTCGCACCGCCCATCGGCACGTCGTAGCAGCGATGCCCCTGCGCTTCCAAACGCGCCGCGTGTTCCAAGCCAAGCTGATGGCAGCGCTCTTCGGTCTGCGCTTCCGTCTCTTCCGGCAGACCGGGAATGATGTTCACCTGTGCGCCTAAAATGCGGTCGAGCAGCATGTTCGAGCGCACGTCCTTTTCATCCGGCTGAACGTAAGCATTCAGATACAGAATCGGCTCCATTCCAACGCGGCGGCAGGCGGTCACGGTCTGCATGGCGTGGTTAGACTGCGTTGCGCCGTAAGTAAAGACCGTGTCGCATCCCTTTTCCTGCGCATCGCCGATCAGGTATTCCAGTTTGCGAATCTTGTTTCCACCGAACAGGCTCATGCCCGAAAAGTCGTCCCGCTTGATATAGAGCTGCACGCCGAGCTGTTCACTCAGCCTTTCGAGCTTATACAGCGGCGTCGGGAAGAAGCCCAGCTTGGCACGCGGCTTTTTTTCAAGCAGCGCACGGAGTTGTTCCGCCTTGTTCATCTTGTTTTCTCTCCTTTTTATCAATAATATAAGGTATTCCTGTGGAAGAAGCGTCCTCCGCCGGCGACGGAATCACATCATCAGGAGCCAGATTCCAGCCGCTATGCTGATCACCGCCGCAAGCGGCGCACTGATTGCAAACGCACGATGTCTGGTTTTATGATGGAATACGCGCATGCCGGCAAGCGCACCGACGCCGCCCAAAAGCCATGTAAACGTGAGCAGCGTCTTTTCGGGAATGCGCCATGCACCGCGTTTCGCCTTGTGCTTGTCTATGCCATACAGGCAGAATGTGAAGGCGTTCATCGCCAGCCACAGAATCATTAAAATGTTCTTCATGTTTTCCCTTCCCGGTGTTTTTATCTATTTTACAACAAACGAGAGAAAAAAAGCAAGGCTGTCGGGTTTTTACCTGACAGCCTTGCTGATTTACTTCACCTCGACGTCATCCGCAGACGAGTCGGCAGGCTTATCCTCCGGCTTTTGCTCAGCCGTTTCGCCTTCAGCGGAAGGGAGCTGATTCGGAGCCAGAATCGCCATGAATTCCATACCGGTGATGGTTTCCTTTTCGAGCAGAACCTTCGCCGTTTCATGCAGCTTTTCCTTGTTGTCTTCAAGGATCTGATAGGCACGCTCATAGCAGTTAGCAATAATCTGCTTGACTTCCACGTCGATGCGTGCCGCAGTCTGATCCGAGCAGACCAGATTCGCGTCGCCGCTCAGATACTGACCGGACTGCGTTTCCAGCGCCATCATGCCGAACGTGTCGCTCATGCCGAGGCGGGTGATCATCGCACGGGCGAGCTTGGTCGCCTGCTCGATATCGTTGCTCGCGCCGCTGGTGATGCGCCCAAAGATGAGCTGCTCCGCTGCGCGTCCGCCGCAGAACGTGGTGATCTTGTCAAGAATCTGTTCGCGGGTCATCAGCAGGCGCTCTTCGTCATCCACCTGCATGGTATAGCCCAGAGCGCCGCTCGTGCGCGGAATGATGGTGATCTTCTGCACAGGCGCGGAATTCTTGAGCTTCGCCGCCACCAGCGCGTGACCGCACTCGTGATAGGACACCGTCAGCTTATCACGCGGGGAAACGACGGCATTCTTGCGCTGATAACCGGCGATGACCGTCTCAATGGCTTCTTCCAAATCACGCTGAGAGACAACCTTGCGGCTATCCTTCACCGCAGCAATGGCGGCTTCGTTGATGATGTTCGCCAGTTCCGCGCCGGAGCAGCCGCTCGTCGCACGGGCAATCTGCGTATAGTCGATATTCGGCTCGGTCTTCACGTCCTTCGCGTGTACGCGAAGAATCGCTTCGCGTCCCGCAAGATCCGGCAGTTCGACAGGGATGCGGCGGTCAAAACGACCCGGGCGCAGCAGCGCCTTATCCAGAATCTCCGGTCGGTTGGTCGCCGCCAGAATGACGACGCCCTTGCCCGCGTCAAAACCATCCATCTCGGTGAGCAGCTGGTTGAGCGTCTGCTCACGCTCGTCGTTGCCGCCTATGCCGCCGCTGTCACGCTTCTTGCCGATTGCGTCAATCTCATCGATGAACACGATACACGGCGCCTTTTCGCCCGCCTGCTTGAACAGGTCGCGAACGCGTGCCGCGCCCATGCCGACAAACATTTCGACGAATTCAGAGCCGGAAATCGAGAAGAACGGAACCTTTGCTTCGCCCGCAACCGCCTTGGCGAGCAGGGTTTTGCCCGTGCCGGGAGGTCCGACAAGCAGCGCACCCTTGGGCAGCTTCGCGCCGATATCGCGGTATTTCTGCGGATCATGCAGGAAATCGACGATCTCCTTGAGCGCGTCCTTCGCCTCATCCTCGCCCGCAACGTCGTCAAACGTCTTGCCAGTCTGCGCTTCCACATAGATTTTGGCGTTCGATTTGCCGAAGCTCATCGTATTTCCGCCCATCCGCTGGCTCATCTTGCGGAACATGAACGAGCCAAGCGCATAGAAGATGATCAGCGGAAGCACCCAGCTGACGAGGAAGGAAATGATCGGGCTCATTTCTTCCGGAACGACCTGACCGAATTCTACACCCGCAGCCAGCAGGCGATCGACCAGCTTATCATCCGCCGTCACGCGGTTGGTTGTGTAATACGTCGCCTTGCCGTCCTGAATCTGCTCAACGGGCGTAAAGGCAATCTGCGTGTCCTCAATTTGGACGGCCTTGATCTTCCCCTCGTCAAGCATCGAGAGGAATTCGGAATATTCAACCTGCTTCACGCTGTATCGCTCAATCTGCGGGAAGAGCAGCGCATTGAGCAGCATCACCACGACCAGCGCAATGATATAATACACGATCAGCGGTCTGTTTGGATTTTTCTTCTCGTGCATAGCTTTATCCTTTCAGGGACATGTTCGTCCCGATTTATGATGGCTTCATCATACAATGAAGATACCAAAAAGTCAATCCAAAACGGCTGAACCATGCAAACTGACCGCCGAAATGTCACAGGCGGATGCTTCTGTATTTCAGGTTCAGCCCCTGATGAAAACGCCTTCTTTCTTCCTTCGCCCGCACCCGCCGCACAGCGTTCCGCATGACGGAAAAATCGCCGCACAGGCGAACCCATGCGGCGATTAACGACTTATGAAAGATTACTCAGCGTCAACCGGAGCGTCGTCCAGATCGTCGAAGTCAAGACCCTGCACCTCGGCGTTGTAATCAACTTCCTCGGTGAGCGCCTCGCGGATGGACAGGCTGATGCGCTTGGCTTCCTTGTCCACCTTGAGAACCTTCACGCGCACGGTCTGACCGACCTGCACGGCGTCCTCAACCTTGGCGATACGCTTGAGAGCGCACTGAGAGATGTGAACCAGACCGTCAAGACCCGGCTCCAGCTCGACGAACGCGCCGAACGTCGTGATGCGAACAACCTTGCCCTCGACGATGGAGCCTTCCGGATACTTCTCCTCGGCAACATCCCACGGCTGCGGCTGAAGCGCCTTCAGGCTCAGCTGGATGCGCTCCTTCTCCTTGTCCACACCGATGATCTTCACGGTGACTTCCTGACCCGGGGTCACAACCTCGGACGGATGCTTCACGCGATGCCAGGCAAGATCGGTCACATGGATGAGTCCATCCACGCCGCCGATGTCCACGAACGCGCCGAAGTCGGTCAGGCGGCGAACGATACCGGTCACGATCTGATCCTTCTCGATCTTCTCCCAAGCCTTCTTCTTCTCGTCCATCAGGTACGCCTTGCGGCTGGCAACGATGCGCTTCTTCGCCTTGTCCACCTCGATGATCTTCACGGTCATCGTCTTGCCGACGAACTCGCCGATGTTCTCGACGAAGCGGCGGGACAGATGAGAAGCCGGGATGAACGCACGAACGCCCATGACGTCGGCGATCAGACCACCGTTGACGGCCTCACGACCCGTAGCCTCCACATAGGCGCCCGTATCGTATTCGGCAACGAGCTTCTCCCAATTCTTGGTGGCCATGACCTTGCGCTCGGAAAGGAGCACATAGCCTTCGCCATCGTTGAGCTTAACGACTTCAGCCTCGATCGGATCATCGACCTTGCAGTCGGTGGTCACCAGATCGTTCTTCTTGATGAAACCGTCAGCCTTGCCGGGAATGCTCACGACAACGCCGTCATCGCTCACCTGGGCGACAACGCCTTTGACAACCTGACCGGGGCGGAACTTGACCATCGTCTCCTCAAGCATCGCGGCAAAATCTTCGGTGCTCTCGGAAACCTGATTCTTTTCCATGTCGTTCATGCGGGTACAACCTCCTCAAGTATCTCTACCCAGCAGGGGCTGGGGATGATACATACTTTATTGAATCACGGCAGTGGAAAACCGCCGGGAAACACGTAATTAGTGGGTATTTTTACTGTTTTCTTCGATGCGCTCTCTGACCTGTTCGAGCAGCCACTGCGGCGTCGATGCGCCGGCTGTCAACGCCACGCTGTCGTTTTCTCCAGCCAAGTCGCCCGGCACATCCTCCGGCGTTTCCACCAGAATGGACTTCGGGCAGCGCAGGCGGCAGGTTTCCAGCAGCTTCTGCGTGTTGGAACTGTTCTTTCCGCCGACGACCACCATCACGTCCGCCTGAGCCGACAGTCTTTCGGCTTCCTGCTGACGCTGGCTCGTCGCCGCGCAGATCGTCATCCGCTCGGTCAAATCGGGCACGCGCTTTCTGAGTACCTGTAAAACCGATTCAAATCGGTCACGCCGGATCGTTGTCTGCGCAACGACCATGGCGCGTTCAGGCAGGTTTGCTTCTTCAGCGGCATGCGCATCGGGCAAAATGAACACCGCGCCATGCGCCCAGCCCGCAATGCCGACCACCTCGGGGTGATCCGCCTCGCCGACGATGACCACTGCGCTGCCGTCCTCGCTGTATGTCTGCACAAGCTGATGAATGTGCGCCACATGCGGACAGGTCGCGTCGATCACCGAAAGCCCACGCGCTTCACACTGCGCATAGACCTGCGGCGTCACGCCGTGGCTGCGGATAATGACGGTTTCGCCGGGCGCAACCTCATCAAGCGAATCCACACTGCGGATTCCTGCCTGCCTGAGGCGCTCGACTTCCTGCGGATTGTGGATCAGCGGCCCCAGCGTCACGCAGGGGAGCTGTTTCTCAGCACATTCAAACGCCTTGAGCACTGCGCGTCGCACGCCGAAGCAAAAGCCGGCATGCTCTCCGATTGTGAGTTTCATACGCACCTGCCCATTCCCGTTTTCATCCTGAAGACCCATTTCTCCATTTTACCCATCTTTACTGATTCTATCTGTTTTTCGATATTCCTGCTGTTCACGCAAAAAAATTTGTTTTTTTATCAAATTTTTTGCTTTTGTCGCTCTTTGGCGTTTGAAGCTCCTTCACTTCGCGGGCGGAAGCGATTTTCCGCTGCTCAAACGGGCAAATTCCGCCTCCATGCGGTGCGTCAGCTCTTCACAGCTTTCCTTATTCATCCGTCCTGCACGCAGGTCATCCATCGCAATCGGCTTGCCGACGTGAACCTTCATCCTGCGGAACGGCTTGTAATTGCCCTCAATATAGATCGGAACCACGTCGCATCCGCTCTTGAGCGCCAGCAGCGATGCGCCGCCCAGCAGCGGAAGCATGTGACCCGTCTTGGAGCGCGTGCCCTCCGGGAAGATGCCGAGCGTTTCGCCTTCCTTCAGCACGCCCATCGCCGTGCGGATCGCGGTCATGTCCATGTTGCCGCGATCGACCGGGAAACCGTGCACCTGACGGAACGCCCAGCCGAGGAACTTGTTTTCAAACAGCTCCTTTTTGCCCATGAAGTGAATTTCTCTGTCCGGCACGCACAGCGCGAGCGTCACCGGGTCGAGCAGACACTGATGGTTGCCCATCAGGATGCAGTTGCGATCCTTGGGGATGTTCTCCCTGCCTTCGATCTTCATGAAGAACAGCAGCTTGACCAGCAGCCCATACAGAAAGACGATGATGGTATACAGCGGCGTATACTTGCGCTTGGGCATCGGATAGCCGGGCTTCTTTTCTTCCGGCACGGCGTTGTTATGCTCGTTTTCCATACACTCTCTCCACAATTTCCACAATAGCGTCTACAACCTGCTCGGGCGTCATCTTCGTGGAATCCACGAGTACGGCGTCCTCCGCCTGACGAAGCGGATCGGTCTTGCGGTTCATGTCCTGCGCGTCACGCGCATTCAGCTCCGCAAGCACCTGTTCATACGGCGTCATGTCGCCCTTTTCCACCTGCTGACGATAGCGGCGGAGCGCACGCTCCTCCGGCGTCGCGGTCAAAAAGATCTTTACCGGCGCATCGGTCAGCACGTTCGTTCCGATGTCGCGTCCGTCGATGAGCATATCCGCCTGCGCCGCGATTTCGCGCTGAGCCGTAACCATGCGGCGGCGCACAGCCGCCCACTTGGAAATCGCGCTCGCCGCGGCGGAAACCTCGCCCGTGCGGATGAGTCCCGTTACGTCCTCATCCCCCAGATAGGTGCGCTGTTCGCCGTTTTCATAGCGTACGCGAACATCCGCTTCGCCGCAATGAGCGGACACCGCGCCTTCATCCTGCGGATCAATTCCGTTTCTCAGCATATACAGCGCAACCGTGCGATACATCGCGCCCGTATCCAAATGCAAAATATGAAGTTTCTGCGCCACCGCATCGGCAATGGAAGACTTTCCCGCGCCTACCGGTCCGTCGATGGCGATATTCATAGGCATATTTGTTTCCCCTCTCCATGATAATAGACTTATTATACGCCATCCATCGCCCATTCTTCAAGTCTTACGCCGTATTTAGAATTTATTCTCCACTTCGTCGTCCATTTGCGCTTTTTTTCGCATTCAGACACCACATTCGCGCCATATTCCGTCCATATTCTCCCCCTTTACCCCATTTGTCTGTTGTGGTATAATAGAGGCAGTGAGCCGTTTTCCGATGAAGGAGGTTTATCATGTATTCATTTCAAACCGGCGCTGGCAAGCGCAAAAACAAGCAGACCATCCGCATCATGAGCGTCGTCATCTTTGTTCTGGTCATCGCGCTGGCTGGCGTCACGTTTTCCTACGTCCGCGTTTCCGGCGTGAGCCGCGTAACCCATGAAGCGCTCATGGCACGCGCAACGAGCGAGGCAAACGAAGCCCAGTCCGCCGTCTATCGCCTGACGCAGTCCAGCGGCACCAATACCATGACGCTTCTTGCCAATGTCCGCAGCCATATTTATGCGCTCCAATGCCTGAATACCCTCGCTTCCAATATCTACGGCGCGGGAACGATTATCGTGGATAACAGCATGCTCAGCGCCTGCATCACCACGCTCGACGCCGCTGAGCAGCGCTTGCAGGCGGGCAGCGTCCTGACCGAATCGATGACCGAGCTGCGCGACGAAGTCGATGCCATTGTTGCCCTTTTCGCGGGCATTGAATAAGCGGGCTCTGCCACTTTCCCACACATAGGAAATCGCATAAAGGCGGGTAGTCATAAGACAATTTCATTAGACAGTTTCATTCCCGGCAGTGATGTCTGCCCGGAATGTTATTGCATATATGAAAGCCATATGATAGCTTTAATATATGCAATAAGTCGGAATGATAAAATAGGTAGGGTCTGACATGCCAACAATTCAGTTAAAGGCGATGACGCGAGAACTATGTCACGAACTGTACAAGCATTGGCCGAATGATGTGTCTATCTATATGGATATGCACCTGTTTCAGCCCTATGTTTATGACGAAGCTGCGGTAAATCGATATTTTGATATGAAGGGGCAGGACGCTTCACGCAGACTATTTGCGATCATGCTTGGGGATAAGGTGATTGGGGAATTGCAATTGAAGCGGATCGACCATGATAAAAAAGAATGTTCTCTGAGTATCCATATGCAAAACGACGCAGTGAAGGGAAAGGGATACGGAACGCAGGCAGAACGTTTGGCGGTAAAAACCGCCTTTGACGAGTTGGGAATGGCTGCGGTAAACGCAGATACCATCAGGAAAAACACCCGGAGTCAGCATGTGCTGGGAAAAGTAGGATTTCGCTTTGCCGGAGAAGATGAAACATTCAAATATTACCGTATCGAGCGCTAAACTCCAATTTGCCGAACTGATAAATGCGCACTTCTATACACCTTTCGGTGTACTGTGCGAGCACCCCTTGCCTCTCCCTTTGGGAGAGGTGGACGAGCGAAGCGAGGACGGAGAGGGTATATCAGGCTGCAATACCCTCTCAGTCACCTTCGGTGACAGCTCTCCCAGAGGGAGAGCCAGGGGGGTGTGCCCCGGCATG
>Ga0129311_1002617_pt1 | contig 10602 bp, 7 predicted proteins | sample Go1ome_FD_94435 | JGI IMG/M metagenome (GOLD analysis project Ga0129311, IMG submission 94435) | Western lowland gorrila individual fecal microbial communities from Wisconsin, USA - Go1022B metagenome | ecosystem: Host-associated > Mammals > Digestive system > Large intestine > Fecal | place... | reverse complement strand
CCGATGCTCTGCCAGGAATTTCTTGATATCTGCCACATGGGTGTACATCTGGCTTTCCATATCACTGGAAGCGTTGAATCTTCTATCATGGAAAAGTCCCTCATAATGTACCAGACGGGAAGCATCTGCCTCATGGAAATACTCATGCATCTTGAAGATGGTTTCACCGCCAAAGGATTCATTACCGCAGGACCAAATAATAATAGATGGATGATTCTTGTCCCGCTGCAGCATATTGGCTGCTCTCTGGAGCACAGCGCCCTGCCACTGAGGATGACCATCTGGCAAAGTATATTCGTCAGGGAAATCCCCGCCGTTTTTCATCCAGGTACCGTGGGTTTCCAAATTGGTTTCATCTATTACATAAAGGCCATAAATATCACACAGCTCATAGACAAGACTGCTGTTAGGATAATGGGAACAGCGCACTGCATTGATATTGTTCTGCTTCATGGTAATAATATCCTGCTCAATCAGTTTCTGGTCACAGGCCCGACCGCTATAGCAGTCAAATTCATGGCGGTTGGTGCCCTTGAACACAATTCGCTGGCCATTCAGCTTCATAATATTGCCATCCAGCTTGAACTCACGGAAGCCTACATTCTGGGGAATCAGCTCCTGCACCTCCCCGGCGGTATTCTCTACCACCAACAGCATTCTGTAGAGGTTTGGCTCCTCGGCACTCCACAGCTTGATATTCTCCAGCTCTGCTTCGTAGGTGCTTTCCTGGCCCTGCACCAGCTGGGACTCCTCCAGAACTACATCGCCGTTGCTGTCAAAGAGCTTTACGGTCAGTTTCTTTTCCTCAGGGGTATTCCATTTCATTTCCAAGGAAAGCTGGCCAGACTGATATGCCTTGGTAGGTACAGCATGAACAAACATATCCTCTACATGAATCTGAGGCAGGGTGTACAAATAAACTCCCCGGAACAAACCGCTGAACCGCCAGAAGTCCTGATCCTCCAGCCAGCTGCCACTGGCAAAGCGGAATACCTGCACCGCCAGCTTGTTTTCCCCAGCCTGTACATAAGGAGTCAAATCAAAATCTGATGGGGTGAAGCTATCCTCGCTATAGCCTACAAAATGACCATTCAGCCATACAGCCAAAGCGGTTTCTGCTCCCTGAAAGGAAATCCTTACATCCTGCCAGCCCTCTGGCACAGCAAAATACTTTACATAGGAGGCTACAGGATTTTCCTGGGGAAGCTCTCCCGGCACAATGGCCTCATGGCCATCCCAAGGATAGGTTGTATTGGTATAATGAGGCTTGCCATAGCCCTCCATCTGAATATGGGCAGGCACCGCTATGGTGTCCCAGCTGTGGCAATCATAGTCAGAGGCTTCAAAGCCCTCTGGACGCTCTGCCAGATTACGGGCTACATGAATATGCCACAGACCATTTAATGAATATTTAAAGGAGGAACAGCCACTGGCCAACTCTGCCTCAGAACCATAATACTTGTGGTCGCTATGAGGAGGCAGAACATTTTCCTCAAAATATAATGGATTTGCCAAGTTTTTTATCTCGAATCCGCTCATTTTTCAAAACTCCCTCAGATTTAACAAAGTATACCGAATATGATAGAATAAAATGATGTTTATGATTTTAGCCAGCGAATGGAGGAATACATATGGAAGATGCAGAAAAGATTGTCCTTACGGCTCAGGACACCGCCCTGTCCATTACCACCTTCGGTAAGTCTCATACCCATCCCGGTCATTACTATGGCCCAGGTATGAGGCCCCATTATCTCATTCATTTCATTCTTTCCGGCAAAGGCACCTTCAAGACTTTCTATGATGAAAACAAGGTGTACAATCTACAAGCTGGTCAAGGCTTCCTGATTGAGCCGGGGCTGGTTATCCGCTATGAAAGCGATTTAGAAGAGCCTTGGAGCTATATCTGGGTTGCCTTTATGGGCAGCGATGCTGAAAACATCGTGTCCTCTCTAGGCCTTAGCCATGACAATCCAATTTTCTCCTGTACGGAGGCTCAGGGCCAGCAACTGGAAAAATGCGTGTCCACCATGCTGAAATACCATGATGCCCAGCTGGTCAACAACTTCCGCCGTCTTTCCCTGCTTCATGAGTTTTTTGCAGTTATGGCAGAGGTGCAGACTGACAGTATGCCTCAGACCAGAATCGATGATTATATAACCAACGCCTTGGAGTATATCCGCAAACATCTGGCTGAGCCTTTTACAGTACAGGAGCTGGCGGATTACCTACGGTTGAACCGCAGCTATATGACCACCCTTTTCAAGGCCAAAACCGGTATGTCTCCTCACGAATACATTCAGCAGTGCCGGATTAACAAATCCCGTCATCTACTGGATTCCTCCAAGCTTTCCATTGAAACCATTGCCTACTCCTGCGGTTATAGCAAATGCGACTCCTATACCAGAGCCTTTCAGCGGCAGAAGGGCATGAGCCCCTCTGCCTACCGAAAGATGCGCCGGCAGGAATCTCAGGAAGAGGTCTGATTCTCTGCTGACTATATTATTTAGCTTCTAACAGGAAGAGGCGGGAATAGAAGTCACCACAGAATACCTTCTTTTCGGTTTTCTGCTCGCCACAGGACTCATCAGTAGTTACCAAGCCTGCCCGCATCAGCTCGGCACCAGTGAAGCTGCCCATTTCCTCTACATTGTCTATGGTGACATGGTAGGTAGCATTTTCATCCAGTCCCTGCAGCTTGGTAAGGCTGAATGGAGTGCAGGCCTTGGACAACATACGATAGAAGCCGAAAATGGCCTGCTTCTTGTCTGGAGATACTACCATCCAAGCTGCTTCATTGCCAGCAAATGGATCCTTTATGCGGTAGAATGTGCCATACTGAATCAACTGGCGGTACTTCTTCATAAACTTAATCTGTTCCTTTACCTCCTCAAATTCCTCTGGAGACAAACGGCCCAGATCCAGCTCATAGCCGAAGCTACCGAAGTAAGCCACATCCCCGCGGAATTTCAGGCTGGTATTTCTGAATACCTGATGATTTGGGGTAATGGAAACATGAGAGCCAATAAAGGACAGCGGATAGCAGTAGCTGGTGCCATATTGAATGAAGAGACGCTCGCAGGCATCGCTATCGTCACTTGCCCACGCCTGAGGTGCATAGTAGAACATGCCTGGGTCAAAACGACCGCCACCTGAGGCACAAGATTCAAAGAGTATATGGGGGAATTCTGAGGTTAATCTTTCGTACAAATCATATACTCCCAGGATATAGCGATGGAAGATTTCCCCCTGCTGAGCTGCTGGCCAGCCGGCGGATCCACATTCGGTAATACTGCGGTTCATATCCCATTTAATATAGGAAATATCTGCGGTGCTAAGGACCTTGTAGATATCGTCATGGACGTAGTCCACCACCTCTGGACGGGAGAAGTCCAGCACATACTGGTTACGGCCATGAGATTGCTTACGGCCTGGCACATGGATAATCCAATCTGGATGTTCCTTGTAGATTGGAGTATCTTTATTTACCATTTCCAGCTCCACCCACAGGCCGAATTTCATGCCCATGTCGTTAATGCGCTGGGCAAGGCCGGTAATGCCATTTGGCAGCAATTCCTTATTTGGTGACCAATCTCCCAGACCATGATAATCATCCCGGCGGGTGGAGAACCAGCCATCATCCAGAACAAACAGCTCTACACCGGCTTCCTGAGCCTTGCTGGCAATCCTTACCAGCTTGTCCTCATCAAAGTCAAAGTAGGTGGCTTCCCAGTTGTTGATCAGGATAGGACAAACCTTGTCCCGCCATACACCATGAGCCAAACGGCTGCGGTACAGCTCGTGGAAAATATGGCTCATGCCATTCAAGCCTGTATCTGACCAGGTCATAACAGCCTCTGGTGCCTGGAAATGCTGGCCTGGCTTCAACTGCCAGCAGAAGGACTGAGGATGAATACCCAGCATCACTCTGGAGGTATCAAAGGTATCTACCTCTACCTGAGCCAAGAAATTGCCACTGTACACCAGAGAGAAGCCCATAGCCTCACCCTGATTTTCATCAGTATTAGGACGCTTCAAAACCAGGAAAGGATTGTGGGTATGGCTGGACTGGCCTCTGGTACTGCCAATGGACTGGATGCCCTGACGCAAATGAGCAGTTTTCTTATGTCTTTCTCTAGTCCACCAGCCGGAGAACTGCACCATATCATAGTCATCATCTGGCAAGTCCAGATTCAAACTCATGGCCTTGGTAAGGTTGACTACTTCCTCACCGGTGTTCTTGAAATAAGCATTTCTGGCAATGGCATCAAAATTAGCAAAAATTGTATAGGACAGAATCAGCTCCATGCCGTCCTTGACATCCATGAGCTTCACCAGCAGGGTTTCTGCTTCCTCATCCTTTTCCACATAGGTAGCAGGCAGTCCCTCCAGCTTCGGCTTGCCAGGGACAACCTCATGGGACACATAGCAGAAATCAGAAAGCCTGCTGCCATCCTGCTGCAGTACCTCCACAGCTCCCTCACGGAAATCTGTAGTTCCATAGGATGGATATTCCTGCTTTATCTGCTCCAGAGAAAATCTATATTCATTTTCGTAAACCTGAGCCAGCATAGAACGATAATGTACCTTGTCCTGGAGGTGAGAATAATTTCCCTCCAAAGGCAGAGCCTTGCCAAAATACAGCTGTCCCAGCTGTCCATTCCGCATGATTTCAAACACATAACTGATATTGCCATTGGTCAAATGAAACTGCTTTGTTTTTTCATTAAACTGAATTGCCATAAAGATACCCCCGTCTTTCACCTATTATTAATTTTGGCGGTTGTAATCAACCTAGCTATACTGTTTAGTCCCCCGTCTCGTCTGTAGCGAAAGGGGGGACTAATTTTTTTACTTATTCATGGATTCCCATTTTTCTTCCAGTTCCTCAACAATGCGGGCATGTTCCTGCTCTGTCAAGGTAACCTTGGCACGATAGATAAGACCACCTATAGCCATAAATACGATAGGTGCTGCAAACATGATAATCTGCAAGCGCATCATATTGTCAGCAGTCAGACCAGTGGCACTGGCACTGCCGGTCATGCCTACCCAGATAGCAGCCAAACCGATAATACCAGAGGAAACAGCGCCGGCAAACTTATCAACCAAAGGTCTTACGCAGAGGCAAACTGCTTCATCACGATGGCCCAGCTTCAGCTGGCCATACTCTACAGAGTCGGTAATGGTCATCAGCACAACCAAGAATACCAGTGGCTGTGGCAAAGCAAAGAGACCAGCACCAATAAGAGCCAAAGTAACATTAGTACCGCTCATAGCATAAATCACCAGAGCAACCACCATAAAAGCAATGGAAGAGAAGAACAGCTTGCGACGGCTGAACTTGGTGGTGAGAATTGGGAAAGCTGCTACAGCCAGCAGGCCGATAACAGTGTTGATAACACCTAGAATAGAGAACTTGGTAGCATCACCAATTACATAGATGAAATAATACAGGTTGAAGTTGTTGACAATATTGATACCGATACCATAAACCAGATAAGCAATGGCCATCCAAAGGAGCTGGTCATTCTTGGTGAGAACCTTCAGTACATCCTTGGCAGAAGTATCTTCCTTGTTTTCACGAAGAGCATTATCCTGCTCGTGAGTACCTAAGCCCAGAATAATAGCACCCAGGGTAGCAATACCGCCACCGATGCAGGCAAAGGCAAACCAGCCTGTTGGATCACCGGCACCGCCATTCTGATTGATAGAGAAATACAGAACAACCGGCATTACGATAACAGTAACCAGCTGACCACCGAATACAGAACCAATACGAGCAATGGTTGCTGTAACCTCACGCTCATGGGAATCAAAGGACAAAGCCGGAATCATGGACCAGATAGCTACGTCCTTGGCGGAATAGAAAATATCCATGATGAAATATACAATGGCAAAGATAATCAGATACAGGGTTGGATTGCTTACGGTTAAGCCTCCAAAATCAGTAAACAGCATAGCCAGAGTAACAGCTGCGATAACTGCACCCCCCAGAACCCAAGGCTTGAAACGGCCCCAACGAGTTTTGGTTTTATCAATAATATTACCAATGAATGGATCTACGAAAAGCTCCGCAATTCTCAATACCAGAATGATCGTGGTAACAATACCTATCATATAAGCATCGTTAGTTGGATTATCTGAATTAAACAGATTACTGGTAACAAAAATCATGAAATATGTACCTATCATCATATAGAATACATCATGACCGAAAGTACCGCAGGCATAGGCTATACGCTGCCAGATACGATTTTTACCGTTTGACATAATATTAACTTCCCCTCTTTTACTAAATAATTACCCCTTAACAACCTTTATATAGTCAATAATAGCATCGGCTATCTTGTCCAGTGAATCATGGCCGGTATTTACAACCAAATCATAGTTCTGGCCTTCTCCCCAGTTCTGGCCAGTATAGTAGTTGTAATAACGAGCACGCTTCTTGTCCTCCTGATTCAGCTCCTTCAAGGTTTTGCCGCCATAGACTTCCTTGCCTCTGGCCTCACGGAATTCATCATCTGCACAGATGAAGATGGAGAATTTGTTCTCGAACTTCCGCAATACGTAGTCAGCACTGCGGCCCAGAATAACACAAGGGCCATCTTCTGCCAGCTTGCGAATAGCAGCAGACTCAGTCATGAAGATTTTCTGGCTGGAATCTCCCATATTCATGCCGAAGGAACGAAATGGCAAAAAGCTCATGGACAATGGCTTAACATAGTTCTCCAGCTCTAACAAGTCATTTTCGCTGAGATCATCAAGACCAATTTTGGCTGCGGCAATATGGACAATCTGACGGTCATAGAGCTTGACACCAAGCTTTTCGGCTACCAGGCCAGCAATCTCACGGCCACCGGCACCATACTGACGGCTAATGGTAATTACAGGAATTCCACTCATAATACTTCCTCCTCTGATACAGCTTCCTTACCCCCACCGCTGGACAAATTCCGGCCATAGTTACTATTTCCCCACTTTTGTTGTAAGGGAATTGTCATAATAATTTGGTTTTTCATCAAAAAATCTGACATAAACGGAATTTACAACGGTTTTTCTTTATTGTTTTACATCATTTCGCTGTTTCTATATAGGATTTTAATATTTTTTCCTGTATCACGCCACCCATATCTGTTACGTATATACGGAAAAATGTTGTATTTTGCGTGTTTTCCTTGATTAATAAAAGTAAAATAGGGCTGTGAGGCTAATTGGCACTCACAGCCCCTTGGGAGGAAGTACATTAATATTACATCAATGCACTGGCAGGGATAACTTAAGCAATATGTGCCAGAGCAAATTCCAAGGCACCAGCAGGGTTACGGGTAAGTCCTACATATTCCTTGCCGGAGCAGGTGGCTGCAGGTACGCCCTTCTCGTCACAGTCGTGCTTCAGCTCATCAAACATAGAAGCCATCTGTGGAGCCAGAACAATCAAATCATAATCGGTAATGCAATCCTTGTGCTGTCCATAAGCCATAGCGATGGAATCAACAGGAGCATCAGCAGCCTTGGCACCCTTGACAATTGCCTTGGCCAGCATTGAGCTGGTGGCACCGGAGGCACAGAGAACCAGAACCTTCTTTTCAGTCTTTGGCACAGCAGCAGCCTTTGGAGCTTCTTTCTTGACTTCAACTTCCTTAACAGCTACAGCTTCTTCTACAGGTACACCATCGTCATCAAGCTCAGCACCCTCAGCAATCAGAGCCTCACGCTCTACCAACTGCTTGTCATAAGCGCGGAAGAATGGATAGTAGATAACAGCATCCACAACCAGCAGCAATGGAGCCAGGAAGAAGGACAGCTTGGCAAAACCAGTAGCCACAATCAAACCGATAGTACCTGGAGTAGTCCAAGGCAGGATATAGGAGAAGGCGTTCATGCCCAGAACATCAACGAAGAACTTATAGAGCCATACGTTGGCGATTGGAGCCAGAATGAATGGAACAAAGAGAACCGGGTTCAGTACGATTGGCGCACCAAAGAGGATTGGCTCGTTAACAGCGAAGATTACAGGAATAATGGAGCTGCGTCCTACAGTACGGAGCTGCTTAGACTTGGCGATAAAGGCACACATGGCACAGAACATCAGGGTTGCACCAGTACCACCCAGAGTAGCTACAAAGTAGGAAGTTGGATGAGTCAGAATAGCGGTTGCATGTTCACCAGCCTGTACCATCTGCAGGTTCAGCTCGATGTTGGCAATGTAGATAGCGGTTACGGCAGGCTCTACGATGGAAGGACCATGAATACCTACGAACCAGAACATGGCCATAGCGCCATAGATAAGAGCGATACCGATATAACCGTCAGCAGCCTGGAACAGTGGCTTGAACAGCTCCAGAATCCAGTTACCAAAGAGCATGCCGGTTACATCACGGAATACGAAGCTGAATACCCAGAAGAAGGTAATGGAAGCAGCCAGAGGGAACAGGTCAGCATAGGTCTGAGCGATGTAATGAGGAACTTCCTCAGGCAGCTTGATAGTAATGCCACGACCTACAAAGAACTTGTAGATATTTGGTACGGTGAAGGCTACTACGAAAGCGGAAAGCAGGCCCTTGGTACCCATGAACTCAGTGGCGATACCCTTATCTACACCCTCTACAGACAGCAGCAGGAAGCAGATGATGGATACGATCATTACAGATACGGTGTTAATCTGACGGAGCTTTGGCAGCTTGTGGTTAAAGTTGTCAGTCAAACTCTTGGCGATGGTAGCAACCATCAATACAGACAGGATACCCATGGAATAACCATAAGCCTGCCACAAAAGACCGCTTACATAATCATCCCACTTGAAGTCCCAGATTTCTGGAATGCAGGCAACCAGAATGAACAGGGAGGAAAACAGGATTACTGGCAGACAGCTTACGAAGCCGTCTCGAATTGCTCTCAGATATGGGTTGTTGGAAACCTTTTCAAAGAAAGGCTTCATTCTATCAACCGCAGCGATAATTTTTTCCATGATACTCTCTTCTTTCTATATGTAATATACCTATTAATATTCAACATCTTCCATTGGTACGATTTCCCCTCGCTGAGCCATCAATTTGTACCAATATGCACTCTTCTTTGGATAACGCTTCTGGTCGTTGTAGTCTACATAGAACAGGCCGTAACGCTTGTTGTAGCCGTTGGACCAGGAAAGCACATCCATCAGGGACCAGATGTAATAGCCGCATACATTAACTCCTTCTGCAACGGCTTTCAGCAGATATTCCAAATGCTGGGTAACATATTCGATACGAGGTGTATCGTCAATCTTGCCATTTTCGAAGTCGTCCTTGTAGCCCATGCCGTTTTCGGAAATGTAAATCTTCTTGTAGTTCGGATAGTCCTTGGCAATCCGCTTCAACTGATTGTACATACCTACTGGATAAATTGGCCAATCCCAATCGGTGGTTGGCACCTCTGGGTTGCAAACTCTGGCTCCTACTCCCTTCAGGGCAAATACGGAAGTGCCCTTATCGCCGGTGGAGTTGCTGTAGATTCTGCTTTCACCCTCATAGGCCTGCAGGAAGTGGCTGGAATAATAATTCATACCCAGGAAATCAATCTGCTCAGCAGCCTTGCGGAACTCCTCAAAGTCCTCTGGATAGGTTACCAGCTGGCCATTGTTCTTGTCAAGAATTTCATTGATAAGAGCCATGGTTTCGTCATCGTAGCCACCGTGGAAGCAGGCATCCATCATGAAGCGGTTGGCCATAGCGTCATCCAAATCTCTAGCATGCATATCCTCTGGCTTTTCGGAAATGGCCACCTTGCCCTCTAGGGTGTGGACAATACCGATTTCACCTGGCAGATTCATGGATTTGTAGAGATTCAGGGCCTTGGCATGAGCCACCATCATGATATGCATCATCTGAATGGCAGTTGGCATATCGAACTGCTTGTGTGGTGGGAAGTTGCCTGCAATGTAGCCATTCTGTGGAATGGACCAAGGTTCATTGAAGGTTGCCCATTTCTTTACTCTGTCACCGAAGTTCTCAAAGCAGATTTTGGCGTAATCTACGAAGTAGTCAATCAAATCTCTGTTGAGCCAGTGGCCATTGTTGAAGAATGGCAGCGGTGTATCAAAATGATGGAGAGTTACAAAAGGCTCTACCCCCTGCTTGATGCACTCGTTAATCAAGTCATTGTAATAATCAATACCGGCCTGATTGATTTTGCCCTTGCCCTCTGGCAGGATGCGGGTCCAGGAAATGGAAATCCGGATGCCGTTTACGCCGAAGTCGTGGGACAGCTGTAAGTCTTCCTTGTATTTGTGATAGAAATCACTAGCTGGATCAGCGGTAAACCGGCTGCCGGGACGGTTCATATAATCATCCCAGGCGCATGGCCCTCTGCCATCCTCCTTGGTAGCCCCTTCTACCTGATAGGCAGCTGTGGCACCGCCAAAAATGAAGCCCTCTGGGAACTTCTTCAATGTTGCCATTGCTTTATACCCCCTAAGTAAAAATTGATTTATCATACGTTATAATTTCTTCAGGCTTCGGTACTCTCTCTTCCCTTCACCTTACATTTATTATTATACGTTATTTTTTCAGCAGGTGTTTTCCAACCATGAAAACCTTTTCATGATGAAGAAAATCTGAAAAT
>Ga0129311_1002616_pt1 | contig 10603 bp, 10 predicted proteins | sample Go1ome_FD_94435 | JGI IMG/M metagenome (GOLD analysis project Ga0129311, IMG submission 94435) | Western lowland gorrila individual fecal microbial communities from Wisconsin, USA - Go1022B metagenome | ecosystem: Host-associated > Mammals > Digestive system > Large intestine > Fecal | place... | reverse complement strand
CCCATCCGTCTTTTATCCACATCGTTTACCTGATCGACCAGAAGCTGTTCCTGCTCGGTGATCTGCTGCAACGCCGGTATATCATTTGAAACAATGACCTCTGTTTTTTTCATGGACAATTCCAGAAGCGCATCATAATATCCGCCCTCTTCTTCCAATACATCCATCAAATTTTCCATCAGACTTGCCATATGTATATATTTCCTTTCCGGATCTCATTACAAAAAATGGTGCCTGGCCTTTTAGGCACAGACACCATTTTCTTTTTCATCAGCCTAATAATGTACTATATTTTTCCAGTAATCTCTCTGCAAAATCATCAGAAGATACATCATAACTGCCGGACTGTACTGCCTCCCTGATCGGGGCTGTTACATCCTCACGGATATCCGGAGCTGCAAAAGCGGCAGCTTTAGCGGTCTGATAATCTTTTCCCGTGCTTGATATCTGAACCGCATCCATAAAGCTCTTATTTGTTGTCTTCTGTGTTTTTCCTGCTTTCGATGTATTATAAAGCTGCTGAATCTGTGTATAAGCTTCAATACGCATGGTAATTCCTCCTTTATGTGTATTGATGTTTGTTCTTATACTATACATATCGGAAAAAAACACGTGAACTTAATAGGTATTTTTCTGTTTTTCTGTTTTTCGGTTCAGCCCAGCCCCAGCAGATGCTGTACCAGGATCTTGATTCCCATCAGGATCAGCACAATACCGCCTGCCATCTCTGCTTTCGATTTATAGCGGCTTCCGAACACATTTCCAATTTTGAGTCCCACACCTGAAATAATTCCCGTTGTAATACCGATCAGAATGATCGCCTCGACAATATTCACACCCAGAAAAGCAAAGGTTACACCGATCGCCAATGCATCAATGCTTGTTGCGACCGCTAAAAGCAGCATCGTGGAAACCGTAAAGGAATCATCCAGTTTTTCTTCCCCGGCCCCGGACTCGCGCACCATATTGGCACCGATCAGTCCAAGCAGCACAAATGCGATCCAGTGATCCACATTGGCTACCATCGCCTCAAACCGGACACCGAGCAGATAGCCGAGAAGCGGCATTAAAGCCTGAAAGCCGCCAAAATAAGCTGCAACGATCAGATAGTGCTTAGGTTTTACTTTCTGCACCGACAGTCCCTTACAGACAGAGACTGCAAATGCATCCATTGACAGTCCGACCGCTATTACCAATAATTCCCATAAACTCATGTTTTTTACCTTTCCTTCTCCGGGATTTTAGAGCAAAATATAAGAGACTTATCCGGATAGACTGATGCTATCGCAGATAAGTCTCGTCATTTCAGATGATGCCAGGAACAAATCCAGTATGTTGACTTCACCGCACTTCGTGCCGACTACTCCCTTATTTTGTCCCATTATACTAAACTGATAATTTTTGTCAACTATTAATTGTTAAACAGTGCGGTAGACAGATATCTGTCACCGGAATCCGGCAGAAGTGCCACGATCGTCTTGCCTTTGTTCTCCGGTCTCTTTGCCAGAATTGTTGCTGCTTTCAGTGCTGCACCGGAAGAGATACCGACCAGAATACCTTCGCTTACCGCAAATGCCCTGCCTTCTGTAAAGGCATCTTCATTTTCGATCGTGATCACTTCATCATATACCTTTGTATTTAATACTTCCGGTACAAAACCTGCACCGATTCCCTGGATCTTATGTGCACCCGGTGTTCCTTTGGAAAGCACAGGACTTGTTGCAGGCTCTACTGCCACAATCTTCACATTCGGATTCTGTTCTTTCAGATATTCACCGACGCCCGTTACAGTTCCGCCTGTACCAACACCTGCTACAAAAATATCAACCTTACCGTCTGTCTGCTCCCAGATTTCCGGTCCTGTTGTTTTCTTATGTACTGCCGGATTTGCCGGATTTACAAACTGTCCGAGAATGACTGCTCCCGGAATTTCCTTTACCAGTTCGTCTGCCTTTGCAATAGCACCCTTCATACCCTTTGCACCTTCTGTCAGGACGAGTTCAGCGCCATATGCTTTTAATAAGTTTCTTCTCTCCACACTCATGGTATCAGGCAGCGTCAGGATCGCATGATAGCCTTTTGCTGCTGCTACAGCTGCAAGACCGATCCCGGTATTTCCGCTGGTAGGCTCGATGATCGTAGCCCCCTCTTTTAAAATACCCTTCTCCTCTGCATCCTCGATCATGGCAAGTGCGATTCTGTCCTTTACAGAACCTGCCGGATTCAGATACTCAAGCTTTGCAAGGATCGTTGCTTCTGTGACCCCTGCCTTTTTACTGTATCCGTTCAGTTTCAAAATCGGTGTTTTTCCGATCAGTTCCAATGCGCTTTCCTTAATCTGACTCATTTCAGTTCCTCCTTCATTTTGAGCAGCGACTTTCCGTTTACAGCTGCCCGTTTGTATTTTCCCACTATCTACGTAGGAATAATATGTTTGCTGTTGAAACTGATTATATACGTTGTTATTTTTATTGTCAATAACTTTTTTGCAATACTTCCCGGATTCCTTCGATCACTGTATCATATCTTCTTTCCAGAACCTCAAACTGGTCAACCGTCAGCTCCGGGAAACCTGCTCGAAACTCATTTACAATCTCCTCACTGATTCGGGACAGATCCCCGAATCCCAGATTCAGGCTCACACCCTTTAAGGTATGGATACAACGATACGCTTCCTTCTCTTCATGCGCCGCATATTTCATCAGGAAATTCTGATAACTGTCTTCCCGCAAAAACTTTTCCAGAAAAAGCAAAATTGTTTCATCATTCTCCAGTCTGTAAAGCACGTTGCTGTAGTCTCCTCCTACTTTTCTGTAAAAAACTTCTAACATTCGCTTCCCCTTTCTTTGCATGTAATTACATTACTTTTTTGGTGTATTTTTTATCGCATCAATATTTTACCACAACTCTACAGAATATGTCACAAAAACACCCTATCCATTTACCGTTTCTTAACCACATTTCATCGACAAATTTCGCATTTTACAAAAAAGCAGCCATTTCGCATTTTATAAAAAGCAGCATCGACGCTCCTACTTTTTAATGCTATAATGTAATGGCACAGAAGAAAAACAAGCGACACCGAAGGTGACATTTGTTTTTCCTGTGCCATTAACGAGCAAACAGTCTGCGAAGCAGACTATAAAGCACCGAAGGTGCGGGTTTGCGAGTGCATAAATACATTTTACACAAGGAGGTCATTTTTATGCAGACTACCACAATATCCGATGCAGTCCGCTACATCGGTGCAGACGATACGACGATCGATCTTTTTGAAAGCCAGTACAAGGTGCCAAACGGCGTATCCTATAATTCTTACGTTATTTTAGATGAAAAAATTGCTGTCATGGATACAGTAGATGCGAGAAAAACAGACGAATGGCTGTCTAACCTGAAAGCCGCTTTAAACGGACGAAATGCCGACTATCTGATCGTTTCCCATTTAGAACCGGATCATTCCGCAGGGATCAAGCTGTTTACAGAGCAGTTCCCACAGGCAAAGCTCGTTATGAGCGCAAAGGCAAAAGCCATGCTGCCACAGTTTTTTGAGATTCCGTCACTGGAAGAGAAATGCATAACGGCTGCTGAAGGAGAAACACTCTCACTTGGCAGCCACACGCTGCAGTTTTTCATGGCTCCCATGGTGCACTGGCCGGAGGTCATGGTAGAATACGAAACAACCGAAAAAATACTTTTTTCTGCCGACGGCTTCGGCAAATTCGGGGCTTTGTCCACAGAGGAAGACTGGGCATGTGAAGCCAGAAGATATTATTTCAATATTGTAGGAAAATATGGTTCTCCCGTGCAGACACTTCTGAAAAAAGCTGCCACACTTGACATTCAGACGATCTGTCCGCTGCACGGTCCGATCTTAAAAGAAAATCTGCCTTACTATATCGGCAAATACCAGACATGGAGCAGTTATGAACCGGAAGACAAAGGCGTTCTCGTTGCCTGTGCTTCCATCCACGGCAATACAAAAGCCGCGGCAGAAAAAATGGTCAATCTGCTGCAGGAAGCAGGTGCGGCAAAGGTTGCTTTCACAGATCTTTCCCGCGACGATATGGCAGAAGCCATCGAAGACGCCTTCCGCTATGACAGCCTTGTGCTTTGTGCAGCCTCCTACGATGGCGGTGTATTCCCGCCAATGGAAGACTTTTTGAGCCGTCTTTCCCATAAGGCTTTCCAGAAGCGAAAAGTGGGGATCATCGAAAACGGCTCCTGGGCTCCATGCGCTGCCAAGAGCATGAAAGCCATTCTGGATACGATGAAAAATCTGGAGATCTGCGATAAAGTTGTTACGATCAAAACAACGATGAAAGATGCAGATATAGAACATATGAAAGAACTTGCAAAAGAAATCGTACAGTAATCACAGCTTCTGCAAAAGAGCTGTAAACTGTGCCTCTGACAGGGATGTGTCTGCTGTTTCCAAAACAGCTGCCACATCCCTGTTGCATGTCAGCCGTATGTATGCATTTTCTCTCCACGCCGGTATAATCTGCTGCACTGTGTTTTGCATGACCTGAAAGAATTCATATCCCAGATACATCTTCCCCGGAAGCATACAAAAGTCCCACATTTCCGGCTCCGCCCTGCTTCCTGTTTTGTTCCAAATTGACCAGTATCACCTCAAGCACATCTATCCCGATCGTCTGCGCCGTAAGGCTGTCCAGCAGCCTTGCCAGATTTTTCAATTATTCTGGTCTTTCATTTGTCCCAAGCTCGAAAACAAACACATGCTGATACTTTCCCGCATTCTCCCGGATCGCTTCCGTGACACCATTACAGCCACCGGAGGCGATCAGCGATTCACACAGGGAAAGCAGATGCAGCGTTGCCAGATATTCTGCGCCCAGACGGAACCCTTCTCCCTGCTTTTTTTCTGTGTGCAGCTGTGCCAGCAATTCATTTTCCTTGGTCGTGAAACGCTCCTGATCTGTACAGACAAGCATGCTTCCATACCGCGCCTTCATTTTTTCACAGATCCGGGCATCCTCTGTTGCAAGGTAAATATATGTATAATCTACACCCCACTGTCTGCGTGCTTCCTCGATCTTTTCCATGACCTGCTCCACATTGGCATGAATCGCATGCCCGGGCATATTGCCTTTGATATAATCTGTTCCGCGGATCAGCACACCAAGTGTATGCGCCGGATCTGCCAGAAACTTTTCCCTTTGCTGTCTGCAATACGCCATAACCGCCTGATTAAAGATACCATCCCGCCAATCAAGCTGCGTTTCCGCTCCCGCATAGGCGTCCAGAATGCCTCTTAACACATTTAAGATATTTGCATTCGGTGACAGTGTCAGATTTCTGCTTTCCTGAATTTCTTCTATGGTATAGCCTTCCGGCTGCAGAAAAAATTTATTCCAAATGTCATCGCCTTCTCCATCCGAATACATATTTGCTGTCGAAGATACAATGGTAAAGGCAGGAATATAACCCTTTTTCTTTGCATATCTTGCCAGCACAAATGTCTTTTGCCAGATACCAAAAATACCCTCAATTTTAAAGAAACCATTGACCAGGAAGAATTTTTTATCCGGATTTTTCTCCCCGCCCGTGATCTGACAGGCAAACATAAAAGTCAGTGTCATAATCTCGTCATAACAGAATAACCCATCTTTCACACGGCTGTTCCCTTCATTACGAGGCAGAAAATCCCTGATATGGATCGGCTTTTTATTTTGCATCATGATCTGCCAAAGGATCTCATCCTGCATCGTATCATATACCTGTATCTGCTTATCCTCTATCTTTGGCAGATATGGCAGAAATATATGCCAAAGAGAACCTATCAGCACAATATTTCTGCCGCTCCAAAGCGGAAGTGCCTTCTGAAACAGCTCTACCGAATACTCATTCACATCATATAATATCACGCAGTCATACTGATCCAGAAATTCCAGATCCAGCCCACCCTCATACTGATACGGATGATCATAATAAGTATACTGGTGCTCTAAGACCGCAACAATATTTCCGCTGTTATCCCGTACCAGAAATCTGCCATACGCATCACCTATACGAACCGCATCTTCGAAAACATGATCGCTCAGATCAAGAATCATATTGCGGTATGGCTTTCCATTTTTCAACATTTCTTTTGTAATGTGATATGTTTCATCCCCATTTTGTACTTCCAGCATTACATAGCCATTCTGCTTTTGCAAAAAATCGTTTGCAAGCTGCCGCGGTACTTCTCCTGCATTTTGCACTGTCATTAAATTTGCGTTACTGCAAATAAACATGATTTTCTCTCCCCTGATATAATTTTCAAAAATATACTTATGAGTTAGTAACTTATGAGTATATTTGGCATTCTTCGCATAATATATCAATCCAATTCCGACAAGCCCTGCTTGATCAGCACAGATTTTCCTTCAAATGCAAAACCATATTTTTTGATGTTTGCCGCATCTATTCCATCAGCCAGCAGCTCTGTCACATAGCCCTTTTCCTCAATCTGTCGCAGTGCCTTATCTGCACAATCACTCAGATCTTTATCCTTTTCGGGGTTAAAAACTTTAAACTCTATGATATAGGAATTCTGCTGCTTATCCACAGCCTTCATCATAATATCATATCGTCCTATGCCACTTTCCCGATTAGATGTAATATGATAGCAATCTGACAATTCAGCAAGCAGTCCCAGCACAAACCCGTGATAAAACCGTTCTGTCTCGTCAATTGCTCCATAACCGGATCCACAATCAAAATAGCTGAAGGTTTTTTGGGCAACCATATTCATATAATAATTCATGCCTTCTACATTCCCCGAAAGCAAAGCCTCCTGAAAATCCCCAAAATCACTTCCTCTGCGGTAAAACCACTTTCGGAACATTCTGGCAAACATTTTTCGGATTTCGATATTGGTAAAAGACAAGGTATATAGATCCTCTTCAATCTGCTCTGCCCGCAAATATCCCGTTGTAAACAAAAGCCCCCAGATTGCATCTTCATCCGTTTCAAGCAGAGAAAAATCGATTGTTTCATCTACATGTGCCCGGATCTGTTTTCCGTTCATCAGATCTTCCATATTACACTTTACGTGACGGGAGCCCCGGGCAACCATTGTATTGATCAATGTATTACTGCTTGTATTCGCCCAGTACGTATCAAACCTGCCATCCGAATCTATGAACTTTGTGATTGACCACGGATTATAGATATCCTTACATCTGCCGATCATAAACCCATCATACCACTGCTTCACCTGCTTTTTGTACTTACCAAGTCCCACATGATCAAGTGCAGCAAATACCTCCTTTTGTGTAAAGCCAAATGCCGTTTCGTATTTATGTGTGGTAATTGTGGCAACATCAATATGATTCATATCGGAAAACATGGATTCTCTGCCAATTCTTGTGATACCGGTCATAAGTGCTTTTTCCAAAAGCGGATTTGTTTTAAACGTATTATTCAGAAATCCTCTCATAAATGCAGCCATTTGTTCCCAATATCCATGGAAATATGCCTCCTGCATGGGTGTATCATACTCATCCAGCAAAATAATGGGCTTCTTCCCATAATATTTGTACAAAAGCTGCGTCAGCAATTTCAGCGATTTAGCTGCAATGGTTTCATCCATATCCCAGCTGATCCTGGAAAGCTGTGTCCTCTCCTCTTCAGAGAATCTATCCATATCAAGCTCTGCCCTGATATTGTCTACCATGTATTTCAGTTCAAAACACAGGGAGCGGAAAGCACTCTCGTAAGTCTCCTCTTTTACCCCGGCGAGCGACAGAAAAATAACCGGATATGTCCCCTGCAGATTGTGATATATTGGATTTTCCCAGATCTTTAAGCCGGTAAAAAGATCCGCCCTTCCTGCGTATTTACAGGAAAAGAAGCATTCCAGCATACTTAAATTCAAAGTCTTTCCAAACCTTCGAGGTCTTGTGATCAGTGTTACATCATGCTCATTTTCCCACCACTGGCTGATGAACGATGTCTTATCCACATAAAAAGCCCCTTTGGATCTGATCTCCTCAAAGCTTTGGATTCCGACGCCTACTTTATCCCCTTCTATCCTGACAATATAATCTATCTGCGCCGGCCCTTCTCCATATCTGTCCGGTCTTTCCGCATTCATCGGAATTTTCCAACGGATCCCTTCTTTCCTTGCACCATGGATCTTTCCCATAGCACACCAATAATTGACCATTCGCTTTGTGACACCCCACTCGGATGCTTTTTCTATGGATGTTACAAATTCCATGCTGCTTCCTCCCCTTTTGCCGGTATGGGAATATTATAAAGCAGAAGTGGGAAAAGAACAAGTTTCTTTTCCCACTTCTATTTTATCGCATCTCAATCATGATCTTCCCATATTCTTCGGTTTTATCACGCATGATGGAAAGTCCCTGTTCCAGATCTCGCAGAGCCAGCCGGTGCGTTATGATGCGCTCCGGTGAAACACAGCCCGCTGCCACTTTATCCAGTACATAATGCCAGTCATCTCCTTCTTCCTGCAAAAATGAGGAATTCCAACTGCCGCGCACCGTAAGCTGATTCCGCAGGATCTTCCAATAAGTATTTTTATCGAACTGCATATCTGAAGCCGGGTTTCCGATCAGCTGCACTCTTCCCGCCGGTCTTGTTGATAAGATTGCCTGATCGATCGTCTCATTCTTTCCTACACATTCAAAATAGACGTCTGCTCCCAGTCCATTTGTTTTCTCCCGAATCCACGCTCCAACATCCTGCTGCCTTGCATCACAATAATCATTTGTTCTGATTCCCAGCGCCAAAGCCTGCTGCCTCTGAAATTCTTTGTTTCCAATTACAAGTATATCGGAAATCCCCTCACTTTTTAAAAACATCGTCAGAAAATAGCCGATCGTACCAAGTCCATGCACGACAATGGTATCTGTCTTTTGTGGCATACTTTGCCGCATCGCATGTACCGCAACTGCCATTGGTTCCAACATTGCAGCCACTTCAAAAGATACATTTTCCGGTAATTCGATCAAGTTAGCCAAAGGCACCTTTACATACTCCGCAAAGCCTCCGTTTGTACGGGATCCCAAATAGTTATACTTCCTGCAAAGCTCATATTTCTTTTCCCTGCACATCGGGCAGCTCCCACAGGGGATCAGAGGAAATACACCGACACGTTTGCCTGTCCAGTCCTGCTTCTGCAAATCGCCTGCTGCCTGTTCTGCTCCTGCTTCTTCCACGACTCCCGCAAACTCATGCCCGGGACTTAACGGATAAGAATACATTCCCGTCTTATAAACACGCGGTACATCTGAACCACATATCCCGACATTCTTTACCCGCACCAGTACTTCATCCGCACCCGGAACCGGTTTATCTGTTTCTTCATACCGGAAATCTCCGATACCATATAATACATATGCCTTCATTATTTTCCTTTCCTGCACAGCAGCTGTCATACGGCTCTGCAGCTGTCAGTTTCATACAGCAAAAAGATCGCGTGCAGGCTCCCGACTACTGAACTTCCTATCAGAATCTACCTGTCAACGATCCGTCATCAGTCCACGGAAACGTTCCAGATCCAGCTGTGTCGTAATCTTGAAATTTCTCTCATCCCCAGGAACCATCACAATATCCATACCTGCCAGAACCGCCGGCTCAGTAGAGCCATTGATTTTCTTGATTGCATCCGGCAGAAGCCGTTCATTTGCCTGAACATATTTTCCCAGCACAAAAATTTCAGGTGCCTGCCCGGCAAATATCTGACTTCTGTCAAGAAGCGAAGTCACACTGCTGCCATCCATACTCAAATATACCGTGTCCTTCATCGGCAATACCGGTAACAGCCCATCATGCCCTTTTACTTCTTCAAAATAGGCAGAAACCATTTCTGCATCCAGCATCGGTCTTGCCGCATCATGCACCATAACAAAGCTTTCCGCATCCGCATATTTCCGGATTCCGCGAAGTCCATTATAGATGGAAAGCTGCCTGTTTTCTCCCGGCATAGAAAAATAAACCGGATTTGCCGGCTTATCTTTATGTTTTTCCTGCAACAGATGTATCTGACCTTCAATATCTGCTTTCCAGCTGTCACCTGCCACGACCTGCACCGCATCTATACTCTGATGAAACAAAACTGTTTCCAGCGCATAACTGATGATCATCTGCCCATTTACTTCCAAATACTGCTTTGGGACACCTGCTCCCAGCCTCGTACCCGTTCCACCGGAAAGAATCAATGCTATATTCATACTTCATCCTCAAATTTCAGTTGTCTGATATCTTTTATAATATCTGCATACGATCTCTTCTTGCCAAATAAAAGTGTTGTACCGAGTACAAAACCTTTCACGCCCTTTGGTGCAAAAGAACTGATCTTATCCGCGCTACAGGCGCCATCCCAGTAAATCTCAAATCCCATTCTTTCCCGGATCTCTAAAAGCCGCTCAATCTTATTCCCTACATACGGCAGATACATCTGCCCGGCATTGCCAGGATTTACCGACATAACCAGTACCTTGTCCACAATCTGCAGCATCTCCATTACAGTTTCAATACTGGTTCCCGGATTGATCGCAATTCCCGGAATCATACCTGCTGCAATGATCTTGGACAATGTCGTGGATGGATGATACTCTGCTTCCGGATGAAT
>Ga0129311_1002613_pt1 | contig 10615 bp, 11 predicted proteins | sample Go1ome_FD_94435 | JGI IMG/M metagenome (GOLD analysis project Ga0129311, IMG submission 94435) | Western lowland gorrila individual fecal microbial communities from Wisconsin, USA - Go1022B metagenome | ecosystem: Host-associated > Mammals > Digestive system > Large intestine > Fecal | place... | reverse complement strand
GAGCTGCTCGACCATTTCGCCGCTCAGGCGGCCGTCGCGTCCGACGACGACCTTATATTTCATGCCGTCAGGATGCTGGATTCTTTCGCGCATTTTAGCGCAGTATGCGTAGGTGAACTTTACGATGTCCACAGGAGTAAGGCCTTCGCCGCAGGGGCCGCCGATTGTTCCGCGGATTCCCGAAATAGATTTAATCAGTGACATAACTCACAAATGTACAAAATATTTTTGGAGGTAACGAAAATATGCCTATATTTGCAGTCCCAAAACGCAACGGTGGGTTCGTATAACGGTTAGTACTCAAGATTCTCAATCTTGCAATAGGAGTTCGATTCTCCTACCCACTACCAAAGAGGACGGTTGGAATTCCAGCCGTCCTCTTTTCATATACCCTGTATGGTTATTTTGTCAACTTTCTGATAGCCAGTCTTGTAAGGGAGAGTGCTATCTTGTGGAAAGGAATGAATGCGGATACGCCCTTGATGGCGGAGGCGGTAATCGAGGCTGCGGAGTAGGACTCCAGTACGTTCTCGTAATTCCTGCCGACTTCCACGGCTTTCCTTGCTATCCTGACGGAAAGTTCGTCCCTGGCGGCGTCCAGAGCCTTTATGCTTCTGATTTCGGAGTAGTTCATAGCTTTTCTTCAAAAAACAGGCGGACGAACATTTCTACCAGACCTCCGATGAAGAGTTTCTTCCTCAGAAGGTACAGCACGATGAATACGAGCAGGAAAAATCCGGAAACGATGAAAGCCCCCGCGGCATAGTCTCCCACGAGCTTTCCTATAAGCAGTATCAGGCCGAATGCCGCTGTCGTGAGCACTATGCCTGCGACGGTGATGAAAAGCACCGCTACGAGAACTTTCTGAATGGCGACGGAAAGACCTTTTGCAGTGCGCAGCTTCAGGTCATCCATCCTCAGGTCCATATACTCGACGGCGCTTTTCCCCAAGTCCTGGACCGGTTTTGTGAATTCGCTTCTCATCAGACTGTTTCGCTTTCCGGTTCTTCCGTGACCTCATCCTTGGTCAGGGCATTTTCCAGGTTCTTCAACTGGTTGAGTATGCCTTCTCTGGCCTTTTCCTTAAGCTCATCCCCGTCCTGAACCGTATCTTTGATTTTACGGCGGGTTTCAGACCCTTTGTCCGGCGCGATCAGGATTCCTGCCGCGAGACCTATAGCCGCACCTGCGACCAGCGCGAAAAATGTTTCTGCTTTCATAATGCGATTGAGTTTAACCGTTCAGAATCTGTCTGGCGGCGTCGGAGGTGTTCACCTTTTCGATAATGCGGGTGAGAAGGCCCTTCTCGTCGAAGATGAAAGTGCGGCGGAGGATTCCGAGGAAAGACTTTCCGAACATCTTCTTTTCTCCCAGAGCACCGAAAGCTTCCAGCATCTTTGCGTCGGTGTCGGCGAGCAGGGTGAAGGGGAGGGAGTGCCTGCTGCGGAAACCGGTGTGCGATTTGGAACTGTCCTTGCTGACTCCGACAACGTTGTATCCCGCATCTGTGAGTTCCGAGTAACCGTCCCGCAGGGAGCAGGCCTCGGCGGTACATCCAGGCGTGTTGTCCTTAGGGTAGAAGTAGATGACGGTTTTCTTGCCCTTTCCGATGAAATCCTCTGATTTCACGACCTTGCCGTCCTGGTCCACGACCTCGAATGACGGCATCTTGTCTCCAATTTTCAGCATAGCGCTAAATTGTTACAATTAAACTATATGTGCCCGAAATACAGCTCGGACGCCGGGGTGTGTGCAAGCAAAAATTGCACCGTTTTTGCGAAATCTTGCATCGGGTTGAGGCAAATATACGTAAATTTGCCGCAAAGGTTTCGGATATCCGATTATGGTTCAAGAACAGGAATACATAAAGGTGATACTGCCGCTCCGTTTGGAGTGGGAGCCGTTTTATAGTGTTCCGAAAGGCTCTAAAGTGCGCCGGGGACAGCGGGTCGAAGTTCTCTTCTCCGGCAGGAAATACATCGCCGCTGTTAGCGAAACTGAGGCCGATCCTGATATAGATGCGGCGAAAGTGAAGCCGGTAAGCAGACTCGACACTATGCTCGAGGACATAACTCCAGGCGAATTCGCGCTCTGGCGGTGGATGGCGGATTACTATCTGTGCACTGTGGGTGAGGTCTATAAGGCTGCGTACCCCGCTGCGAAACTGCTGCGCGAGGAGTCGCAGGCCAGGGCGAAGCTCAATAAAATGAACCTGCGCGAAAAGACTGTTTCGCTGTATTCGGAGCGGTTTGCAAGAGTCCGTGAACGGCTTGACGCCAAACAGGCTGACCTGCCCCGGCACAAGAACCCCGAGAGCAAGGTGTATAAGTCCGTCTCCGATGCCATACGCAGGCTCAGTGAAGAGTATTCCGCCATTCAGGCAAGGCTCTCCGCGCTTTCAGCCGCCGATACCGGGCCGGGTGATGTATTTGCCGCGGCAGTGCAGGCGAAAACCCCGGGCAAGCCGCAGTTTCTGCCGGGACCTGACCGGAACGGACGTTATGTTGAAGCCGCATCGGAAGAACTTGCGGCTGGACGCAGCACGCTGATTCTTGTCCCCGAAATCAAACGCGCCGAGAGTCTGCTATCCAAACTCGAGGGACGCTTTCCAGGCGAACTGCTCATATTCCACTCGGCCCTTTCAGCGGGGAAACGCATGGAAGTTGCGGACATCCTCCGCTCCGGAGCTCCCTGCGTGGTGCTCGGCACGCATTCCGCGCTGTTTCTGCCGTTCCGCAGCCTCGGGCTCGTGATTGTCGACGACGAGCAGGACCCTTCGTATAAACGGAGCTCCCCGGCGCCCCGCTATAACGGCCGCGACACTGCGATTGCGCTTGCAGCACTGAATTCGGCGGACGTGATACTCGGCTCGGCCTGTCCCTCGCTGGAGACGGTTCTCAACTGCGCGACGGGGAAATACCGGACTCTCCGGACCGGAGCGGAGCCTGCATACGCGCCTGCCGAGATAATCGATGCCGCCCTGGAACGCAGGAAGCGGGGAATGGCGGGACCGGTTTCATTCAAACTGCTCGAAGCTATAGAACGAGTCTCCGTTTCAGGTAGGAAGGCACTGCTTCTGGCGCCCGCTTTCGCGCTTGACGAGCTCCGTGCCACCCTGAATGAGCGGCTCTCCGATGCTGCGGCGGGGGAGATTTCGGTCGCGAACATCTACACTTCAAAATGGCTGGAAGAGGATAACTTGGGGCTTGTCGCTGTCCTGCAGTCGGATTCGCTGCTCTCGCGCTCGGATTTCCGGGCGGACGAGAGGGTTTTCCAGCTGCTTGAGCTTTTCCGCGCCAAAAGCCCTGACGGACTGTTCATTGTCCAGACCTCAAGAAAAGACCATCCTGTATTTTCCGCGGGAGAGGATATCACGGGGCTTCTGCTCCAGGAAAGGAAAGATTTTTCCTACCCTCCGTTCACGAGGATGGTGGATATCGTCTGCCAGGACGACAACGCGAATCGTGCTGCGTATATGCTGCGCCTTCTGTCGGAATCCATACTTGAAAAGAAGGAGATTTCTGCCGTTTCAGTCCTTGGCCTGCCGGACCGGGTCAGGGTCATATTCCCGAAGGACCGCAGGCTTGCCGGCCGCAAATCTCTTCTGAAGTCTGTTGTAGAGGGTTTTGAAACCGAACGGAACTACGGTAGTTTCTATATCGACGTTGACCCTGAATAAGAAAAAAGCAGTCAAATTTTCACTTGACTGCTTTTGAAAAGTGGTGCTGGCAGGAGTTGAACCGGCGACACATGGATTTTCAGTCCATTGCTCTACCACCTGAGCTACAGCACCATTTCCGTTTTGGGATTGCAAAGATAGTAATAATTCCTCAAGTCGCAAATCTTTTTTACAAGAATTTTAAAATTCGTAGCCGGCACTCAGGTTGAATCCGAATGACTTTGTCTTGGAAGACCAGAGGATGTCAGCCTTGAGCGGCCCGACGATGGTCATGTGCTCGTACTGCAGCGCGACGCCGATTGCGCTCTCGTCTCTGAACAGGCCCTTGAGCGAATCAGCCGTGAAGAAACCTCCCGTGGCTGCGGACAGGTAGTTGTTCTTGCCGAGTCTGTACCGCGCCTTGATGTCGCCTCCGACTATGTTGCTCTTCGCCGTATAGACGCCGTTGCAGCCCACGAACGGCAGGTGGAAGTCGGAGTAGCGCATCGAGATGTCTCCGCCGACGAAGTTCCGGTGCCTCAGGTACAGGTCGTCGCTTGTGGCGAGGCTCGCGTGCAGGGACGGCAGCAGTGTGAAGTGTTCTCCGAAGGACATTGCGCTGGTCGCCGAGATTCTGCCGATCAGGTACGGGGACAGGTGCTGCCCGAGCAGGTTGGTGCCCGCGAACATCAGGCGGCTGCGTCCGTTGATGCGGATACCGTCGGTGGGGAAGTACTTGTCGTTGGTCGTGTCGTAGTCAAAGGAATAGAAAGCGGAGAATGCGAGGCGGTCCCAGTCCCGCTTCTTTCCGGTGTACGCAAGCCCCGAAACCTCCAGGAACGGCATGTTCTCGAATTCTATACCGATGGCCGAAGCGCCGTTGATCCACCTTGTGTTGGTGCCGAAGAGCTGTGCGGTGTTGTGCCATTCGCGTATTCTCGGCTTGGAACTGCCGTCCTCGGCGAAGTTCAGCATGTTGACATCGCTGTAGCCGGTGCTCAGCAGCGCCCCGAACTGGTAGCCCTTTGCCGGAGTGAAAGAGTAGCGGATGTGGGCGGTGGGGTTGTTGCTCAGCTTGAGGTTCAGCTCGTACTTGCTGCCGTTCAGGCGGTTGGCGTTCAGCCCGAGGTTCAGCACTATCGCCGCGAGTTCCTCCGTGTCGAAGCGGGCTCCGACGCTGACATTGTTCGCGGCTCCGCGTTTGCAGTGGAAAGTCAGCTCGTAGGGCTCCTGAGTTCCGTGCAGGGAGTAGGTCACGTCGCTGAATGCGCCGCTGGCGTAGATGTAGCTTATATCATCCTCTATTTCATTGCGGGAGTATTTCTTCCCGGGGGTGATATGCATCTTGTCGAGGAAGTATGCTATCTCGTCCTCCCTGATGCCCTCGAACCTGACGCCCGAGATCGTGATTGCGGTTTTCTCGATGTCGGTCGCGGGCTTGCCCGACAGGTAGCGTCCCGCATCGGAGCCGACCGCACGCTTGATGTCAGCAAGTTCTCCGGCGTGGTCCTGGGCTGCCTTGTAGCCGTTTTCGAGCAGCTGGGCGATGTTCTCCGTGCTGAAACTCATCATATTGAAGCCGCTCAGTTCCGGCTGGATATGCACGTCGACGTCCTTGATATTCTCGAAATATGTGTCGATTCCCGGCATGTCGGTAAACTGGGAGACGAAACTTGCCAGTCCGCGGACTTCGTCTGGGCCGGTTTCCACGTGCAGGTCGACTCCGATTATGTAGTCTGCTCCCATGGTGCGGGCGATGTCCACCGGGAAGTTGTTGCGGGTGCCTCCGTCAGTGAGCACCATATCCCCGATCCTTACGGGATAGAAATAGAAGGGAATGGACATTGTGGAGCGCAGTGCGTCGATGATGTGACCGCGGCTCCAGTTGAACTCCTTCATGGTCGCGAGGTCCGAGGCAACGCAGAAGAAAGGGATCGGGAGTTTGGAGAAATCGAGCGAGTCCTGGTAGCCTACGGTCTTGCTGGTGATCAGGTTGCGGACGTTGAATCCGTTTATCAGGCCTTCCGGAACCGAGATGAACTTGTTGGTGTTGTCATTCTTCTCCCATAGTTCCCGGCCGTAGTCGAACGGGACGCTGACCAGGTACTTGTTGCTGCTCTGGCGTGCGAAGTAGGACAGGTGCGACTGCGGCATCGCGTCGGTCATCATGACGCTCCAGTCCATCGAACGCAGCAGGGAGTCGATCTGCGCGGCGTCGTAGCCGAGGGCGTACAGGCCGCCCATAAGGCCGCCCATGCTGGTTCCGGTAATCATGTCGACTGGCATCCCGATCTCCTCGAGGTACTTGAACACTCCTACGTGGGCGGCACCTTTGGCCCCGCCTCCGGACAGCACCAGCGCGACGGTGGGACGGTGTTTGCGGATTTCGTCCATCCGGGCCCGCATCGTCCTGATGGCCTCGGCGTCTATTTCGGGGTTCAGGCTGTCGTTCAGGAAGCCTGTGGATGTTTTTCCTGCGGAATGCGTCTGCGCGAAAGATACCGGGCCGGCGAAGAGCAGGGCAAGCAGTGAAAATGATGCAAATAAGCGGCTCATACTATGCTCTATTTAACATTTGCAAATGTAGCATTTTTCAAAAATATTCCATAATTTTGCAGAATCTTAAGAGTATTGTTAACGCTATGTCGACTGAAGAAATATACCCTCTCGATACCGAAAAGGTCTACTATTCCAAAGATGAGCTTACGCTTGATACTCCCGATGGCCCGAAGACTCTTAAGATGGGCTATTGGATCGTTGAAGATCCTGTTCGCATCCATAAGATGATAATCAAGGAGAAGGTGCTTCACGTAGATACATTCGAAATTCTCAATCCGCTGGTCAGCAAACTCCGGCGTGCCGACCCTGACTACTATAAAAGGATCATGGGGTTGGGGCTCACCATCGATTATCCCGGCTACGCCACGGGAATAGTGGCCAGAATCCCTTTTGAGAACGATCCCGTCGGCTTCTATAAATGGTGGAGGAAGGGCAGGCACGAGGACAAGGTGCATCTTTCGCTCGGAAATCAGATCCGTCTTTTCCAGAAGGTTTCCCTGATGGACCCGAAGATGATTCTGAAGCGGGATCTGGAAATCCTTAAATAGCCCGGTTCTTGAAACATATAATTTTATCTGATTCCGAAGAGAGGAGACTTGTTTTCTTCCTTGCTGCGGAGGAGTATGTCGCGTCAGAACTCGGGGAGGGCTTCTTTATGTGGAGCAGCCGTCCGACCGTGATATTCGGGCGGAACCAGGATATGGAGGCGGAGGTCAACCTGCCGTATTGCAGGGAAAACGGGGTCGAGCTGTACCGAAGGAAAAGCGGCGGCGGGTGCGTGTATTCGGACAGGGGTAACCTGATGCTTTCGTATATAACGCCCGAAAAGGATGTCCGGAAGGCCTTTGCGGATTATCTGGAACGCCTGTGCGCCGCGCTGCGCTCTCTCGGGCTGGAAGCGGTCGCAAGCAGCCGCAACGATGTAATGGTCGGGGACAGGAAAGTCTCTGGCAACGCCTGCTTCGCCGCCCGCAATGCCAGTATAGTGCACGGAACATTGCTGTATGATGTGGATTTCGACGCCCTTGCCGCGGCGATAACCCCGCCCGCGGAGAAACTGGAAAGGCACGGGGTCAGGTCAGTGCGCCAACGGGTCGCGAACCTGCGCCCTCTTCTGCCGGAGGTGGACCTGCCGCGACTGAGGGAAAGTCTGGTCCCTTTCTTTTCGGAAGGGGAGTGCGTCCTGCCGGGTTCGGCGCTGTTCGAAATCCTGGATCTGGAGCGTTTTTACCTCGACAAAGACTTCATCAAGGGACGGAAATCTCTTTGAAATATTATGGAATCTTAATACCTTTGGACTTGTATGGATGAACAGATGAAAACCACCTGCCTGCACGGCGAGCATATCGCTCTGGGCGCTAAAATGAGCCCTTTTGCAGGCTTTGATATGCCTATTCAGTATTCTTCGATTACGGACGAGCACCTTGCCGTCCGCGGTAAGGCCGGGGTCTTCGACGTCTCCCATATGGGGGAGGTCTTCGTAAGCGGCCCTGACGCCGAGAGGTTCGTGAACCACATCTTCACCAACGACGTCCGCGGCATGGAGAAAGGCAAAATCCTGTACGGGATGATGCTCTATCCCGACGGAGGGACTGTGGATGACCTTCTCGTCTACAGGGAACTCAGCGACGAGGTGAAATATCTTCTCGTTGTCAATGCCTCCAACATTGAAAAGGATTATAAATGGATGCTTGACAATGCCTCCGGTTTCGATGTGAAGATTCTGAACGACTCCGACAACTGGGGCCAGGTGGCGGTTCAGGGACCTGAATCCGAGAAAGTCCTTGCGGAAGTTCTCGGGATCGACGCCTCCGACCTTTCGTTCTACACATTCAAGGAGGGCGTCTGGAACGGTGCGCGTATGATAGTGAGCCGTACCGGGTATACCGGCGAGGACGGCTTTGAAATCTATACGAGCCCGGATGGAACAGTCGATATCTGGCGCAAGCTGATCGCCGCCGGGGTAGCGCCCTGCGGACTCGGCTGCCGCGACACCCTGCGCTTCGAAGCGGGACTGCCTTTGTACGGGGACGAGCTCAGCGAGTCGATTTCCCCTGTTATGGCGGGACTCGGGATGTTCTGCAAACTCGACAAGGAAGAATTTATCGGACGGGATGCTCTCGCGAAGCAGAAAGCCGAGGGCGTGGCGCGCAAGCTGGTCGGTATCGAAATTCACGACAGGGCGATTCCCCGCGCCGGTTATCCGGTCGAAACTCCCGACGGCGTCGAGGTCGGCGTGGTGACTACCGGCTATCATTCGATTTCCCTCGACAGAAGCATCTGCTTCGCGCTTGTGGACAGCGCTTCCTCCGCCTTGGGCACGCCGCTGCAGATCCGTATCAGGAAAAAGACTTTCCCCGGTGAGGTCGTCAAAAAGAGATTTTATCAAACAAACTATAAGAAATAATGAGCAAGATAGTTGAAGGACTCCTTTACAGCGAGTCACACGAATGGGTCAAGGTGGACGGAGACGTTGCCATCATCGGTGTTACGGATTTCGCGCAGGCAGAAATGGGCGACATCACTTACGTTGATCTGCCCTCCGAGGACGATGAGGTCGGCCAGGGCGAGGATTTCGGCGCACTTGAAAGCGTGAAGGCATCCAGCGATCTTTACAGCCCTGTGTCCGGCACTGTCGTAGCCGTGAACGAGGAACTCGAGGACGCTCCCGAGAAAATCAACGAGGATGCTTTCGGCAGCTGGATCATCAAGGTCCGTATGTCCGACAAGTCTGAACTTGAGTCTCTTCTCAACGCGGCAGCCTACGAGCAGATCGCCAAGTAGTATTCCTGTATGGGCACTTTCGCATATTTCCCGCACACGGAAGAAGACATCCGTGTGATGCTGGAGCGTATCGGCGTGTCGTCCCTGGACGATTTGTACGCCGATGTTCCCGTTGACTTCGTATATAACAAGGAGTACGATCTGCCGTCCGCGATGAGCGAGCAGCAGGTCCGTGACTATTTCGAGAAACTTGCCTCGGAGAACACCCGACTGAAAGTTTTTGTCGGGGCCGGGGCGTACGACCATTACACGCCGTCCGTGATTCCCTACCTGACTCAGAGGAGCGAGTTCCTGACTGCCTACACCCCTTACCAGAGCGAGATCTCGCAGGGAACTCTCCGTTATATCTTCGAGTTCCAGAGCATGATCTGCGCCCTGACCGGACTGGCGGTGGCCAACGCTTCTATGTATGACGGACCGAGCGCCGCCGCCGAATCGGTCAGGATGTGCATCGCCGCGACCCGGAAGAAAGATACGGTCATCGTGTCCGGAGCGCTGCTGCCAAATGTGCTGGCGACGGTGCGCTGCTATGCCCGTTATTCCGGGATCAAGCTCGTCGAAATCGCCCCCGAAAACGGCAGAACCCCTCTTGCGAAGGTCAGTGAGGCACTTGCAGGAGGTACTGTCGCCGGAGTTCTCGTTCCGTCGGTGAACCGTTACGGAATAATCGAGGACCTTTCCGGTTTTGCCGAGGCCGCGCACGAAGTCAAGGCGTTGCTCGCGATGTACTGCGACCCCTCGGCGCTTGCGGTAGTGAAGACTCCCGCAGAATGGGACGCTGACATAGCTGTCGGAGACGGCCAGTCCCTCGGAATTCCGCTGTGCTACGGCGGTCCGTACGTGGGCTTTATGGCCTGCAAGGAGGAGTATATGCGCAAACTCCCCGGACGTATCGTCGGGCAGACCGTGGACAAGGACGGCAAGCGCTGCTTCGTGCTCACACTGCAGGCCCGCGAACAGCATATCCGCAGGGAGAAAGCGACTTCGAACATCTGCTCGAACCAGTCGCTGATGGCGCTTTGGGTGACGATTTACCTTGCCGTGGCGGGTCCTGGCGGGCTGCGCAAGGTCAACAGCCTGTCGAGCGCGGGCGCGCACTATCTGAAAGCGCAGCTCATGGCGACAGGCAAGTTCGAGGATCCGTTCCCCGAAGCCGCTTTCCTTAAAGAATTCGTGCTCCGTCCGAAAGGCTCTATGGAGGCACTGCAGCAGGCCCTGCTTGATGCAGGTTACTTCGCCGCACTGGCAACGGAAGAGGGTTATGTAAGCTTCTGCGTTACCGAAAAGCGCAGCAGGGAAGAAATTGACGGACTTGTAAAGACTGTAAGGGAGGCTCTGTAATGAAATACTACGACAAACTTGTTTTCGAACTTTCCCGCGAGGGACGCAGTGCGTTTTCAGTAGCGGAGAACGGCCTTGAAGAAGTGCCTGTTGACGCCGCACTTGCTAGAAGCACGGCCCTTCCGCTTCCGCAGCTGAGCGAACCCGACGTGGTCCGGCATTATACGAACCTTTCGCAGATGAACTTCGGCGTCGATACCGGTTTCTACCCGCTCGGCAGCTGCACGATGAAATACAACCCCAAGATCAACGAGGAGATCTGCTCTCTGCCCG
>Ga0129311_1002610_pt1 | contig 10632 bp, 7 predicted proteins | sample Go1ome_FD_94435 | JGI IMG/M metagenome (GOLD analysis project Ga0129311, IMG submission 94435) | Western lowland gorrila individual fecal microbial communities from Wisconsin, USA - Go1022B metagenome | ecosystem: Host-associated > Mammals > Digestive system > Large intestine > Fecal | place... | reverse complement strand
TCATAATATCCTGAGCTGAGTACAAATGAACCAAGCATTATTCTACGCTTTACCTCTGCACCAAAGCCCTCTGAACGTGTCTTTTTGTACATATTGTGTAAATCTGTATAGCTCTCTGTTCTGTATCCATATTTAACACCATCAAATCTCTCAAGGTTAGATGAAGCCTCCGCTGAAGCAATTACATAGTAAGCCGGTATTGCATATTCAACCATTCCAAGGTCAAACTCCTCAACTATTGCTCCCTTCTCGCGAAGAGCATCTGCGGCAGCAAGGACATGCTGCTTAACCTCCTCGTCAATTCCCTCTGCGAAATAATCTCTAGGTATACCTATCTTCATTCCCTTGACGTCATCTACCAACGCACTTGTGAAATCAGAAGCGGCATCCTTATATGAGGTTGAGTCCTTATCATCATGCTTACAGATTACCTCAAGTATTGTTGCGCAGTCTGTAACATCCTTGGCAAGTGGTCCTATCTGGTCTAATGATGAACCATATGCTATAAGTCCATATCTTGATACCCTTCCGTATGTCGGCTTTATTCCTGTAACACCGCAGAATGATGCAGGCTGTCTTATAGAACCTCCTGTATCTGAGCCAAGTGCATAAGGAACCTCCTCAGCAGCAACCGCTGCCGCTGAACCACCTGATGAACCACCCGGAACTCTGTCTGTATCCCATGGATTCTTGGTTATACCATAGTAAGAGGTCTCTGTTGTACTTCCCATGGCGAACTCATCCATATTTGTCTTACCTATTATAACCGCACCTGCTTTCTTAAGAAGCTTTACTGCCTCAGCGGTATATGTTGGTACAAAATTAGATAATATCTTAGATGAACAGGTTGTAAGCATTCCATCTATACACATATTATCCTTTATAGCTACAGGTACACCAGCAAGTGGTCCTGTGAGCTCTCCGGCATCAATCTTTGCCTGTATCTCATTTGCCTGTGCAATCGCGCCCTCACGGTCAACTGTCACAAAACAATTATAAGTCTTGTCAAGCTTCTCGATTCTGTCAAGGCAGGCATTGGTAGCGTCAAGCACACTAATCTCTCCAGCCTTAATCTTCTTTCCCAGCTCAACCGCTGTCATTTTCAATATATCACTCACGTAAGCTCACCTCCTAATCAAAGGTCTTTGGAACCTTGTAGCAGCCATCCTTTTCTTCAGGTGCATTTGCCAAAAGGTTGTCTCTGTCACAGCCATTTGTAACCACATCCTCACGGAACACATTGCTTACCGGGAATGCATGACTCATGGCTTCTACATTATCTGTATCAAGTTCATTTAATTTGCCTACATAATCAAGCATGTTAGACATATCCTTCTTAGCCTGCTCCTTCTCACTGTCAGACAGCTCAAGCTTTGCAAGTATGCCAACATAATCTATCGTTTCGTCTGTGATTGTCATATTACTCCTCCTATCATGACTGCCAAACTACTTACTGACGTACCTTGATGTGAACCTCACGAAGCTGCTGCTCTGTTACCTCGTTTGGCGCACCACACATCAAATCCTGTGCTGTTCCACTCATAGGGAATGGGATAACCTCACGGATATTCTCCTCATTGCGAAGCAACATAATCATACGGTCAACTCCAGGAGCCATACCAGCGTGTGGTGGTGCTCCAAACTGGAATGCACTGTACAATGCTCCGAATTTTGCCTCAAGTACTTCCTTATCATATCCGGCTATCTCAAATGCCTTCTCCATTATCTGCATATCATGGTTTCGGACTGCTCCTGATGAAAGCTCAACACCATTACATACAATATCATACTGGTATGCAAGTATATCAAGTGGATCCATTGTGTTAAGTGCCTCAAGACCACCCTGTGGCATTGAGAATGGATTATGTGTAAAGCCTATCTTCTTCTCCTCGGTGTTGTACTCAAACATAGGGAAGTCATTTATATAGCAGAAGCGATATGCATTTTTCTCAAGCAGGTCAAGACGATTACCAAGCTCTGTACGAATCTGTCCTGCAAAGAGAGATGCCTGCTTCTCTGTATCTGCAATAAAGAATATTGTGTCAAGCTCCTTAAGACCTGCTAAATCCTTAAGTTCCTGCTTCATATCATCTGGAATAAACTTATCGATTGGTCCCTTATAAGAACCATCCTCTAATACCTCAAGATATCCAAGTCCACCCATACCTATTGACTGTGCAAACTTAAGCATCTTCTCGTGCTGTCCCTTTGAAAGTTTCTTTGGCACTGCTATTGCACGAACTGTCTTGCCATGGAATGGTGCAAATGTACATCTCTGGAAGAACTCTGTCACATCAATAATACGAAGCGGATTACGAAGGTCAGGCTTATCTGTACCATATGTGAGCATTGCCTCCTTGTAGCTTATGATTGGATATGGAGCCTCTGTTACTGCAAAGCCCTTTGGTGCAAACTCCTTAAATGCTGCTGTGAGAACTTCCTCTCCTACCTTGAATACATCCTCCTGTGTTGCAAAGCTCATCTCAAAATCAAGCTGATAGAACTCTCCCGGTGAACGGTCTGCTCTTGCATCCTCATCTCTGAAGCAAGGTGCTATCTGGAAATATTTGTCAAATCCTGATACCATAAGCAGCTGCTTGTACTGCTGTGGTGCCTGTGGAAGGGCATAGAACTTACCCTTGTACTTTCTTGATGGAACGATGTAATCTCTTGCTCCTTCTGGTGATGAAGCACAAAGTATAGGTGTCTGAATCTCAAGGAAGCCCATGTCTGTCATCTTCTGTCTGAGGAAGCTTATTACCTTGGAACGGAATATCATGTTATCCTTTACCTTACGGTTTCTTAAGTCTAAATATCTATACTTAAGACGTACATCCTCACGAACCTCCTTTGATGTTGTAACCTCAAATGGAAGCTGCTTGTATACCTTTCCTAATATATCTACCTCATGTGCCTCAAGCTCTATAGTTCCTGTAGGAATCTTAGGATTGTATGTCTCCTCATCACGATGCTGTACTAATCCTGATACGGAAATGCACTCCTCTCTTGTAATTCCGTCAAGTAAACTTGTATCACGCATAACGACCTGCATAACACCATACATATCTCTAAGGTCAATAAATGATACGCCGCCATGGTCTCGGATGTTCTCAACCCATCCTGCTATTCTTATTTCTTTGCCTACGAGCTCTTCGCTGATGTGCTCCATAGTCATGTCTCTGTAAATGTTTGATTCCACTATCTTTCTCTCCTTTTTTATATACTTAATCACATGATTTCTACCTGATTTTAAATAAAAAAATCCCGAGGCAAATCATGCCTCGGGACGAATGTCATAATTATTATACATCCGCGGTACCACCCGCATTGAAGCTTAAAATAAGCTTCCTCTCTTATTCGTAACGTGAATTGTACGGATATATCTAGACCTCTTAGATAACATCATGTAGGCTTCAATATATCAGCTCCGGTAGTGTTATGCTCTGCATGGTGTCATGTTATGGCTCTCAGTCGGTGACCATATTCCCTGTCATGTCCTGTTGCAGGCACTCTCCATCAATGCCTTTCTTCTATAAATCTGAACACATTATATGCTAATTATTCACAAATGTAAAGAATTTGTGTAATTTTTTGCGATTAAATTATTGTTTTCTCCAAAACCTCATCCACATAGTCCGCAGAAACACCAACTAGCTCGGCTATCTCATCCCGCGACTTACCACAGTCGTAATATGCCACGATTTTACCGATAATATTTCCTTCCTCACGCCCTTGTTCTATTCCTTGTTTTAATCCCTCTTCACGTCCTATATCCATCATCGTTCTCTCATGGAGTTTCTCATCATATTCATATATACTCATAGCGACAACCTCCGCCTTATTTCTTAGAAGAAATTCCCTCAGAATTCCTTCCTCTATACATTCATCCACAGCCCTATTCACCGCGGTACTAAGGCTCATATCTATCACGCATGAAATATCATTCTTCACCGTCATATATATAGCATTATCCAAGGTAGTGACAGTCAAATCATCAGGATTTGTATGGTTTGTTCCATTAATTGCATTATACTAACACATTTAATTGATTATCGCAATATTGTTGGCAATTATTTTCTCTAAATCAATATTTTTATCCAACACAAGCTGCAAAGCTTCATTCTCCAACTCTATAGTTTTTCGCTAAAACAGATAAATATGGACCACCTAAAGCATACCATTCTCCATCTACTTTATATACTATAATCGGATAAACTCTATCTTTATAATCCTGTATTATTTCACTATATGTCTTATACTTATTGTTTCCATATTTTACAAATTCTTCATCATCCCACCATGATTTATCAAAACCATACATATAATTTCCATATTTCCATGTAATATGAACCTGAGCAATATAAACATCTTCAATATCAACAGATGTCACTGTTCCATCACTTATGTTTGTATAGTTAACCATACGTTCAATACTATCAATACCGACTTTTTCCCATTCTTGTTCTTTACCACCAATATATGCTTCAAAATTCACCTTATCGAAAGGCTTTATATCAATTAAATCATATGATACAGAAAGTGTATCGTAGAAATCTCTATTCTGCTTCACAAGTCTGTACTCATTTATACCTTCTTTTGTAACACCATTTATCTTATATGAATTTTTTACAGCACTAACTAAGTTCCTACAGTAAACATCGTCATACGCACCTCTTGTTAATCCCAATCCGGAATTATCAGAATATACATTAATATCTGCTGCATTATCGGAACTAAGAATATTTAATCTTTTCTCACATATATCAGGTGGATAACTTGCTTCCATAATTTTGTCAAAATCCATATCATCCAATGCTTCAAAATATCTGTCCAATGCCTTTTCCTGTGGTGTTTTTCTAAACACAGCAAAGTATGTAACAACTGCTCCTAACACGAGTACCAATATAATAATTAACAAGATTGCTATTTTTCTTGTTTTACGTCTCTGCGGCATATTGTATTCTTCCTCTGAACTATATGCCTGTTGATTTTCGTATACTTGCTGATAATTACATTCTGCACCACAAGCATCACAAAAATTAGCATCATCGCTAACTATATTTCCACATATCATACACTGTCTCATACTATGTCCTCTCCGTTTATTTTTATCTCAAAAAATCCTCATTTATTTTAACTTCTTTATTTTAATATCGTGTTCTTCCACAAGTGTGACATCTGCTATCTCTGTTTTGGCTTCCACAATATGGGCAGATCCAGGTTATATTGCTAACACCATCCTGAGCCATAGCAGCAACGCTTCTTGAATTATTATCAGAAACTCCATAACCACCCACTATTCTTGGTGCATATAGTGCAGTATTTCTTGTTATTGATGTATAATTGCTGACTATGGACAAAATATAACCTATAAGCATTAGCCAGAATCCCACCTGAAACTCTCCCATTATATCTCCAACGCTTGAAAAATCCGGATCCGCCATATCCAGTATTACCCAAAAAATACTCAGAAATACAATCAGCTCCACGATTTCCAATATCATTTTTACAGCAGCAAACAAATCTGAAAACGCACTAACCACTAAAACAATCGCTAATGCTCCCGTTACCCATGGCAACAGCCTTAACATAAACATTGCAAATGCCAGTCCGCCATCTAAGTCATAATAATAATCATCATCATAATTCAAAAACGATAAGCTATCTGAAATAGTTACAATTGATACATCCCCTATAAATGGCAGGAAAATCGATATAAAGCAGATTACACCGGTAACCAAAGCTAATACATTTTTCAGAATCGCTTCTCCTCGAACAGGAGTCGGTACATATACATAAGGCTGGGTATTTGTCATCTTATTACTCATATACTGTTGTTGCTGCACCACATTGTTCAACATCTTTTGTTGTTCTATCAACTGCTGATTTAAATATTGCTGATTTTGATATTGCTGCTGATAGTCATAATTTTGTGTATAGCCATACATCTGATCCTGATACTGTCCAGAATCAGATGTACTTCCATTGTTATATATTCCAGAATCAACTAATACTGTCGTTTCTAATTCAGCCGCAGTATCTTCTGCTTCATACATAGTTCCACAAGCATCGCAGAATTTAGCATTATCACTCATCATTTTTCCGCATTTACTACATTGTCTCATATCATACGCTCCAAATATTTTTATTTACCATTCACATATAAATGCCCTTCCACCATGGTCTGAATCATTTATAAAGCTGCCATCATTCCATTTTCCGTCTGTATACTTATAAAAGAACATTGCATAATCTTCATCTCCATCATCATTATTAGGTTCGTCAACAGCCCAATTGGAATAAGTAGAATTTCCATCAACCCATACCCATGTTCCTTCCTCTTCCAGATCCGAATATCCGAAGTATGCACTCTCATATCCACACGACAACATATAATCATATAAAAATGCATTTTCATCCTCATCTTCTATAACTGCAAGATGTCCTCCAAGAGATTCACAATATGATTCTGCCCCAAGCCAGGTCTCAATATCATTATTAAAGCAATAATAGCTGTGTCCATTATAGGTTACAGCTCCGTCTGGAATATTTTTATTATCGGGAGTATGCTGAATTGATACGTTTTGTTGATTATCCTCTTCCAGATATTTCCAATTAAAATCCTCAAGATTATCTAATTCTTCTGCTTTATTTTCAATATCTTTTGTCGTCGTTCCATAATCGTAATATATATGGTCATAATCTTTAATAATCGAATATGCATTTACATACTGATTACCTTCCATTTTATAGAAGTCATACTGATAATAGTCCGCAGTCGGACGTGTAATTGAAGAAACTGATATCGTATTATCAATACCTGATTTTCTAAATGAGCCAAATCCATATCTTTCATCTGTACAAATAATGCTTCCATCTGATATAGCAAAGGTCCATGTATATTTCCATTCTCCATCATCGTGCTGGGTCTTTTCAAGCAACAGCTCATCTATGCCATCACCATTTAAATCGCTCAATACATATCTGTATCCGTCCTCGCAGGCTTCCATGATATCAGAAGCTGTTTCCCATTCGTAATTGTATTCATTAATAAGCTTCTGATATTTCCCACTTGTTAAAAATTCAATCCACATAGACTCTGCATCTATTTGTTCAGCCTCATTATTCTGAAGTTTAACATTAATACAATACTCTTCGTCTCCATATACTCCGATGACAGCTTTATTATTGCCTATTCCCTTTTGAACCTTCTCATATACTTCCGGATTTTTCTTTTTATATTCCTCATCTAACGCCCCATTTATCCGGGCAAATTCTTCCTGATCGGCACCATTTATTTCTTTGGCTTTATCTACGGCTACAGACAATATATCCCCATCTATAAGACTATCTAACATAGACTCAAGCATATATACTGAATAAGCTTTAAACACACTGTTATAATATGCTAATACAGAACTTGCACCGCAATCAAGTAAGGACTGCACCATGCTCGTGTCATATTTATCACCACTATCCGCCTTATATTTCCCCAGTGACTCACAAACGGCAATATAAATCATTTCTCCCTGCAAAGCATTTTCCGGATAGCTTGCTTCAAAAAGCTCCGGTAAAACTATATATTGTCTGCTTCCGATATCAGCAAATGATTTTGACATAACAATATAATGATTATCTAATTGTTCCTTATATTTCTTTTTATTATCCTTATTAACCATTTCATTTGTACTTATCATAGGAGTCTCTTCTGTATATTTGCTAAACCATGTCCCCGGTGCAACTCCATACATACCGTGCGATGCAATAATTACCATATCAGCTGAATCAAGCTTTCTCATATAATCTTCCACAGTTACTTCATCATCGACCTCTAAATTGATATTAAGATTCTCATCTTCTTCATATTTGGTTAAAATATTTATATAGTTCTGCATTCCTTCATCATGCTCAGCACCATATAGCAATAAAATGTTCATTTCATCTGTATCATCTGTATCGTCTGATATGTTTTTTGCACTAATGTTGTCCGTTTTATATATTTCACTATTTTCTGTATTGGCTTCTGAAAACATCAGATCATTGGCATCATTAACCCAGATTATATTGCAATGATCCTGGTCATCCATATATACAACAGCTCCCATTTCACTATAATATTGTATGGCATTCTCTTTAAGCCCTACATCTGTATCATCCTTTTTATTCAGGATAGCCATCTGTTTAAGATATTTTGCTACCTTCTTTCCTCTTTCATCAACAGACATATTCTTAAATTCATCTTTTTTCATCAGATCATCAATTGTTGTGTTATAATCCTTTGCATTTTTACATTCAAGGTATTCTGTTTTAGATAAGCCATTTACTTTTTTTAACAGGTCTCTGCCATATTGGAAATACCATACGCCGCCTCCTGCCCCAAAAATCAAAATAATTATTAAAAATATACCTATCCCTCTTCTTTTCATTATGTACCTTCCTATCTTTTTTCCTCATGCTAACATTTACAGCTTATTTTTCAATATGTGACAAAAAATGTGACATCTTTTGTTTTTATTCAATATTGACTTTTAGCCTGACTTTCTATAATAATGATATAAAATAAAACTTAAAAGAGGGAAAAAATGAATACACTACAGGAACTAATCAAATATCACCTTAAAGCTAATGGCTATACTATCTATTCTATATCTCAGCAGAGTGGGATAAATCGTACAACCCTTCAAAAAATGCTTGCAACACAAAGGAAATTCACAAAGGAAATATATGAAACACTTTTAAATTTTTTTACGCTTACTGAGGATGAAAAAGAAGAATTAAATCATGCTTTTTTAATAGATCAAATAGGCTTAGAGCGTTTTCAAACACATATGGAAGTTAAACATTTACTTGAAACGTCTGTCTCCACTCTTTACTCAACAGATGCACAAGACATTAAGATTGTTCCAGCTATAGACGATGTGATATCTAATGGCACGCTATTACACAATTCATATCAAATAATCGTTGCAATTAATTCTATTTTATCAAACTGTGTTAAAGCATATGTAAACCCATTTTTATACACATATGTAGATATCACCCACCCTTTTATGACAAATTTTTATAAATCATTATATGGTTCTTCATTTAATAATTTGCATATACAGCATTTAATTGAAATAAAAAAAACACAAAGCTACCATAACCAGCAAACCAATATTCAAAATATTCGTATTATTAATAGTTTATTGTCATTTTTTACATCCTTCACAGGAACCTATACCATTAATTACTATTATTCAGATACAGATAATTTTGAAAAATTTACAACGGTATTTCCGTTTTATTTTATAACTGATACACACGTAATTCTGTTATCACACGACTTTGAAACCGCATTATTTTTATCAGATAAATCTGTGCATGAATATTTTATGAAGACCTTCAGACAAATATTATCAAAATCTTACATTCTAACCGATGGGGCAAAGTCTTCGATAGAGGTGTTAAATATGATGAACTTAACTAAGCCTGACAATGATTGCAAAATATGTATGAATATACAACCGACAATTGAGCTTTTTATCACACCGGCAATGATTGATCAATATCTCTTGGACATTCCATATAAAGATATCATACGCGGGCAGCTACTGGAGCGAATCAAACAGCTTAACGAAAAAAAACATACAATTATCTTTACCTTGGATGGATTGAATTTGTTTGTAGAACAGGGAAAATGCATAAGCTTTCCTGATTCTATCGCCATGCATTTTGATATAAAAGATCGTATATATATGTTAAATAAACTTGTTGGGTCAAATAAAAATGAAACGCAGCATAATTTTTTATTGTTAAACCCAGCAAAAATACATACATCGCTTATGTCAATCGCAACATCCTTTCCATCAACAACATGTATTTTTATGTCAGACAAAAAGGGAAATCCATTATTTATACCTTTACATGAAAATACACTATATAACTGCTTTACGGATTTTATACAAACCCTTCCAGAATATGGTTTTGTATATTCAATTGAAGAGACCAATAATATACTTGAGGAGAAAATACATCAACTTAAAAATTCATGTTGCCTACCTTCTCCTCCTGATTCCATATAACACATATGCAAACAGCATAAAAAACGCCTTAACTCTGCCATACCCCGCATAGCAGTATGTGTGATATGTCATCCTTGCCGCCTTAAGCTTGTTTCTGGACTTGCCATCAGGAGATAGACGGTACAACAGATATGGCTCATCTATTCCAATTACATATGGAACATCAGCTAAAAGTCTCAGCCATGTAAGGTAATCCTCATGGCTGTCTCTTGCATGCTCCATAGGATATTTCTTTGCCGCCTCTCTTGTGATAAGAACAGACGAACAGTTGATATAATTAGTGTTCTTAAGCATTTTTAATGTGATTTTCTGTGGTGTGTGCATTATCTGCTCTGTCATATCACCATCAGCAGTCATCATTCTTCTTGCGGTATTACAGAGGCAGGCTCCCGTTTTCTCAAGTGCATTTAGCTGGCATATGAGCTTGCCCTCCTCCCATATGTCATCTGCATCAAGATATGCTATATAATTTCCACATGCGAGCTCCACACCAAGATTTCTCGTATCTGCAACTCCAAGATTTCTGTCATTTCTATATATCCTGACTGATATATCTCCGAACATTCCG
>Ga0129311_1002606_pt1 | contig 10651 bp, 7 predicted proteins | sample Go1ome_FD_94435 | JGI IMG/M metagenome (GOLD analysis project Ga0129311, IMG submission 94435) | Western lowland gorrila individual fecal microbial communities from Wisconsin, USA - Go1022B metagenome | ecosystem: Host-associated > Mammals > Digestive system > Large intestine > Fecal | place... | reverse complement strand
CGACCTCATGGTCTGCGGCAGCCACATGGGCCCCCAGATTCTCGCGCGAATCAAAGGAGAAACAGACGCCGACGCCCCCGAGAAGGGCTCGGTCATGGTCGTCGTGGCCACCGACGCCCCGCTCTCGTCGCGGCAGCTCGGGCGCGTGATCCGCCGCGCGACCGTCGGGCTCGTGCGCTGCGGCTCCTACATGGGCCACGGCTCGGGCGACATCCTCCTCGGCTTCACGACGGGGCTTTCGATGGGAGCGGAAGGTGGAAAGCTGCCCGTCCGCGAGCGCGTGCCGGAAGAGTCGATCGACGCGTTCTTCCGTGCCTGCGCGGAGGCGACCGAGGAGGCGGTGCTCGACTCGCTCGTCTCGGCCGAGGCGGCGACCGGGCTCGACGGCACCGTCTACCACAGCCTCACGGAGTTCCTCTGATCGACGCAGCTACATGATCGAGGCGAGCGTCGGAAGCAGCCAAATCAGAAAGACAAGAAGCCCGGCCGCGGCCGCCGTCGCGCCTGCGGCCGCAAGGCAGCCTCCGAACGTGACCGACTGTTCCTTGCCGCGCGGGCGCGTGGCCTCGTCGAGGTACGCGAGCGTCCAGAAGTTCGGCTTGAACCAGCTGCCCTTCTTTCCGTTTTTGCCCATGCAAGAAACCTCCCGGCCATCCGCGCTTCGTCAAACAAATGATAACGCCCCGCGGCGTCGAGGGAGAATTCCCAGGGAGCAGCGGGGCGTATCCGTTTTACAGGCGCAGATCCTAGATCGCGACGATGTTGACCAGGCGGCCCTTGATGACGATGACCTTCTTGATGTCCTTGCCCTCAAGCTGCTCGGCGACGGCGGCCTTTGCGGCCTCGGCGCACTCGTCGTCGGAGGCGTCGGCGGCGACGGTCACATGACCGCGGACCTTGCCCTTGATCTGGACGGCAAGCTCGACCTCGTCGGCCTTGGCGAGCTCGGGGTCGAACTCGGGCCACGGCTCGTTGTAGACGGAGCCGTCGAGGTGCAGAGCCTCGTGGTAGAGCTCCTCGGCCCAGTGCGGGATGATCGGGGCGAGCATGGCGACGATGTCGCGGGCGACGAGGTAGTCGAGCTCGGCGACGCGCTCGGCGGCCGGGGTCTCGACCACGTACTTGCTCGCGGCGTTGACGATCTCCATGGCGGCGCTGATGGCCGTGTTGAACTGCCCGCGGTCGAAGTCGGAGGTGCTGCGGTCGCCGAGGCCGTTCAGGGTACGGAACAGCTCGCCCGCGTGGCCCTTGAGCGCCTTATGGTCGAACTCGCCCGCATGCCCGTTCTCGGCAAGCTGCCAGACGACGTTCCAGGCGCGCTTGATGAAGCGGTTCGCGCCGGCGACGGCCTTGGGGTCCCAGTCGAAGTCCTTCTCGGGAGGCGCGATAAAGAGGATCGCGAGGCGCATGGTGTCGGCGCCATAGGGCCCGATCACGCTCGAGGGAGGAACGACGTTGCCCTTGGACTTGGACATGACGTCGCCGTTCTCGTCCTTGACCATGCCCTGGCAGAGCAGGTTGGTGAAGGGCTCGTCGACTTCGATCATGCCGAGGTCGCGCAGGACCTTGGTCCAGAAGCGGCTGTAGAGCAGGTGCAGGATGGCGTGCTCGATGCCGCCGATGTAGTTGTCGACGGGCATCCAGCGGTCCACGGCCGCCTTCGAGAAGGGTAGCTCCTCGTTGTGGGGGTCGGTGTAGCGCAGGTAGTACCAAGAAGAGCACGTGAAGGTGTCCATGGTGTCGGTGATGCGCTTGGCCGGCTTGCCGCACTTGGGACAGGTGGTCTCGTAGAACGGCGCGTACTCGGCGAGGGTCTCGCCGGCGCCGAGGTCGAGGTTCTCGGGCAGGGTGACGGGCAGCTGGTCGTAGGGCACGGGCACGTCGCCGCAGCAGTCGCAGTGGATCATCGGGATGGGGTTGCCCCAGTAGCGCTGACGGCTGATGAGCCAGTCGCGCAGGCGGAACTGGACCTTCTCGCGACCGATGCCGCGCTCACCCAGCCACTTGATGATGGCGTCGACGGCCTCGGAGTGCTTGCCGCCCTTAAGGCCGGTGAACTCGCCGGACTGGACAAGGTAGCCCTCGGCGACCATGGCGTGGTCCCAGTCGACGGAGGTGACGCGCAGCTCGCGCTCGTCCTTGAGCTCCTCGTAGAGCGGGTCGTCCTTCTCGCAGATGATCGGGGCGATCTCGAGGCCGTACTTCTTTGCGAAGTCGAAGTCGCGCTGGTCGCCGCAGGGAACGCCCATGACGGCGCCGGTGCCGTAGTCCATGAGGACGTAGTCGGCGACCCAGATCGGGGCCGGGCGGCCGTTGATCGGGTTGATGACGTAGCGGCCGGTGAAGACGCCGTGCTTCTCGCGCTCGGAGCCCTGACGGTCGACGGAGCTGACCTTCTCGGTCGCGGCCTTGAGCTCCTTGAAGGCGGCCTCGTACTCGGTGCCGGCGACGAGCTCGGCGGCAAGGGGGCTCTCGGGCGGGAGCAGGAAGAAGCTCACGCCAAAGAGGGTGTCCGCGCGGGTGGTGAAGACGGTGATCTTGCGGTCGGTGGGCGTCACGCCGTCCTCGGCCGCGAGCGCGAAGTCGATCTCGGCGCCCTCGGAGCGGCCAATCCAGTTGCGCTGCTGTGCCTTGACGTTCTCGGGCCAGCCGTCGAGCTGGTCGAGGTCGTCGAGGAGCTCCTGGGCGTAGTCGGTGATCTTGAGGTACCACTGCGAGAGCTCACGCTTCTCGGGCACGGAGCCGCAGCGCCAGCACTTGCCGTCGACGACCTGCTCGTTGGCCAGGACCGTGTTGCAGGAGGGGCACCAGTTGACAGGCGAGGTGCTGCGATAGGCCAGGCCCTTCTCCCACATCTTGAGGAACATCCACTGGCCCCACTTGTAGTACTCGGGGTCGCAGGTGTTGAACATGCGGTCGTAGTCGTAGGAGAAGCCCATGCGCTTCATGGTCTTGACGGCCTGGGCGATGTTCTGGTGGGTCCACTTGCCCGCCTGGGTATTGTGCTTGATGGCGGCGTTCTCGGCGGGAAGGCCGAAGGCGTCGAAGCCCATCGGGTGAAGGACGTCGAAGCCGCGCATACGCGCCTGGCGCGCCATGGCGTCGCCGATGGTGTAGTTGCGCGCGTGGCCCATGTGGAGGTCGCCCGACGGGTACGGGAACATCTCCATCACGAACTTCTTCGGCTTGGCGGGGTCCTCGTCGGTCTTGTAGAGCTCCGTGTCGGCCCACGTCTTCTGCCATTTGGTCTCGATGGCCTCGGCGTCGTAGGCCGGGACCTCGAAGGTGCTTTTAGCGTCGTCGCACATGAAAGCGCTCCTTTGCCTGCTCATACGGTAACTTGTTGATTGTAGCAGGCATCGGGCGCCGTATTGCCCCCGTCGCTCGCAGGTTACAAAGTCGGGCTAGTTCTGGAGCTCCTTCCCCATCGCGTTGTAGCCGATCATGACGGTCCAGACGTAGGCGCAGGTCTTCGGAATCATCAGCATGCCGATCTTGGGGACCACGTTGGCCCACAGAACGACGGGGATGTAGAAGCCGAAGCTGAGCACGATGGTGAGCCACATCCAGCCGAAGGCCTCGTCGCCCTTCTCTTTGGCGCTGCGATAGAACAGAACGATGACGAGGATGCCGAGCAGGGCGAAGGGGATGTTGCGGTAGATTCCCCAGATGAGCGGCGAGTGGTCGCAGAGCCACTGGTTCTGCGGCATCATGCACAGGATGACGCGGATGGCCGCCAGGGCATACACGGCCACGGTGAGCGAGTTTTTGCCCTTGACCTCATAGCGCTCGCGCCACACGTAATAAAGAAGAACGTAGAACACCGTCATGGTCACCGAGGTGATCCACTTGCCGAGACCCAGCTGGAAGGCGAAGGAATCGAGGCCGGTGGTGCACAGGGCGAGCGCGCGGGGAACGAGGTGGAAGGAATCGCCCGCGCCGAGCACGACCGCCATCCAGCCGAAGAGCTCGAACTGGCGCGAGCCTTTGGCGCCGCGGATCATTCGAACACCGACGGAAAGAACCGTCGCGAGGTAGCAAATATCAAACAATGTTTCGACGATAGCCTGCATCAAATTCTCCCAAACGAATTAGTTGAACATCGTTCATTTTGGCAGCGAAAAAAGACCCGCCTGCTCGCGGGTGCTTTTTCAGTAGATGGTTCGACGCACGATCTCCAGAACCGCGGAGGAGTCGAAGTCCTGCCTCACGGCAGCCGAGAGCATAAGCGAGAAGAGCACCTGCGCGAAGGCGTCTGGCGTAAGGTCTCCGGTAAAGGCGTCCGCGCGAACCTTCGGGTCTCGCAGCAGCACCGCCCTAAGCTCGTCGAGGATGTGCCGCCATGCCTGGCGCATCTGCCGCTTGCCATCCGCCGCGTCCTGCTGCATGAACCCCAGCGAGTGGTGGGTAAAGAAGCCCGGGTAGCGCTCGCAGCCGTACTCGAGCTGCCCGAACATCCACTTGACGCTCGAGAGCGTGTCCGCAAAGACGGACCCATCGTCCGGACGATGGAAGATGTCTTCCCAGACGCTCTCGACGGTGGCGCTCACCAACGCTGACTTCGACTCGAAATAGTTGTAGATGGAGCCGACCGAGACGCCGCAGGCGGCGGCGACCGAGCGGATGTTGACCGAGGCCCATCCGTTCTCCTGGATAAGCTCGCGGCTCTTCTTCAAGATCTCCTCTTTGGATGTAACGACCGTGTTCATCGTGTCACCTCCAATGTGAACGATGTTCATTTTGACCTTATCCCCCTCAATGTCAAAGTGGGCTCCCACGCCTTCAAATAGTCGACAAAAAGCCCCGGGGCTGCAAGGGCCCCGGGGCGATGCCATGCGATGCTTGCCGAGCGCGCCTTAGCAGTAGCTCACGCTCTGGTGGCTCTGGTCCTTGACGACGACGTCGTGGGCGCCGCCCCAGCCACGAAGGTGCCGGGGCGGCGCTGGGAAGAGAGCTAATACCTATCTGGCTCCGGACGGCCGGGGGGGTAACGGGGCTGCCCCGCGGCTATTCCCCGAACTCTTCGCCCGAGTCGCTCCTTGCGCCCTCGGGCTTTTCTGCTTGCGCCTCGTCGGCATGGCCGCCCTTCTCGAGCAGCGCGTAGACGCCTGCCACAGCACCGATGGCCGCAACCGCGTCGATGCCGAGGAGGGCCGTCTGCCAGGGGGCGCGGGCTGCGACGACCTTGGCGGTCGAGGAGATTCCGTTCATGGCAAGGCTTCGAGAGACTGCAAAGAGGATGTGCCTGGACGCCTCGCGGAGCTGAGTCATCACGGTCGCGTTCGTGTCGTAGCCCTCGATCTGCCAGTTGTCGGTACCGGTATTGAGCCACAGGTCGGTGCCGCCCGCAAGTCCGGCACGAATGGCAAGCAGGGGGAAGGCCTGGGGGTAGGACGCCTGATCGGTGATGACCATGCCCTTGAATCCCCACTCGCCGCGGACGACGTTGGTGGCAAGGCCGCGGTGGTCGCCCGCCCACACGAGGCCGACGCGGTTCATGGCAAGCATGATGCCCAAGGTGCCCTCCTGCTCGCCGGCGGAGACGGCAGGCTCGAAGGCGGCGAGATAGATCTCGCGAATTGCCTGCTCTCCGGAGAGCGTGGCGATTGACGTGCGATTGGTCTCTTGGTCATTCAGGGCAAAGTGCTTAACGAAGGTGATGACGCCGCGGGAACGAGCACCGGCAACAGTTGCCGCTCCGAACTTTCCCGAAAGGAACCCGTCCTCCGAGTAGTACTCGAAGTTTCTTCCCGAGAAGGGCGTGCGGTGAATGTTCATCGACGGCGCGTACCAGCCCGCGAAATTGAGCTCACCCTGGGCAAGGCAGTCCTCGCCGACCTGCTCGCCCATGGAGCGCGCGCAGTCGGGGTTCCAGGTCGAGGAGATGACGACCTCGGAACACCAGGCGTAGGTTCGCTGCACGAGGTTGACACCAGTGCTGCCGGCGTTGCCGACGTATGCAGGACCGTCGACGCACACGGTGGCGGGCGCTCCCACCGAGTTGACCGCCTGTGTCTGATAGCCACCCACGTGGACCAGGTTGTACATCTCCTCGGCGCCCAGCTGGTCGAGGAGGTCATCCCACGCCTCGTCGTCTGCCGCGGTGGTGCGCATCATGGCAAGGTTGAGGCCGTTGTCGGCACCCGTCGCGGGCATCTGGGCCGACGGGTCGTCGACGCCCTGCTGAACGGCGAGGGCGGCGAGTACCTCGTCGGAAGCTGAGAAGCTGTAGGTAGTGGGATAGGTACCCGCCCAGTCGGCACGGGTAAGGTAGGTGAAGCTGGGGTCGTAGGCACGCATGTCGACGTCGGAGAACTGGTTGCGCACCGCGGCACCGGTATAGGGTGAGGTCGCCCAAGCGCCGCTCTCCTCAAGCGAGACCTTGACGACCTTGTCGGCAAAGCCGGGAGCATCGGTCCCAGAGGCGCCCTTGGCGGCGAGGATGTTGTTCAGGGAGCTGTGCGCGTTGTCGCCGATGGCCAGGTAATAGTCGCCCGCCTCCTGAACGTAGGTGCCCTTGCCGTCGGCATCGTAGCTCTTGAGGCTGGAGAGCGAGACCGCGACCTCGACGGTCTGGGACTGCCCGGGCTCCAGCTCGTCGGTCTTAGCGAAGCCCACGAGCTGGACTGCCGACTTCTCCACGCCATTGTCACGGTCATAGTCCGTATAGGGGCTCTGACCGAAGACCTCCACCACGTCACGACCGGTGACAGAGCCCGTGTTGATCACCTTTACGCAGAGCGTAACGACGTCGTCCTTCTTCGAGCTTGACTCGAGCTGCTGGTCAAAGGTCGTGTAACTGAGACCGAAACCGAACGGGAACTGCACCTCATCGGCATAGCTCCACGCGGTGGCGCCGCCCGAGGCCCCTTCCGCAAAGGAGGCGTTGCCTTGGCCCAAGACACAGTCCTCGTAGCGCGTCTCGTAGTACTTGTAGCCTACGTATATGCCCTCCTGGTACACGACGAACGGGGCCTTCTCGGCACCCGAGATCATGTTGCTGCCGAAGTTGGCGAGGGCAGGCGCAGAGAGTGAGTTCCTCGCGTAGGTGTCGACGGTTCTTCCCGACGGGCTCACCGCGCCCGCGAGAATGTCTCCAACGGCATAGAGGCCGTCCTGACCGGGGTTGCCGATCCACAGGCACGCGTCTACGCCGAAGCGCGCGTCGTCGAGGAAGGAGAGCTCCATCGCGTTTCCAGAGTTCACGAGGACGATGACCCTGTCGAAATGCTCCGCCGCGTAGGCGAGAAGCGCCTCCTCGTTGGTGGTGAGCTCAAGGTAGTGACGGCCCAGGTCGGAGTCGGAGTCGAGGCGCCCAGAGTGAACGCTGCCCATGTACCCCTTGATGTCCATGTCCTGGAGATACGACTCGTCGTAGGCGCGAGGCACGTCCGAGCTCTCCGAGCCGGAGCGTGAGAAAGTCACGACCGCGGCGTCGCGGTAGTCGGAGAAGCTGGCGACCTCCGCATCGGAAAAGAGGTCCGGAGAGGCCTCGTGAATGACGTAACGGCCGGTTCCGGCAATGTCGGCGACGTCCATGCGGACGTCGCTCGCCGCGCCCTCGGTGTAGAAACTCCACATCGTTGGGTTCACCTCGATACCGGAGGACTCCAGGGCGTCCTTGAGCGTGGGCGCAGTCGAGGAGTCGACGGTGCCCGAGCCTCCCCCGCCATAGAGAATGGATGCGGAGCTCACGCCCAAAAGCGTCACCCTGGCGCCCGCCATGGGCAGCGCGCCTCCCTCGTTCTTAAGCAGGACAAAGCCCTCCTGGGCAATCCTTCTGCCCACGGCGCCGTCCGCGGCGAGGCGCTCGGACTCGCTGGAGTAGGACGGCTTGAAGTAGACGCTGTCCTCAGAGCCGTCGCTACCGTCCTTGACCTCGTAGCTCTTCTGGCCGAGGTAGGTATTGATAACCGGGGCATACTTGTTGGCATAGTAATTGCCGACGCCAATTGCCGCCGCGCCCACGCCGATGCCACCGATCCCCAGCGCCTGGCGCCGGGTGACGTTTCCCCTGCCCTGCTTTTTCTGCATGCCGCTGTTATCTGCCAAGGTTTTTCTTCCCTTCTCGCCCAAGACCGTATGCACCGGGCGAAGTTCCTGTGAATCGTCAGGAGGCATTATGTGATGGCCAAAGACGACCGGCCGGGGCAGGGCAGGATTGCTCGCGCGACAGTCAAGATTGGCTCGGCGCAGACCGCTCGCCCACCTCAGCGGCGGCGAGCGCAAGGCGGGGTCGCACAGCCCCACCGGCTGGGCTATCATCATCTTTACGAGCCCGAAGAGGGCACAGGGACCTGCAGCCGGGGAGGGCAGCTCGTGGATATCGCCATCGTGGATGACTCCGATCTCGATGCGCAGAACATCTGTCGCTATGTCGACGAATACGAGCGGGAGAACGGCGAGGGCCTTGTCACATACCGATTCTCGGATGCCCCCGCCTTCCTGAGGTCCAACACAAAGCGCTTCTCGCTGGCGATTATGGACATAGACATGCCTGGCATCAACGGCATGGAGGCTGCCCACCTCCTGCGCAGCGTCAACCCGAGCATCCAAATTATGTTCGTGACCTCCATGCCTCAATACGCCATAGAAAGCTATGAGGTGGAGGCGGCAGACTACATTCTCAAGCCCATCTCCTACGCGTCGTTCGCGCTCAAGTTGTCGAAGGTCCTGCGACGCATGGGCCGCATCGAGGAAGGCACGGTTGTCCTCAAGACGTCCGAAGGGCTTGCCAGCGTTCCTGTGAAGGACGTGACATACGTCGAGTCCCAAGGACACTACCTGATCTACCATGCGGGCCCAAGGGACATCCGAACCCGTGAGACCATGACCGCAGCGGAACGGCGGCTCACCCCACGAGGCTTTGCGCGCTGCAACAGCTATTATCTCGTCAACCTGAGGCACATTTCATCCATAACCGCCACGGACGTGTACCTAGGGGAGCAGGTCCTGAAAATGAGCCGTTCCAAGCGCGCCCCGTTCATGGAAGCCTTCATGAGCTTCTCGGAAGGCGTGTGAGAGCGCCATGGCTGCCGAGTCCGCATGGGTCCTCGGGATGTCGCCCGACGCTCCGCAGTTATTCGAGGAACTTCGCTTTACGTGGGAGTACATGGCCGCCGCAATGACGCTGCTCTCCGCACAGACACCTGCAAAGCGCAACGTCACGCGGCGATGCCCGTGCGTCATCGCCACATTCTCCCTCGCAAGCCTGGGCTACTTCCCCTTCAGAGACCTCATGGCAAGGGAGGGACTGCCTGTGCCAGTCTATCTAGCCTGGTATCTCGGCCTAACGTTCGCGATGACCTTCTCGCTTCTGTGGTGTTTCAAGATCTCCCTGCCTGACTTGCTCTGGACGGCCGCCACCGCCTACGTCGCCCAGCACGTGGTCTACGTACTGATCCACGAGTCCCTGGCGCTGTGGCTGTGGCCCGAGATTCGCGAGCATCTCCTCCTATACGCCCTGTTGAGCGCAGCCTGCTGCGCGATTGTCTGCTTCTTGATCCTTCGCCTGTTCGCAAGCTCCTTCTGCTGGACGGTAGGGACGATTCTGAAGGACGAGCCCAGAAGCGTCCTCACCTCCTCGCTGCTGCTGACGATGCTCTTCGCGAGCACTTTCGGATTCCAGTACCTCTTCCAGACCGAAGGGAACCGAGCGACCGCGGTATGGATGGACCTCTTGGTGTGCGGGCTTCTGCTCGGACTCCAGTACACAAGCAACCGAGCGATCGTCTCGGCGCGGGAGACCAAGACGGCGGAACAGATGCTCGAGGACGCGGCCGTGCACTGGGAGCTCTCCCACGAGATCATCGGGCGGCTTGGGGCCTTCGCCCACGACGTGTGGCACGTCGCTCTGGGCGCCAGGGTAAGCAAGACCCCGGGAATCGGACAGTACCTCGATCGCGTCGAGAAGGAGCTCTCGGTCATCAGGACGACGTTCAGCTCCGAGAGCAACGCGCTGAACTCTGTATTGGCGCCTGCTAAGGTCCTCTGCAGCAACCGCGGGATAGCGCTGGAATGCACTGTAGGCCACCTCGATATGGGAGCCATCCCCATAACGAGCCTCTACGCCCTGACAAACGAGATGGTCAGGCTCTCCGTAGCTGTTGCTGAGCTGCAGGCGGACCCGCGGAGGCGGGCTATGGAGCTTGGCATACGCGTTCGGTCGGGAGTCCTTCTCGTCTCGTGCGACGTCGCGTGCCCCGCAGCATGCGACCCCTGGAGGGACGGCGAGAAGCTCCGCTCGCTGAGGATGCTTGCCGAGAGGGAGGCTGGGGCCCTGCGGGCAGCAACCGAGGGTGAGACAGCATCCTTGAAGGTTGCGATTCCCATAGGCAAGTAGCACCAAGAAGGGCGCGTCCTGCGGTCGGTGAGCCACAAGGCACAACTCGAAAACAAAGCCGTGGTCAAGAAGGGCCCCGTCCCAGAGATGGAACGGGGCCCTTGGCACGTCTAGTTATGATGACTAGCGGTAGCTCACGCTCTGGTGGCTCTGGTCCTTGACGACGACGTCGTGGGCGCCGCCCTCGACGATCGAGACAGACGAGACGAGCGTGAGGCGAGCCTTCTGCTGCAGCTCGGGGATGGAATTGGCGCCGCAGTTGCACATGGTCGACTTGACCTTGTAGAGGGTGCCGTTGACGCCGTCGTG
>Ga0129311_1002604_pt1 | contig 10653 bp, 11 predicted proteins | sample Go1ome_FD_94435 | JGI IMG/M metagenome (GOLD analysis project Ga0129311, IMG submission 94435) | Western lowland gorrila individual fecal microbial communities from Wisconsin, USA - Go1022B metagenome | ecosystem: Host-associated > Mammals > Digestive system > Large intestine > Fecal | place... | reverse complement strand
GCTTTGCGCAAACAGTAACTGATTTTGCCGATGCTTCGCATTCCGAATCGGCAAAATCCACTACCACCACTGTATTGTACGGAATTTTCAGTTCAGAAAATTCCTACCCGTGTACAGTAACCTGAAATACTAGACTGACAGTAACCAGGTGCCTTTAAAACAGTGCTGGATCTGTGAAAATACGGCCGGCCAGCATAGATAAAACATGAACCCAGGAATCGTTCGGTGGTCTGGATGTCACAGATGTCTGCCGCAGGGATGCGGTGCGGCTGAACGGTTATCTGTATATAGACAAGAAGTTCCGGGCATATGACACAGCTAAATATACTAGAAAACCGGAACAAAGGAGATAATTATGGATCATATTGACAGGGAGATTCTGCAGATCCTGCAGCATAACGCGAGAGCGTCCTTGAAAATGATCGCGGAGAAGACATTTCTTTCTTCCCCGGCGGTTTCAGCAAGAATTGAAAAACTGGAGAAAGATGGAATCATCACATCCTATCAGGCACAGATCGACCCGATGAAGCTTGGATATCACATCCTCGCCTTCATCAACCTCAACGTGCTTCCGGAGGACAAGCAGAAATTCTATCACTATGCGGAAGGAATCCCGAACATCTTAGAGTGCAGCAGTGTTACCGGAGAATACTCCGTGATCATGAAGGTTGCTTTCGAGAGCACAATGCAGCTCGACACCTTCCTCGGTCAGCTCCAGAAGTTCGGCAAGACCAGCACCCAGGTGGTATTCGCCACTCATGTAGGTCCAAGGGGCGTGCAGGTACAGGAATAAGATACATAGGAAAAATAAAAAGGACATCTGAACGAGAGATACTCACAGGTATTTCTGGTTCAGGTGTCCTTTTTGCTGTTATAAGATCGCAACCAATGCCGACACGATTGGGATCGAGATCATGGACAGCAGAGTGGAGATACAGATCCCTTTCGACACCAGGGTGACATCCCGGTTGTATTCCATACAGAGCATGGACACGTTTCCAGCGATGGGGCAGCCGGAGAGGATCGTGGAGATCTCCAATAATGTACGGTCTTTGATAAAGAATCTCAGGACGAAAAAGGTAATCATCGGGAGAACCAGGAGCTTCAGGAAGGAGAAGAGATACAATTCCTTATCGGTAAACACCGTGGAAAACTTCACTCCGGCCAGAGTGGAACCGATGACGATCATCGCGAGCGGTGTTGTTGTGGTGCCAACGGTGGAAAACAGGCTGACCGCATGTTGCGGGAGGCGGATATCGAGAAGATAAATGCCGATCGCAAGAAATGCGGACAGGATTCCGGGGGAGAGAAGCTTTTTGACGCTGAACCCGGTGGACTTTTCAGAACCGCTGTTTTCCGGAGCGGCAGCCTGCACTTTAGAAACAGCAGCCGCGGCAGTACTTTTTGCAGAAAGCCGTTCAGAGTTGGAAGCAGGCACTGCAGGCTTATTTTTTACGTCATCTTTTGACAGCAGATACACTCCGTAACTGAACAGGCTCAGGTTAAATGTCATCATAAAGATCGAGACATGCAGCACATACTCTCCACCGTAGATCGTGGAGATGATCGGGATCCCCATGAATCCCAGGTTGCTGTAGTTTAACATGAGCTCATAGGTCGGGTTCCAGCGGATGATCTTCTGAATAAAGTGGCAGACCACATGAGCCACCAGAAAGATGGAGACCGCCGCCACAAAGATCGGCAGCATCTCCTGGTCATGGGCCATATCAGATCCCGTGACCGCGTTTAAGATCGTCGCGGGCAGGGAGATATTGACGATAAATCGGGAGACCTTCGACTCAAAAGTCTTATCGATCACGCCGGATCGGTTGGCGAGATAGCCGGTGAGCATTAAGAGAAAGAGACTCACCATCTGGTTGAATACGATTAACATGGTGTAAAGAGATCCTTTCGTGTGATTGCCAGGGAAAGTTTTAAGACATGGATGGCGCAGGTCTGATGATACGGGAATATGATAAGGTATCCGATCATTCATTCAAAAAATCGCTGTGGGTATCCGGACAGCGCAGATTTTGGACTCAATGATTGTATCATATCATAAAATTTATGAAAAAGGAGAATAATTTTGGCAAAGCAGAACAGTGTCATCATTGATCCGGGTCACGGCGGGAGTGATCCGGGGGCGGTATATGGGAACAGACGGGAGAAGGACGATACGCTGGCGTTGTCTTATGATATCGGAAATGCCCTGGAGCGCCGGGGGGTCCGGGTGGAGTACACGAGAGTCGGTGATGTATACAACAGTCCATATGAGAAGGCGCAGATCGGGAACAGCTCCACGGCAGATCTGTTTTTGTCAATCCATCGGAATGCCATGGCGGTGCCGGGGTCTGCTTCCGGGACTCTGAGCCTGATCTTCGGGAGGGGAGGCGATGCGGAGACATTTGCGGAGAATATCAACAAAGAGCTTGCGGCGGTGGGCTGGAAGGACCTTGGAATCGGTGAGCGGCCGAATCTTGTGGTCCTCAGGGATACAGCGCTTCCGGCAGTTCTTGTGGAAGTTGGATTTATCGATAATGAGAAGGACAATGACTTCTTCGATCAGAACATGAGCCGGACCGCGGATGCCATCGCGGATGGGATCGTGCAGACATTTGCGGAGCTGGAAAAGCAGACGGCAGGCGAGGAGATGCCGGGCTTTTATATGGTTCAGACCGGGATCTACCGGGTAAGAGCCAACGCGGAGAGGGAAGTGGAGCGCTTGAAAGCCCAGGGATTCCCTGCGTTTATGACGTTTAAGGATGGACTTTATTATGTCCGCGCCGGGGCATTCCGGAATATGGAAAATGCAGTGCGGCAGGAGCAGGAACTTCGAAAGCTGGGATATCCGACACTGCTTGTAAAGACATGAGTTATATGCCTGTATTTTGTAATTGCGAAGCTTACGAAGGAGCTGAAAAACAGCGAAAATATTATAAAAAAGACTTAAAATTTCAAACTATATATGGTAAAATACAGATAGAATAAAAAGCATTCCCATGACTTTTCCAGGTACATCTGCCGAGAGGCGGGAGGGGAAGAAGGAGGCATTTATGGCTGAGAATAAGAAATTTGTGATCACGGTCGGAAGACAGTACGGAAGCGGCGGAGCGGAGATGGCGAAGCGTCTTGGTGAGCGCCTTGGACTCCATGTTTACGATAAGGAGATCTTAAAGATGACCTCCGAGGAGAGTGGAATCCGCGAGAGTTATTTCCACCTTGCCGATGAAAAAGCCGGAAATAAGCTGTTATACCGGATCATCCACTCCCTGATTCCGGAAAACGGAACCCCGTCTCTTGGGTCCGATCTGATCTCCTCCGACAATCTGTTCCGGTTCCAGTCATCGGTCATCCGGAAACTGGCTCAGGAAGAATCCTGTATTATTATCGGCCGCTGCGCCGACTATGTCCTCGACGGAACTGAAAATCTTGTCCGGCTCTTCGTGTATGCGGAGATCGAGGAGAGGATCAATAAAGTCCGTGAAAAGGGATATTTTCCGGAGGAAGATATTTTAAAGAATATCAAGCGGATCGACAGAGAGCGCCGCGACTACTACCGCTATTATACAGGAAAGAGCTGGGAGAATCTTGAGAACTATGATCTGATGATCAACACCACGAAGCTTTCCTACGATGATATGGTGGAGTGCGTGGTAGACTACCTGAAAATGCGCGGGCTTGTTGCAAAATAGAGGGAAATACGATAGAATATAGGCGGCTTATCTTTAAGCCGCCTTTTTCCGTCAACCGGATATTTTGAGAGAGCTTGCGGTCGATGAAAAAGGCACTACATACTAAAAAGGCACTACATGCCAATCATGCACATCCGCGCGAAGATATGGATTGCCGCAGACGCCCGCGCGAGGCTTGAGACGGAAAGGAATTTACATGAAAATCACACGCCCGATCCGCGCAGTCCTCTTTGATATGGACGGCGTTATGGTAGACAGTGAATTTGTATATATGAAATACCTGCTGGAGTTCGCAAAAGAAAAGAACCCGGCGGTGACAATGGAAGATATCACCCCGATGGTGGGCCGCAGCAGGCAGGACAGCTGGAGGGTCATGGAGCGGGCCGTAGACAACGGTGAGAGCTGGGAGACACTGATAAAAGAGTGGGCTGACAGGGACATCTACAGCCAGATCGACTACAGGAAGATTTTCCGTCCGGAGATGAAGACCACAGTGCAGGAATTAAAGCGCCGCGGCTATATAGTCGCTCTTGTATCCTCCACAGGACCGAAGCTGATCTCCAGAATCGTGGAGGAGGTTGGCATGCGCCCGGAATTTGATCTCATCGTCAGCGGAAAACAGTTCAAACAGAGTAAGCCGAACCCGGAGATCTACCACTATACGGCGAATATTCTGGGAATCCGCGAGGACGAGTGCTTCGTGGTGGAAGATTCCACCGTGGGCATCGAGGCGGCGTACCGTGCCGGTATGTCGATCGCCGGTTTGAAAGATGACCGGTTCGGATTCGACCAGAGCAAGGCGGATTATCATATTGATTCGATATCTGATATTTTGAAATACCTGTAATTTCTTCTAAAGCAGTTTAGCCTCAAAAATGCTGGAAACATGGACAGGTTATATAAAATGATGTTGGGGTCAAAAGCTTTGTCCCCCTCTGATACCGGATTGCTCTGCACTGCATGCATGTATTAGAACTTAGATACCGGATCAATAAAGAAAAAAAACACACGATATAACGGGAAACGGAGCAAACATATATCATGACAGAAAATAACAATAAACAGGAAAACATCATTCTCTGCGGTGCAAACTCATACCAGCAGAAATATTACTTCAACGAGAAATTCAAACTTCTCCCGGAAAACATCAAAAAGGAACTGCAGATCATGTGCGTTCTCTTCACCGAGGACGTAGGCGGCATCCTCTTCCTTGAATTCACCCCGGAAGGAAACCTCGAGTTCCGCGTGGAGGCGGAGGACCAGGATTATCTCTTCGATGAGATCGGCAGCGGCCTTAAGATCCGCCAGTACCAGAGAGAAAAGAAAGAACTTTTAGAATCCCTGGAGTTATTCTACCGCGTGGTATTCCGCGGCGATAAGCTTGAGGACGAGCTGGGGAAAGAGGGCGAATAAAATTTGTATTTGCTTTCGAATCCCCACAGCAACTGTTAATGGTTGTCCTTACTGGTGGAGAAGCGAAACAAATATCCCGTATCGGAGGACACGGTATGAGAAGAATGGATCGAAAAAACAGAATAAACAAGATCAGAAACAATATAGCATGTCTGAATCATAAAAACGCGTGGAAAGATATGAAGGCAGCGGTTATCAAGACTGTCGGCGCCGCACTTTTCGGCATAACAGTTCTGGGGGCTGCCAGAATGACTTCCTACGCATTTAACCTGGGCCCGGGAATGGAAGACCACGAGATTGTATACTATCAGGAGAAGCCGGAAAACAACCCAGCCTATAACAACGGCTGGACCTCCAACGTCGGACCTGGTGCAACCGGCTCCAATCCGGGCGGCGGCCTTGACAGTGAGAAAGATTACGTGTACTCGAAAGGCCCGGGAAGCGAGGCGGCACAGCAGTACGCAAAAACAGAAAACAGCACGATCTACATTCATAATACCTACCGCGGCGGCAGCTGGAGACAGCGGGCTAACGGGAAATGGGCATTATATAAGCCGGACGGGAATCCGGTCTCAAGCCAGTGGGGCTATGTAGATGGTAAGACGTACCTGTTGGACATGTATGGGATCATGCAGACCGGCTGGCAGAATGTCAATGGAAACTGGTACTATTTAAACAGCAAAGGAGCTATGCAGACGGGCTGGCTCTTGAAAGAAGGAAAATATTATTTCCTGAATACGGACGGAACGATGGCATACGGATGGGTCAACTCCCAGGGCAGCTGGTACTACTTCCAGAAACCAGACGGGGACATGTTAACCAACGCTTATGCGCCGGACGGACGGTACGTAAACGCAGAGGGAGTTTTGATTCAATGAAGTTAAAGATCGGAAATTTGGAACTTGAAAACAATGTGATCCTCGCCCCAATGGCGGGCGTGACGGATATGCCCTACCGGATCCTCTGCAGGGAGCAGGGAGCGGGTCTGGTGTGCATGGAGATGGTGAGCGCGAAGGCGATCCTCTACAAGAATAAAAATACTCAGGAGCTCTTAAAGGTGGATGAGCGGGAACGTCCCGTGTCCCTGCAGCTTTTTGGCTCTGATCCGGATATCGTAGCGGATATCGCGGCGAGCCTGGAGGATGGCCCATACGATATTTTTGATATCAACATGGGCTGCCCGGTGCCGAAGATCGTAAAGAACGGCGAAGGCTCTGCCCTCATGAGAAATCCGAAGCTGGTGGAGGAAATTCTCACGAAACTCGTGAAAGCGGTGAAAAAGCCGGTGACTGTGAAATTCCGCAAGGGCTTTGACGATACCTGCATCAACGCCGTGGAGATCGCAAAAATCGCCGAGAGCGCCGGTGTGGCGGCGGTGGCTGTCCATGGAAGAACGAGAGAGCAGTATTACTCCGGAAAAGCCGACTGGAGCATCATCCGCGAGGTCAAAAACGCGGTGAAGATTCCGGTGATCGGAAACGGAGATGTCTTTACACCGCTGGATGCGAAGCGTCTGGTGGAGGAGACGGGCTGTGACGGGATCATGGTGGCCCGGGGCGCGAAGGGAAACCCGTGGATCTTTAAGCAGATCACCCACTACCTTGACACCGGGGAACTCCTCCCGAGATCGTCGGTGGAGGAACTGAAAGCCATGATCCTGCGCCATGGCCAGATGATGATGGAGTTTAAGGGCGAGCTCGCGGGAATGCGGGAGATGCGGAAACACGTCGCCTGGTATACCGCTGGGTATCCGAATTCTGCGGCGTTAAGAAATGAGATCAATTCAGTTGCGACGCTGGAGGAGCTGACGGAGCTGATCGGGACGAGGTTATAAAATCCTACTAAAGTAATCTCACCCTGTTTACACGACATACGGACAATAAAGCGGCTGCCATTGCAGCAAATTCTGAAAGAATAAAGAAAATCCGGATCTGGTTTCTCAGAAGATACCAGATCCGGATTTTGTGGTTTTGAGTATGTCACAGAGTCATACGGTGTGCGAGGCTGTTTACCTCGGAATCAGCGACGAGACGGAAGGCGGAAGCTTTTGAACGTTCAAGGTGGTAGATGAGCCGCTCCGCGGCCTTTTCCCAGTCACCTTCCAGACATGGTTCCACGATCGCCGTGTGCTCCTTGAAGGTCGCCTCCAGGCGGAAATTCGAAACATTTCCTGTCATGTAACGGAAACGCTCATTCTGTGTCTGGATTGTATCGTAGCTTCTATTGATAAATTCATTCGGGCAGGCGGACATGAGAAACGCGTGAAAACGGTAATCGAGGTCATAGAAGGAATCTTTGTCCCGATATAGTTCTTTTTCGGGATCCCATTTTTGAAAGATCTCATAGAAATCTTTCAGTTTGGAAACTGAAAGATTTACACCATAATGGGTCAGAATGTATGGTTCATACAGCATTCGGACTTCAAAGGTCATATCAATGTCATTTAATGTCAGAGGACGAACGAGAATTCCGCATTTCGGGCGGATTTCCAAAAGACCTTCCTGTTCGAGACGTCCTAAGGCATCGCGGACAGGCGTCCGGCTTAAGGAGAGCTCTGTTGTCAACTGTTCTTCATTTAAAAAAGTACCCGGTGCATACTGACAAGTCACGATTTTATTTCGGATTGTATTGTATGCAAGGGTTTTCAGATTTATTTTAGGCATAATGGACTCCTGTTTCCGTGAGATAAAGTGGCAGCAACAGCCCCGGCAGGTTTTCGAACACCGGATTCTGAATGCAATGTATTCATATTATCATAAAACAAGGCACATTTCAAGAAAGGAAAATCAAAATTCCCGAAATAGTCAACTGGCAATTTGCACAAGTCTGGAATCTGGATTTTGTTGAAATGGACAAATCACATATAACTTTCTTAACAATTATTGACAGCGACGTGAAAAGTATTATAATCTGTTGTATACAACAAAGAATACAACAACCATGATTTTGAGAAAACTATACAGTTGGTAAAATCGTAAAATCAAGGAGGAAACAACGATGAAAGCAATGTATATTGACGCACCGGGTCAGGTTTCTATTAAAGATGTAGAGATGCCGGTAAGAAAAGAAGGAGAAGTTTTATTAAAGATCCTTTACGGTGGAATCTGCGGAAGCGATCTTGGTTCCTACCGTGGAACATTTGCATATTTTGATTACCCGAGAATCCCGGGCCACGAGTTCTCCGCTGAAGTTATCGAGGCAGATGAGAACAACGCGTACGGCATCAAGCCGGGAATGATCGTAACCTGCAATCCGTACTTTAACTGCGGACACTGCTATTCCTGCGAGCACGGAATCGTAAACGCATGTATGGACAACCAGACAATGGGATGTCAGAGAGACGGTGCTTTCCAGGAGTACATCACAATGCCGATCGAGCGTGTGTATGACGGTAAGGGAATGGACGCAAAGACACTTGCAGCAATCGAGCCGTTCTGCATTAGCTACCATGGTGTGAGCCGTGCAAACGTAAAAGAGGGAGACAAAGTCCTTGTAGTCGGCGCCGGTACTATTGGTGTTCTCGCAGCGATCGCAGCAAAAGCGAAGGGCGCTACCGTTTACATCTCCGATGTATCCGCTGGTAAGCTTGAGATGGCAAAAGACTTCGGTGTTGATGGAACCTTATTAAATGATTCTCCGGAAAACTTCGAGAAAGGTGTTGCTGAGATCACAAACGGCAACGGCTTTGATGTAACGATCGAGGCAGTTGGTCTTCCGTCTACATTCCAGAACTGTATCGATGCCTGCTGCTTCGGTGGCCGCATGGTCCTGATCGGAGTCGGCAAGAAGAACCTCGACTTCAACTTCACACTGATCCAGAAGAAGGAATTAAATGTATTCGGTTCCAGAAACGCATTAAAGAAGGACTTCTTAGAGCTGATCGATATCGTGAACGCAGGCAAGGCACCGCTTCACAAGATCATTACAAATACATATGCATTTGATGATGCTGCGAAGGCATTCGACGACTTTGCTCACAACCCGGGCGATATGTTAAAGGTTGTATTTGATTTTTCCAAGATTTCCAAATAATATGGAATGTTTGCTGAAATAGTGGTAAAATGAATTTACTTTTCAGACACCACTAAAATTCGAAACTTTCCCCGTGATACGGGGTGAGAGAGCCTTCCGGCTGGTGGGGATCAGACGGAAGGCTTAAATAAATGTTTAATACATTACGGAGGGAAACATTATGAAACTCAAAAAAGTTATGGCATTAACCATGGCAGGTGCTATGGCAGCAACAACACTTACAGCTTGCGGAAGCAGCTCTTCCACAACTGAGACAACAGCAGCAGCTGCTGAGACAACAGCAGCCGCAGCAGCAGATACAACAGCTGCAGCAGCAGACAACGGTTCCGCAGACGCTGAGACAGTTCTTCAGGTAGCTTTCGAGAACTCCATTTCCGAGCCGGTTGGACAGGGCTGGGAGAAAGCTCAGGAGATCATCAAAGAGAAATCCGGCGGCAAGATGGCAATCGAGATCTACCCGGATTCCCAGCTTGGTGACAAGTCTTCCTTAATCGACTCCATGCTTCTCGGCGAGAATGTCTGCACACTTGCAGATGGCGCTTTCTACGCTGACTACGGTGTACCGGATTTCGGTATCGTATTTGGACCGTTCCTCTTCGATTCCTGGGATCAGGTTTGGAAGTTAATCGATTCCGACTGGTACAAAGAGCAGTGCGACAAGCTTGAAGAAAAAGGCTTAAAGATCATCGCTTCCAACTGGATCTACGGTGAGAGACATACTCTTACAAACGTTCCGGTAAACACAGTTGATGACTTAAAGGGATTAAAGATCCGTGTTCCTTCCAACGAGATCCAGTCCAAGGGCTTCGATGTACTTGGCGCAACATCCACAGGTATGGCACTTGGTGATGTTTACCAGGCTCTTCAGACAAAGACAATTGACGGTGCTGAGAACCCGCTTGCAACTCTGTACGGCAGAAAGCTTCACGAGGTTGCTAAATACTTAATCCTTGATGGACATGTAAAGAACTTCACAACATGGGTTGTATCCGCTGACTGGTTCAACAGCCTTCCGGAAGAGCAGCAGACATGGTTACTTGAGACAGCTGAAGAAGCTGGTGAGTACAACAACGAAGTTCAGCAGGCTGCTGACGCTGAGTACCTCCAGAAGATGAAAGACGAGGGCGTAACAGTTGTTGAGCCGTCTGAGGAAGTTCTTGCTGGATTCAAAGAGAAAGCACAGGCATTCTATGATATGGGCGCTGACTTCGGTTGGAGCGATGGCCTCTATGACACAGTTAGAAAGGCTATGGGTGCTGAATAATTCACCTTGCAGAGAAAATGCATAAGTAAACTGCTCCCGGCGGAGATTTCCGCCGGGATGGTTTTCCTGATAGGAGTCTTAAAATTTATGGAGAAAAAAGAAAATAAAGTTGCAGCGATCCTCGGTAACTTCGATATCATCGTTGCTTCCATTATTCTTGCAATCCTGATCGTCCTGACATTCCTCGGCGTTGTATGGAGATATATCTTCAACGCACCGTTCACATGGCTTGAGGAGGTTCAGACATCCTGT
>Ga0129311_1002601_pt1 | contig 10661 bp, 2 predicted proteins | sample Go1ome_FD_94435 | JGI IMG/M metagenome (GOLD analysis project Ga0129311, IMG submission 94435) | Western lowland gorrila individual fecal microbial communities from Wisconsin, USA - Go1022B metagenome | ecosystem: Host-associated > Mammals > Digestive system > Large intestine > Fecal | place... | reverse complement strand
GACTCTCTCCCTTATTCAGACGTGCTACCCAATAGTCCAAACCGCCCTTATCATACTCGCGTCCCATAAAGGTGCGATATAACACTTTCACATACTCGGTGTTACTTAACTTCTTATTCACAAACTCCGGTGCAAAGAAGAACTCTTCTGCCACCTGTACCGGCGTTCTCCGCTTTGCATTGATTTCTCCAACCCAGTAATTCAGTCCGGCAGGCTCCGCCTCTCTTCCCAGTGCTTTGGTATAAATCCGTGCTACATAGGCCTGCGTATTGTTATAGACTGTAATCTTACAGGTGGCTTTCTTGCCACTGCCATCTTTTGCCGTACAGGTAATCGTCACTGTCCCGGCAGCTTTTGCCGTTACCTTGCCGGTACTGCTGACAGTTGCAATCTTTGTATTCGATGACTTCCAGGTCACTCCTTTATTCGTTGCATTTGTCGGTGTTACAGTCGCCTTTAAGGTCAGTGTCTCCTTCGGCGACAGAGTTGCAGTTTTCTTATTTAGTGTGACCTTCGTTACTTTCACAGTTGGCTTTACAGGCGGTTTGGGCTCTGTAACTGTTACTTTACAGGTAGCCTTTTTCCCGCTATCAGCTTGAGCCGTGCAGGTAATCGTCACGGTTCCGGCAGCTTTCGCTGTTACCTTTCCGGCACTGTCCACTGTCGCAATCTTCGTATTCGAAGATGCCCAGTTTACTGCCCGATTTGTTGCATTTTCCGGTGTTATCGTGGCTGTCAATTGCAACGTTTTCCCCTTTACAAGGCTGGCACCGGTTCTATTTAATGTAATTCCTGTTACATTTACAGTCGGATCCACCGGTGGTGTCTCCTTCAGATCTGTAAATGCTTTAATTCTGCAGTTTTCGCCATCTTCGGAAATATCTATCCAATCATAATAAGGAATATCTCTGTTTACTAAAATATAGCTTTCTCCCGATTCAGCCGCAGATGTACTGGTCAAAAAGTCATCATCTACTGTTTTATCAATGGAGGCTTTCACGCTTTTCCCATCTGCGCTCTTACACTTAATTACAACCGAATATTTCTCCCCCTGTTTCAACTCCACCGTTGTCGATAACGGAACCGTATGATACCCGGCATATGGCTCTGTCACTGTTATCGTACTGACCAAGGTCCCTTTTGCCGGCCATTTTGTACAGTCCTTATACACTTCAATCGTGCAGGTATACTGCGGATCCAGTGTATAGAAACCTACCGCTTTCAGGCTCTCATCAGCTGCCGCAGTGAATACATTCGCCGAATCTGTCGCAAAGATATATGCCTTTGACAAGCCTCCGTCATACTGATAGTTATGGTCATAATTATCCGCCGCTCCATAATCAAAGAAATAACCCTCTTCCCATGCCATAACTGCATCTTCATAAGAAATATAAAACAATCCCTCTTTACTAAAGGAAGTCCCATAGCTATTCTTACATAACCAAGCACCATCTGCTGCCGGCTTATTTGTGCCGAAATTCTCACGGCTATAATGATCATCCCACCCAATGATTGTAATCGCATGGTTGACTGCCTGAGTGCCATCCGGGCAATAATAAGCAACCCGTTCTTCGGTTTCATTCGTAAACGGATTGTTATAATACATATAGGCATCATAGTATGCCGTTGCACACGCGCCATATTCCAGAATCAGCCGCTTAATCTGCTCTCGCTCTGTCATCGGTATCCAGTATGCATTCTCCAGATGATAACTGTCCTTTCCATATGCAAGGGATGAATCCAACGTTGCCGTTACATCGGATGCGATCGTACTATAAGGCGCATTTTTCTCATCCGTCACGCCAACCCAGGATGCCAGACGAAATGTAGTCAACCCTTGTTGTCCCCCTGCCTGCAGATAATTGTTTTTCAGAACTACCTGATCGCCCTTCGTTCCTCCAAGCGGATCTGTCACCGAATTTCCCAGAAAATAGGCAATCTGCCACTCTGACAGATCAACGCTTCCATCCGCTAATCCCTTCTTCCAGATATTGGATTCTGATACTGCCATGGCCGCAAATGCCCAACAGGTTCCATATGGACTCTGTCTCTTAATTGACGTAACATATGGTGAGGTATATTCCTCCGGGAGCGCTGATGCTTCTGATTCTCCTTCTGTTGCCAAAGCTTCCGTTTTAGAGGTTTCCATAACCTCTACATCCGGTATACCGGATGCATAAACTGCATTGCTACTCCCTGCCAATAATACTGCCGTCATAAATGCAAGTATTGTTTTTCTCATTCGTATATTCCCTTTCACATCTCTCATATTTCCGGTGTGTATAATAAATATAATTTTATTATACTGTATTGGTTTCATGTTCGGCAATATGTAATTGTGAACTTCTATTTCTTATTTTGTAATTTTATTATTGACATATTTCCTTGAGTGTATTATTATGTGTATATATTATTTTTACAATTATGAGTTGAATTATCATGCCTATCAACTCTTTGTTTCATTATCAACATGTCTACAATGATTTAACAACCGATCTGTGCGTTTGCATATGGTTTATTAGTTTATTCTGATTTCACACAGGAGGATTTTATGTCACTTTCTTTTACTTCTTCGGCTTCCGACACCATCTTTTCAGAACAGCTTCAGGCTGCCACCGGTCCGATTGATTACACATTATTAAATGATTACATGTTTCACATCGTATTGCAAAACAATGAACCGGTCTTACGGGGATTAATTAGCTCTCTGCTCCATCTTCCATCGGATGAGATTCAGTCCATTCAGATCATGAATCCGGTTCTGCCGGGAGAAAGCATCTCAAACAAAGAGTTTATCCTGGATATTCAGATTTTTCTCAATAACAATACATACCTGAATCTAGAACTACAGGTCGAAAATGAGGGGAACTGGCCCGATCGTTCTTTAAGCTATCTATGTCGGAGTTTTGACCAGCTTTATCATGGGCAAACTTATGAGACAGCTCTGCCAACTATCCACATCGGTATCCTGGATTATGACCTGTTTCCGGAATCCCCCGCATTCTATACCAAAAATATGATTATGAATACTATCACTCACAAAGTTTTTAATGACAAATTCATACTAAGTGTGCTATGCTTAACACAAAGAAACCTGGCAACCGAAGAGGATCGCCTTTGGCAGATTGATACCTGGGCGGAACTTTTCAAAGCAAAAACATGGGAGGATATAAGAATGATCACACAGGCAAACCACACTCTGACCAATGCGGCCGAATCCCTGTTTCAATACAATAGCGATGACATCATCCGCCAGCGTTGCCGCGCCCGTGAAGATTACGAGCGACATGAGCGTACCGTTAATAAGAAGATTCAGGATTTGACGCAGGCATTGGAGGAATCTGAGAATACCAGACAATCCTATCAGCAACGTATCGCCGAATTAGAAGCACAACTACAAGCTCACGGTATACAACCATAAACAACAGGAGTCCGAGGTCACTTACAATGACCCCAGACTCCTGTTACTTTATATATTTTCTTTTCCACACTAGTTACAAGCTGAAACCCTTTACAGTCCAAAGCTCTTCACGATCTTCTGGAATTCCGGACAGCCGGCAAATGCTTCCAGCACGCTCTTTCGGCTTTCACCCTTGTTCAAACGTCCTACCCAGTAGTCCAAACCGCCCTTATCATACTCACGTCCCATAAAGGTGCGATATAACACTTTCACATACTCGGTGTTACTTAACTTCTTATTCACAAACTCCGGTGCAAAGAAGAACTCTTCTGCCACCTGTACCGGTGTTCTCCGCTTTGCATTGATTTCTCCGACCCAGTAATTCAGTCCGGCTGGCTCTGCAGCTCTGCCTAACGCCTTGGTATAGATCCGTGCTACATAGGCCTGCGTATTGTTATAAACCGTAATCTTACAGGTTGCCTTCTTGCCACTGCCATCTTTTGCCGTACAGGTAATCGTTACTGTACCGGCCGATTTCGCTGTGACCTTACCGGTACTGCTGACCGTTGCTATCTTTGTATTCGATGACTTCCAGATTACTGCCTTATTCGTTGCATTCGTCGGTGTTACGGTCGCCCTCAGTGTCAGAGTTTCCTTCGGTGACAATGTTGCAGCCTTCTTATTCAGTGTGACCTTCGTTACTTTTACGGTTGGCTTTACCGGCGGCTTTGATTCTGTAACCGTGACCTTACAGGTGGCTTTCTTACCGCTGCTATCCTTAGCCATACAGGTAATCGTAACTGTGCCGGCAGCCTTCGCTGTTACTTTACCGGTACTGTCCACCGTTGCTATTTGGGTATTCGAGGAAGTCCAGGTCACTGCCTTATTCGTTGCAGTCGTTGGCGTTACAGTTGCTGTTAACTGCATAGCCTTTCCTTTTCCGACACTTGCAGTTGTTTTATTCAATGTGATCTTCGCCACTTTCACAACAGATGGTTTCGGTGGGGTCGGATCCGTCACTGTCACTTTGCAGGTTGCTTTCTTATCACTGCCATCCTGTGCCGTACAGGTGATGCTTGCAGTTCCTGCAGATACAGCTGTTACTTTACCGGTACTGTCGACCGTTGCTATCTTTGTATCGGATGAAGTCCAGTCCACGGCTTTATCGGTTGCATTCTCCGGTGTAATGGTTACTGTCAGTGCAGCCGTCTCTCCCTTTTTCATACTAAGTGTACTCTGTGAAAGTTTTATCTCTGCTACTGTAATCGGAAGTATCTGATAGCTTTTCTCCAGGCTTCCCTTATATAAACCGGTACCCACAATCTGAATGGTATATGTACCGATCTCTGTCGCCTGATAGTCTCCGGTGATCGTATAATCCCTGCCCGGCTCTAACGCAGTACCCTTATAAACTACTGCCGGCTCTGCATCCTGTGTTTCTCCTGTATAATACAGATCTTCAATCGTCACCTCTGCATCTGCAATGTCCAACTTCTCCATACCAACCAGCTTCGCCTGTGGCAAATCACAGGTCTGATTATATGCAAACGGAATCGTTGCCTGTCCATTCTCATCGGAAGTAATCTGTATGATATATAGCAGATTATCATAACTAATATCATTTTCCGTATCCTTCATAATATAGAAATTATACACTGCATTCGGCATTAAATCTGAATACGTCATTGGCGAAGAAATAACCATATCCTCCTCTGTATCCGCATCTGTCACATCTGCGTTCTCTTCTTCACAATTCAAATCCATATTTGTTGCATTAGAATTTGTAGTTGCTGTCCGTGACCAACCTGTAAGTTTAACATTATCATCGCAATACAATGTTTTCAGCTTTTTATTCTTACTTACATTCAGTGATGTCAAACGGTTATCACTACAATCCAACACTTCAAGGTATGTATTTTTGCTTACATCTAAACTTGTTAACCGATTTCCAAAACATTCTAAATCCTTTAATCCAGTCAACTTGCTTACATCCAGCTTACTAATCTGGTTATACTCGCACCATAGTGTAGTCAGGGATTTGTTTGCACTTAAATCTAATTTACTAATCTGATTACCACCGCACCATAGTGTAGTCAGGGATTTATTTGCACTCAGATTCAATTCCTTTAATTGATTCGAAGAACAATTCAATGTCTGTATGTTTATATTATGGCTAATATCCAGTGTTTTTAATTGATTTTGATAACAAAAAATATACTTTAATCCAGTATTATTATTGAGGGACAAACTATTAATCTTATTATTTCCACAATGCAAAGACTCAAGATTCTTATTTTTGCTCAAATCCAAACTTGTCAACTGATTATTTAAGCATTGTAGATTTTTCAGCTCTCCAAATACCTCAATCCCTTTTAAACTCTTTATGTTCATTTGGGAAACATCCATACTGGTTGTTTTCTGTATTTCGCTCTTTGATAATTTGCCATCCTTATTGGTATCAATATATTTCAATACATATTTTCTAAAATTAGCATCCGGGAAATTTGTGCTATTGATCTTCATCTCCAGGCTTACCGTAATCTTCTCATTGTTAGTCTTCTTATTCACTTTTACCGTACTGCTCATGCCATCATGTGAGGCCTGTATTTTCTGCTGTCCTTTTAATAAATAAGCGTTCACTCTTCCCTTGGAATCCGCAGTCAAGGAAGATACCTGCTTAACGATTCCGTTATCCTTAACTAAAAATGTCCCCTTTACGGTTGCACCGGATACTCCCCGTCCACTGCTATCTACCACCTGAATCTGTGCCCTATATCCTTTTCTCGGACATACTGCTAATTGAAACTCATTATAATCCATCGAATAATGACAATCTGCAAGTTTCACTCCCAATTCATACTTTTTCTCAATTGAAAGCACATCCGTATTCAAAAATTTCACACCGAACGTAACATCCGCTTTCAGTGCTATCTGTCCCTCCATACAGCTCTTGCACATATGAATCATAACTGCTGGATCTTCCTGTATCTTGCTTAGGGAAATTTCCAGACCCGCTCCGAACTTGATACCCGCCTCAACCAGCTTCTCCGTCAATACAACAATCTCCGGTTCAATTTCTAATCCAAGATAAAAGCTTGCCTCTGCTATCATATTGAATGTTTTTTGCGGCTTTGTAGACAAATCCCGATATCCCTTTCCTATCGTAACCGCTCCACCCAGCTGTTGCTTTATAGTTGTATTTATAGAAATAGAGCCGGAAAATCTTGCCACAATTTTAGGTATTATACGAACATAAATACCCGCTACCGGTGAGAATTCCAATCTTCCCAAAGGAAATTTGAATTCAACCTTTCCGGATATAGCAACCTTAGTCTGAAATTCATACCCTACTGTAAACTCCAAATACTGTTTGTTCAGCGTTATATATACTTTTAATCTCGCATTCAGTGACAACCCAATACTTCCACTTATTTTTACTTCTGTATGTTCTGATGTCACACCCTTATTAAGGGAATACGTTAATGTTTTTTTAATCGTTCCTTCGTCCTGTACCCGATCGGCAGACAGTTCATCTTCTCCTGCCTGTTCCTCTTCTACATCAGACATACCAAGATATGTAATCCCTTCTTCAAGACTTGATGTATCGACTGTCGCATCTTCGGTATAAGACTCCGTGTCCAGTTTCACATATTTAAAAACGTTCTCCAAATCGGTCTCTTCACCTGTAATGGTGGCAGTTGTACCATCAAGTACCACAGATGCCACTTTAATAATCAGCACCTGTCCCTGATTATACTCCACTGCTGTCATATCCCCGGGCTGCAATGTCTGAATCTCCGCACTGGCATTCTCAATTACATAGGTATTATTTTCTTCGTCCTCAGTTATAACCTGATTAACATTTTCCTGTTCTTCCACATACTTAACATCATCCTGAAAAACAGCAAAATTATTGTCTGCACTATCATCCAGATTCAGCACTTGATCTTCATCAAAATCACTGACCGTTTTCTGCAGAAACTCCTGCATTTCCTGTGTATAATTAGGACAGTCAAACACCTGACATAACGGTTCCAACGTCTCACTATCCACTAAGTATGCCTTCACATCAAAATATACCGGCATAGTATCAATATCTATGTTAACAGTAGCATTCTCTGAATTCTCAGGTACATCCACTATTCCGCTTCCAAGCATTGTCATTCCGGATTCATCATAAATCCCCACAATCAATTCACAGGTTTCCAATGCCTGCAAAGTAACATTGACTGTTGTGCCAATCACCTCAATGGCTAATACATTATATCCCGCATTTTCTTTCTGCTCATCCAATTTTTCCTCGAGTTCTTTGTTTAAAAGATTGCCAAAAGAACTCGTAGCTTCGGTCTGTATGGTATCCTCTGTAACAGTATCTAACTGAACTGCATTCTCATTCGCCCATACGTTCCTATCTGATTGTCCGATTGTTGCAAGCATCGTAGATACTATTAACAATAGAGCTAATGCGCGTTTTAAAATGTGTTTTTTTCTATTCATAGCATTTCTTCCCTCTCCCTACTTCTATAACTACAGAAAACTTCAGCGACGAATCCTTACGAATCCGTCGTTGAAGTTTCTTAATCCTACAATCCAAAGCTCTTCACAATCTTCTGAAACTCCGGGCAGCCGGCAAATGCTTCCAGTACGCTCTTCCGGCTCTCACCCTTGTTCAAACGACCTACCCAGTAGTCCAGTCCGCCTTTATCTGCTTCCCGTCCCATAAAGGTCCTGTATAATACTTTCACATACTCGGTATTGCTTAACTTCTTGTTCGTAAACTCCGGTGCAAAGAAGAACTGCTCTGCGACTTCCACAGGCGTCTTTCTCTTCGCATTAATCTCCCCGGTCCAGTACTTCAGGCCTCCGGCCTCCGGTTGCCTTCCCAGTGCCTTGGTATAAATCCGTGCCACATAGGCCTCCGTCTTTGTATAAGCTCGAACTGTGATCCTGCAGGTCGCTTTCTTACCACTTCCATCTTTCGCTGTACAGGTAATCGTTACCGTACCTGCTGCTTTCGCTGTTACCTTACCGGTACTGCTGACGGTCGCTATCTTCGTATTCGATGACTTCCAGGTCACTGCCTTATTTGTTGCAGTCGCCGGTGTTACGGTCGCCTTTAAGGCTAATGTATCGCCCTTAATCAGGGATGCACTGGTCTTATTTAATGTAACCTTGGATACCTTTACCACCGGATTCTTCACTGTGACCTTACAGGTTGCTTTTACTCCACTGCCATCCTTGGCCGTACAGGTAATGGTTGTTGTTCCGACAGCCTTCGCTGTCACCTTACCGCTACTGCTGACCGTTGCAACCTTGGTATTCGAGGAAGTCCAGGTTACTGCTTTGTTCGTTGCAGTTGTCGGTGTTACGGTCGCAGTCAACTGCAATGTTTTCCCGCGTTCCACATTTGCGGATGCTTTATTTAATGTAATCTTTGTTACCTTTACATTCGTGACATTGGCCTTTACGGATGTTACCTTAAATCCCCATGCAGTGCCACCATCATCACTAACCAGTTTTATCCGAACTGTATCTCCTGTGATTCGCAGCGTCTTACCGGCCAACTCTTTGCCTGTATATTTCCCTATCTGATTATTCTTGCCATCATAGATATACAGGTAATCATATTCTTCTTCCACTTCTGTTCGTGCATCAAATGTAACATTTAATGTCTTTGCATTCTTAACAGTATACTGCCAGAACTCATTCGTATTATTTTTATATGGATGTACACTCTCCAGTTCATTTACCGCCTTACAGATATGTCCATCGGATTGAACATAAATCGTACAGGTGTCTTTCCTGTTACTTCCATCCTGTGCAGTTGCAGTAATGGTAGCTGTTCCCTTTTTCTTTGCTTCCACGAGTCCATTGGCATCTACCGTTGCAACCGAAGGATCCGAACTACTCCATGTCACCTTCTTGTTATAAGCATTATCCGGATAAATATTAACTGTTAACTGATGCTGTTCCAAGGCATCCATATATACACTGTACTCTGTAATATACAGGGATGTTACAGGCTGTACAACTGTCACCTTGCAGGTCGCACTTACATCGCCTACCGATACTTTAACTGTTGACGTGCCGGTACCCACCGACTCTATCTGACCATCCTCCGTCACTGTCACTACGCCGGTGTTTGATGACTTCCAGGTCACCTTGTCCGTAAAATCTGCCGGCGTAACAGTCATTGCCAGCTTCTGATTCTCATACTGATTCATGATTATGGTGCTCTGGCTTAATGTTACCTTGGTTGCGTGTACCTCATGATTCACGAACGTAAATCCCTTCGCATCTGCAAACGTCTCCGGATATGTACCACTCACGCCATAAATCGTTGTCTTCTTCGGATATGAAAATGCATTATCCGCAATACTCGTAATATTCCGGTTCATATAAACCTTCGCCAGAATCGTACAGTTTCCAAATGCAAATGCCTCAACCTTCTGCACCTGATACGGAAGTACAATAGACTTTAATGCCGGATCCTCATAAAATGCGTAGGATGGAATTATCGTAACGCCACTTCCTATCTTTACTGTCTCCAATACATCACAATATGCAAATGCATAACTTCCTAAAGATGTCAGCGAATTTGGTAAAGTAATGTCCTTTAAGGAAGCACAATATTCAAATACATTACCCCCCATACTTGTAAGTCCTTCATTCAACGATACCGAGCTTAAGGATGTACATTTATAAAAGGCAGAACTATAAATTCTTGTCAGCTTAGCATCAGATGTAAATGATTGCAGGGCCGTACAATTATAGAATGCCGAATCTCCAATCGTCTTAACTTCTTTTCCACATGTAAATGTCAATAATGAAGTACAATTCTTAAATGCATTGCTACCGATTTCCATTACCTTATCTGAATACGTTATTTTCTCTAATGCCGTACATCCGCTAAACATCTCACTTGTAATCGTAGTAATACAATCCGGTAATGTAATCTCCGGCAGAGAAGTACAATCCTCGAAAATATAATTTCCGATTGTTAATTGATCACTCAGGATCGTTACTTTCGTCATACCTGAGCAACCTCTGAATGCACCATAGCCCAGCTTCTGTACCTTCTTCGGTATTGTAATTGCCTTCAAATTTTCACAATACGAAAATGCATTGTCTCCAATCTCTGTCACCGTATCCGGTATCGTTATGCTCTCTATCCCTTCACATCCCGCAAATGTATACTGTGCAATCCGAGTAATGCCTTTCTCAAACTTGATTGTCTTTAAATCTGCACATTTCCAGAATG
>Ga0129311_1002600_pt1 | contig 10665 bp, 6 predicted proteins | sample Go1ome_FD_94435 | JGI IMG/M metagenome (GOLD analysis project Ga0129311, IMG submission 94435) | Western lowland gorrila individual fecal microbial communities from Wisconsin, USA - Go1022B metagenome | ecosystem: Host-associated > Mammals > Digestive system > Large intestine > Fecal | place... | reverse complement strand
GGAGGACACGAGATAGGAGCCGTGCCGAGATCAGATTTGATGGAAAGGGCAACACCGATGGCGACCAGGATGAGGCCGAGTGTGCCTGTGCCGTAGCGTGCGGCACCGGATTTTATTGAATTAACCATTGTTTTGTACTGTTTAACGAATTGTGCGGAAACACCGCAGATTTTAACAAAGCGGGCAAATATCGCATAAATTTACTAACTTCGCAAATTGGATTGAAAACTCCAGTTGGACGCCGGGACGATACTGTTCACAGAAAATCCACTGGGAAAACATCCGAAGGACACTAATATTGAAATAAACAATAAACACAGTTTATATGAAAAAAATAACAATGCTCATGGCAGTAGCTGCAATGGCGGCCAGCTGCACCGGCGGAAAACAGGCCAAGATCTCCGGCATTGACCTGTCATACCTTGACACGACAGCGTCACCGGCAACTGACTTCTACCAGTATGCGACAGGCGGATGGCAGAATAACAATCCTTTGAAGCCTGAATACGCAAGATTCGGCTCATTCGACTACCTCAATGACAACAACGAGGACCGCCTGAACCAGCTCTTCAAGGAAATGACACAGATGACCGCAGAGAAAGGCTCTGTAGAACAGAAGATTTCAGACATCTACAAGATGGGACTTGATTCCACAAGGCTGAACGCTGAAGGATTCGCCCCTGTGAAGAAATACCTCGACGAAGTTTACGCAATCAAGGACAAGAGCGAACTCGCAAAACTCGTTGCCGAACTCCACCAGAACGGAGAGGCTCCATTCTTCGGAACATTCGTGATGTCAGACCTGATGGACAGCGACAACCAGATACTCTATGTAGGCCAGGACGGACTCGGAATCGGCGACAGAGACTACTATACGGACCCTGCCAATGCCGAAATCAAGAAAGGCTACAAGAACTTCCTCACAAAGATCTTCACACTCGCAGGTGTTAAAAACCCTGAGAAAGCAGCCGCAAACGCACTCGGCGTAGAGGACGAACTCGCAAACATCTCATGGACAAGCGTTCAGGAGAGAGATATGGAAAAACTCTACAACCCTATCTCCACAGCAGAGTTCGAGGCAAAGTACCCTGGCTTCGACTTCAAGACCTACTTCGCAGCGATGAACATTCCTGACCAGGAGCACATGAACGTGAACGAGCCTTCATTCTTCGAAGGATTCAGCAAACTCATCGAAAAGACCGACCTCAAGGTCCTTAAGGACTACGTTGCAGGCAGACTCATCAGCGGTTCATGCGGCTCTACAAGCGACGACTTCTACAAGGCATCATTCGACTTCTTCGGAACACAGATGTCAGGCGTCACTGAACCTAAACCACGCTGGAAGAGGGCAATGCGCGTTCCTAACAGCATCCTCGGAGAGGCAGTCGGCAAGATGTACGTTGCAAAATACTTCCCTGAGTCATCCAAGAAGAGAATGGTCGAGATGGTCAAGAACCTCCAGGTAGCCCTCGGACAGCACATTGACGAGCTCGACTGGATGAGCGACACCACAAAGGCAAAGGCTCACGAGAAACTCGACGCATTCACCGTGAAGGTAGGATACCCTGACAAGTGGAAAGACTACTCATCTCTCGACATTGACCCTGCCCTTTCTTACTACGAGAACCTCCGCGCAGCCAGCAGGTGGTACACCGCTGACAACCTCAGCAAGCTCGGCAAACCGACAGACAAAGAGGAGTGGGGCATGTCTCCGCAGACTGTCAATGCCTACTATAACCCATCTACCAATGAAATCTGCTTCCCTGCAGCCATCCTCCAGCCGCCATTCTTCAACCCTGAGGCTGACGACGCGATGAACTACGGCGCAATCGGAGTCGTAATCGGACACGAGATGTCACACGGCTTCGACGACCAGGGACGCCTCTTCGACAAGGACGGCAACATGATTTCATGGTGGACAAAGGAAGATGCGGATAAGTTCAATGCCAAAGCAGCGATCCTCATCAAGCAGTTCGACGAGGTCGAGATTCTCCCAGGCCTCATGGCAAACGGCAAGCTCACTGTAGGTGAGAACATTGGCGACCACGGCGGAATCAGCATCGCATACTCTGCACTTAAGAACGCGACCAACGGCGAGAACACCGTCATGGACGGCTTCACCACCGACCAGAGATTCTTCCTCGCATACGCTGCAGTATGGGCACAGAACATCCGCGACGCGGAAAAGGCACGCCTGACCAAACTCGACGTACACTCGCTCGCAGTGAACAGGGTCAATGTTTCCCTGCGTAACTTCCAGCAGTTCTTCGACGCGTTCGGTATCAAGGAAGGCGACAAGATGTATCGCCCTGAAAGCGAAAGAGTACACATCTGGTAGTGAACGCTTCTGCATTCATAGCCAGGAAATTACGTTTCCAAGGAAGGATAGCGGTGGCCACCATAGCCATCGCCTCCTTCATTATAATACTTGCGGTTGCCGTGTCAGCGGGATTCAGAAAAGAACTTCGCGGCGGAATCGCATCAATATCCGGGGATATCAGACTGACGTCCCCGGATTTGAATTATATAAACGAGTCAAGCCCGATAAGAAGCGACGCATCATACATGCCGTCACTCGACTCATTGACTGGCATTGACAAAATCACACCCGCAGTTTACCGCGCGGGCATCATAAAATCCGACACCGACATCCAAGGCGTCCTTTTCAAGGGCATTCCGGGAGGCGGCGACAGCCTGAAAGTGTCGGTTCCACGCAGGTTATCATCGATGCTGGGACTGAAAGAGGGCGATTCAATGCTGACTTACTTTGTCGGCAAATCAGTGAAAGCCAGGAAGTTCCGCATCGCATCCATCTACGACGACATCCTCGGAAGCGACGACAGGCTGATAGTTTACGCAGGCATTGAAGACCTGCAACGCGTGAATGGCTGGGACCCGAATGAGGTATCCGCTATCGAAATCACTCTGGACGACAAATTGCGCTCCGCGGAAATGATGCGCGAAATGACTCAGGAAGTCGGGGCAAGCGTACTTTTCAACACCCCTGAAGACGAGAGCACCGTAGTGGCCTCATCGGCATTGAACATGTATCCGGAGATTTTCTCATGGCTCGAGCTGATCGATTTCAATGTCCTTTTCATCCTGATACTCATGACGATAGTGGCGGGATTCAACATGATTTCCTCCCTTCTGATAATGCTTTTCAGAAACATCTCCACCATCGGAATCCTGAAGTCAATGGGTATGACGGACAGGTCCATCGCATCGGTTTTCCTGCGCGTGGCGTCGTCAGTCGTGCTCAAGGGAATGTTGGCAGGCAACGCCCTCGCCCTTCTTTTCTGCTTCATCCAGAGCCGCACCCACATAATCGGACTGAACCCTGAAAACTACTTCGTATCCTTCGTTCCGGTCAGCATTGACCTTGTCAATGTCATTGCGGCGGATGTTATTTCTTATCTTGTGATAATGCTGCTGCTCCTTTTGCCGTGTCTTTTCGTGTCGGGTGTGGATCCGGCTTCGACGGTGCGGGCGCGCTAGAAGATTTTCTGCCGGACAGGGCGGAGAACAAGTCGTACAGAGAAGTCATTTTTTGGACGTAACTGATTGTCTCATAGCCCTTGAACTTACCCAGTTTCACGGTATCGGCATCCAGAATCGAATCTTCCCTCATGTCAGGAATAATCGCGACAATATCATTCCACGTGTGATGTGGAGCTCCGATGGAAGCCGCATAGTTTATGCAGTCCTTTATACGTCCCTCTCCCGCATTGTAGGCGGCCAGAGTGAACTTGGCCAGTTCCGTTTTATCTTTGGTATAATGCGAGAACATCCGCTGAAGGAGTTTCAGATATTTCACAGCGGCGCGTATATTCTCCTCGGGGTCAAGCAGATTGTCAGCCTCGAACCTGTTCGCGGTGCGCGGCATCATCTGCATGAGGCCTACCGCTCCCCTACGTGAATGGGCCTCGATACGGAACTGTGATTCGTGCCAGATCAATGCCGTGAGCATTTCCCTTTCCCATCCCAGTTCTGCGGAATATTTACGGATCAGGTCGTCGTAAGGGCTCAGCGTATTGTACTTCCAGCCCTCGCGGTATCTCCTATGCGGTTCATATCCCGGCTTAAACCTGCTGGCAAGCTTGGCATGTTCGTCCGTAATGCAAAATCTTGACAACCAGAGGTTTACTTCTTTGTGCGCGGCTATCATACTGCCATTGACAATCCAGGCCGAGCTGTCAGCGAGAGGCACCGACGCATAGAAATTCTGGTCATATACCAATGAATCAGAGTACGGCACCACGACGATGTCCACAGCGCCTGTCTCCAGCGAGTCAAGCCATGTCTCGTCTGCCAGGAATATGTCTGCTTCCTTGTCAATCTGCCATGAGAACAGGCTGAGCATCTCGTAGTTGTAACCGACGGAATATCTCATTCCCTTTCCACCCGTGGCCGCTATGGCGCAGCGGAGTCTGTCCCCCTCGAACTCCCCTCTTTGTGAGATCGACTTTTGCAGAAGGGGTACTCCAAGTATGATGGCTACTGGAGGTACGAGGTACTTCAGAATTATTCTAAGTTTGTCCGGTATCATACGCATGCCGGTTTATGTAACTAAAATGAGCCGCCGAATCCGCCGCCGCGGTTAAGTCCGCCGCTTCTTCCGCCTCCTCCGAATCCTGACATCATTCCGCCTTCCGATGATCCTCCGGATGAGGATGAGCTGCCGCCTCCCAATGATCCTGAGGCACTTACAGCTTTGTTTCTGGATGGCTGCATATAGAATGGCCAGAAAATTCCGAATTTTATGGCTCTCTGTGGTCTGATATATCCGTGGGCGCTGAAATAGTCGGCCTTGTCCATTGGCCAGCCCATTCCGACATTGACAAATTTGACGAAGATGCACGCCCTCTTCCACTGGATGTTCACGAAGGCGTCGATGTACGGGCAGTTGCCGTATTTCTCTTCTTTCTGGTTGTAGAACATTCCGAGTGCAGGGCTGTAGCCTGGCTCGTACCACTTCGTGGTGTATGTAACATTGGCACCTAACTGCATCTGCATCACGTTCTTGACGACATTGAACTGCCAGTACCATCTGGAGTTGACGGCCAGCATCGGCACCGGTATCACGTCTTCGTCAGATGAGACGTGGAAGAGCAGCCTGTTGTCGAAATGGAGTCCCCACAGCTTGAAATTCTTGTTCAGGCCAATGTTGAGAACGCTGACTGCGCTTTCGCTCTGGGCCGCCATTGCCTCCCCGTTGTAATATACATGGTTCTTCATGAGGGTCCAGCCCGCGTCGATGCCGAGTTTCCAATGCGGTACGGTTATCGCTCCTGAGACTTCGGTCCTGGATATCTTCTTGAAGTTGTTGTCCCACTTGTAGTGGTTCGAGTAATAATGCTGCTGGTAGTATTCCGGCTCGTCGAGAGAGGTTCCGAAATGTGCATTGAAAGACATCGGGCTCTTGCGGTGGCGGCGGAACGGATACAGGTTGAAACCTATATTGGCATTGACCTTAAGGTCGTTGATTTCCTTCCCGAGAAAGGTGTAGTTCGCGTCGGCGTCCCAGTGGAAGTAGTTGCGGAACTGGCCTTTCGCGCCGCCGTAGATGTAGGCGGAGTTCCAGACGGTGTTGCCGCCCTTCGTTTTCAGGTAGCTGTCCGGCGTGAACATGTAGTAGTTCAGGAGTTTGTCGCCGATTCCGACATTGATGGACGAAACGATGGCATCAGAGGCCCACGGCTGAAGTTTCAGGAACACTTTGTTCTCGAACTTCATCACCCTAAGCGAGTCGGAGGTCGCGTTCGGATTCAGGTAGAACTTATTGTGATACAGTTCTTTAGCGTCGGTATCGTTCGCGCCGATCTTGTCTTTGTATATCTTCCTATAGACGGAATATTCGCTGGTATGGCCGATGAACGCGGTCGTGATGTCGGTGTCCAGAGTGTCCGCAGATGCCTTCTCGTCGCGCATTTCCTGCTTCTCGGCCAGCAGTTCTTCCATCTTCATTATTGCCAGGCTGTCTCCCGTCGCAAGGACGCTGTCGCGGTACATGTTTTCGCGTTTCAGGACTTTGCGCTCCTGCATGTTGCGGATGAACTTGAACGGAATCCTGTATGTCTGGTCCAGGAAAATGGTGTTTTTCTTTATCAATGTCGATGCGTCTTTCAGTCTGACATCGATTTCTCGGGAGCCCACGGTGGTGTCTCTGATCCAGAAATTGTCAATGATACCTCCGTTTTCGCCGCGTGACATCTTATTGTATATATATCCGGCGTGCATGAGGTATCTGCGTCCCATGTAGTTCGTGGATGCGACGAATGTCCTGTTGTCTGTCTTTTCGTTTTCGAGCATACCGTTGGAGCCGAAGCGGTCGTACTCCAGGGTAAAGTTCAATGACGGGAAGATGTTCTGTGTCGTCATGATGTGCAGTTCATCTTCCTCTCTCTCGGCATTGGCGAAAAGTGTTCCCCAGTATGCCAGTTCCGTGTACGGTGTCTTGGTGTTATACATAGGAAGTGTGTACGGGCTATATGTATAGCTTTCGTACGGGCCGTAGAATGAGACGCCTTCTTTGTTCGCTCTCTTGGTGAAGTCATAAGGCTGGACGGCTGAACCGATGGTTCCAAGATATGAGACATTGACATTATCCCTGAAGAACGGATAGTCGTTGTACCAATAGTTGTATGAGGTATCCAAGTCCTTGAGTTTCAAATCATTGAAGTGTTCGTCTTTTTTCCATGTAAGGATGCGTTTGTAGAACATGGAGTCCGGCACGGCGAATGTCTCGAGGATTCTCGGGGTATTTTCCCTGATGCTGTCCCGTATGGCGATGAGGCTGTCTTTTGCTGACAGCATGCTGTCGATCTTATGCTGGCGAACCTTCATTTTCTGTTCGAAGTCGTATTTTTTTCTTGCGGCTTTGTCCAGTGATGCGTACCAGGCATTGAATTTTCTGATTGCAGTTTCAATAGAGTCGAGTCTGTAAAGAGAATCCAACCTCGGCCAGTCAAGGCTGTCGCCGGCTTTTTTCAATGAATCTCTGACGATTACGTGTGTCAATGAGTCTTTGATGGCGACGTAGTACTTATATCTGAACGGGTCAGTAAGTCTCAATGAATCAGGGACTTTCATTGTATCTCTGGCAGTCACTGCGAGTTCTGCGCTGTCCTCCAGAAGGAAGTCCGACAGGGAATCTGCAATTACCCTGTCATATTCGGACCTGAATTTGGTATATATATTATTATGGTATATGACGGTGTCCGTCACAGGCTCCGGGCTGCTCCAGAATCTGCCCCACATGTCTGCGGTCCTGGAGTAGTCTGACGCGAAGCTCTGCACGGCCACTATCCCGACCACCAGTGCCGGGAACCATATTTTGGATATTTTAGACAAAATGCGTTTCATACAATCTACAAAGATAATAATTTACAATCAAAAAATAATCCGCCGGCAAAGTCGTTCCCGATTTCCGGGCATAATTTTTCTTGGACATATCCTATTCTTCTATCGCATCTTTCACTATCTTCGCATCATGGACTATCTAAGTAAACTCAATACGCGCCAAAGGGAGGCGGTCACTTCTACGGAAGGGCGAATCAGGGTCGTTGCCGGAGCCGGCACTGGCAAGACAAAGGCATTGACCTGCAGGTACGCATATCTGGTCAATGAAATCGGCATTGATCCTGCCAATATTTTGTGCCTGACTTTTACGAACAAGGCGGCAGCTGAGATGCGGCAGCGAATTTCGGCAATGGTCCAAAGTGGTGATTACAACGACTTTGTGTGCACGATTGATGGTTTTTGCGTGAAGTTTCTGCGCCGCGAGATTTACCGTCTGGGCTTTCCGAAAAGTTTCAGGATTCTGGATGAGGATGATGCGAAATCTGTGGCGAAGGAGTGCATGGACGAGCTGGGACTGAAGCGCACGGAGAAGACGGTCAAGAATTTCCTTGCGGGCGTAAGTGCCTCTAAGTCAATGAATGACTACATCCCGACCTACATGGTTCCCGGCGCTGTTGTTTCGGATGAGATGAAGAAGTCTGAACTGGCATGTTTCATTTCACGCCAGCTGAAGGATTATGCATTGGACTTCGATGACATTGAAAATTTTACAAAGTATATTCTGGACCGGTTTCCGGATGCGCGTGAGTATTGGCAGAATCAGTTGAATTATATAATGGTGGATGAGGCGCAGGATTGCAACACGGACAACTGGGAGATTATCGAGAAGCTTGCCGCGCATCACAATAATTTATTTATTGTCGGCGACCCTGACCAATGCATTTATGAGTGGCGCGGTGCAAAGCCTCACCGTTTTGTGGATTTCGCTGCGGACAAGACTATCATTCTGGATGAGAATTATCGTTCCACCCCGAATATCCTGGATGTGGCTAACTGTGTGATATCCAATAATGTGAATCGTATTCCCAAGAATCTTTTCACACTTCGTCCTGATGGCGTCAAGGTGACTCATTTCCATGGCAAGACCGAGAAGGAGGAGGCGGAATGGATTGCCAATCAGATTGTTAGACGTATCGAGGGGCGTGACGGCGGCGTTCCTGCCAAGCCTTCCGACTTCGCGATTCTCTACCGTTCGTCATACCTTTCCCGCCCCGTCGAACAGGCATTGATGTCCGCCAAAATCCCGTATTCGGTCTGGGGCGGCGTGCGGTTTTTCGAGCGCAAAGAGGTCAAGGACGCACTGAGTTACCTCCGCGTAATCGCCGACACGAATGACGACCTGTCGTTCAGGAGGATTGTCAATGTCCCTGCACGTGGCCTGGGCAAGAAGTTCATGTCGGACCTTCAGGCTGCCGCAAAAACGGGTAGTGTCAATGCCGGTGAACGGTCGCTTTTTACTGCATTGACAGAGACCCCGGCGCTGGCCGGCATCAAGGGGGCTTCCGAATTTCTGTCATTGATAGAGATGGGGCGGAAGCTGGCGGAGGAACGGAGCATTTCGGACCTCATGAATATCATTCTCGACAAGAGCGGTCTTAAGAAAATGCTTCGTGAAGACCAGGATGAGGACCGTCTGGAGAACGTGGATGAGCTTGTGAAATCAATCCGTTTCTATGAGGAGTCTCATGAAGGTCTGGAGGTAAAACTGTCTGATTATCTGCAAGATATCGCGTTATATTCCAATGCTGATTTTCGTAAGGATTCGTCTGTGGTCCGTCTCATGACCATCCATCAGGCCAAGGGTCTGGAGTTTCCTTATGTTTTCGTGACGGGTCTGAGTGAGGGTATTTTCCCGAGCATGAGAACGATTCGTGAGTACAAGAAGAACGGTGAGGAGGAGGAGCGCCGTCTTATGTATGTCGCTATCACTCGTGCTGAGTCTGAGTTGTTTCTGACTGAGTCCGAGGGGTTCAATGTTTCTACTAAAATGAACAAGTATCCGTCTCGTTTTCTTACTGAGATTCGCAGGTCAATGTTTGTGACTGAGGGAGTCATGCCTGAGTACTTATGGGGCCGGACCAAGAATATGATTCATGTTCTGGACCAGGAGAATTTCCGTCCTGAGATGGCGTTTCAAGGCATTGGTGATGGGCTTGGTAGTGGTGGCCAGGACGGTTTCGGCGGATCTGGAGGCGATTTCGGTGATGTGAATGATGGCTTTGCTGCCGACCGTGCCATCTATGAAAATCCGTATCGTATTGGTGTTCAGGTGTCTCATAAGATTTTCGGTGTCGGTGAGATAATAGATGTTTCCAAGGATGGCGGTACCTTCCAGGTAAAATTTTCCGATGGTTCCGTCCGCTTCCTCCGCCAGGCGTTTCTGACCATAGTCTAGCGCCAGAACCCATCCCACCCTCGGCAGATGCCAATTTCATAACTCATTGGCTATCAGACCATCCAGAAAAGCAAATCCGTCGAACTTATCTGGCAGGGCGGACCATTGGCAGCGCGTCAAGACGCAACTCCGGAGAAGCTTACGACAGGCGCAAAATTTCGACCTTCTTGGCAGGCGTGATTCCGGACACATTCGCTGTAAAATTCTGACTTTGAGAGCATTACGAGATTAGAGCCACGACAGGAATCTGTCAAGACCACCTTTCATTGACACCTCCTGGCAAGAGACTTGTTACCTAATCAATTAAGATACAAACAATTACAGATGAATCGACCTGTCAAGAAGGTCGAAAATCACACCTAAAATCTAAAGTACGGAACCATTGACAGCGCGTCAAGACGCAACTCCGAAGACGCTTACGACAGGCGCAAAATTTCGACCTTCTTGGCAGGCGTTATTCCGGACACCCAAAGTGACACCCACAGTGATACCCACAGTGACACAAGAACGGACACCAAAAGTAACCCCTGAGCCACATAAACCTCAGTTTTGTCCGGGAACACCCACCCTTTTCCGGACAAGCGCTTGATTATGAGCAACTTATCCGAATTAAAACGTTTTCTAACGGACAAACTATGACACAAACACAACTCGTCCGGAAAAGGGCACTTTCCACGGACGTTTTACTTTGCGAAAATTAAGGGATTCAAAGTCACCGATTACAACAGAATCCCAGACAACCGTTTCCTCTCCATATCCACGTTTCTTGAAGGCAAGGTCGGATGTGTGGCCGTGGGAGGCATGGCCGCCCATGGCCTTGTGAATGGGATGTCGGGCGCGAGCCCGACAGGGATGAGCGAAGCGAACCTCCCGCGGCCACACCTCCGCCGGTCACATTAAATGTCATT
>Ga0129311_1002598_pt1 | contig 10676 bp, 7 predicted proteins | sample Go1ome_FD_94435 | JGI IMG/M metagenome (GOLD analysis project Ga0129311, IMG submission 94435) | Western lowland gorrila individual fecal microbial communities from Wisconsin, USA - Go1022B metagenome | ecosystem: Host-associated > Mammals > Digestive system > Large intestine > Fecal | place... | reverse complement strand
CCGTACTCGCCCACCTCGGGGTGGAAAACCTTGCCGCCGAGGGTGACGGCAGTGATCTGGTGGCCGTAGCAGAAGCCGAGCACAGGCACGCCGAGCTCGTAGATGCCGGGGTCGACGCGCGGAGCCTCAGGATCGTTGACGGAGGCGGGGCCGCCCGAGAGGATAAGGGCCGCAGGCTTCATGGCCGCGAGCTCGTCGGCGGGGATGTCGCAGGGGACAATCTCCGAGTAAACATTGAGGTCGCGCACGCGGCGCGCGATCAGCTGCCCGTACTGGGCGCCGAAGTCGAGAACAGCGACGAACTGCTTAGGCTGAGCCTCGGTCATAGTTCCTCCGGTCTTCTCCGCAAAGCGGACGGGAGCAATAGATGAACAAAAAAGTCTAACCCCGACATGATACGTTAAGGCGAGTTGGACTTTTTTGGTCGGTGGCTGCTTTTTTTGTTGCCTACACGCAGCGAACACGCAGTTTACGTATTATGTTCCCCGTCTGCAAAGTCGCGGTGACCGCAGGCGCCGCTCATATTTAGAAAGGGTCCGTCTTGGCTGACCGCAGATCCCCGAGGCCCCAGTCCGCAGCGCATAGCCGCAAATCCTACGAGGAGCAGGTGAGTCGCGGCGCGGCTCGCGGCGCCTCGAAGCGCGGTTCTTCCTATGTACCCTCCCGCTCGGCCGGCGCCGATGCCTATACCCGCAAGCGCAAGAGCCGCAAGCGCAAGGTTGTGCTTCGCGGCGTCCTCATCGGCATTCTGTGCGTCCTTCTTGCCGGCGGCGGTGCGTTGGCCATGTACATCGGAGGCATCAATAACCAGCTCACGATGGGCCTCGACAAGAGCACCAAGGAGCTTCTTGCCGACAGCGTCCAGTACGACGACCCGTTCTACATGCTGCTTCTGGGCGTGGACAAGAGCCAAGAGCGCATGGGCAGCGCGGAGTACGGCGAGGCCGACTCCAACTACCGCTCCGACTCCATCATCCTCGCGCGCATCGACCCGAAGGGCCAGACGGTCACGCTCATCTCGCTGCACCGCGACCTGATGACCGACATGAGCGACGTGGGCGCCGGCACCCAGAAGCTCAACGCCGCCTACTCGCTCGGCGGCCCCAGCTACATGATCAAATGCGTCGAGAAGCTCTGCGGCGTTGACATCTCGCACTACGCCGAGGTCGACTTCGAGCAGTTCGCAGGCATCGTCGACACCATCGGTGGCATCACCGTCGATCTGCCCATCGACATCAAGGACAACTATTCCGGCGCCGACTTCTCTGCCGGCGAGCACACCTTGAACGGCCAGGAGGCGCTCGCCCTCGCGCGCAGCCGCCATGCATACGACGACTACGGCGACGGCGACACCTATCGCGCGGCGAACCAGCGCATGATCATCGCCGCCATCGTAAAGAAGGTCCTCTCGCTTGACCTCGCCACGATGACCAATGCTGTCTCGCAGCTCGCGGGCGGCGTGACCACCGACATCAACATCTCCGACATTCTCGGACTTGCCGTGCAGTTCAAGGACCTCGATGTCGCAAACAACGTGTACTCCGGCATGACCCCCACCGGCGGTTACTACATCAACAACACCTGGTACGAGAAGCTCGATGAGGCAGCTTGGCAGCAGATAATGGAACGCGTGAAGGAGGGCAAGCCGCCCCTGGCGGAAGGCGATGAGGATAAGACCACCGGCCTGATCGGCACCATGGCCGGCGCCGACGCCCTCACCACCTCCGGCGAGGGATCGGGCACGGGCACGTCCGACTCCGCATCCTCGGGCAGCGATTCGGCCGGCGTGGCCCCGGTGTTCAGCGGCACCGTCGACGTCGTGAACACGAGCGGCATCACCGGCGCCGCGGCTAACGCGAGCCAGAAGCTCGGCGCTGCAGGATTTACCTGCTCTGAGGCCGTGTACGACAGCGACGAGACCACGACGAAGGTCTACTACAACGGCAGCGCCGCCAAGGCAAAGGCCGTCGGCGTGGCCCAGACGCTCGGCATCTCCGAGTCCAACGTCATCGCAAACACCGGTGCCTGGACCACCAACTACGAGGTCGTGCTCGTCCTGTGCTCCGATAAGGCGCAGTAGCGTGAGCCTTCACGAAATCCCTGAGTTCGGAATAACAAACAAGGACTACGCCGCGGTGGCAGCAAGCTCGCTTGCCATCGCGGTGCTTATTATGGGCGTGATTCACGCTGGGTATGCTGCAATGGACGCGAAGGCGACGGCCATCGCCGAGGCTGAGGCACTTGCCGCTCGCATGGCCGCCGAGGAAGAGGCCTCCGAGCTGCAGGTATCACCCGCCGTCATAACCAACATGAGCGCGGCTCAGGCTGCTGTAGAGAATATCGTTTCTGGCTACGGCGAAAACGTGGCCGTAAGCGTGCGCATGCTGGACGGCAGCGGCAACTTCGACATCAACGGCGATGAGTCCATGCAGTCCGCCTCCATGATCAAGCTGCTCGTGCTCGCAGAGTATCTTGATGAGCTCGACGTCGGCGCGATCTGCGCTGATGACACCTATGAGCTCGCCTACTCCGACGTGGTCGGCGGCTCAGGAACCATGCAAGGCGATCCCGTGGGCACCGAGTACACACTTGACGAGGTCGCGCGGCGTATGGTCGCCGCGAGCGATAACGTGGGCACGAACGTCCTCATCGAACGCATGGGCGTCGAGCAGATCCAGGCAAAGGCCGATGAGCTGGGGCTTGCTGGCACGCAGATCGCGCACAAGCTGATGATCGGCGCGAACGACGGCAAATGGAACATGATCAGCGCGAACGACGCGGCCAGGATCCTCACTCGCATAGCGGGGAGCACGCTTGCGCCCGCCGATTCCTGCACCCGCGCCGAGGAGTTCCTGCTCGAGCAGGAAGACAACGAGGGCTTGGCGCAGGGCCTTCCCGATGGCGTCGCCTTCGGACACAAGACCGGGACCGTAGACAATATCCGCCACGACGGCGGCATTGTATACGCTGAGCATCCCTACGTGATCTGTGTGCTCACCAAGAACGTGGGATACGACACCGCAAACACGCTGATGGCGCGGATCTCCGCCGCGGTATACGAAGCAATCCACTGACTGCTTTCATAAAGTCCTGAAAATATACGACTTAATTCGGAGACGTTGAGTATCAACGGTCTGGAGACCTTCAATTGCTCCATTTTTGCCTCGTAAAAACGACGGCTACTCGATGAGTTCGAATTAAGTCGTTTATTTTTGGGACTTCATACTCTACGCGGTCAACAGGACGGCGCAACGATCTCACTTTGGAATAAAAAAGACGGTGAGGCATAGGCTCTCACCGTCTTTGGAACTAGCTTTTGGAGCTTGAACTACACGTTGAAGCGGAAGTGCATGATGTCGCCGTCGGCAACAACGTAGTCCTTGCCCTCGATGCGCAGCTTGCCGGCATTCTTGCAGCCAGCCTCGCCGCCGAGCTCGACGTAATCCTCGTAGCTCGCGACCTCGGCCTTGATGAAGCCGCGCTCGAAGTCGGAGTGGATCACGCCGGCGGCCTCGGGTGCCTTCGCGCCGATGCGCACGGTCCAGGCCTTGACCTCCATCTCGCCCGCGGTGAAGTAGCTCTGCAGGCCGAGCAGGTGATAAGCGGCCTGCGCGAGCGTCTCGAGGCCAGACTTCTGGAGTCCCAGGTCGGCGAGGTACTCGGCCGCCTCCTCGGCATCGAGCTCGGAGAGCTCGGCCTCGACCTTCGCGCAGATGGGGATGGGGGTCACGCCGTCGATGGGCGCGAGCTCCTCGCCGAGCTGGTCCTCGTCGACATTGGCAACCATGAGGATCGGCTTCATGGTAAGCAGGAACAGGCCCTTGGCGGCGACGCGCTCGTCGTCTGTCATCTCCATGGTGGCGGCACGCTTGCCGTCGTTCAACCACTCGAGGAGGCGCTTTGCAACGTTGAACTTAGGCGCGAGCTCCTTGTCGCGCTTGGAGTCCTTCTCGAGCTTGGGGAGCTGCTTCTCGAGCGTGCCGATATCGGCAAGGATGAGCTCGGTCATGATGGTGTCGGCGTCGCCGGCAGGATCGACGAACTCACCTGTGCGGCCGACCTCGCGCATGACGTTCGGGTCGCTGAAGTAGCGCACGACCTCGCAGATAGCGTCGGTCTCGCGGATGTTCGCCAGGAACTGGTTGCCCAGGCCCTCGCCCTCGTTGGCACCCTTGACCAGGCCGGCGATGTCAACGAACTCGACCGTCGCGGGAACGATGCGACCCGGGTGCACGATGTCGGCGAGCTTCTGCAGGCGCTCATCAGGCACGTCAACGATGCCGACGTTGGGGTCGATGGTGGCGAAGGGGTAGTTCGCGGCGAGGCCGCCCTTCTTGGTCAGTGCGGTAAAGAGGGTGGACTTGCCGACGTTGGGCAGGCCGACGATGCCGATGGATAGAGACACGTGGAGCTCCTTACTTCTTGCTGGTCTTGCTATCGTTTGCGCCCGAGTCGCTCGTGCCGAGGCCCTCGAGGACGTCGGCGGCGCGGCTCAGCTGCTTTTTGCCTTGCTCAATATACTTCTGCGCCTCAACCTTTGCCTGGGCCTTCTTGCGCGCGAGCTCCTCGGCGGCCGGGTCGGGCACAATGAGCTCGGACACATCCATGGGCTCCATGGCAAGCGCGCCGTCCTCGCAGACCTTCACGCAGGCGCCGCAGCTCACGCAGTACGAGCTCTGGATGGTGATGTGCCCGTTGACATCGAGGTCGAGGGCACGCGTGGTGCAGACCTTCGCGCAGTCGCCGCACATTGTGCACTTGCTTGCGTCGCACACAGGTACCGTGAGGTCGATGAACTTGGCCAGGCCCTCGTCGTGCTGAAGCGCGCCCATAACGAGCTTGCGATTCTGGGTGAGCATGCGCTGACGGTTGTTCGAGGTCTTCGCGCCGACCGCCCCCTCGAGCGTGCGCTGGAGCTGGTCGAGGCGGCTCGCGTGGGCAGAAATCTTGTTCGCGACTGCCTTGGCGCCGGCGAGCGCCGGGTTCGTGCGCGTGAGCAGGCGCTCAGCGGAGTGGACGGCGCTGCTCATGAACTGCGAGCGCTTGTACTCGCGGGTGAAATCATGGGTCATCTCGGACTCGTCGGCCACAAGGCCAAGGGAGGCTTGCGCCCACTCCTCCGCCGTGCCGATGGCATCGCAGTAGAACTCCTCGCCCGTGGTGGTTTTGCAGCGGTCGCAGATACCGACAGGCAGGTAAACGCTGATGTTATCGTAATCGGCCATGAGCGAGAACCACAGGTCGCGGCTGATGGCGCCCACACAGCCGAGGACGATCTCGTTGTCCTTGGGCAGACGCTTGAGGGCGCGCGTGCAGGTAACGTAGCAGTGCTCGTAAGCGGACGCGGCGCGGGCGATCTTGTCGTAGACCTGGCGCGGCATGTGTCGGCGCGTGCTGATGGTCTCGGTCGGGCAGGCCGCGGCGCACAGGCCGCACTTACGGCAATCGTCACCGATGATCACCGACTGCTTGTGGATCTCGATAGCATTGACCGGACAGACATCGAGGCAGCGGGTGCAGACGTCGTTGCGGCCCGAGGCGGTGCAAAGGCATCGGTTCGAGTTGGCGAACGGCTTTTCTTTGTAGTCTGCCGGATCGAAGACCTTACGCTGGCTCGGATCGGCGGCAAGCGAGTCGGCGATGTCGCCGAACGGGTTGGAAAGCGCCTGCCAGTCGCTTTGGATATCGATCAAGTCGTCGAGTAGGTCCCTCTTTTGGTTGGCCACCGCAACTCCCCTCTCTCGGCAGCAACTTTTATATTGTACCCGTGCGCGCGCCGGGCTGCTCGGGGCATGGGGTGGGCGGGTTCTTCTTGGCATAAAAAGACCCCCGGCCTGCGAAACACGTCTGCGCTTCACAGGCCGGGGGTCGTGCTAGTCAGCGACTACCGACCGGAAAACTCATTTCCGATTAGTACATGCCAGGCTGGCCACCCTGAGAGGCGGCAGCGGCGATGGCCTCCTCGATGTTGGTGTTCTTGGGCTCATCGGACACGGTGGCCTCGGTGATGAGAATCAGGCCGGCGATGGAGGCGGCGTTCTGCAGGGTGACGCGGGCAACCTTGACCGGGTCGAGGACGCCCATCTCGATCATGTCGCCGTAGGTGCCGGTGGCGGAGTCGAGGCCCTGGCCAGCAGGCATGGCCTTGATCTTCTCGGCGACGACAGAGCCCTCGAAGCCGGCGTTGTCGGCGATCTTCTTCACAGGAGCGGCAAGAGCCTTGCGGATGATCTCAACGCCGATCTTCTCGTCAGCGTCAGAGGTCTCGACGGAGTCGAGCGCGGAGGAAGCGGCCAGGAACGCGACGCCGCCGCCGGCGACGATGCCCTCCTCGACAGCCGCGCGGGTCGCCTGCAGGGCGTCCTCGATGCGGTGCTTGATCTCCTTGAGCTCGGACTCGGTGGCAGCACCGGCCTTGATGACGGCCACGCCGCCGGAGAGCTTGGCAAGACGCTCCTGGAGCTTCTCACGGTCGAACTCGGAGGTGGTGTTCTCGATCTCGGACTTGATCTGGTTAACGCGCTCGGCGATAGCGTCCTTGGAGCCGGCGCCGCCGACGATGGTGGTGGTGTCCTTGGCAATCTTGACGGACTTGGCGCGGCCGAGCATCTCGGCGGTGACGTCGGTGAGGTTGATGCCAAGCTCCTTCATGGCAACCTGGCCGCCGGTCAGGATGGCGATGTCCTCGAGCATGCGCTTACGGCGATCGCCGTAGCCGGGGGCCTTGACGGCGCAGATGTTCAGGGCGCCACGAAGCTTGTTGAGGATCAGCGTGGCCAGGGCCTCGCCGTCGACGTCCTCAGCCATGATGAGCAGCGGGGAGCCCTGCTTCTGGACGGCCTCGAGGATCGGGAGGATGTCCTGGATGTTGGAGATCTTCTGGTCGGTCATGAGGATGTACGGGTTGGAGAGCTCAGCCGTCATCGTGTCGTTGTTGGTGGCGAAGTACGGGGAGATGTAGCCCTTGTCGAACTGCATGCCCTCGACGGTGTCGATCTCGATGCCGAAGGTCTGGGACTCCTCGACGGTGATGACGCCGTCCTTGCCCACGACCTCCATGGCGTCGGAGATCTTCTTGCCGATCTCGGGGTCGGAAGCGGAGATGGTGCCGACGGAAGCGATCTGCTCCTTGGTGGAGACCTGCTGCGCGGACTTCTTCATCTCGGCGACGACAGCGTCGACGGCCTTGTCGACGCCGCGACGGATGGCGATCGGGTTGGCGCCGGCGGCGACGTTGCGGAGGCCCTCGTTTACGATGACCTGGGCGAGCAGGGTAGCGGTGGTGGTGCCGTCACCCACGGTGTCGTTGGTCTTGGTGGCAACCTCCTTGACGAGCTGGGCGCCCATGTTCTCGACGGGGTCCTTGAGCTCGATCTCCTTGGCGACGGAGACGCCGTCGTTGGTGATGGTGGGGGCGCCGTAGGAGCGCTGAAGGGCGACGTAGCGACCCTTGGGGCCCATGGTGGTGGTCACGGCGTCGGCGAGGGTGTTGACGCCCTTGGCGAGCTTGGCGCGAGCGTCGGTGCCGAAGTAAATGTCCTTAGCCATTTCTTAGTCCTTTCTGAGCGGGCATAGGGTGCGTTCTTTTGCCCGCAGCTGAGAGTTTGATGAGGTTAGAAGTTAGTCCTCGATGACGGCGTAGATGTCGTCGGCGCGGAGAAGCAGGAAGTCCTCGCCGTCGACCTTGACGTCGTTGCCGCCGAACTTGCCGTAGTAAACCTGATCGCCGACCTTGACGTCGAGGGCGATGCGCTCGCCGCGGTCGTTGACCTTACCGGCGCCGACGGCGATGACCTCGCCGCGCTGGGGCTTCTCCTGCGCGCCGCTGGAGATGTAAAGGCCGGTAGCGGTCTTCTCCTCCTTGGGGGCGGGCTTGACAAGGACACGATCGCCGAGAGGCTTAAGGGTCATGATGATTCCTCCTTCTGGGTGCGCTCCATCGTGAGCGCTCTTTCCAACGGTTTTGATAATACCCATCGAGACAGACTTATACCATCAAGATTAAAAAAATCTCACTGGCGACACTTAGATTTTGTGAGCGGTAGGTATCAAGGGGCGAGGGGCTGCGCAGGCGCGAGGCCTCGATGCGTCGCGCGCAGCGCTGACGACCGCGTAAACGGGCTGATTTAGCCCGTCAGGCACACTGCAAAAAATAGAAATACCCCTTAGTGGGTGAACAAAACGGGCAACTGCAAAGTATCGCGGAATTGCCCAATGCATCTACCTGCGGTTTTACAGAAGGTGCAGCGGCGGATACTTACCTAGGCCGCGTTTTGTTCACCCACTAAGGAGTTTTTGGCTAATCAGCGCCCCTTACAGCTCGTCGAGCTCGGCCTGCCAAAGGGCGACGCAGGCGTCGGACGGCATGCGCAGGTCCCCGCGCGGGCTCACAGCCGCCGAGCCTACCTTAGGGCCGTCGGGCAGGCAGCTGCGCTTGAACTGCTGCGCGAAATAGCGGCGATAGAAGACCTTGAGCCACTTGAGGATGGTCTGGTCGTCGTACTTCCCGCCGAGAGCATAGCGAGCGAGGCGATAGACCTTACGAGGTGAGGTACCGCGGCGCAGAACCTCGTACAGGAAGAAATCGTGCAGCTCGTAGGGACCAACGAGGTCCTCGGTCTTTTGGCTGATCTTTCCGTCGCCCGTGGCAGGCAGCAGCTCCGGCGAGACGGGCGTGTCAAGGACGTCGTAGAGGACCTCGGCCTCCTCGTCGTTTCCGCAGGTATCGGCCACATAACGAACGAGGTGGCGCACGAGGGTCTTAGGCACGCTCGCGTTTACGGCGTACATACTCATGTGGTCGCCGTTATAGGTGGCCCAACCGAGCGCGAGCTCGCTGAGGTCGCCCGTGCCGATGACCATTCCGCCCTCTTTGTTGGCGATGTCCATAAGGATCTGGGTGCGCTCGCGCGCCTGGGAGTTCTCGTAGGTGACGTCGTGGACGGACTCGTCGTGGCCGATGTCGGAGAAGTGCAGGCGCACGGCGTCGCCAATGTTGATCTCGCGCAGGTCGGCGCCGAGCGACTCGGTGAGCTTGGTCGCGTTGTCGTGCGTGCGGTCGGTCGTGCCGAAGCCGGGCATGGTCACGCTAATGATGCCGGAGCGGTCGATGCCCAACAGGTCGAAGGCGCGCGCGGTCACGAGCAGCGCGAGCGTGGAGTCGAGGCCGCCCGAGATGCCGATGACGGCGCGGGAGGCATGGGTATGCTGCAGGCGCTTGGCCAGGCCGTGGGCCTGGATGTTGAAGACGTCCTCGCAGCGCTCGGCGCGACGAGCAGCGTCGGAGGGAACGAAGGGCTGGGAGTCGACGTAGCGGGTGAGGCGGGTCTCTTGCTGCGCGAGCGAGAAGCGCGTGACGTGGTAGGCGCGCTGGACGGGGTTTGCCGCGACGTCGAAGGTGGACATGCGGCGGCGCTCAGCAGCGAGGAGGCGCACGTCGAGCTCGGAGACGGCGCGACCGTCGCCGAAGGGCTTGGCCTCGGCGAGAACGCGGCCGTTCTCGGCGACAAAATCGTGGCCCGAGAACACGACGTCCTGCGTGGACTCGCCGGCGCCCGCGCTCGCGTAGACATAACCGCAGATCAGGCGCGCGGACTGGCCGGAGACGAGGCTGCGGCGGTAGTCGGCCTTGCCGACAACGGCGTTGGACGCCGAGAGGTTGCAGATTACCGTCGCACCAGCCTTCGCGTGAGCGATCGAGGGCGGCTCGGGGACCCAAAGGTCCTCGCAGAGCTCGACGGCAACGCTGAGCTCGGGCAACTCCTCGCAGGTAAAGAGCTGAGAAGTGCCAAAAGGCACGTCGAGCTGGCCCGCGATATCCACGGGCACGACGTCGGTGGTGCCGCTAACGAAGTGGCGCCCCTCATAGAACTCGTTATAAGTCGGAAGGAAGCGTTTGGGCACGACGCCCAGCACGGTGCCCGAAGCGACGGCGGCCGCGCAGTTGTAGAGCTTGGCGTTGACGCGGACGGGCAGGCCCACGAGCAGCAGCGCGTTCAGGTCGGAGGTAGCCTGCGCGAAGTCGGCGAGGCCCTGCTCGGCGGCGGAAAGAAGGGCGTCTTGCCAAAAGAGGTCCTCGCAGGTGTAGGCCGTGAGGCACAGCTCGGGTAGCACGACGATCATCGCGCCGTCCTCGGTGCAGGCCCTGCGCGCCGCCTCGACGCACACCTTAACGTTGAAGGCGACGTCCGCGACGCGCACCTCGGGCGTTATCGCCGCGACCTTAACGAATCCGTCCTGCATCCCGTACCTCCTTGTGGACGGCGGAGCAATTATTGTCTGCCCCGCCGAGGGCTTTGGTTCTTTACGTCAAAGAGTAGCGCATCGTGGCAGCGGCAAAGCGACAAGTAAAAACCTCCCCGTCCCATTAGGCAAGACGGGGAGGTTTGGCTACGACCCATACGAACCGGCGCGATGCCGGGCAGCAACCCAGCTCTACTCGAGGTAGCGCGAGAGGAACTCGCGGGTGCGGGGCAGCTCGGGGTTGGTGAAGAGCTTGTCGGGCGAGCCCTTCTCGGCGATGACGCCTTGGTCCATAAAGACAACCTCGTCGGAGACGTTGCGCGCGAAGGCCATCTCGTGGGTGACGACGACCATAGTCATGCCGTCGGCCGCGAGGTCGCGCATGACGTTGAGGACCTCTCCCGAGATCTCGGGGTCGAGTGCGGAGGTCGGCT
>Ga0129311_1002597_pt1 | contig 10679 bp, 10 predicted proteins | sample Go1ome_FD_94435 | JGI IMG/M metagenome (GOLD analysis project Ga0129311, IMG submission 94435) | Western lowland gorrila individual fecal microbial communities from Wisconsin, USA - Go1022B metagenome | ecosystem: Host-associated > Mammals > Digestive system > Large intestine > Fecal | place... | reverse complement strand
GTCCAGGGCGTGGCAATGGGAAGTGTCAAGGGTTAATATTTCGCCAGCAACATTCAATACATAAATCTCTCCTGAAAAGCGGCACTCTTCCCCGGAGTGGCGCTTTTCGCTTGCAAAAAAACGTGGGAGACGGTATAAATAAATTGTGGTTAATGGTTAGAACCGAAATAATATGCGGAATGTTTAAAAATCCGGAATGAAAACAAAAATAGAAATAATGCAGTGGAAAAAGTGACATAAAAACTAAGAGGTACGAGGTAACTATCATGCAGATGTATGAAGTGACGGCGCTGGCGCCAGAGGGGTCGGAGGAAGTCTATCAAGCAGTCATATTTGCGGAAGACGAAGACGATGCCCTGAATCAGCTGGAGGAACAGCTGCAGGAGCAGGGGATTGCCCATGGAATGTGCATGGCAGAAGAAGTGTGAAGTGTGAAAAGAACTTCTAATCACTCAGAGCAAAGGCTCTTTCGTGAAGAAGCTCTATGTTTCACACGCAAGTTTGTGCTTTGGCGTAAACCTTGCAGGTTATGGAAGGATGTGGGTATTGAAAATGGAAAATTCTTATCGCTTTTTTGAGAATAAAGATTGTAAATATTTCCCCTGCCACAAGGGACTTACGGAGTTCAACTGCCTGTTCTGCTACTGCCCCCTGTACCGCCTGGAGCACTGCCCGGGGAATCCCCGGTATTTCGCGAAAAACGGCAGGCGGATCAAGGACTGCTCGGGCTGCACCTTCCCGCATGATCCGGAGCATTATGATACGATTATGCAGATCCTGCGGGAGACGTAACACATTTTTCTGGAAAATAAACACATATTTTGCACATTTTTCTAAAACGAAAAGCCGATAGTCTGTTTTCACAGATTATCGGCTTTTTATGCGCGGAGACGGTGGGATTTGAACCCACGTGCCCGAGAAGGGCTAACGCATTTCGAGTGCGCCCCGTTATGACCACTTCGATACGTCTCCAAAAGATTACAACGTAAATTATTTTATCTGAAAAATGCCGGTTTGGCAAGGGGAGAAACGAAAAATCCTGATTTTACCGCTAGAGCGATGAAAATATGGTTCAGAGTTAATCATAAAAAAAGATGTTGACAGAACAACATCCGCGTAGTATATTGCATTTAAATACTTTGATAGTCAAAATAATTTGACGAAGAAAGACTTTAAATGCATAAGGAGAGCAAAAACATGTTAGAAAAAGTAGCAGCTATCATCAGAGAACAGTTAAACCAGGAGAATGTAGAGATCACAGAGGCAACCCGTTTCAAGGAGGATCTGGAAGTGGACTCCCTGGATCTGTTTGAACTGGTAATGGCATTTGAAGAGGAATATGGTGTGTCCATTCCTTCCGAGGAATTGGAAAATATGGCAACAGTAGGTGATGTTATCAGATATATTCAGGAGCAGGCGTAAGAACTGCATATCGGGGCGGGTCCTAAGGTCTTTCACCCACTTATGAGCAAGCTCATGTGGGCTTAGACCTTTTGACCCTGGTATCATCAGAATATGTAATATAACGCAGAACGACGAGAAGGATCAGAAAGACAATGAGAACAAAGATCACGGAACTTCTACAAATCGAATATCCCATTTTCCAGGGCGGCATGGCATGGGTGGCGGAACATAAGCTGGCGGCAGCGGTATCGAATGCCGGAGGCTTAGGCATCATCGGTGCCGCTTCCGCTCCGCCTGAGGTCGTCCGGGAGGAAATCCGCAAATGCAAGGAGCTGACCGACAAGCCCTTCGGCGTGAATATCATGCTGCTCAATCCCAACGCAGAAGAAGTAGCGAAGATCGTTGTGGAAGAAGGAGTACAAGCGGTAACGACAGGTGCGGGAAACCCCGGAAAATTCATGGAGCTGTGGAAAAATGCCGGAGTGAAGGTCATCCCGGTGGTGGCAAGTGTAGCTATGGCGAAGATGATGGAGCGGGCAGGAGCAGACGCCGTAGTGGCGGAAGGCATGGAGAGCGGCGGACATATCGGTTCCACCACAACCATGGCACTGGTGCCGCAGGTGGTGGATGCGGTGTCTATCCCGGTGATCGCGGCCGGAGGTATCGCCGATGGCAGAGGAATGGCAGCGGCCTTCATGCTGGGAGCTGAGGGAATCCAGATGGGAACCCGGTTCGTAGCATCGAAGGAATCTATTGTCCATGAAAATTATAAGAATCAGATCATCAAGGCAAAGGATATCGATTCCGTGGTCACGGGAATGTCTACCGGACATCCGGTGCGTTCCCTGCGCAACCAGATGACCAGGGAATATCTGAAACTGGAAAAAGAAAATGCAGACTTCATGGAGCTGGAAAAGCTGACGTTGGGATCTCTCAGGAAGGCAGTGCAGGACGGGGATACCGTAAATGGAACCCTGATGGCCGGGCAGATTGCAGGATTGATCCGCAGAGAACAGACCTGCCGTGAGATTATTGAAGAAACAGTGCTGCAGGCGCAGGAGTGCATAGCGGCACAAGGACAGCATAAATAAAATATAGCGACAGCTAACCGCTGACAACAGATTTCGAACAGTGGCAGGCGGCGTAGTGTATATGGAAAACGGTGCGATAGAAATTGTGCTGTAATGAGGGGAACATATCGTATCACATAGTAATAGGAGATGACAAAATGAGCAAGATTGCATATTTATTCCCGGGACAGGGATCTCAGTACATAGGAATGGGAAAAGAATTCTATGATACTTATCCGGAAGCACAGGCGGTATGGAAGCTGGCAGACAAGGTGCTTCAGAATCTATACTGGCAGGATAAACGGGAAAAGCAGGCGGATAGCGGACATCCGTACTCTATGGAGCAGCTGACCTTTGAGGAAAATCCTTATATCAACGTTACAGAATATACGCAGATCGCTATGCTTACCATGGAAGTCGCAATCCTGAAGGTACTGGAAGCCAAGGGTCTGAAAGCGGAGATGGCAGCAGGTTTAAGCCTGGGAGAATATGGGGCGCTGGCTGCTGCTGGTGTGATGGAACTGCCGGACCTGTTCCGGATCATAAGGATGCGTGGTATCTATATGCAGGAGGCTTATCCGGAAGGAGGCGCCATGGCAGCGGTATTAGGACTGGACGGAGATATCGTGGCAAAAATCTGCGGACAGACAGCAAAAGAAACCGGCAAAGTCGTCTCGGTGGCAAATTATAACTGCCCGGGACAGATCGTGATCACCGGAGAGGCAGATGCAGTAGAGGCGGCATCAGAAGCGCTGAAAGAAGCAGGTGCAAAACGCTGTATCCCCTTAAAGGTCAGCGGACCGTTCCACTCAGCCCTGTTAAAAAATGCAGGAGAACAATTGGCAGAAGAACTGAAAAGCGTCAAGCTGTCAACCCCTTGGATTCCTTATGTATCCAACGTAACAGCGGATTATGTGACAGATACGTCACAGGTTGCGGAACTGCTGAAACAACAGGTATCCAGTCCCGTACAGTTCACCCAGAGCATAGAGCGCATGATCGCGGATGGCGTGGACACGTTCATAGAGATCGGCCCGGGGAAGACACTCAGCAGTTTCGTCCGTAAAATTGACAGGAATGTCAAAGTATACAATATCGAGAAACCGGAGGATCTGGACCGGGTGATGGAGGAACTGGCATGCTGACAGGAAAAAGTCTGACAGGACAAGTTGCTATTGTCACAGGAGCATCACGGGGCATTGGAAAAGCAGTTGCACAGGCATTGGCAGCAGAAGGAGCCACGGTGATCATTAATTATAACGGCTCTGCAGAGGCGGCAGAAGCGGTGGCGACGGACATCCGAAGCCACGGCGGTATGGCGGAGACTGTGAAGTGCAATGTTGCGGATTTTGCAGAGAGTGAAGCCTTTGTAAAGGCAGTAACAGGGAAATACGGCAGAGTTGACATCCTTGTCAATAACGCCGGGATCACGCGGGACAATCTGATCGTGCGGATGACGGAAGAAGAATTCAATGCAGTCCTGGATACGAACCTGAAAGGCGCATTTCACATGATCCGGCATCTGACGAAGACCTTTATGAAGCAGAGATATGGGAAAATCATCAATATCTCTTCTGTCAGTGGCATCGTCGGGAATGCCGGGCAGGCTAATTATTCCGCATCCAAGGCGGGACTGATCGGTCTGACGAAAAGCGTAGCAAGAGAACTGGCATCCAGGAATATCTGCGTGAATGCCGTGGCACCCGGATTTATCCGGACAGATATGACAGACAAGTTGCCGGAGGCGGTACAGGATAATGCGGTCGGACAGATCCCACTTAAGAAAATGGGAAGACCGGAGGATGTCGCACAGGCGGTTCTGTTCCTGGCAGGAAATGCCTCGGACTATATCACCGGCCAGGTACTGTGCGTGGACGGCGGTATGGCGATGTAAAAATGGTCCGAAACAGGAAAGCAGAATAGAAAATATGTCCGCTAACGGTACAGCAGGATAGAAAATAAGTCAGGACGCGAGGGAGTATATCACGTATGGGAAAAAATAGAAGAGTTGTAATAACAGGCATGGGAGCCATCACTCCTATTGGAAACAGCGTAGAGGAATTCTGGAATGGTATCAAAGAGGGCAAGACCGGATTCGGTCCTATAACCTATTTTGATACTGCGGATTACCGTTGTAAGCTGGCAGCAGAAGTGAAGGATTTTGATCCTACACAATATATGGACAAAAAATCCGCCCGCAGAATGGAGCAGTTCTGCCAGTTCGCAGTGGCGGCTGCCGGACAGGCGATCGCAGATGCAGGTCTTATTATGGAACAGGAAGATCCGTATATGGTGGGCTGCAGTGTGGGAAGTGGCATCGGAAGTTTACAGGCCATGGAGCGGGAATATGACCGCCTGAAGGAAAAAGGTCCCGGCAGGGTAGGACCCATGCTGGTGCCTCTGATGATCTCCAACATGGCAGCAGGTAATGTCAGCATTGCCTATGGGCTGAAGGGCAAGAGTCTGAACGTTGTGACTGCCTGTGCAACCGGTACACATTCCATCGGAGAAGCATATCGTACGATCCAGTACGGTGATGCAGACGTGAAGGTAGCCGGAGGAACGGAAAGCTCTATTACGCCCATCGGCATTGCTGGATTTTCCGCACTGACAGCATTGTCGTTTAGTGAAGATCCTCAGAGAGCTTCGATTCCCTTCGATAAAGACCGCAATGGTTTCGTTATGGGAGAAGGCTCGGCGGTAGTGGTACTGGAAGAGCTGGAGCATGCAAAGAGACGCGGAGCAAAAATCTATGCAGAGCTGATCGGTTATGGCTGTTCTTCGGATGCTTACCATATTACATCCCCCGCGGAGGACGGCAGCGGAGCAGCCACCGCCATGCTGAATGCCTTAAAAGACGGCGGTGTGGCGCCGGAGAAGCTTACTTATATTAATGCACACGGAACCAGCACTCATCATAATGACCTGTTCGAGACCAGAGCTATCAAGCTCGCATTTGGAGAACATGCTTATGATCTGAAGATCAATTCTACCAAATCCATGGTGGGACATCTCCTGGGAGCGGCAGGAGCGGTGGAATTCGTCACCTGCGTAAAAGAAATTCAGGAAGGCTATATCCATCGTACCGTGGGACTGCGTGAGACGGAGGAGGAACTGGATCTGAATTACTGTCGGGACAGCTACGAAGAAGAGGTGCCTTATGCACTGACCAATTCGTTGGGCTTCGGCGGACATAATGCGAGTCTGCTGTTGAAGAAGTACACAGAATAACCGCAGCAGACGTTCAAGACACAGGATAGAAGGCAGAGCATCAACGAGGACGATTGCAGAATGCGAGGAAGTAGTTGATACGACAGCATTCGCGGAACGGAGGAACAATGTCAGTTTATAACACCCAGGAAATCATGGAGATTCTGCCCCACAGACATCCCTTTCTGCTGATCGATACTATCGAGGAGCTGGAGCCCGGTGTTCGGGGAGTGGGACGAAAAAATGTGACCTTTAACGAACCGTATTTTGCCGGGCATTTTCCGGGGAATCCGGTGATGCCGGGCGTGTTGATCATGGAAGCACTGGCACAGACAGGGGCTGTAGCAATTCTGTCTCTGCCGGAGCATCGTGGCAAGACCGCTTATTTTGCCGGGATCGATAAGGCAAAATTCAAACAGATGGTGCGTCCCGGAGACACCTTGGAACTGGAGACCACCATTATACGCAGCAAGGGACCGATAGGTGTCGGGGAAGCGATCGCCACGGTAAACGGAAAACTGGCGGCGAAAGCAGAACTTACCTTTGCAGTAAAATAAAAATAGTCTGCGGAAGTTTTTTATGAGTGGGACAGAGAGATAAGAGTGACGCAGAATAAGAGGTGCAAGTATGGGAAATGTAACGATAGAAACAGAGATCAAATGCCCGAAATGTAAGAAAATGATAAACAGAGACCGGGCAGCGAAAAATAAATATGTCTGTTACGAATGTGGTTATTATTTCCGGGTGAAGACCCACAACCGGATCCGCATGGTGGCAGACCGGAAAAGCTTTCAGCCTTGGTTCGAGGAGATAGAAGAGAGCAATCCACTGAACTATGAGGGCTATGAAGAAAAACTGTCGGAGGCCAGGGAAAAGTCCGGCGTGAAAGAAGCTGTGACCGTAGGTGAATGCGAGATTTACGGGGAAAAAGCTGTGATCGGCATCTGCGAATCCAAATTCATGATGGGAAGTATGGGGCATGTGGTTGGCGAGAAAGTCACCCGGGCAATTGAAAAGGCGACAGAATTGCGGCTGCCTGTATTTTTGTTCTGCTGTTCCGGCGGTGCGAGAATGCAGGAGGGAATTGTGTCGCTGATGCAGATGGCAAAAACCTCCGCAGCGATCAAACGGCATGGAGAAGCAGGACTTCTCTATGCGACTATTTTGACGGATCCCACCACAGGTGGCGTAACGGCCAGCTTTGCCATGCTGGGAGATGTGATCATGGCGGAACCGGGAGCCTTAATCGGCTTCGCAGGACCGAGAGTCATTAAGCAGACTTTGGGACAGCGCCTCCCTGACGGCTTCCAGACAGCGGAATTTTTACAGGAGCATGGTTTTGTGGACGGTATCGTCCATCGGGAGAATCTGAAGAAGACCTTATATTTCCTGATCACGACGCATCGGTGCAGTGAAGGGAATTATGTGGATTTTAAGAAAAATATTGACTTCCATTTTGAACCTACGGAGATCGTGAAGGAACGGTCATTCCTGACACTCCCCAGAACAGCCTGGGAAAAGGTCAAGACCGTCCGGAGAGCGGACAGACCGGCAGCGACCGACTATATTCCCTACATTTTCGATTATGTAGTGGAAGCTCACGGAGACCGTTATTATGGGGATGATAAAGCGCTGGTAGGTGCGGTGGCATTCCTGGACGGGCAGCCGGTCACGGTGCTGGCAGATGTGAAGGGCAAGGATTTTGCAGAGTGTGCCAGACGCAATTACGGAATGCCCATGCCGGAGGGGTATCGTAAGGCACTGCGCCTGATGAAACAGGCGGAGAAATTCCACCGCCCCATTATCAGCTTTGTAAACACGCCGGGAGCCTTCTGCGGTGTGGAGGCGGAGGAGAGAGGGCAGGGCGAGGCTATTGCCCGGAATCTGCTGGAGATGTCAGCCTTAAAAGTACCGGTATTGTGCATCCTTATCGGAGAAGGCGGCAGCGGCGGGGCACTGGCTACGGCGGTAGGCAATGAGGTGTGGATGATGGAAAATGCCACATACTCGATCCTGTCTCCCGAAGGCTTTGCTTCTATATTATGGAAGGATGCTGACCGTGCCAGAGAAGCCAGTGAGGTCATGAATATTACATCCGAGGACCTGAAACGTCTCGGTGTGATCGAGCGGATCGTACCGGAATACGGCGGGGCAGACCAAAGTACCGTGGAGGCCATCGGTGGGTATCTCAAGGAACATATCAAGGAATTCCTGCAAAAATATACCGGCATGACCGGTGAACAGATCGCAGAGGAACGTTATGAAAGGTTCCGCAAGTATTAAAGCGGTAACAAGAGGTGATGTGGGATGAAGCACGGAAAAATGATCCTGGGGGAATTACATGCAGATATTCCCGTGATCCAGGGAGGCATGGGTGTGGGAATCAGCCTGTCCGGCCTGGCGGGAGCAGTGGCTGCGGCAGGTGGGATCGGCATCATTTCTACTGCCCAGATCGGTTTCCGGGAACCGGATTTTGACAGAGATCCCATCGCCTGTAATCTGCGCACTATCGGAAAAGAAATAGAACAAGCAAGACAGATCGCGAGAGGCGGTATCGTCGGTGTCAACATCATGGTGGCAACACAACGCTACGAGGATTATGTCAGGGCAGCAGTGCTGGCCGGTACCGACTGTATTATCTCCGGTGCCGGACTGCCGTTAGATCTGCCCGGAATCGTGGCAGAGACGGAGGATAGGATGACTGGGCGCAGCCACCGGACGATGCTGGCTCCGATCGTGTCGAGCACCCGTGCCTTGTCGGTCGTCACGAAATACTGGATGAAAAAATACGACAGAAAGCCGGATTTTCTCGTGGCAGAGGGACCGTTGGCAGGAGGACATCTGGGATTTAAGCGGGAAGAACTGGATGCTTACACACCGGAGAACTATGAGAGAGAACTTACGGCAATGATCCGGCAGGCAGCAGAACTGGAAATTCCACTGATCGCAGCAGGCGGTATTTATGACCGGAGGGATCTGGAGCATTGCCTGTCCCTGGGAGCTGTGGGGGTACAGATGGGAACCCGGTTCGTGACCACAGAGGAATGTGATGCGGCGGAGGCGTACAAGCAGGAGTATCTCCGGGCGCAGAAAGAAGATATTGTTATTGTGAAAAGCCCTGTGGGAATGCCCGGCAGAGCCATACAGAATGCTTTTCTGGACAAGGTGGCGGCCGGGGAGCGTTTTATGACCGGATGCAGACATTGCATTAAGACCTGCGACCCGAAGACGGCGCCCTATTGCATCACCAGAGCGTTGATCAATGCGGCAACGGGAGATGTGGATAACGGACTGTTGTTCTGTGGCAGCAATGCCTGGAGGGCGCAGAAAATAGAAAGAACAGTGGATATCATGGAGGAAATGGCGTGAGGACCATAAGAATCACCGGAACCGGAAGTGCACTTCCGGGAAGGATTGTTACAAATAAAGAATTGGAGCAGCTGGTGAAGACATCGGATGAATGGATCCGGGAGAGAACCGGTATCGGTGAGCGCCATGTGTCTGTGGGTGAGACGGTTGTGACACTCGCGTCAGAAGCAGCCCGTAAAGCACTGGAACAGGCAGGAAAAAGAGCAGAAGAGATTGACCTGATCCTGGTGGCAACCTGTTCTCCGGAGCAGTATCTGCCCTGCTGTGCCTGCCAGGTGCAGGCGGACATCGGCGCAGTGAATGCACTGGCTTTTGATGTGAATGCGGCCTGTTCCGGATTTTTGTTTGCACTGAATACCGCGGATGCTTATCTGAGGACAGGATTGGCGAAAAATGCCCTGATCATCGGCAGTGAGGTACTGTCCAAGCTGGTGGACTGGACGGACCGGGGCAGCTGCATCCTGTTCGGAGACGGAGCCGGGGCCGTGGTTATGGAGAGATGCAGGACGGAGTCTCGGGCGGTGGAATACAGTAACGCTTTGCCGGAGACAGAGAAAGGGATGCAGGAGACGGCGGAGGAGAAACGGATACCCGCAGCAGGCATTCTGGGACGGGCGCTCCGCTCCGACGGCACCGGTGGCGGAGTCCTGCAATGCGGAGCAAGAGAACTGACAACCCCGTATGCAAGGGCTTCGGCGGCAAAAACGGATCAAAAACAGCAGACGGATGACAGAGAACATTATATTCAGATGGATGGACAGGAAGTGTACCGGTTCGCTACCAGACGGGTGCCACAGTGCATCGAGGAAGCACTGTCAGATGCCGGACTTGTTGTGCCGGATATTGACCTGTTCGTATTGCATCAGGCCAACGCACGTATCATTGATGCAGTGGCGAAACGCCTTCATGCGGATCGTGAAAAATTTCCTACAAATTTGGAAAGGGTCGGAAATCTGTCCTCTGCCTCCATTCCGGTGCTTCTGGACGAACTGAACAGGCAGGGAAAGCTGCACCGCGGCGACCGCATCGTTCTGGCGGGATTCGGCGCCGGGCTTACGATTGGGGCTTGCGTGATGACCTGGTAGACGGTATACTGAAAATGATTCGAAGGGCAGGAAGCCCTCGGATATGCGTCCGAGAAGGCAGCTTCGAAGGATCGCGGCATACGACAGAGAAATTCCAGATATCGTAGAGGAAACTATGGAGAAGAGCAACAACCGGGTACTGAATGAATTATTGGTGAATTTGTTCCATAATGTGATGGATGCGGAAGCAAAAGCGGTGATCACCGAGGAATTCAAGGATATTACAAATAATGATATGCACATCCTCGAAGCCATCGGCATCGAGGAACCAAAGAGTATGTCCCGTATCGCTGGGGAACTCCACGTTACCGTGGGTACCCTGACCACGAATATGAACAGTCTGGAGAAAAAAGGATATCTCACCCGCAACCGCAGCACCAGAGATAAACGTGTAGTGCTGGTGACCCTGACAGAGAAGGGGAGAAAAGCTTTTTTCCATCACAGAGATTTCCACAGGAAAATGATCCATACGATCATTCGGGATCTGGACGAGGAAGAAATGAAGACATTGATCAAATGTCTGGGAAAACTGGATATATTT
>Ga0129311_1002596_pt1 | contig 10679 bp, 13 predicted proteins | sample Go1ome_FD_94435 | JGI IMG/M metagenome (GOLD analysis project Ga0129311, IMG submission 94435) | Western lowland gorrila individual fecal microbial communities from Wisconsin, USA - Go1022B metagenome | ecosystem: Host-associated > Mammals > Digestive system > Large intestine > Fecal | place... | reverse complement strand
TTTGTGTGAACCTGTCAAGAGAAAAGATGTAAATACATTCGGAAAAGTGAGTGGCTGTCTATCAAATTCTTGTGTGTTACTTTACCGCACATGAGACTTGGCACCAGGGTTGTCGTTGCCGTAGCCTTCCAGCAGGTTGATAGCTCCCCAGATGCCAAGACCGGCACCCAGTGCGATGACGAGAATCTGAAGAACGGTTACTGCGCTGTTGAAAAATGCCATAAATGTTTAATGTGATTATGAATGTGCGACTTGTCTATGTGAGTGCAGACCACAAAGGCATGATTCCCCTTGGTGAATCGCTTGGCAAATTCCACACCCAGCCTGTTTGCTTCTTCCGGGGTAATCTCACCGAGACGGAAGGACTGGCGCACATGATAGGCGATCACATCATCTGCGCCGCGCACCCGTCCGGTAGCGGCAATGTACTGCCGCTTTGCCAGAAGAAACTCTGCATCCGCAGTCCGGCTGTCACACGCATAGCCGGTAATGAGTTTGCCGTTATCTGTTTTCTGTGGATTTGCTACATAGTCGATGATGTCACTGATCGCCCGACTCTCTGTGCGGCCTTTGCCGACATGAAGCGGCATGATTCTTGTGGTTGCCATAAAAAGCCCTCCTCTCAAAATATTTTCTCTGAACTCTTTGCGCCTATCGTTGAAATAAACTCTCCTTATGGGTATAATATAAAGAAGCTACCAATACCTCAAAGGAGGGATTTTATGATAGAACAGCTCATTGCTGAAGCAACCGAATGTGATTTCAAAGTTGCACTTGAAATAAAGAAACCCAAAAGCTGGTTAAAAAGTGTCAGTTCCTTTTCTAATGGCATCGGCGGAACTCTGTTTTTCGGAATCTCTGATGACCGGAAACCGATTGGCTTGTCCGATGTTCAAAAGGATGCTGAGGCAATCAGCCGCTTAATCAAAGAACGAATCACACCATTACCTCAGTTTATCTTAAAACCATTACAGGAAGATGGTAAAAATCTATTAGCTCTGGAGGTTTCTCCCGGCCGCAGCACCCCATATTATTACAAGGCAGACGACGTGATGGAAGCATATATCCGTGTTGGAAATGAAAGCGTAATTGCCCCTGATTACATTGTGAATGAATTGATCTTAAAGGGAACCAATCAGTCCTTTGATACCCTAACAACAGACGCGGTAAAAAAGGATTACAGCTTTACACTTCTGGAAGCAACCTATCTGGAACGGACCGGTCTCCGCTTTGAGCCATCCGATTATATTTCCTTTGGTTTGACTGATAAAAATGGACTCCTGACCAATGCCGGAAAACTCATGACCGATCAGCACACGGTTTATAACTCCCGTATGTTCTGTACCCGGTGGAATGGCTTGGAAAAAGGCTCTATCTTTGATGATGCGCTGGACGATAAAGAATACGAGGGAAATTTGATTTATTTACTGAACAGCGGCAGTGAATTTATTCGCAATAATTCCAAAGTCCGTTTTGTCAAAAAGGCACAGTATCGTGTAGACAAGCCGGATTATGCTGAACGAGCTGTGACAGAGGCTCTTGTTAATGCGCTTATCCATCGTGATTATATTGTGCTTGGCAGCGAAATCCATATTGATATGTTTGATGATCGGGTGGAAATCACATCTCCGGGCGGTATGTTTGGCGGCGGCTCAATTCAGGAATACGATATTTACAGTATCCGTTCCATGCGACGAAACCCTGTGATTGCTGACCTGTTCCACCGCATGAAGTACATGGAACGCCGTGGAAGTGGCCTACGCAAAATCGTCAGTGAAACCGAAAAGCTGCCTGGATACACAGAGGCATATAAGCCCGAATTTTCCTCAACAGCGACAGATTTCAGAGTCATCTTGAAAAATGTGAATTACCATCTTAGTCAGAAAGACTTAGTCAGTGACCAAGATTGTGACCAAGTTAGTGATCAAGATAAATCACAGGACATCCTACACGCAGTCTTGGATTTTTGTATAACAGAAAAAAGCAAACAAGAAATTTGCTCGTTTATTGGTTATCGAAATCTCACTTATTTTACAAGAAAATATTTGAATCCTCTACTGGCAAGTGGCCAGCTTAAAATGACTATTCCAGATAAGCCAAACAGTCGAAAACAAAAATATATTACAGTTCGTTCCGAATAAACAGAGAAGCAGGGCATTGGGTCTCATCTCCCATTGTCCTGCTTCTTTTCATTCCAGATCATATTCACATCATTTACCCATACATCCAATCCTAGATTGCAAATTTCAAACTCTGCACCTTGCCCAGCAGCCAGATTGCGGCCAGCGGCAGCCCCATCGAGCTAATCAAAAAAGCTATAACCAGCAAAATCGCACCATTCTGCGGGGAATAGGTAATAAGCACAGCCACGCCAAGCAGCGCAATTACCGTGCTGAGCAGACCAAGCACCAGACCGGATATGTAGATCAGCCCCGTGCAGAGCCAGACATAAAGCGTCAACACCAAAATGACCGGTACAGTTACGATCATCAACAGACATTTCAAAATCTTCATTCCTGTTCCTCCTTCCAACGCTCCAGATGCCGTTTGCACAAGGCATCCGCTTCTCTCTCATCATCTTCCGTCACTTCCCGTTTTCCTTTGGTCAGTTCAATCTCCAGATAAGTCCGGTAACCATCGGCTAAGAGGTCGAACAGTTCCTTGGGAGTATGGCACACCTCGCCAGAGCAATAGTGAAAATCTTGGTCAAATTCAACTCTTACACATCCATGGTGGCTGATATAAACTTCTATGGTCTCGTCTGCGGTCAGGTAATCCGCAAAAACCTCCAGCACCTTTTCAAAGGTCAGCATCTGTTTTCACTCCTTTGCTACGCTTCTTATTCTACTCATATTATCCGGTACGGACAGGCAAAAGACAAGGATACCGCCAAAAAGAAAAAGCGGAGGAAGGTGCGGCGAAAAAGCACCGTTCCTCCCTCCGCAGACGGAATAATACCCCGTTTATGAAAGTTGTGATAACTGGGCCAGTATTTCCCTTCTCCCTTCCCATAACTGTTCCCGCCGCTGGGATATATCCTCCAAGTCAGCATCATAAACCCGCCCGGTCTCATGCACTTTGCAGGTCAGCTGATTCAAGTTGTTGCTGCTTCGGCGCATCAGGGAGACCAACTCCTTCAGCTCCGGCAGTTCCAGCTTGACCACATAACCATCCAGCACAGCAGGGTGGCTGTTTAAGGCATAACCACAACGGACGGTTTCGGGATTATCATTAGGAATGGTCTTAGCCCATTCTTTGTTGCGTCGGGAGTAGCGCCCATCCCAGTCCTGAAGCTGGATTGTGTTAGCCAGAACCATAGACACACGCTCCATGCCATAGGTCTCGATCACACCCTTTGCCGTATCGTGGCTGAGATACATTCCATCGAAGTGTTCCCGCACCGCTGCTTCAATAGACTCCTTGCATTGGCGATTTACATTGTTGGAAGCTCGGTACTGCTCCAGCTCCCCATGTTCCCTCGCATAGGCAGCTGAATGGGGATAGATCGGTGTTGTTCGCAGTTCCTCTTTAGCTCTGCACACATCGTCGGCACGGTTCTCAATGCTGTCCCGGATCACATCCATGTGACCGGTCTCCAGCTTTTCAAAATAGTGGTACACATCCGCCAGCGGCGAGGGAGATTCCAAAAGCGCCTGGGCCTGGGCGTCGGTCAGCTCCAGTTCCTCCATCGCCATCACAATGTCCTCACGAATCGTGTACTCATACCCTCCGTGCATCTCACACTGATCAGCGGTCGTCAAATGACTATTCGTGCAAGCACGATAATCACTTTCCTCCTCGCCATGACAAAAAACACCCAGTTATTTGTTACTGAGTGCCTGCATTAGAATTATATTTAATTGTTCAAATTTGGTCAGATTGTGTCAAACTCTCCAGCGAAAAATCCGGTGTCTGAAACTGCCAAAATCACCCTCAAAAATACCCCTGAAATTGCTCTCTGGTTGTCCTATTTTTTAACCACTAAGGCCATTTTTTGACCCCATTTTTGCCGGTTGTCCTATATTTAACCACTAAAAATTGGGGGAAAATGGCTCTTGTTTGGTCAAATGAGGTCAAACTTTTGTCACCCGTTTGGGTATAAGAAAACCCCGGAAAACCTTGATTTTCCGGGGTTTTGTAAACCTTTTGATATAATCTGAGCAGTCGATTATCGCTTGCTGAACTGAGGTGCGCGACGAGCTGCTTTGAGACCGTATTTCTCATGTTCCCTTCATATAAACCCTTGATTTTACGGGCTTTTTTTGCGTTTTGCCTCAGAAGTTCCCCCACCTGTTAACTGTAAAAATGGGGTATATCTTTTACCTCATTCTACATGAATGCTCCATTAACCACTCCAATGAGTTCCTCTGGTCTATTATATTTCACCTTCGCGTAAATGTCCATAGTCGTTTTACTATTCTCATGTCCCGCAAGGTACTGAACCGTCTTAGGATCTACTCCTGCATAAAGCAAATTGGTGATATAAGTGTGCCGGAGCTGGTGCGGGGTCACTTCAAAATCTATTGTATATACAATGTTCGGATTGTTCTTCTGATGTGTTCCCACTGCAGGTTTTTTCGTGTATTTGATTCGCTGACCATTGACCATCTTATAACAGGTTCTCTCTTTGGTAGAACGAACCGTAACATATTTCCATAATCTCTGAAATTGAGAATATGCCAATGGTTCCCCCTGGCTGTCTGCAATCACATAACTGGATACAGAGTTCTTCTTGGCTTCCTGTAAGCAGTCCACAAGGCACTTGGGAATCGGAATCTCCCTTTTTGCCGCCGGTGTCTTTAGAACCGTTGAAATAACCGGCCTGTTTTTCTCCGTTCGCCATGCCCTCCGTACTGCAATATATGGTGTACGCGTGTCAAGGAACACACAATCCCATTGCAACCCAAGAATTTCTTCTCTCCGCAGTCCTGAATAAAGTCCAATCATAATAAACAAGTACGGCGGTAATTCACGGACAGTATCCAGAAGAACCTTTACCTGAACATCTGTAAGTGCATCTTTATCTTTGGCTGGTGCACCTCCTTTGGCTGATATACCGGCAGAAGGATTATAGTCGAGCAGTTCGCTTCGCTCTGCAGAATAGAAAATACACTTAAAGAGCATATTTACCTTATTATAAACAGAAGCAGATTTCTGGGATGCCGGAATCAATGCTACACGAATATCATCCGAAGTAACATCCGACATGTACATATCGCCCAATGGCTTGACTATGTAATTGTTCACGCTACAAGTGTAGCCCTTTAGCGTTGCCGCCGATACCTTCGCCGACTGCATCAGTAACCATTTTTCGCAATACTCAGCCACCGTTGGATTTTCTCTGCGGAATTTCAGTTCTTCGATGATGCGCTTAGCATCCGTTTCCTTTCTGTATAGCTCCTCACAGCTGGTAGCATACAAATCCACTCTCTTGCCGTCAGCATCTGTAATTCTGGTTCTGTAATACAGTACACCTTTTTTGACAGTAGAACTGTACTTTGGAATATGTTCTTTTTTCTTAGCCATAGCAGACCTTCCTTTCCAATAAAAGCTATGTATTCTGTTCCGATATTCATTTTCTCAGGATAAAAGATTTCTCTCAACGATGCGAATATAAAAAACGCAGAGTGAAGAATCTTCATTCCTCGCTCTGCGCTCTTTATCAATTTAGCGGTATTCCTGTTATCCCGCAGCATCCCAAAGGGCAAATGCTCCGGCCATAATACCCGCCAGTTCATCAGGCTTGTTGTATTTTACTTTTGCGTAAATGTCCATCGTTATCTTGCTGTTCTGATGTCCGGCTAAATACTGCACGGTCTTAGGATCTACTGATGCATGTATCAGATTGGTGATATAAGTGTGTCTGAGTTGATGTGGAGTCACTTCAAAATCCAGGCTATATACCACCTTGCCGTTGTGAGCTGCTTTCTCTCCCAATACAGGACAGACAGTATGCTTTACTCGTTTACCATTCTCATAGCGATAATAAGATCGTTCTTTAACTGTCCGCGTAAAAACAAATTGCCATAACCGTTTGAACTGCGTATAGGTTAATGGATTGCCGTCTCCATTACATATCACAAACTCCGATGTAGATGCCGCTTTGACTTCCCGCAAACACTCGGCTAAGTTTTCCGGCAAAGGAATCTTCCGCTCTGCTGCTTTTGTTTTCAATTCGGTCAGGATAACCGGCCTATTGTGTTCTGTGTGCCATGCCCTACATACTTTCAGATATGGAGCATCTGCATCCAGAAAGACCGAATCCCATTGCAATGCCAGAATTTCTTCTCTCCTTAATCCGGCATATAGGCCCAGCATCACAAAAGTATGCGTTTGCAGTCCCTGAACAGCTTCCAGTAAACGCTTTGCCTGCTCGTCTGTTAATGCCTGTTTTTCCTGCTGAGGAACCCCTCCGCCCTCTGCGGTAAGGAATATAGTTGGATTCTTGTCTATAACTTTGCTATCCATAGCAGCACGAAAAATAGACTTATATAGGATGACAACCGACTTATATACCGATGCTGATTTTTTTGATACCGGAACCAACGCAATTTGAATGTCATCCAGGGTCACATCTCCCATTCGCATATCGCCTAAAAAAGAAATGATATGCCGACGCACCTTCGATGTGTAATCTGTCAGCGTAGTTGCACGCACATGAACCGATTGCATCAGCAGCCACTTTTCACAATACTCCTTAACGGTTGGAGATTTACGCCGAAATGTTGCATTGTCGATTTGCTCCAACGCTGCCAATTCCTTATCATAAAGTGCTTCACGTGTTTTTTCATAAAGTGCAACTTGCTTGCCGTCTGCATCCATCACATATGTCTTATAATATGTATGCCCCTTAATCTCCACCGTACCGTATCTCGGTATTCTGCTTCTTTTTGTAGCCATTCCGTCACCTCCCATCTTTAGCTACTGCCATCGTTTTAGCAAAATTCTGATTATTCTTCAAAGGTGCGTTTTGGGGAATCTTACCCTTGACGAATATTACGATAAGTTGTCCTTTTTTCCATCGGCTTTGCCCGATGCGTGCATTTGGCGATATATTCCTGAAGTCCAGTGTCGGTGAAATAGACACAGCCATTAGGGACATATTGAATATAGGAAATCAATCCATTATTCCTGGCTTCATCCAGCGTAGAAATACTAATTCCCAATAGCTTTGCTGCCTCTCTGCGTGTAATCAGTTTTTCCATTTCAACCGTCACTTCCTTTCTTCATCATTACATAATCAAATCCTCTGCGCTGATTGCAGTAAGTACAAACTTCCTTCTTTATCTGTCCGGGATCGAGTCGGCACAAATAATAAGCGTCTGTGTTTCGGAAATTACTCACACAGACGCCACAAAGACTTATAATCGTTGTCTTTGATTCCTGACAAAATAAATCAAGGCTGACCATCAGCGCACGATCCATCTCCTCAATCCGTTTTTGAGATAACCGCCCAATATAATGTCCCAGGCGACGCTTGTCAATGGTGCGAAGCTGTTCCAGTAGAATAATAGAGGGGTGCTCTAGACCGCTTTCCGCAACCAAATAACAATGTGTGGGAAGGACACCTTTAGACGGATTCTGACTGGTAATGGCAGCAACAATCACAGTGGGACTGTGCTTATTACCAATATCATTCTGTATAATAACCACCGGGCGATTTCCTTCCTGCTCGGAACCGACACATTGATTCAGATCTGCATAATACAAATCGCCCCGCCTATATGTTCTAGCCATAGCTCTGACCTCCTTTGCAAATTTGACGGATGAAACCGTCTATGTAAATGCAAATCTATTTGTCCTCGACACCCCGATCTGCACTGGGAAGTCATCAGGCGGCTGGGAGCGTACCAGCTCCACGGGAATTGCACCCCCGGTAGGATCTCTACAAATCGGCTGCCCCCATTGCCTGCGACGGCATCACCCTGAAGCAGGGCATATCACGCTCGGACTGTGGCTGGACAGGAGTCTCATTATCCCTATTGCCGGTTATGGCCATGCCGAGGGCCGCCCGACACTGATAGCCAACTGAAATCGCTCCATACCGGGAGGAGGGAAACACGCAGACTATTTATCTTTGTTGTTGGAATCTTGCTGCTCCATCCTCCCGGTATATCCTGGCGCAGTTGCTAATGTGGCTTATGCTCATCACAATAGCAATAGGATTGTACCTGATGAATGAGTATTGGATTGTCAAGGAGCACTCCTGCTCACCACAAAAGGAAAACAGGCAGAGATTTTTACCTCTCCACCTGTTTCCTCACTTAAAGGCTATTTTTCAACCACCTATTTCAAAATATTTTTCAATCTTTTTTCGGCTGCTGCAATTGACTTTGCAACAGCTTGAAAAGTACATCCCTCCAATTCTCCGATCTGCTCATAGGTCAGACCTTCAAAGTAGTAGAGGCACAGTCTCCGCCTTTGTGTTTCGGGAAGTTCGGAGATTGCCTTATGTAACTGCTGGTATTCCATGCGCCGCATAGCACTTTCCTCGACCGTATCCGGACGATTCACCGCGCGCTCATACAGAGAGCCTTCCGTAAGTTCCGATTGTTCATAGTGACGGTCTACCTCGTTAAGATAGGATAGGTCACCCAGCTCGAAGGCATTGAGTGCATCAAATACCACGTTACTGATCTCAAAATGGTGCCGAATGCCTTGACCGTCCGAAAAAGTCAGCCAGTGGCGTCCATCATCGGTTGTGCCAATCGTATAGGGATTGTATTTATCTTTTCTTCGTTTCGGATGGTTTTCATCCATAGTGCTTTCCTCCGTTTCGATTTGAATTTTTGGAAATCCAAATCGGACGGAGGACTACGGCAACCGACACTGCCACGCAAGAAATGCAGATATTGAAAAACGCACCAGCAAAACGGTAAAAACCGCAAAGCAAGTGCGTTTAATTCATAATAATTATGGTCTGCCAGTTCATGGCGCGAGACGTAATATCCCAGGGGAGGGAATAGAATTTTTTTGGCCGCTCACCAGGGGAGCTATGCGTTATTGCTGCAAACTAAACCGATGGTTCCTGACGGGCAAAGCTGCTCGACGCCGACTCCAACGCATAAAAAATCCCTCCAATCCAAAACTTAGATCTGAAGGGATTTGGGCATGTTTTTAGACCCCGTCAAAGCCTCGTTTTTTTATTTGGCGGGGCAAGAATTGTATTTTGTTCAGCTATCTCTGCACTATCTGTTCACCGATAATTGAATTGCTGTGCCATTATCAGCATGAACCGAATCCATATAATTATATGTGGAGGTGAACGCATAGTGCAGAAACAACCTGAAACGCTCGGAGAAATCATCAAAGTAGCGCGAGAGAAGTCTGATCTGACTGTTGAGGAACTAACCACGCGTATTGGGATTTCGGAGCGATACTTATATCGAATTGAAAATGAAGGCAAGGTGCCAAAGTTTGAAGTTCTGAAAAAGCTCGTCCGCGAATTAGCTATTGATGCGAACTCAATCTTCTACCCCGAGAAGCCGTCCAAAGATTCCGAAGTAGAAGATCTCGTCCGCACGCTTTATAGCTGTGATGACCGTTCCATGAAAATTGTCAAAGCAACCGCAAAAGCCGCGTTGGAAAGTCAAACCGATAAAGAATGAAAACAGAGCTAATAACAGGCAATCGTAAATCTGCTTGTTATTGGCGGCCTTTTCTGTCTAGGTTTCGTATTCAGTTCTTTTTCAGTTCTGCTCCACATTTCACGCAGAAGGTGCTGCCGGGTTTTACCGCAGCGCCACATTTGGTGCAGAAAGAAGCCGTCTGTCCCTGAGCGGAAACTACCTGGATATCGGCAGGGTTACCGGGCTGAGGCGAAACAGGCTGCGGGGGCGGAGTCTGGTTGGACTGGACAGCCGGGGGATTCTGCCCGGGAACGCCCAGCCGCTCCGCCAGGCTTTGGTTGCCCGTAGCGCGGGTACCCGGCTCAATCTGCCGCAGCTTGTTTTCAATGGCATCTGTTCCCTTGTAGACCACCTTTGCGATGATATACCGGATCAGATATATAAGCGCTACAACACCAACGGCGCATATAATAAGCAACAGATTTTTATTCATGGTTCTTTCCTCCTGGTTCCATTAGAAAAAGCTGGGGTTGGTTTTTACTTTGATGGGGATGTTCTGGACCTGGGCACCTGGGTCAATGGAAAGGAACATTTTCTCGATTGCGGTAATCAAAATGTTCATAGGGATGTGCTCCTGCACCATACCCCGGTAGGTTTTCCAATTGGTGAAATGGAAATACCACACGTTCTGGTCGCCCACATCGTTCTTCCGATACATTTCAGCCTTCCAGTTGCTTCCGGTAAAGAAGAATGCCTGATTTGTATCATTCCTTTGAACGGATACGCCGCTTCCTCTTAAATCAGCATCCTGGATACCCTGCAGAACACGGGCAAAATCTGCACCCCGCAGGGTGAACTCCTCCGCCTGCTCCGTGATGACATACTTACGTTTTACGATTCTTCCTTCATCCAAAAGCTGGTTGTTGACCTTTCCTTGGCGAAGTCCAAAGAACAGGCCAATGGCAACCGCGCCAACAGATATTAAAATAGCAAACCACATAATTTTTTCCTCCTAAATTTTATTTTTTGAATTCTGTGCCGCCGTTACGAAAGCGGCGGTATTAGTGTCCATTTTTTACGATTTTGGCGAGAAGACGGCGGACGAATCTC
>Ga0129311_1002595_pt1 | contig 10684 bp, 16 predicted proteins | sample Go1ome_FD_94435 | JGI IMG/M metagenome (GOLD analysis project Ga0129311, IMG submission 94435) | Western lowland gorrila individual fecal microbial communities from Wisconsin, USA - Go1022B metagenome | ecosystem: Host-associated > Mammals > Digestive system > Large intestine > Fecal | place... | reverse complement strand
TGGTGGGCAGCTAGCTGCCCACCAAAGTCGCACCAATAACCGACCTATGCGCCCTTTGAAGTGGGCTTCTCCAAAGGAAAAACTCACTTCCTATCGTGTCCAAGATGTTTGACAAACCTACAAGTCGGTTTTTTCTTGACGCAAGCCGTCGAATGTGGTTTAATCTTCCTTGTCGGAATACCCGACCCTGGCGTAGCGGCGGGCTTGACACCATTCCACCCCGGAATCTGACCGGAAGGAGGTGAAAGCCGTGCCGAACCTTCTGCTTGTGATAACCGGCGTTTGCATCATCGCTTATGTGGTGCGTGAGACGCTGTATGACCTGCAAAAGAAAATGAGCGACCGTGATCCAGACCATCACGACCGCTCGAATAAGCAGGGCTAACTTCTGCTAAAAGCCCGCTGCTATGCCTTGATTATAGCATCGTACCGGCTCTCCGTCAAGGGGAGTCGGTTTTATTTTCGTCCCGCATGGCGCGAGTTATTCCTCGTCAGGCTTGCGCTTCCATTCTTCTTCCGTCATGTTCAAATCGGCGCGGAGCAGCTCGCCCACCAGCCCGTTGACAGATAAGCCTTTGCTTTGCGCGTGAGCCTCTATATCGTTCTTGCGCCCCTTGGGAAGCCGAACGAGCAGACTGTCATAGTTTTGCCGATTCCAACGGTCTTTAACGGTATTCGATGTTTTCCCCACTATGTCGCCTCCTTTCTTATATTATATCACAGATGAGCATCATGATAACAGTATGCAAGTTCAACAACCTGATATCAGTATATTTGGTTTTATTGACGGTTGGCATAGTGTTATCAGTATGCTATACTGTGACCGTCAAGAGGGCTTGATGCTATGCGTGACAGCGACACATTGAGCAAGCCCTCCAGCATTTGAAAGGAGTGTAGACACATGTTGACCAAAGAACAGCTTACCGCCATCTATGAACGAGAGCTGGAGAACGCGCCCTCGGCAGGCTCGGACGTCCTGAACGCGAAAAGGAGCTTTCACGCTGCACTGGATGAGTATTGCGCCGCACTGAACTATGAAGACTTCCTCTGGGCGTATGCGCTGGGCTATGAAGCCGGCAAAAAAGAAGACTGAAAAGGACGCTGAGTTCTCGCATACCTCAACGCCCGCGTCACCACAACCAAGGGGACGGCTCATTCTAACACAGCAAGCCGCCTCTCGTCAAAGGAGGAACACGCCATGACCTATCAGAACGAACGTGAGGAAATCATCGCGATTGCGAAAATGCTGACCGAAGGCGACAAAATCTACTACCTGCTCGGAACGGCGAGGTGCATGCTCAAGCTGGAAGCTGAGAGAGAAAAAGCGCAATAAGCGAAGGAGGAACAGGACATGATTCAGGTGGACAAAATGACCTATGCCGAGTATCACGAAGCGGTTGGACACTACGACAGGCGTTCCGAAAAAGCCCAGCGGGAAGATATCGAGCGCGGTATTGCGACCCTGTATGAAGAAGGCGACTGGTGGACGCTGAACAACCTGCGCATTCTGATAGGCAAGCTCGTCGGTATTGATATGGACGATCCGGAAGGCAGAGAGTTAAGCGGTATCCTGTTCAACCTTCGTCACGCGAACCTTGAGGCACTCCACTGGACAAGCCGCTGTCTAGTTGCGATACTCCGATCTCAGGAAAAACAGCAAACCAAATAAACGAAGGGGACGACGCACACGCGCCGCCCCCTGCTTTTTATTCCTGATAGCCCTTTTTGCAGCAGTTCTCGACGAAGCTGACGATTCGTGGAATTTCCGCATCATCACATTCCCTGATTTCGTTCACGATATAGTCCTCCATATCGTCCCGTTTGCGGAAATCGTCCTCCACGCTCGATACAAACCGCGCCACCTCCAGCAGACTGTCGATGTGTTCCTCTTCCGTCATGCCGATGACCAGCGTCATCAGCTCTTTTCGCTTTTCTTCCATACGTCCTCCTGATTCTCGATAACAGCCCGATACCGCCACACGGCGCGTTCGGATATATGCAGCCCGATGAAGCATTCTTTCATCGTGTAGCCGTCCACATAAAAGGACAGCAGAAAACCCCTCTGCGGCGTCGAGGGATGCAGCGCGTCAATCGCCGCCCGCGCCTCTTCGCGCCATTCCTCCAGCAGCTTAACCGCCGCTTCGTACTCCCTGCGCGTCCTCTCTGCCCGTATGAGCCTGTCGTCCACGCCGTAGGGCAGATTCTTTCCTCGGGGCATTCCGTCGTTCAGGCGGGCAGGCAGGGACGTTTGCGCTTGCTCCAGCATCAGTCCCAGCCGCTCCACCTCAAAAAATTGCTTCCGGCAGCGTATGATCCTTTCCCGCTCGGCAGGCGTGGGGCGGCGCATGGACAGGGTCAACCGTTCAGCTCCAGCACGCGCAGCAGGTCGCCTGAAAATGTTTCGCCCCAAACCCGCCACGACTTCTTCTCGCGCTCGACCACCGTTTTCCCTTCCGCGAGATACCGCTCGTAGACCGCCCAGCGGGTCTGCTCATCCTGCTGAGCGTACTGCCCCGCGTATCTGACGATAGCCGCCAGCTCGGCACGCAGCCCGCCGACGCTCAGAATCGCATTCATAGCCTTCGCGTGTTTTTCAGTCAAAACCATTTCCCCCTTCCACCCGTTCCAGAAATCCATACCCCGCCGCCAGCAGATCGACCGCCAGCGGGTCGCTGTCCGCCGCCCGGCACGCCTCGCCCAAATCCTCGGCGGTCTTGAGCCAGTAATCTTCGCCGCCCACCACGGGAAGATGCGCGTTCAAAAAGTCAAAGGCTATGCGGAAAGCCCGCTTCGCCCTAAGCTGTTCCTGCGTCATCCATACCTCCCCAACACGAATCAAGCCTCAGGCGGGAGCTGCACGAAACGCATCTGTGCGCAGCGCAAAAGCAGCTTCGTTTTGATCAGAGCCCCGTTGCGCTGTTTAGCCAGGTAGAGCATCAGCTTCCGGTCGCCCCGATCGCTGTTCAGCCCGTCCAGCGCATGAAGGAGCATCACGATATCCGCGTCCTGCTCGATTGCGCCGGAATCACGCAATTCGTGAAGCATCGGCTCTTCGTCCTGCCGCGCCGCGTTTCGGTTGAGCTGAGCGGCAACGATGACGGGGATGTGCAGCTCAACCGCCAGAGCCTTAATCCCTGTGCTGATCTCTGCCACAATGTTGTTCCGGTTCTCCCGTTCGTTCTCGGCTTTGAGCAAACCCAAGTAGTCAATGTAAATCGCATCCAGCCCGCCGGAGCGCCGCATATTCAGCGCCAGCCGCCGAATATCAGGCACGCGGATGCTCGTCGCCATGTACTGGTGGATGTTGCCCGCGCCGTACGCCTCCAGCCCCCGCAGGGCTTCAAGACGCTGATCCTCCGTCAGATTCTCGGCGTGATTAAACCGCCGCATCTCCACGCCGGAAACCGCCGCCAGCGCACGCACGGCATTTTGACGGATCGGCATTTCCGCCGAAATGTAGAGTACCTTTTTGCCGTCTGCCGCCGCGTGAAGTGCCGAATAGAGCAGCAGGGAGGACTTGCCCACGGAAGGGCGTGCGCCAATGACGACCATCTCCGCGGGTCTGAAACCGCCGTCCAGTGCAGCGTCGATTTTTTCAATCCCGCTCGTCACCGTCGGCGGATGCTCCCCCGCCTTCTCCTCCAGCACGCGCCGCGCTGAGGTCATCAAGTCCTCGGTCGGCGTGGTAACGCCCTGCGCCAGCCGCATCCGTCAGACAGCGCAGCGCATCTCGCCGCAAAGCACGAGAACGGATGATGTCCGCATGCTGCATGGCAAGCGTCCGGCTGAACCCCGACTCGACGCAAACCCCCGCAACGTCGCTCTCCCGCCCCGGCAGGGCATCGCAGACGGTTACGAGGTCGCACGTCTTGCCAGCCGCCTCCAGCGAACGACAGGTCGTGAAGATGTCCCGGCATAGACCATCTGAAAAATCCGCCGCCCGGAGCTGAACGTCCGCCGCCTTGACTGTGTTTTTTTAGGATTGCCGCACAAAGTTCGCGCTCCGCCTTGCAGGATTCAGACGCAGGCAACGCCATCGTAGTTTCCGCCATTTTTCTTCCCTCCGCTATCGCTTCGTTCCCAGTTTCGAACCGCCGCGTGCCAGTCCTTCATCCCTGCGTTGCCGACCTTCCAGCCCTTCGAGGCGTAAAAGTCCACGAACCGCTGTGCGTCCACGCCGTTCCCCCGCTCTTGGCAGTAGGTCGAAACCTCTTCAATGGTTGGTGGAGTGAAGCGCTTGCGCGGCTTAATACCTTGTTCTTCTTTGTTACCTTTGTTTAATTGTGGTCGGTTGCTGGTCGGTCGTTGGTCAACTTGTTGGTCGTTCTGCTGGTCGATATCAGATTGTACATCTTGAAATTTCCCATAATTCACAAGGGTTATCAGACTGAATTTGTTGGTCGATTTGATGGTCAATTCGTTGGTCGATTTTAAGTGATCAAGCGCAGTCCTGATTTGACGTTCCGACAGCCCTGTTTGAGCCGCAAGCGCCTTGCGTCCGGTTACGAGCTGACCGCGCTTAATGGTCATCCCTTGCCACTCAGAATCCGTCCAGTTCGCCATCAAAAGCAAATTCACGAACAGCCATCCCGTTGCAGGATCAGCGTGCCATCCCCAACTGAGCAGGGAACGATGCAGGGCGATAAAGCCGTTCTGAAGCAAGCGGTATCACCGCCTACCGTTCACTGTCGTCCCTGCCTGTTCATCGACCCATGCAAGGAAACGATTCCGGGGAATCAACAATTTGCGACCAATGTGTATAACTGGAAAGCCCTCGGAATGGGCAAGTTCGTAGCCCTTGATGCGGCTGATGCCGAGCATCTGAGCAGCTTCCTCGACTGTCAAAGTCAAACGTGTATCATCCATGGCAAATACCTCTCTTTCAATCTGGTGTGTTTTGATATCTCTAGCATATCACGCTTTCATTCGAATGTCAATACTTTAAATCGAAAGTCTATTACCGCATATTTGCATATTTACACGATTAATCATTTTCAATACATTCATTTTAATTCTATTGACTTCTTTTTCATGCTGTGCTATGCTATTGATTAAAGGAGGATGATTTTATGGATTTGAAAAATTTAGGTGTTCGCCTGTCGGAACTGCGTAAAAAAAGCGGTCTGAACCAACGCCAAGCCGCCGAAAAACTAGGCATATCACCCGCGCCGCTGTCTGCCTATGAATTAGGAAAAAAACTCCCACCACTTGAAACTCTTGCGTCAATGACAGAGTTATATCACGTTTCATTAGATTATCTTTGCGGTAATGAGAATGCCGATTCTGCCGCCGAATTGCCGAAAGAAGCGACAAAGCGTGATGATTTTCTGCGCTGCTTCTCTGCACTGTGCCGCTCAACGTTGCCTGTGAAAATCTCAATGGGTGTCGTGCCGCCACATAAAGTTGAAGATTTCATCAACTCTCCAGTGCCAGACGAAATGGCTTGTTCAGATTATGAAAGAACCGAAGGTTTTGCTGTTACGTCGATTTCTTTTGCAGAGTATTTTGATTCAGAAGAGCGCTTTGATAATCCGCCTTGGCTGTACACATTCAGCGATAAATATAAAAATTTGCTCAAGCTATGTGCTGAGCGTGATATTGACGCAGAAGTGCTTGACGCTTGGCTGGATAAGCAATTGCTATCTGCAAAGGGACAATACACGCTTCACGCTCCGGAAAAAGATGAACCTTTCGCAAACTTACAGATTCTCGACAAGAAAAGTAATCCAAAGGAGGAATGACAATGCCCCGAAAAACATCCCGCAACGCACAGGGGGGCGGCACAATCCGCCAGCGCTCAGACGGCAGATGGGAGGCACGCTATACCGTTGGGCGCGACCCCGGCACGGGCAAACAGGTCCAGCGCTCTATCTACGGCGCGACACAAAAGGAAGTCCGACAGCGCCTCCAGCAGATCACCATGGACATTGACGAGGGGACGTATACCGCGCCCTCTCGCCTGACGGTGGAGGAATGGCTGAATACATGGCTCAATGACTATCTGCTGGACGTAAAGCCGCGCACCATTCAGAAATACAGTTCAACCGTCCGTAACCGTCTCATTCCGAATCTAGGCAAAATCAAACTTCGCGACCTGTCTGCCCGCCAGATTCAACATCTGTATAATGCGCTCTATCGCGGCACGGATGGGCTGCGTCAGCTTGCCCCAAAGTCTATTCACGACACACACGGCACATTTCACAGAGCATTGCAGCAAGCTGTCGAAATCGGCTTAATTAAATCAAACCCTTCTGATGTCTGCAAACTGCCGCGAGTAAAGAAAGCAGAAATCCAACCGATGGACAGCGCACAAATATCGAATTTTCTGCATCGCATTGAAGGGCATTCATTTGAACTGATTTATAGAATCGACCTATTCACAGGAATGAGAATGGGCGAAATACTCGGGCTTTCATGGGATTGCATTGATTGGAAAAATGGCGTTATCCGTATTTATCGACAATTGCACCAAATCAAGGGCGGCTATGAATTCGGATCATTAAAAAATGATAAGCCGCGCACGATTACAGTCGCACCTTCTGTGCTGGAGGCGTTCAAACAGCAGCGTACTCGCCAGCGACAGTGGCGGCTCATTGCCGGTTCAGCATGGTCAAACCCTGATGATTTGATTTTCACCAACGAGATTGGACAACATGTCGCACGCGGCACTGTATTCAACAGTTACAAACGCATCGTTTGAGATATGGGCGCACCAAATCTGCGCTTTCACGATTTGCGCCACAGTTACGCCGTTGTTTCCCTGCAAGCCGGAGACGATATCAAAACCCTTCAACACAATTTAGGACACTACACAGCTTCCTTTACTATGGATGTTTATGGGCATTGTACCGAAGAAATGCAGCAGCAATCCGCCTCCCGTATGGAGAACTTTATCAAGGCTGTTTCAGGCTGTAAAGGGTAAACTAAAGGGTCAAGTCATGAAAACAAAAATAAAAAAAGTCCCAATTCTCTAGCAAAACCTAGAAAACTGAGACTTCTCTGCATGGTCGGAGTGGCGAGATTCGAACTCGCGGCCTCTTGAACCCCATTCAAGCACGCTACCAAACTGCGCTACACCCCGAATGAAAGCACACTGCCTTCAAGCACGATTTATTATACCACACTCTCAGGATTTGTCAATAGCTATTTTCCTCCCAAATGTCCATCCGACTCATCCCGGATTAAAAACTGCCCGATCGACCGTTTTTGATCGAGGAAAGATTCAGCAAAACCCGTTTTACTCCCCCGCCTCAGTTGAAAAAACAGGAAAGCCTGGCGTGCGCGGGCGATTCTGCACGGTTTTCCATATACAAAAGCAGCTATGGCTCGAGGGTTTTCCATCAAGCCATAGCTGTTTGATTTCAAAATGTTCGGCTTCAGTTGGAGCGCGCCTTGGTCTTACGGCTTACTCAAACTCGACAACCTGCGTCCAGCGCGTCAGGAATTCCTTTTCCGCGCCATGCTTCTTGGTCATCTGCGCGGCTGCAACGATCGGCAGCCACTTCTGGACATACTGCATCGCGATATCGTTCTTCTTGCAGAAGAGCTTGAGATACAGATCCGCCTTCTTCTGATCTTCCAGCGCGAAGAGCAAATAGGTCATCGCGGCGTCAGCAGAAGCGTTGCCGATTGCGGCATGCGCCCAGTCCAGAATATAAACCTTGCCGTCGTCGCCGATGAGGACATTGGTCGGGTTGAAATCGCCGTGCGTGATCTTCGTATGCGGCTTCATGTTTTCAAGGCGCACATGCAGCTCGTAGCGCGTCGTCGCATCCAGCTCATCGCGCAGGGACGAAATCTGGGCATTGAGCTTATCCTTCAGGCGTCCCATCTGCTTGCAGGTATACTTGTGGATATCGCTCTGGATATCGACGAACTGCTCCATCAGGCTGTCGATGTTTTCCGGCTGCTCCTGCATGAGCTGCGCCATGGTCTTGCCCGGAATATTCCGAATGACCAGCGCCCAGCCCTCGCCCGTGTCCTTGACCTCCAGCAGCTCCGGCACATTCAGTCCGACTTCTTCCGCCAGCGCATGGTTAAACGCTTCCTTGATGACCGCGCTCTTGGGATAGCCCGACTTAAACTGCTTCACGATCGTGTCGCCGTCGCGGTATACCGTCTTGGTTCCGCGCTCTACGATGATTTCCTTGCTCATGTTGAATCCTCCTAAACGGTTTTACATGGCTTCTTCCGAAAAGAAACGGGAGGATGTACGTTCTCTCCACCCGGGAGAGAACGCCCTCATATCGTCAGCGCTTACGCCTTCTCGCCGTAATACGCCTTGAGATACATCGCCTTGATCTCCTTGAGCAGCGGATAGCGCGGGTTCGCTCCGGTGCATTGGTCATCGAACGCATCCTCAACCATCTGATCCAGCGTGCTCATGAAGGTTTCTTCGCTGATTCCGTATTCCGCGATGGATTTCTTGATGCCAACCTTCGCCTTGAGCTCCTCCACCTTGTCGATGAACAGGTTGAGGGTCTCCTCGTCATCCTTTCCGCAGACGCCGCAGAAGTGTGCGCACTCCGCGTAACGCGCCAGCGTATGCGGATGGTCATACTGCGGGAACGTGCCCATCTTCGCCGGCACTTCCGCCGCGTTGTAGCGCAGGACGTGGGAAATCATCAGCGCGTTGGCGACGCCGTGCGGCAGATGATGATAGGCGCCGAGCTTGTGCGCCATCGAGTGGCAGACGCCCAGGAACGCGTTGGCAAACGCCATGCCCGCCATGCAGGACGCATCCGCCATCTTCTGTCGGGCTTCCGGATCGGCAGCGCCGTATTCATAGGCACGCGGCAGATATTCAAAGACATTCTTCATCGCCTTGAGCGCCAGACCATCCGTATAGTCCGTCGCCATCATGGACGCATACGCTTCCAGCGCATGGGTCAGCACGTCAACACCGGAGGCGGAGGTCAAGCCACGCGGCTGGTTCATCATGTTGTCCGCATCGACAATCGCCATGTTCGGCAGCAGCTCATAATCCGCCAGCGGATACTTCGTTCCCGTGCGGTCATCCGTGATGACGGCAAACGGCGTAACCTCGGAGCCCGTGCCGGAAGAGGTCGGGATGGCGACGAAATACGCCTTTTCGCCCATCTTCGGGAAGGTGTAAACGCGCTTGCGGATATCCATAAAGCGCATCGCCATATCCAGGAAGTCCACTTCCGGATGCTCATACATCACCCACATGATCTTGCCGGCGTCCATGGCAGAGCCGCCGCCCAGTGCGATGATGCAGTCCGGCTCAAACAGGCGCATCGCCTGCGCACCCTTGAGCGCGGAAGAAAGATTCGGATCCGGCGCGACATCGTAGAAGCAGGTGTGCTGAATGCCCAGCTCATCGAGCTTCGCCTCGATCGGCGCAACGTAACCATTCTTATAGAGGAAGCTGTCGGTGACGATGAAGCACTTCTTCTTGCCCATCACCGTGCCCAGCTCATCGAGCGCCACCGGCATGCAGCCTTTCTTGAAATACACCTTCTGCGGCGCACGGAACCAGAGCATGTTCTCTCTCCTCTCGGCAACAGTCTTGACATTGAGCAGATGCTTCACGCCGACGTTTTCGGAAACGGAGTTGCCGCCCCAAGTGCCGCAGCCCAACGTGAGCGACGGCGCCATCTTGAAGTTGTACAGGTCGCCGATGCCGCCGAAGCTCGAGGGCGTATTGATGACGATGCGGCAGGCTTCCATCCGCTCGGCATGCCTGAGGATCTTCTCCTTCTGCGCCGGATGGATGTACAGCGACGCCGTATGACCGTGACCGCCGTCGCAAACCAGCGTTTCCGCCTTATCCAGCGCCTCGTCAAAGTCCTTGGCGTGATACATCGCCAGCACCGGAGAGAGCTTTTCATGGGAGAATTCCTCGGAAAGATCGACGCTCTCGACCTCGCCGATGAGGATCTTCGTTTCTTCCGGAACATCAACGCCCGCCAGTTTGGCAATCGTATGGGCGCTCTGTCCGACGATCTTCGCGTTCAGTGCGCCGTTGATGAGGATGGTATGGCGCACCTTGTCCAGCTCGTCGCCCTTGAGGAAATAGCATCCGCGGCGCTCAAACTCATCGCGCACCTCATTATAGATGCTGTCCAGCACGGTCACACTCTGCTCGGATGCGCAGATCATGCCGTTGTCAAACGTCTTGGAATGGATGATGGAGCTGACAGCCAGCTTGATATCGGCGGTTTCGTCGATGATGACCGGCGTGTTGCCCGCGCCGACGCCCAGTGCCGGTTTGCCGGAGGAATACGCCGCATGCACCATGCCGGGTCCGCCCGTCGCCAGAATGATGTCCGCCTCATGCATCAATTCGCCCGTCAGTTCAAGGCTCGGGTATTCGATGCAGCCGATGATGCCTTCCGGTGCGCCCGCCTTGACAGCCGCTTCGTAGACGATGCGTGCGGCTTCCGCGGTGCATTTCTTGGCACGGGGATGCGGGCTGATGAGGATGGCGTTGCGGGTCTTCAGGCACAGCAGCGCCTTGAAGATGGCGGTAGACGTCGGGTTGGTCGTCGGAATGACCGCCGCAACCAGACCGATCGGCTCGGCAATCTTCTTAATGCCGAACGCGTCGTCCTTCTCGATGACGCCGACCGTCTTCGTGTTGCGGTATGCGTGGTAAATATACTCACTGGCATAGTGGTTCTTGATGACCTTGTCTTCCATCACGCCCATGCCGGTTTCT
>Ga0129311_1002591_pt1 | contig 10695 bp, 15 predicted proteins | sample Go1ome_FD_94435 | JGI IMG/M metagenome (GOLD analysis project Ga0129311, IMG submission 94435) | Western lowland gorrila individual fecal microbial communities from Wisconsin, USA - Go1022B metagenome | ecosystem: Host-associated > Mammals > Digestive system > Large intestine > Fecal | place... | reverse complement strand
GCGTGCGCAATAACGCGGGCAGAGCGTCGTATCCTGCACATCAATCTGCACATAATCCGTCATCTTGCCCGGAACGGTTTCCACCTTAATTTCCGGCTTGCGGAACTGCGTATTCAGCGTGACCGCTGCTTCACGAGCAACACCCCATACGCTCAGGCAATCCGGACGATTCGCCAGAATCTCAAAATCAACAATCGTATCATCCACACCCAGAATGGAGCGAACATCCGTACCCGGCTTATAATCCTCATGGAAGATAAGCAGTCCCTTGTCGCCGACAGAAGGATACAGATAATCCGGAACACCGATTTCCGGGCCGGAGCAGCACATGCCGAAGGAATCTACGCCGCGAAGCTTGCCCTTCTTGATTTTCACGCCGCCCGGCAAAACCGCGCCAACCTTGGCAACCGGAACCAGATCGCCCTCGTGAACATTCGGAGCGCCGGTAACGACCTGAATCGGCTCTTCTTCTCCGACATCGATCGAGCAGATCACCATATGATCAGAGTTTTCGTGCTTGCGAACGGAAAGAATCTTGCCGACCACAACACCCTGCACGGCTTCGTTCTGGTCTTCAAGACCCTCGACGCCCGTGCCGTGCATAATCATTGCGCTCTCAAATTCTTCCGGGGAAACGGGGATATCCGTATATTGCCGAATCCATTGCATCGGTACTTTCATTGCTTGATTCCTCCAGATTTAGTCTTCACGGAACTGAGACAGGAAACGCACATCGCCCTCATACAGAAGGCGCATATCCGTAATGCCGTAACGCAGCATAACGATGCGCTCAAGACCCACGCCGAACGCAAAACCGCGATACTTTTTGCTGTCAATACCGCACATATCCAGAACCTTGGGATTGACCATGCCCGCGCCCAGAACCTCGATCCAACCGGTTCCCTTGCAAACGCGGCAGCCCTTGCCGTGGCAGTTGACACAGGTCAGATCGACCTCCGCAGAAGGCTCCGTGAACGGGAAGAAGCTCGGGCGGAAGCGCGTCGTCACATCGTCGCCGTAAAGCGCTTTTGCAAACGTGTCAAGCGTGCCCTTCAAATCAGCCATCGTTACATCTTCGTCGATGACCAGACCTTCCATCTGATGGAATACCGGGGAATGGGTCGCGTCAACCTCATCCGCACGGTAAACGCGTCCCGGGCATACGATACGAATCGGCGGTTTGCGGGAAAGCATGGTACGCGCCTGCACCGGAGAAGTATGCGTACGCAGGACAATGTTGTCTTCGATATAGAACGTATCCTGCGCATCGCGTGCCGGATGGTTCTTCGGAAGATTCAGCAGCTCAAAGTTGAACAGATCCAGCTCAACTTCCGGGCCTTCCACCACGTCAAAGCCCATGCCGGTGAACACCTTCAAAAGCTGATCCTGAACAAGGGAAACAGGATGAACACAGCCGATGGGCGTATGCTCACGCGGCTCAGTGACGTCGATAGCCTCGCGTTCAAGCTTCTTTTCCTGCTCAAGCTGCTTGATTTTCTTATCCAGCAAATCCATCTGCTCGGTCAGCTTTTCGCGGACAACGTTGATCATCTGTCCTGCCTTCGGGCGCTCCTCAGCAGGAAGCTGTCCCATCGAACGCAGCAGCTGGGTCAGATCGCCTTTTTTTCCCAGCATTTTCAGACGCAAAGCATCAAGTCCCGCCTTATCGCGGATATTTGCCAGCTGTTCGGATGCCTCTTCCTGAATCTTGCGCAATTGTTCCTGCATATCCATGTCAGTATGTATCCTCCTTTTTTAACAGAAAAAAGCCCCGTCCGCAAAAGGGACGAGGCTGAATTTCCTCGTGGTACCACCCAATTTTTTCCTCACGCCCGATAATTGACGTAAGGACTCTGATACGATAACGGGTCATTCCGTCTCCGCCTACTTGTCAGCAGAGAAGCTCCTGAGTGAATTTCCCGCGAAAACCTACGCAAAATTCCAGCCGCGTTTTGCGCTCTCTGAAAGTTTCCATTTCTGCGGGCGTTGTTCTCAATCTTCGCCTTTCCCGGCTATTATACATGATTTTGAAATCAATATCAAGAGAAAATTTATTGCAGATACTCGCTTTCTCCGCAATAACAGAATTCGTCGCAGCGATGGTTTTCACCGCATGCCCATGTTTCCTCGGTTTCACACGGGTCTTCGATCTCTTCCATCAGCGAATCCATGACGTACTGACCAAACACCTGCTCAATCTCATCCTCTTCATGCGCCACGACATATTCAAGAGCGCCGTCGGGCGTCAGTTCTTCGCGAACAAGGAGCAGATCGTTTTCATCAGCAAACTCAAATGTATTCTCATCACAAATGCTGCTGAGAACAAAATAGGTCTTTCCGCTGTATTCAACGGTCGCCAAATAGCGCATCGTCACGGTCTTACCGTTTCCGTCGCTGACCACGACCCATTCATGTTCATGTTCCGGCAGTTCCATGACAGGGTTTCCTTTCCGGATCAAATGTCCATTTTCATAAAATGAAGATCAGCGTTCTTCCTCGTTCTGAGCAAGATACGCCTCATAAATGCACGCAATCAGGGCTTCATCATCCAGCGATTGATAGCAGGGATTTCCCTCTTCATCGACCGTTTTCTTCATGATAAAGCTTTCGTCCCTTGCAATGTCGCCGCAGTCTTCTTCGCTTACCAGCAGAACGTACTCATCGCCATGATAAGGAATTGTCGCATTCAGAATAAAGCGGATGGCATTTCCATCTTCATCTTCCATTTCAAAAATGCCGTCATCCTCAAACTCTTCATCATCTTCGTCATCAGAAAAGGCATTTTGGGCTGCCTGCGCATCCAAATAGGATTGCAAAATAACGACCGCAGCAACCATGTCCACTTTCTTCTTCCGGTTTTCGCGGCTCATGTTCGCCTCAAGCAGCGCATCCTCTGCCAGAACCGTCGTCATTCTCTCGTCGTAAAACGAAACATCCAGCCCTGCTTCAGTCAGCTTTTCGGTAAACTGAGCCACCTTTTCCGTCTGAAAGCCACGAGTGCCATCCATATTGAGCGGCAGCCCGGACAAAATGCGGTTGGTTTCATACTTCTGGGCAATCTCACAGATATGCCGTACATCCGGTCCATAGCCGATGCGCGTATATGTTTCAATCGGCTGCGCAGTGATGCCCAGCGGATCGCTTACGGCAATGCCGATGCGACGATCACCGATATCCAGCGCAACAATTCTCTCGTTCATGTTAAAGCCTCTTATACATTCTTGGAAATATAGAACTGAACCAGTTCCTCCAGCAGCTCATCGCGATCAATGCGGCAGATAAGCGAACGTGCGTTCTGATATCCCGTAATATAAGTCGGATCGCCGCTGATCAAATACCCGACAATCTGCGTGATCGGGTCATATCCTTTTGCCGACAGCGCATGATAGACACAAAGCAAAATGGTCTGCGCATCCTGCGGATTGTCGCTGATCGTTTTAAAGTGCTGCGTTCCCATTTCCGAATCGATCATGTCAAATAACCCCTTCCCTTAAACTACCTTTTCCCATTATACACGATTTGCGATTTAGTTTCAATGATTTCTTATCCGTTCATGCTGTTCACTGTTCTGCGGATGCTCCAAACAACACTTCTGAGCGTAACAACCAGCGGAATGGCGAGGATGATTCCCCATAAACCCATCAGGCTTCCCAGAATAAAGACGCTGATGAGCGCACTCAGCGGTTTAATTGACGTACTGGAAGCGGTAAAATACGGCGTAATAAAGTTGCCTTCAATCTGCTGCACCAGAATCACAACCAGCAGGGCGAACAGCATGGGCGTTGTTCCTTGCCCCATGGCAGTCAAAATAATCGGGATGCTTGCCAGAATCGGACCGATGTACGGCAGAATCTCAAATATGCCCATGAAGAGCGCCAGCAGCAACGCATCTTTTATGCCGAGCAAGAGCAAGCCCATAAGCGTTGCGATAAACACAAATAAACTGGTTTTTATCATGCCGGAAAGATAGCCGAGAAGGGCATTTCGGCATCCGGAAGCCGCCAGCAAGAATGCACTTCGCCATGAAATCGGAAGCAACAGCAGGATGTGTTTTGACAGAACTTCCCTTTCACAGAGAAGATAATACGAAATCACAAGCGAAAAAGCCCATCTGCCTATATGCGCGGCAAACGCCACGCCTCCCTGCGCAACAAGGCTTGTTCCCTTAGCAATCAGGTTTGTGATCATTTCCATGGGCTTAATCTGGAAATCGAAGCGGATTCCGAGATTCGAAATCACCTCTTGACTTTTTTGAGCAATCCCGCTGACCGATGGTGCCATTCGCATGAGAAGATCTATACCATGTGAAACCAGATAGGGAACAAAGGCAGCAAGAAGCACTCCCGCTACAATGACAAAACTCAGCACCGCAATGGCTGCTGACAGATGCGCACCGCATCCGGCTCTTTCAAGGCGTACACACAGAGGCGCAAGCAACAGCGTAAACGCACAGGACAGCGTAAACACCACTGCAATCTGAAAAAAAGCTTCCTTTTTCAGGTAGATGACCGCGAATGTAAGCAGCGCTGAAAGAGCAAGAATCGCCGGGCGTTTAAAGAAACTGCGCAAACCTCTGTCTCCTTTCAAAAAACCGCAGAGCGTTTTCACTCTGCGGCGCATTTTTATCTCGTCCAGCAATCGGCAACTTGCTTTGCCAGATGCGAACCATTTTTGCTTAGGACTCTTTTCATGCGTTTGCCCTGCGGCGTCATCATCAATCCGGCGCCAACGGTTAAACCCAATAAACCGCCGGCTGCCATACCCTTCATGGTCGATAAGCGCATGCTTCATTTCCCTCCCTTGTCAAACGCAGCTCATTGCCTATGCAGGCGGGAATCACCAGCTCCAATTTACGATGCTCAGCGGGAACATAGGCATACACCCAGACACGAAATCGGCGTTCCCTGCCTATATAGCCGGGAATCATTTCAATGGCTTCAATCTCCAATGTCGATTCATTCATCGCGTAATCCGTTACGCGTCCGCAGAGAAGACCCGTTGTATCACGAACAAACACGCTGGGCGACGATTCATACGATCGGGCATATCTGCTTGCTTTGTCGACGAGAATAAACCCTTCGCCAAATGCGACAATATCCTCGGGGAGGATCAGTTTTTTGCCCCGTATTCCGCAGGATACGATGAGCGCACGAACCTGATTTTGCGCTTCGTTCAAGCTGACACCCTGCATCAAACCGATCTGCCGATGATTGCAAATCACCGGATAATTGCGCAGTATGCTGACGCGAATCAAGCCGTTCACCTTCTTTCCCGTGAGCCTGCCATTAGCGTCTCCTTGCCCCCGAAAAAACATGCTGGCAAAATCTATGACAGAAAAGCGAACCGAACCGTCTTCACTTCCGCCATTTCCTATAAACACAAAAAAGCGGCCGAAGCCGCTTCAGCTTGTTGACATAAGCACGCTTGGCTTGAATAGCAAAATCAAGAGATTCAGCTATTCTTTCATTTGCGGAAAGGGCTATTCTCCCCCTTCGGGGGAGAATAGCTTTTTGTCTACAGTCTGAAGCGGCCGAAGCCGCTTTTATCTGAGTTTTTGAAGGGTTTGTTCGAATGCATCCGAGAGAGGTGCGCAGAACGCCATGCGTTCTCCGGTTCTGGGATGCGTAAAAGACAGACTATATGCGTGAAGCATCAGCCTCGGAATGCGTACGGCGCATTTCAGATTCGGCGCATAGATTTTGTCACCCAGCAAAGGATGCCCAACGGACAGCATATGAACACGAATCTGATGCGTTCTACCTGTCAGAAGATGGACGTCCAGATACGTTGCGCCATTCAGTCGTTCCAGCACATGCCATTCTGTTTTAGACGGCTTTCCGTCTGCAACGACTGCCATTTTCTTCCGATCGATCGGATGACGTCCAATCGGCGCTTCGATTAATCCCTCATCTTGAGAGAAGGAACCATAGGCAACCGCACGGTAGTGCTTTTCCATCGTGCGCTGTTTAAACTGCTCACTCAGCGCAGCATGAGCAGCATCGTTCTTCGCGATCAAAATCAAGCCGGACGTATCCTTATCCAGTCTATGAACGATGCCCGGACGCATTTCTCCCCCGATTCCGGATAAATCATGCACATGATACAGCAGCGCATTGACAAGTGTTTTATCTTCATTTCCCGCTGCGGGATGAACAACCATTCCGCAAGGTTTGTTGACCAAAACAACATCCGCATCCTGATAGAGGACCTCAAGAGGGATATTCTGAGGGACGATACTGACCGGCTTCGCCTCCGGAACAGATAGCGTCAGTTTCATGCCATCTTCCGTTTTTCTGGCTGCTTTCGTTTCCGGAACACCATCGACGATCAATGCGCCTTCCTCCATCAGCGACGCAATGCGCGAACGGGAAAAAGGCGTCTTTTCGCGCAAGTATGCATCGAGGCGCATGCCTGCTTCTTCCGATTCAACGATCAGGTCAATGGTCTTTTCATCCATGGTGTTCCTCCGGTTTACCCATTTTATGATCAAAACAAATCAAGACAAACAATATGACAACCGAAATCGTAATACAGATATCCGCAAAATTAAAGATCGGGAAACGAACAAACAGAAGCCGGATATAATCCGTCACCCCGCCCCATATCAGCCGATCAATCAGATTACCGATTCCGCCTCCGATCAACCCTGCCAGCGAAATATAAAACAGACGGGAATTCGATGTGCTTCGTATCAAAAGCACACACAGCGCAGCCATCAGCGCCAACGACATAACCGCAATGAGCATCGTTTTTGAAGACAGCATGCTGAAAGCCGCGCCCGTATTGGTTGTCCGATCAAGCTGAACCAACGGCGGGGCGCTCAAAATCACATACCCTTCCGGATATAAACGAACAAGCGATTTCAACGCCTGATCAACAAGCGCAAGAACCGCAGCTAACAAAAAAACCTTTTTCTTCATGAACTTGTTTCATCTACAAATTGCTTTCCACAATACGAACCAACTCGGCTAAAAATCGTCCGATAATAGGCAGATTAGCCAACGCAATGCTCTGCAGAATGTACAGCAGCAGCGCTCCCAGCACAGTAAAACCGATAGAAAAGCCGATACCTCTCGCCGCGCCGAGCGCCATTTCCTTCAACAGTCTTCTCCAGCCGCGCTCTCTGCGGATCCAGTCTTCAATCTGCCTGGAAATATGTCTGAGCTGTTCAAGCGTAGGCTCATCTGCTTCCATCTGCTCTCATCCCTTTCCACCATTCTGGAAATAGGATGGCACAAAGCATCACAATTATCCCAAAAGAAAAAGCAGGGAGCTTTCTCCCCGCCTTGCCTTTCCTTACAGAAGCTTCTTCATCTGCTCCATGGAAGCCGTCTGCGCGTCGGTAATCTTCTTGAGCGAATCATAATACTCCGCCGTCTGCTTGCGCAGGGAAGCAAGCTGAGCAGTCAAATCTGCAATCTTGGTCTGTGCATCGGTACGAATTGCCGCAGCATCCTGATTCGCCTGATTGATAATCTCCTCCGCTCGCGCATCAGCAGCGGTAACGATTTCCTCATATGCGCCCTTTGCCTTGCTGAGAACCAGTTCAAAGCTCTCGCTGGCGTGACGATCTTCCTGAACAGGGCGAACCGGCGCCGCCTGAGCAACCGGCGTCACAACAGTCTGCGCAGCAGATGCGCTCTGAGCCTTCTGCAGATCCGCTTTCGCCTGATTCAATTCAGCGGTCAGCTGAGCCACCTGCTCTTTGAGCCGATTGGTCTCCGCTTCGCGATTCTCCATTTCCTCGAGGATTTCATCCAGAAAAGACTCAACCTCGTTGTTGTCATAACCGTTTTTAACAACTTTGAAGACCTTATTTACAATAGTATCAAGCGTAATAGCCATGGGAAGAAGCTCCTTTCAACAACCATACTGCAACTTTATCACTCGTATCGGAAAAAGGTAACTCCGATACGCTGTTTCTTGGTCAACCCTTCAATTTTCTGCAACCGAACGCGACCTCTTCCGCGCAGAGAAAGCAACGCGCCTTCTTCAACCGATGCGTCTACCTTGTCGCACGGAATATGGTTCAGCTTGACCAATCCTCCGCGAATCATCGTGCCGGATTCAGCTCGGGATAAGCGAAACGCCCCTGCCAGAACCGCATCAAGCCTCATAGAACTCAGCGTATCATGAAACGCTGTTCCCTGAGGCTCAGGAACAGAAACCTCGCCCTCCACAGTTTTAAAATGCAGGGCGACCTTTCCCGCGCTTGTCATCCCCTGAAGGATAAAATCCGCAACCTGTTTTATGACAAACAGATACACATCAGAATCTACTATGATAATATCGCCAATATTGTCCCTTGTCAAGCCTAAAGCCATAAATGATCCCAGCAGATCGCGATGGGAAATCGAACAGAATTTTGACGAATATCGGGAATGCAGCGGAACCAGAGGGAATTCGCTTCTTTCAACGCTCACATTCCAAGGCGCAAAACAGCCAATCACCCGTTCAGCGGCGTCATATCCGCCCCACGTCATAAACTGTACGCCATGTTCACGCGCAATTTTTCCGGCTTCAACAGCCTGTGCAGGATCGAGAAAACGAGTAAAACGCAGGATTTCTTTTTCAGAAGCAAAACGCGCTGCAAACTCAAATGCTCTGTTATTATCTTCCATGTCGGCTCAGCATATCAACGATAGCGCATACTGCGGCTTGCGGCGTATACGTCTTCCTCGATAACCTCAACATTTTCCGGCGCAAGAAGATACGACAAATGCGCAACCTTCAGCATTCGCCCCTGAAGCGCAAACGCAGCGCCGCTGAGCAAATCCACCACGCGTCCGCAATCCTTCGGATCAATATTTTCCAAATTCAGCAGGACGCTTTCGCCTTTCAGCAGATACTTGATGATTTCGCGGCATTCTTCAATCTGGCGCACATTGACGATGCGTTCGCAATGCGTATATTGAGCTTCCTGCGCGGCACGCGGATCCATTCTGGAATCATGAATCACATTGCCGCGTCGTCCGGAAGAACGGAACGGACGCGGTTCTTCTTCTTCGTCGTACTCGTCCTCATCGTCATCCTCTTCAGCCGCTCGCCTGGCAGCATTCCGGCGCGAGGACAACGCTGCCGTCTGCTTCTTGTTCTTAGTGAACGGATTATTCAGGGGAAAACGGAAAGTAGGGGTTTCATCCTCTTCTTCTTCGTCGTAGTCTTCTTCCTGAATTTCGCCGTCCTCAAGCTCGTCTTCATCGCGCTCGTCGCTTTCCTCAGTCGTAAAGCCAAGTTTTTCAGACAGCGTTTTCAAAAAACTCATGAACGTGTTTCCCCCTTGAGATCAAACTTCCTGAACGGCGTAATTTCTTGCGCCGAAGATTGCCGAGCCGATGCGCACATGTGTTGCGCCTTCCTGCGCGGCTAATTCGTAATCGCCGGACATCCCCATCGACAGCTCTTCGATATGCGTTCCGTCGATGGCTTCGTTCCTCAATTCTTCAAACAGTTTTCTCATTTGAATGAAGTAAGGACGAAGGGCGTCGTCATCCTGTAAAAACGGCATCACAGCCATCAGTCCTCGAATCTCCAGTCCCGGCAGTTGCGCTGCCTTTCTAGCAAAAGAGAACAGATCTTCGACTGCGATTCCGCCTTTCTGCGGTTCGTTGCCGATGTTGACCTGAATCAGCACAGGCATTTTCAAACCGTGCTGTTGCGCACGGCGATCAATTTCCTGCGCCAGACTCTCTCTGTCGAGTGACTGAATCATGGCAACCTTATCTATTATATATTTAACCTTGTTATTTTGCAACTGTCCAATCAAATCAATTTGAAAAGACGCGTCCAAATGCGGAAGCTTTTCGAGAATTTCCTGAACGCGGTTCTCTCCCAGATGCGTAATGCCTGCATCCTTCGCCTGATTCACCTGAGCCGCTGCGACTGTTTTGCTGACAGCGATAATCTCGGGAGCGCGTCCCCAGCGTTCAACGGCTGCGCACTCGAGCTTCTCGCGAATCAATTGAACGCGTTTGTTCAATTCTTCATCCATCGTAAGCCCTCCCTTTAAAACAGCAGCAGCGTTTTTCCATCCGTCAGCGGCGATCCTTCCAAGGTCGGACGAACAAACGCCGTATCCGCATCCGGATAGGAAAGCACGGTTACCGCAACGAAGGTCTGAGCGCCGCCATCTGCAACGACGACACCGATGGTTTCATTCATCGAATACAAAGCGTTGATCGGCACACTGAAGCCCGTTATGAAATCACCCACCGAAGCGCCGCATGTGCGGATATTCAGCACAGGTTCAACGCTCTGCTCAATGTGCATGCGAAGAAGCAGATCACTTCCGATTCGCGAAAAGGATACGACTTCTGCCGGAATCACATAGTTGTCAAATCCGGTCAGCTGCATCTGATAGATTTCGCCGACGACCGGATTCCATTCGCGATCCTGACACAGGAACAGCGCATACCATTCATCTTCACTGACAGTTCTGAAAATCGGGTCACTTCCGCGGGAAACGGTCGATTGCTCGGGCGCCGCCCCGCGAATAACCGCCTTCACATCGCTTGGCGTAAGCGTTCCGAATGTGCTGGAATTCACCGTATTTTCATAGCCGTCCGTATAGAAACTGACCAGACAATCCTCCGACGCCGTATAGGTCGTCGTCCAGCTTTCGATCTTTTTCAGCTGATCATTCTCAACTTTATAAAGCTCGGAAAGCGTCTGATCGTCCGGATATTTCTGCTTCAG